>Ga0081538_10000795_pt1 | contig 34267 bp, 29 predicted proteins | sample TabmetS5T2R1_FD_71022 | JGI IMG/M metagenome (GOLD analysis project Ga0081538, IMG submission 71022) | Tabebuia heterophylla rhizosphere microbial communities from the University of Puerto Rico - S5T2R1 | ecosystem: Host-associated > Plants > Roots > Rhizosphere ...
CCGGAACTTCACGACCGACATCCCGCTCGTCGACGGCCCCTGTGCCGAAGAACGCGATGCGTCGTGCAACGACCCGAACGACGTCGACGAGAACCTGCACGGCACGCATGTCGCGAGCTCGGTCGCGTCACCGATCAACCGTTTCGGCATCGCCGGCGTCGCGCCGGGAGTAACGCTCGTCAACCTTCGAGCCGGGCAGGACTCCGGTTTCTTCTTCCTGCAGCCGAGCGTCGACGCGTTGACCTATGCCGGCGACATTGGGATCGACGTTGCGAACATGAGCTACTTCATCGATCCGTGGCTCTACAACTGCGGTAACCCGCTCCATCCGGTGCCGGAGGACTCACCGGCTGACCGGGCCGAGCAGAGGACCATCATCGAGGCCACGCAACGGGCGCTCGACTACGCGCACCTACGCGGTGTCACGCTCGTGGCGGCACTCGGGAACGGCAACGAGGACATCAGTGTCCCCAGCTTCGACGGGCAGAGCCCGAACTTCCCGCCGGGCAGGGAGCACGATCGCACTGTCAACAACACGTGCCTCGATCTGCCAACCGAGGGGAACAACGTCATCAGCGTCTCGGGCCTCGGTCCGAGCAAGAGAAAGGCGGACTACTCGAACTGGGGCTACGGCGACGTGGAGGTCTCGGCTCCCGGCGGTTGGTTCCGGGATACCGGTTGGACGCCCACGAATCCGGCGGGTGGCATTCCGAACCTGATCCTCGGCGCGCTGCCCCTGAACGTGGCCGAGGATGACCACCTCATCAACCCGGACGGCACGCCCGCGAACCCGCAGGTGCTGCGTCACTGCATTGGCTCGAGGTGCGCGTACTACATCTACATCCAGGGCACGTCGATGGCCTCGCCGCATGCGGCCGGAGTGGCGGCGCTGATCGTGTCGAAATACGGCGAACGCCGGCGCGGCGGAGTCACGCTCCATCCGCAGTTCACCCAGGCCTATCTTCAGGCCTCGGCGATGGACACAGGGTGCGAGCTAATGCGCAACCGGCCCGACGGCACGTTCAGCTACGAGGCGTTCGGCACACCGACCTCCCCTCGCGGGGCGAACTACACGACCTATTGCGAGGGCACTGAGGTCTACAACGGCGTCTACGGCCACGGGATCGTGGACGCTCTCGGAGCCGTCACCTTCGGAGGCAACCGAGACGACGACGACGACTAATCGTTAAAGGCGATCCAAGACGGAGGGGCGCTTCGGCGCCCCTCCGTCGTTTCGTTAGCTAGGCAGCTCGGTCGATCCGCTCCTCGAGGCGGGCGCGGCGAATGATGTCGGCGCGATCCCCGTGGCGGGCGTGTGCCCGCGCCTCGCGGTGCTCGTCCCAGAGCGTGGCGATGCGAGCGTCGAGCTCGCGGAGCTCGGCGGCGAGGACGACGTCATGTCCGGCGGACAGACGGTGCAGGAGAGCGGCGCGGTCCTCGCTGGCGCGCTCGATCTCGGCACGGATTTCACTGATTGTTCTCACGTACGGATAAACGAACCCGCGTTGCCCGGCATTCCGTTTCTAGCCGTAGCCGAGCTCGTCGATCCGTTCCTCGTCGAGCCCGAAGAAGTGGCCCACCTCGTGGAGGACGGTGATCCGGATCTCGCGCTGGAGCTCCTCGGGATCCGGGAACGCCCGCTCGAGCGGCCGCCGGTAGATGACGATCCGGTCCGGCAGCGCTCCGGCGTGGTCACGTCCCGGCCCGAGCCCGTCGTACCAGCCGAACAGCGTCGGCTCGTCGGGGTTCTCGTCCTCGACGACGACGGCGACGTTCGCGAGCGCCGCGGCGATTTCCTCGGGCAGGTCGTCGAGCGCGGCCTGGACGTGGTCCTCGAAGTTCATCAGTAGGCCGGGCGAAGCGGCTGTCGCTTGCGGAAGACGTAGACGGTCAGCATCCCGAACAGGAACCCGCCGATGTGGGCGAAGAAAGCGACCCCGCCGCCCTCTTGCGGGTGGAGGACGGCGAGGCCGCCCATCCAGGCCTGGAGCAGGAACCAGACGACGAGGAAGATCCAGGCGGGAAACTCACGGATGAAGATGATGCCGAGGAAGATCAGCGTCACCACCCTCGCCCGCGGCAGCAGTAGCAGGTAGGCGCCGAGCACAGCGGAGACCGCGCCGCTCGCGCCGAGGTTGGGGATCTCGGACTCAGCCTGCGTCCCATACGAAAGCGTGATGAATGTCTGCAGCGCGGTCGCTGCGAAGCCGCCGAGGAGGTAGAAGGCGAGGAACCGGACCCTGCCGAGGGCGTCCTCAACGTTGTTCCCGAAGATCCAGAGGAACAGCATGTTCCCGACGATGTGGAGCCAGTCCCCGTGCATGAACATCGAGGTGAGCGCGGTCAGCTGCCAGTCCTGGCCGACGACCGGGCACGAGTTTTCGACCTCGCACGGGTGGTAGGCGAGTTGGTTGACCGCGTAGTCGAGGTCGGGCAGCTCGTAGAAGATCCAGACGGCGGCGTTGATCGCGATCAGCGTGACCGTGACGATCGGGAACGACCGCGTCGGAACGTTGTCCTTGATCGGGAACAGGCGGCCGTCCCTACCGGATCACGAGGCCGTCAGCGCCTTCTGGACGCGGAGGCGGAGCGCCGCCGGAAGCTCGATCATGGGGCGGAATGCTAATTCCAGGGGACTTGACACATAGGCACTCAGGTTTTATCATGGCGATCACATCAATAGGAGTTTGACCAGGAGGTACGACACCATGGCAACGCTGGTTCGTTGGGAGCCGTTTCGCGAGATCGCCGCGCTGCAGAACGACATGGGCCGGTTGATGAGCGCCTTCCTCGGCCAGGCAAACGGCGAGACGAGCGGTCGCACATGGGTCCCCGCCGTCGACGTCTGGGAGACGGAGAGCGAGCTCGTCTACGCATTCGACCTGCCGGGGATTCCGGAGGACAAGATCTCGGTCGAGTTCGACGACGGTTCGCTGACAGTGAGCGGCGAGCGTGAGCGCACGCACGAGCTGAAGGACGATCACTTCTATCGCTTCGAGCGGCGCTTCGGCAGCTTCTCGCGCACCGTCGGGCTGCCGCAGGGCGCGAGCGAGGACGACGTCACGGCCGACTATCGCGACGGCGTGCTCGAGGTGACGGTCCGCAAGCCGGAGACGCCGAAGCCGCGGCGCATCCAGATCGGCTCCGGCGAGAAGGCGACGATCGAAGGCAAGGCCGAGAAGGCTTAACTCCTCCCTCACTCCCCAAGCGCAAAGGGCGGCCTCCGGGCCGCCCTTCTCATTCCTGCGGGACGAGCTCTCGCAGTCGCGTGAGGCCGGTGAACATCCGGCTCTTGATTGTTCCCAACGGGACGCCGAGACGCTCGGCGAGCTCGGACTGCGTGTAGCCGCCGTAGTAGGCGAGCTCGAGCGCTTCGCGCTGGTCGTCGGGGAGCTGGGCGAGCGCGGCCTGGACCGTCGACCGGCGGTCCCGGAGGTCGAACTCGTCGGAAGCCGTCGCTCCGGCAGGCTCGGGCGACTCGTCGAGCCGCTCCGCGCGGCGGCGGTCTTCGCGGCGCACGAGGTCGACCGCGCGACGGTGGACGAGCGTGAGGATCCACGTCGACGGCTTCGCCCGTTCGCGGCGGTACGAGTCGGCGGAGCGCCAGACGGCGAGGAACGCCTCTTGGACGGCGTCCTCGGCGAGCGCGCGGTCGCGGAGGATCCGGTAGGCGAGGCCATAGGCGACGCGGCCGAAGCGGTCGTAGAGCGCGGCGAGCGCCGTGTCGTCGCCGCGTGCGATCGACTCCAGCAGCTCCTCGTCCGAGCGTTCGCGCGGACTGGCGCGCCCGACGAGTGCCCCGAGTGCGAACGCGTACTCAGACATTGGCGCTCATCAGGATTTCGCCCTGTGGCGTCTCGGCGCCGCCGGCTGCCTCGAGCGTGACGGCGACGGTGTCTCCGGGCTCCACAGGGCGAGTCAGCTCAACCGTCCGACACCCCCCGCGGAAGAGCCCGGCCGGGCGTGGGACGTCGTCCCGGATGACCCACGCCTCGTAGGTCCTGCTTTCCGAGATCTGCTCGACGCAGGTGACAAGCGCCGCTTCGTCGCCCGAGATCACGAGTCGCCCGCCGCCCTCCATCGGCACAACGCGCTGCTCAGGCCCACGCAGCGAGTTTCCCCAGAGTCCGAGCCCCACGGCGGCCACCGTGGCCGCGACGGCGGCGACGGCGGTTGCGGGGAAGAGCCAGCCGCGACGGATGGGCGTGACGGTGGCCGGGCGCTCCTCGCGCGCGGCGCGGAGGATGCGCTCGCGAAGGTCGGGGCTCGGCTCCGGCCCCTCGGCGGCGTATGCCAGCTCGGATGCGCCCTCCCGGAGTGCCGCCACTTCCTCACGGCAGCGCTCGCAGTCGTCGAGGTGCCGCTCGTAGGTCCAGCGGTCCTCGGGGTCGAGGGCGTTCAAGGCGTACGCCGCCGCGAGGTCATGGATCTCCATCCGCTCCATCCGTGGCCATTCTCGTCCGTCAGCGCACCTGCGCTCTCGCGAATCGAGCCCAGATCGGCGAGAAGTTCGGGTCGGTCTCGAGCGCCCGGCGGAACAGCCGCTGCGCCGCCGCCTCGCGACCGAGACAGCGCTCGATCATCGCGCGGTGGAAGTAGCGGTGGCCGTCGGGGAAGCGGAGCGCCCGGTTCGAGTACGGGACGGCCTCCTGGCACCGGCCGTTTCGGATCAGGGCCCAGGAAAGGACCTCGTTCGCCTCGGTTCCCGGCCGTTGCGCGTACCCGCGCCGAGCGAGTGCCAGCGACCCGCGCAGGTCGATGCCGTGTTCCAGGTTGAACATGGCCCGATCGAGGTCGGTGTCCACGCCGTTGGTCGCGAGCCGCTCCTCCTGCTCGGCGACCTGGGCATAGGCCCGTTGTGCCGCCCGCCGGTTGCCGGCGACCGCGTAGAGGTCGCCGAGTGAGGCGGCGAACTCCGGCGAGAACCGTCGATCGACCGCCTTCGACTGCAGTGCGATCGCGCGGTCGAGGTTGCCGCGGGCGGCCTCGGTCTCGGCGAGTGCTTCGAGGGCGAGCGGATTGCCGGGCGAGACGGCCAGTGCCTTCCGGAACTGGCGTGCCGCTCGCTCGTAGCGAAGCTCGCCCCGGTCGAGCCGCCCGAGCTCGACGTAGGCCCAGGCACGGGTCTCAGCGTCGACCGCGGCGTCGAGCGCGAGAGCGAGCGTCCTTCGCGCCGCCGCGTTGTCGCCCAGCAGCGACTGCGACTGTGCGATCCGGGCATACGCCGCGATGCTCGGCTTGAGCGCCGCCATCCGCTCGTAGGCGCGGAAGCCGGCCTCGTGGCGGCCGAGCTCGATCAGCGCATCGCCCATTACGCCATACGCAAGGGCCATGTCGGGGGACAGTCCCTGGACGCGTCGCGCGAGGGCGAGTCCTTTGCGGAAGTGGTGCCGGCTGTTCTCGAGCGAGGCCAGGCCGATCAACGCCTGGACGTCGTTCGGATCCTGCTCGAGCGCTTGACCCAGGGCCTGCTCCGAGCGGGTGTAGTGCGACGGCTCGCCCGTCCGGCGCGCGGCGGCCTGCTCCTCGAGGCCGGCCCGAACCAGTTGCCTCGTCGTCGGCCCCTTCGTCGAATCCTCGCCGGCCTCCATCCGGAGGACGCCGCCGGCGAGGAGGGCGGTGGCGGCAATCGCCGCCACCGCTGCTCCGGTCAGCGTCCGCCGCGTCATGGCTTCTGCTGACCCTTCGTGTTGTCGAACCCGCTCGGCGGATCGTTCTCGTACGGGAACGCAGGGAGGTTTGCGACGTCGTTCCCGTCGACGCCGTCACCGAGGAGGTCGCCGGCCGGGTGGCCCTTCAGCTTCCCGGCCACCGCGCGCTCCGCGATGTCGACGACGTCGTCTACCAGCCGCCGCCCGTTCGGGAAGCCGGCCGTGTCGCCGCCGAAGACACCGAGTCTGTTCGGCGTCGTCGTGGGCGCGATCGAGAGGTTCACCCGCAGCATGTCGGCGAGCTTGGGGCCGGTGAAGTTCAGGCCGGGCACGCCGGTCAGCAGGACGGCGACGAGGTCGTCACGGTTCGTCTCCGGGACGCCGAGGCCGTACAGCTGGTTGATCACCGCCGCCAGGATCGGCGTGCGGTAGTACTGCTCGAACTGGGCGTCCTTGTCCGGGCTGAGGGCGTTCCAGCGGTCCTTCAGCCGGGTCGGAATGACCACTTCGTTGATCAGCGGGTTGCCGAGGCGCGAGACCTGCACCCACTCCCGCTCCTGGTGGAAGCGGCGGAGGCCCTTGCGGCGGAACTCGCGGATCTTCACGCGCGGCCGCTCGGTCGTCGCCCAGACGCCGACCGTGTGATCGGAGTCGTCGAGCTGCGCGATCGGGATCTGAAGCGCGATCCCGTGCACGGCATAGCCGGCGAAGAAGTCCTTGCCGCCGCCCATGTTGCCGGTGCCTCTACGGATCGCGACCAGGTCGAAGATCGCGCCGATGTCGGCGAAGAACGCGTCCTCCCGCTGTCCGGCGAAGACCTTGCCGCCGCCGGCCAGGTTCGTGACAGCTGCGTTGGCCAGCTGCCGGTAGTTCGGCGTCGTCCGTGGGCCGATGTTGTTCGGCGGGGTGACGCCACGGGCGACGACTTCCTCGTCGCCGCGCCTGACGCGCGTGACGACGTAGTCCTGCACCGTGTTGCCGAGGAACAGGGTGTCCTCGCGGTTCTTGAACCGGAACCTGTATGTCAGGTCCGGCCGTGCGTCACCGTTGCGGTCGATCTTGATCGAGTACCGCGCCCGCTCCGAGAAGCGGTACCAGTTCGGGCCGGCCGCCGGGTCCTCCGCGGGGATCCAGTTGGCGATCACCGTGAGCGAGCTCGGGGCGTCCGGGCTTCTGAACGCGTAGAGGTCGGTCGTGTCCGCCGACGGGTCCTCCGCGATCAGCGGCGCCTCGCGGTGGCTCGAGGCCTGGCCGGAATCCGGCATCGGGCCTCGGAGCACGAGCACCGCCGCGGCGACCGCGATCCCGCAGACGGCGAGTACGAGGGTTCTCATGTTTGCGGCTCCTTCCACTCGGGGGTCGCCGCTGATTCGTCCGCTCCCACCGACCGGTTCGGTCCCAGGGTTATCGTGGCTTCATGAAGCGCTTTGCGGCTGCGCTTGTCGCTCTGCTTGCTGTGGTCGGCTCGAGCGACGCCGCGCCGCGGGAGGGATGGCACACGTTTCGCGATCCCTATTTCGATTGGCGCTTGACGTATCCGGAGCGCTTCCAGCTCGAGCACTTCGAGGGTTTCAATCGAATCAGCTGGTACGGCGTGTCGCTCTCCAACTTTGGTCAGCGGCGCTCTGTGCGCTGGCCCGGCGTAGCACCGGAGATCCCACAGGACGGCGTAGTCATTCGATTCTGGTATCAGGCGGGTGGACCGTCCCCGTCTCCCGAGTCGCGCGACGACCGTCTCCCGCTTTCGTTCTCGCGCTTCGCGCGGTATCAGGACGGGCCGCGACCGCATCCCAAGGTGCTGTCCTTCCAGTTTGGAGGATCAGAGTTCACCGCGGTCGCGTGGATCGGCGCCCAGGCACCGCGTCGCGACGTGGTCGCACTGCGTCGCATCGTCAGCCTGTTTCGCCCGGCACCGCTACGAGCCGGCGGTGTTACAAACCCCTGCGAGTACTACGTGCTCGAGCGGGCGGCTTCGTACGCACTGCCGTCCGTCCGGGAGTACAACGTCGACGACCTTCCGGACACGGACTGCCTTTCGCATCGACCCTTCTATCTCGTCCGGCTCCGCGGGGCGTTCTTAGCACTAGCTGCGCGGTACAAGAACTGCCGAATCAGCTTCGATGCGGCCCGCTCCGAGTTCTTCTGCCGGTCGAGCGGGGCGAGGTGGAATCGCGCTGGCTTGATCCTGGCGGGCCCGACTGAAGCTACCGACCCCTTGACGCGCCATCACGTCATTCGTGGCTACGACGGCCGCATCCTTGTCTCGACCAATCTGTCGACCTGGCCGCACCCACCCCGGGCGAGACGCCCATAGCTGCCGGTCACATGGATACGACGCGCGTGCCGGCTCGGCCTGCGAGCGCGTCCTCGACTCGGTCGAGAGCGGTGATGATCGCCTCGCCGCCGGCGCGTGCCATCGCGACTGCGGCCTCGACTTTCGGCCGCATCGAGCCTTCGGCGAGCTCGGGGAGGAGTTCCTCCGCTTCCGCGACCGAGAGCTCTCGCACCTCGGCCTCGCCCGGCTTGCCGAAGTCCCGCTTCACGGCCGCGACGTCGGTGAGGATGACGAGGCGGTCGGCGCCCAGCCCTGCGGCAAGGAGCGCCGACGCGCGGTCCTTGTCGATCACCGCGTCGACTCCGTGGAAGCGACCGTTGCGCCGGACGACGGGGATCCCGCCACCACCGCAGGCGACCGGGAGGGTGCCGCCGTCGAGAAGTGTGCGGACCTGCTCCAGCTCGATGACTTCGAGCGGAGCGGGGGAGGGGACCGCGCGCCGCCAGCCGCGTCCCTGCTCTTCGACGAGGATCCAGCCGCGCTCGCGCTCGAGCGCCTTGGCGCGCTCACTGTCGTAGAACGGCCCGACCGGCTTCGTCGGCCGCGCGAAGGCGGGGTCGTCCTCGGCGACGACGACGTGCGTCAGCAGGCAGGCCACGGGACGGCGGACGACCGGCCCGAGCTCGCTCTCGATCAGCGCCCCGATCTCAGCCTGCGTCTGCGCCACGGCGAGGTAGAGGGGAAGCGGCGGCACTTCGTCGGCTGCGCGCTCCTGGCGCAGGAGCTCGTTGCCGACCTGCGGCCCGTTTCCGTGCGTGATGACGATGCGCCCGTTGCCGAGCAGCGGTTCGAGCGAGCTCGCCGACTCGCGCAGCCGGGCGGCCTGCTCGGCCGCCGTCCCGCGGTCTCCGGGACGGATCAACGCATTGCCCCCGAGGGCAACGACGGTGGTCAAGCCGCGGCGGCTTCTTTGGTCCCGCTGATCAGCCCGTGCTCGGCGAGCAAGGTGGCGAGCGTTGGCTCGCCCACCTCTTCGAGCCGGTACGTGACTCGGAGCGCGGGCTTGTCGAAGTCGATGATGCGGCGAAGGTCGATCGGCGTCCCGATCAGGACGAGGTCGGCATCGGAGCGCTCGATCGTCTGGCGGAGCTCCTCCATCTGTCGGTCGCCGTAGCCCATCGCGGGGAGGAGCCGGTCGATATGAGGCCACTCTTCAAGCGTCTTGGCGATCGAGCCGACGGCGAACGGGCGGGGATCGACGAGCTCGGCGGCACCGTGGGTCTTCGCCGCGAGCACGGCCGCCCCGTAGGTCATCTCGCCGTGCGTGAGGGTCGGGCCGTCCTCGATGGCGAGCACCCGCTTGCCTTCGACGCGGAGGCCGTTCTCCTCGACATGGATCGGCGACGCCGCGCGGACGATCGCAGCCTCCGGGTTGTGCTTCTGGATCGAGTCGATCACGGCCTCGATACCCTCTGGCGGCGCCGTGTCGACCTTGTTCACGACGCACACGTGCGCCATGCGGAGGTTCGTCTCGCCCGGGTGGTAGCGGAGCTCGTGGCCCGCGCGATGCGGATCGACGACGACGACGTGCATGTCGGGCTTCACGAACGGCGTGTCGTTGTTGCCGCCGTCCCAGAGGATCACGTCGGCTTCCTGCTCCGCCTGGTCGAGGATCGCCGCGTAGTCGATGCCGGCGAAGACGAGGTTGCCCTCCGCCAGATGAGGCTCGAACTCCTCGCGCTCCTCGATCGTGCAGTCGTTGGCGTCGAGGTCGGCGTAGTCGGCGTACCGCTGAACCGCCTGCTTCGTCAGGTCGCCGTAGGGCATTGGATGGCGGAGCACGGCGACGCGCTTGCCGTCCTCGCGCAGGAGCGCCGCGATGTGGCGGGTGGTCTGACTCTTGCCCGACCCGGTGCGCACGGCACAAACCGCCACGACGGGCTTGGACGACGTGAGCGTCGTCTCGTGAGGGGAGAGGAGACGGAAGGACGCGCCGGCGGCGAGCGCACGCGAGCCGATGTGCATCACGTGTTCGTGCGTCACGTCCGAGTAGGCGAAGACGACGTCGTCGACGCGCTCGACGCGGATCAGATCGCCGAGGTGCGACTCCGGGTAGATCGGGATGCCCTCTGGATAGAGATCGCCAGCCAGCTCGGCCGGATACACGCGACCGTCGATGTTCGGGATCTGCGTCGCGGTGAAGGCGACGACCTCGTACTCGGGCCGCCCGCGGTAGACGAGGTTGAAGTTGTGGAAATCGCGACCGGCGGCACCTGCAATCAGGACCCGTCTTCGATTCATGAATAAAGAATATTCATTCTGGAGGACGTCGGCCCTGGACGGTCGGTTAGATTCGCCGCGTGGCCCGCTTTCCGGACGCGTTGAACGAGCAAATCGCGCACGAGTTCGCGGCGTCGCAGCAGTACGTCGCGATCGCCGCGCACTACGACCGGGAGTCGCTGCCTCAGCTGGCCTCCGCCTTCTACCGGCAGGCCGTCGAGGAGCGAAACCACGCGATGATGATCGTCCAGTTCCTGCTCGACGCCGACCATCCGGTGGTGATTCCGGGGGTGGCGGCGCCGCGCACGGACTTCGGATCGCCGGCTGAGCCGGTCGCCCTTGCGCTCGAGCAAGAGAAGCGCGTGACCGACCAGATCGTCGCGCTCGTCGCCCTCGCGCGCGAGGAGGGCGACCTGGTCGGCGAGCAGTTCCTCCACTGGTTCCTCCAGGAGCAGCGGGAGGAGGTCTCGTCGATGTCACACCTTCTTGCGACGGTCGAGCGTGCCGACGGCAACATGCTGCTCGTCGAGGAGTACCTCGCGCGGACCGGTGAGGAGGAGAGCCCGCTCGAGGCGGGCGCGCCACCCGCGGCCGGCGGCGCGCTCTAGCTGGACGCGCTCGCCGACGCCGGCCGTCTGGTGTCAGACACCGAATCGTGTCAAGACGTTGGTGTGGCGAAACTGCACCGAGTTGCCCACGTGTCTCCGCGGGTCGTCGTTCGCTGCGTCGCGAGAAACCCCCGATAAGCAGGAGAGAATCGTCGAGGCGGTCGAGGCGGTTCGAATCGGTGTCGGACACTGAAACGTGTCAAGGGGCGATGTGCGCCGGACGAGAAACAGATTGTCCCCAGGCCCCGCTGCCGGCTAGCGAAGCTGCTCGCGGAGGCTCTCGGCGAAGGCCTCCATCTCGAGCTCTTCGCCGGTCACGTCCGCGAGCAGCTCGTCCGCATTCAGGCGGTGACCTTCGGACCACAGCTCGCGGAGCATCCCGCCGGCCTTCCGGTCTGCGAACCACTCCGATCCGAAGCGCTCGCGGAAGTGCTCGCGCAGCTGTGACTGCAGCGCCCACGAGCGCAGGTAGCCCGTGACGTAGAAGCTCGAGTCGATGTCGCCGAGGAAGTCGGTCGGGCTCGGCTCGATCTTCAGCGCGTTGCCGAGCAACTCGACGTAGCGCGACGACATCCTGGTCGCGTCGAGCTCGCTCGTACCGTGGAACTCGAGCTCGTAGAGCAGCTTCCCGCAGTAGCGGCGCAGCAGGTACAGCGAGCCGGTGGCCGCCTCGGCCGCGAACTCGTTCGGCTTCGGGAAGTCCAGCCGCCGTGAGAGCCAGCCGGGCTCGAGCAGGAAGTGCTCCATCAGCGTCGCCCAGGCCTCCGTAACGGAGACGTCGCCCAGGCGCTTCGCTTCCACCGGCAGGTCCTCGGAGACGTGCGCGTAGTGCTCGGTGTGGCCGGCCTCGTGAAAGAGCGCGCGCCAGTCGTCGGCGCCGCCCATCGGCTGGATGACGAGGACGACGCGGCCCGGAACCTCAATCGGCGCGCAGAACGCGCGCGGGCTCTTCTTCGGCCGCTGCTCGATGTCCAGCTCGACGTTGTCCTGGGAGCGAAGGTCGATGCCGAGATCGGCGAGCGTGACCTCGAGCGCCGGCATCATCTTCTCGGCGGGAAACGCCTGGTCCCAGCCCGGCGCGCGGAAGACGCGTGTCACGTCCCACCGCTGCGCCTCGGAGAGCCCGACGCCGGCACGCGACCGGAACAGCCTGTCCGCCGTCTCCTCGTAGAGCTTCTCCGTTGACTCGAGGACTGCACGGCACTGATCGGCGAGCTTGTCGAGCTTGAACCCGAAGCGGATGTAGAGGTCGCGGTAGGTCTCGGATCCGAGCTTCGGCAGCGCCTCGTTCACCGTCTTCGCGCCGTCGGCAAGGATCGGGTTGATGTGCTCCTCGGTGAGCTCGTTCCTCGCCCGTTCGAGCCGCTCCCGCTTGGCGCGGTCGTCGGCGTTCGCCATCGTCGGGCGGATCATCCGGTAGCCGATCGACTCGCCGTCGACGGTCGCCTCGAGCTCCGCCTCGAGGGCCGCGGTCTTCTCGGCATGCTCGCGCGTCAACTCGGCAAGGTAGTTCTCGGACGCAAAGCGCCAGAGCTCCGACACGCCGCGGTCGCCGTCCGCGGCCTGGCCGAGCGCCTGTGCCTGCTCGAGCCTCGAGAGATCGGGGTAACGCTCATAGAGCGGCTTGAGGTCGAGCGTGTCCTTGCGGCCCGCGTAGTGGAGGTAGTACTCCTCGTCGAGCTCCGCGATGAACCGGTCGATCCGGTCGCGGTAGGTATCGAGCTCGCTGGTCGTCGGCGGTGCCTCTGGCATGGCGCCGTAGGATACTCGCGTGCGCGAGATCACCCTCCGGAGTGAGCGGCGCACTCAGCTGATCGAGATCACGCAGCAGGTTGCGGCTGCGGTCGATGGCGCCGAGGGGTCGGCGGCGCTTGTCTTCGTGCCGCACACGACGGCGGGCGTGACCATTAACGAGAACGCCGACCCGGCGGTGGCGAGCGACTTCGAGCGTGCCCTTGAACGGATCGTCGGCGACGACTGGGGCTGGGATCACGTCGAGGCCGGCGAAGAGAACGCGCCGTCCCATATCCGCTCGGCGCTGATGAGCCCGCAGGTCGTCATCCCGCTCGACGGTGGCCGGCTCGCCCTCGGAACCTGGCAGGGCATCTTCTTCTGTGAGTTCGACGGCCCACGGACAAGAAAGGTGCTCGTTACACCGATCGCATGATCGAGGTCGAGAACCTCAGCAAGCGGTTCGGCAAGACCCAGGCCGTCGCCGGCCTCAGCTTCAGGGTCGAGCCGGGGACGATCACGGGCTTCCTCGGCCCGAACGGCGCCGGGAAGTCGACAACGCTGCGCTCCGTTCTTGGTCTCGTCCATCCAGACGCCGGGCGGGCGACGGTGCTCGGCGTGCCGTACCGCGACCTCGATCGGCCGATGCACCGAGTCGGGGCCGTGCTCGAGGCGAGCGAGGTGCATCCCGGCCGCTCCGGTCGGAACCACCTGCGGGTGCTCGCGGCCGCGGCCGGCCTTCCCCGGTCGCGGGTCGAGGAAGTGCTTGGGCTGGTCGAGCTGGGCGGGCCGGCGAAGCGGCGCGTCAAGGGCTACTCGCTCGGGATGCGGCAGCGGCTCGGACTAGCCGCGGCGCTCCTCGGCGACCCGGAGGTCCTCGTGCTCGACGAGCCGGCGAACGGGCTCGACCCGGCGGGGATCCGGTGGCTCCGCGACCTGCTCCGCTCGCTCGCTTCGCAGGGCCGCACGATCCTCGTGTCGAGCCACGTGCTCGCCGAGGTTGCGCAGACCGTCGACCGCGTCGTGATCATCCACCGTGGCCGCCTCATCCAGCAGGCGTCGATCGCCGAGGTTCTGGCCGGCGCCGAGGGCGCGACGCGCGTCAGGTCACCCGACGGCGCGCGCCTCCGCGAGTTGCTCGCCGCCGAGGGTGCGGCGGTCAACGAGTCGGACGGGATCCTCCTCGTGGACACGGCGCCCGAGCGCGTAGGGGAGATCGCCGCGGCGAACGGCGTCGTCCTCCACGAACTGACTGTCGAGCGGGCGACGCTGGAGGAGGTCTTCCTGGAGCTGACCGGAGGAGAGACGGTCGAGTGACGGCACTCCTCCAGTCGGAGCTGCTCAAGATCCGGACCACACGCGGGTGGTACGTCTACCTCGGCATCCTCGTGCTCCTCGTCGGCGCCGCAGCCGCGGGTGAAGTGGGGACCGCAGATAACCCGGAGCGCTCGACGGTGGAGCTCCAGGTTCGCCTGATCGACGCTGCCGGCATCTCGGCACTCCTGGCGCTCATCCTCGGCATCACGGTCATCACGACCGAGTTTCGACACGGCACGATCACGCCGACGCTCCTTGCCTCACCTCACCGCGAGCAGGTGGTCGGCGGCAAGGCCATCGCGTCGGGGTCGGTCGCGGTGTTCTTCGCGCTTGTTGGGTTGCTCGTCGCGGTCGTCGTCGGTGCGGTCTGGCTGCAAGTCGTCGGCGCGGACATCCACCTCTTCGGCGGCGACGTGGGGGGTCAGGCTCTCCAAGTGATCCTCTCGGCCGCCCTCTGGGGCCTGATCGGGATCGCGATCGGCGTGCTCGTTCAGAGCCAGGTCGCCGCGCTCGTCGGGACGCTGGTCTGGCTCTTCCTCGTCGAGACGATCCTGGTCGGGATCTTCGGGCTCCTCGACATCGACGGCCTCGCCCCCTACCTGCCGTTCCAGGCGCTCGACGCCGCCGACGGGACGGGCGGCGAGAACCTGCTCTCCTATTGGGCCGGCGTGGGAGTTTCGCTCGCCTGGATCGCCGCGGTCGGCGCTGCCGGAACCGAGCGACTGCGGCGGCGCGATATCACCTGAACCGACGGGAGGCCCGGGTCGGCGCAGACCTCGGGGTGGAGGATGAAGCCGAGCTGCCGGACGCCGTCGGCGACGCGCGGCGCGGGTCTCGAGTAGTACGCGTTGGCGTCGACCGCGACCGCCGGTGCCGGGAGGTCGATGGCGTCCGCCTCCTGCGCGCCGCGGCGGGCGTCAAATCCGCAGGCTGCGACGACAACCAGTTCCGGTTGCGCGGCGGCGACCTGGTCCCAGGTGACCGCAAAGGATGGTTCGCCGCCACGGCCGAGGACGTCCTCGCCGCCGGCAGCTTCGACCATCTCCGGGAGCCAATGGCCGGCGGCGAACGGCGGATCGGTCCATTCGGCGACGAAGATCCGCTTGTGCGGCCGTCCGGCGACCCGGGCGCGGACCTCGGCGATCGTCTCTCGCATCTCGGCGGCGACCTGGGCGCCGCGCCCGGGCACGCCGAGCCGTTCAGCGAGCGTCTCGACTGACTCGGCGATCTCCTCGAGCGTCGTCGGGTTGAGCGAGATCACGTCCGCGCCGACCAGGCAGAGCGACGCGACGTCGTCTCCCGAGACCGCGCACACCGTGCAGAGGTCCTGAGTGATGACAACGTCGGGCGCGAGCTCGTCGAGGAGGCGCTCGTCGAGTGCGTACAGCGAGCTGCCGTCGGCGACGGCGGCGCGGACGGCCTCGTCGATCGCCGCGCTCGACAGCGTGGTCGGATCCACGCGCGACGCCGTGACTACGGGGAGGTCGCGCACCTCCGGCGGCCAGTCGCATTCCTCCGAGACGCCGACGAGCGAGTCCGTCAGACCGAGGTGGCCGACGATCTCCGTTGCGCTGGGAAGGAGCGAGCAGATCCGCAAGGGCAGACCACAGTAGCGCCGGGCTAGGCTGGTCCGATGGCCGCGCCGGTCGCCCGAGATCAGGAGCTGGAGCTCTCGGTCGAGTCGCTCGCGTTCGGCGGAAACGGCGTTGCGCGGCTGAACGGCTTCGTCGTCTTCGTGCGCCGGGGGCTTCCGGGCGACAAGGTGCGCGCGCGGGTGACGAAGGTCCAGCGCCGGCATGCCGAAGCGCTCGCCGTCGAGGTGCTCGAGCCGAGCCCGCTCAGGGTCGACGCGCCCTGTCGGCACTACCCAGCCTGCGGCGGCTGCCGATTCCAGGATCTCGCGTACGAGGCGCAGCTCGAGTCGAAGGCAGACCAGGTGCGCGATGCGCTCATGCGGATCGGCGGAATTCCCGAGCCGCCGCTCGAGGAGATCGTTCCGGCCGCCTCGATCTTTCACTACCGCAACAAGCTCGAGTACTCGTTCACGACGACGCCCGAGGGCCCGGCGCTCGGCTTCCATCGAGCCGGGCGGTGGGACGAGGTGCTCGACATCGAGCGCTGTTGGCTGACGACCGATCTCGGGAACGCGGTACGCATCGCGGTCCGCGATTGGGCGCGCGAGGCCGGGCTCGCCGCCTACGACCAGGCCGAGGGGACGGGGTACCTGCGGCACCTCGTCTACCGGGAAGGCCGGAACACGGGCCAGGTGCTCGTCCAACTCGTGACCGCGCCGGGCGCGCTGCACGACGCAGACGGATTCGTCGCTGCGCTTCGCCGGTTCCCGGAGGTGCGCTCGATCCACCACTCGGTCAACGAGTCGCCCGCCGAGGTCACGAACCTGCCGACGACGCTGCTTTGGGGCGAGGAGGCGATCGAGGAGACGCTGCTCGGCCTGCGGTTTCGGATCCGGCCGAACGCGTTCCTCCAGACGAACACGGAGATGGCTGAGCGCCTGTACGAGCTCGCGATCGGGGCCGCGTCGCTCACGGGCGACGAGACGGTGTGGGATCTCTACTGCGGGATCGGGTCGATCGGGCTCGCGATGGCTCGGCACGCGCTGACCGTCTGGGGCGTCGACATCTCGGAGGAGTCGATCGCGTGTGCGATCGAGAACGCGGAGCTGAACGGCCTCGCCAATGCGGCGTTCTACGCCGGCGACGTCGGTCAGGCGATCGAGGATCTCAAGGACCGCTCGGGCACGCCGGACGTCGTCGTCGTGGACCCACCGCGCGCGGGCCTTTCAGGGAAGGCGGTCCGGCGGCTGGGCCGGATCGGCGCACAGCGGATCGTCTACGTCTCCTGCAACCCGACGACGCTCGCCGGAAACCTCAAGGACCTCCGTGGCGAGTGGGGCTACGAGCTCCGCCAGGCGCGCCCGGTGGACATGTTCCCGCACACGCCCCACGTCGAGACTGTCGCGCTCCTCGAGCGAGTCGACTCGACAGGTAGCTAAGCCTCGTCCGAGTGACTGTCACTGGGACGTTGTCTCGTCGGGGCGCTGGCTGAGTGACTGTCACTAAGACGTGGTTGTCGAGCTGTCCGGTGACTGTCACGTAGTCATGGATGTCGGGCGAGTGTGATGCAGAAGTGCACCAGACGCCATCGCGCGGGAGCCCGTCGTGCTCAGATGGGATGGTGGCCCGTCGTCCTCGTCGCGAACTCGGTGATGGCTTCTACCACACCACTGCCAGGGGCTGCGATCGAATGGCGATCGTTCGCGACGACCTCGATTGCCAGGCATTCATGCGGTTCTTCGCCAGCGCAGCGAAAGCTAATGAGTGGACCGTTCATGCGTTTTGCCTGATGCCGAACCACCACCACGCTGTGCTGGAGACGACTGTCGACCGCCTCTCGCGCGGCATGCACGCTCTGAACTGGAAGCACGCCTTCCGGTTCAACTCACGCCACTGTCGAACCGGTCACCTCTTCGAAGAGCGCTTCGACGCTCGCCTCATCGAAAGCGAGGCGTATCTGGAGGATGCTTGCCTGTACGTTCTGAACAACCCCGTGCGCGCCGGTCTCTGTGAGCGATGGGAGCATTGGCCGTGGAGCGGTGGAGCAGCCGTTCAGACATTTTCGCGAGCGGTGAGCCGGCCGTAGAGCGACCACGCGGTCACAGCCGTCCAGACGCCCTCGAGGAGCAGGAAGCCCCACTGACGCTCGTGCCACGCGAGAACCGTCAGCGCTCCGGCTCCGACGAGATTGAGCCAGAGGTACCAGTACGACCTCTGGTCGAGCACGCCGAACTGCGCCAGCACGTAGGCGGCGAGGATCAGCAGCGCTCCGACTATCTGGGCGAGCTGCGCCAACGCTGGAACTCGCGCCAGAGAAGATCGGCGTTCGGGATCAGGAAGCCGAACGCGAGGCCGGGAAGGGCAGGCAGGCCGGCCACGCCCCACTCGACGGCGAGCAGCATCGTCAGCCCGAGCGAAAGCGTCAGGGCGATCCACGTCCACGCGACGCGCAGGTTCCACCGTGCCGCCGCGGCCAGAAACAGCGCGAAGAAGAGGAGGTCGGGGAGCCCGAGGTTCGCCGAGGTCTCGCCGCCCGGCGACGGGAACGCGAAGGAGAAGACGTCGAAGATCTGCGGCTGTTCCTCGACGATGTGCTTCGTCGGCCCGCGCCAGACGGAGAACGAATCGATCAGCGGGATCACGAGCGCGACGAGCGCGACCCAGAGGACGCTCTCGAAGTACGTCAGAAACCAGAACCCCAAGGACGTCATCAGGCCGAGCTTCGCGAAGTTCGCCAGCGCGCCCAGATCCGCGAGCTCGAATAAGACGGACAGGACGAGGAAGATGCCCGCCGCGACATACAACCGTCCATGCCGCCGGTACGGGAGCGCGAGCCAGACGAGCGCGAAGACGGCGGGCATCAGGCACAGCGAGAGGAACGCGAGCTCCCAGCGCGTCGAAAGGTCCGTGAGCTCGTCGACAAACGCGTAGTACGCGCCGAGAAGAACGGCGAGCAGCGCGGCCGCGCCGACTCGACGATCTAGTAGGGCGGGAGCTCGGCCCACCACGGGCCGAGTGCCTTCAGCGCCTGCCAAAAGCGGGTCTTCGCCGCCTGCTCGTCGAGCGAGGCGTCGATGTCGGGGACGTAGAGGGCCTCCACGGTCGGCGTCCATTGCTGAAGCTCGCCGAGGGACTCCTCGAGTGATGCGGCCAGCGGAAACCCGAGGCCGTTCACGAATGCGAGCGAGTCTTCGCCCATGACGACGAGCAGCTTCGGCTGGACGATGTGCAGCTCTCGAGTCAGCCACGCGGCGGCCAGCTGCTCGTCACCGCCGTCGAACTTGAAGCAGTTGGTGCCGTAGATCGCCATCGGGTCGACGTGCAGCCGCTGTAGCGACTTGAGGATCGCCTGGCCGGCGCGGCCGTAGAACGCCACGCCCTCCTGGATCTCCGAGTGCTGCGGCCGGAACTTGAGCAGCAGGATGTCGGCGAGGGGATGGCCGGAGCCGAGCGCCGGCACCCGGCTCTCGTCGGACCGCGCGATCTCGTCGCCGAGCTCGTTGATCTCGGTGATCGCCTTCTGGAGGTAACGCTCGTGGATTTCGTCCGTCACGGGGCTCACTGCGGGCACGTCTGCTTTCTCGCCTACCGGACTCTTTCCTTGACCTGCGCCGTCCACTTCAGCGCCTGGAGATAGGCGAGTGAGCGCGGTCGGCGCAGCACCTCGGCCGTCCGCAGGCTGACGAGGAACTCCTCCGGGTCGCGGAACGCGCGCATCTTCAGACCGCCGGTGCCAAGCCCCTGCAGCACGTGCGCGTCAGACCCGGCGCCCATGGTCAGGTTGTACTTCCGCGCGAAGCGCAGTGCCTCGTCGTTGTACTGCTCGAAGAGGAGCCGTGCGTTGTAGACCTCGAAGACGTCGATGTCGGCGAGGTGGCGGTGCAGGGTCGCAGCGTCGGGGATCGCATGCATCCGGTCGAAGGGATGGGGGAGATAGACGAGCCCGCCCTGCTCGCGGATCGCCGTGATCGTGTCCTCGAACGACATGCCGCGAGGGATCTCCGACTGCAGGAAGAGCCCGATCACCTCGCCCTGCCCGTCGGTCTTGACCTCCTCGCCCGGGATGACCATGAGGTCGCGGTCGCTCGCCAGCTCTTGCGCCTCGAGGGCTCCGCCGAACGCGTTGTGGTCGGTGATGGCGATCACGCCGATCCCTTCCGCCTCGGCGTGATCGAGGAGCTCCGCAGGTTCGACGAGACAGTCGCTCGACCAGGACGTGTGCGTGTGGAGATCCGCGACGATCCACGGCCGGTCGGCGAGGGGGTCCTTCGAGCCCGGCCGCGTCGTGTGCCGCCGGCCGGCGAGGCTGCCATAGACCTCGTCGAGCTGGCGACCCAGCTCGTCGAAGCTCTGGGTCTCCGCCGCCTGGCGCGCCTCGACCTGCCCGGTTTTCCGCAGCTCGTCGTTGTCGGCGAGCCGGGCCAGCGCCGCAGCCGCGAGCGCCGGCTGCTCGCGAACCCCCGGCGGCGACGCGATCGCCGCGCCGGCTGCCTGCGCCTCGACCCTGAGCCGCGGCAGTCCTTCGATCGCAGGCACGAAGATCGCAGCCTCGTTCAGAAGCGGCGCTCGTGCGGCGCCGGAGAGCGCCGTCCGGACGTGCACTCGGCCGCGCAGCGACGGCGGAACCGACGGCCGGCCGGAGAGCGGTTTCGTCCGGAGCAAAACGAGCTCCCAGTCGGGTAGTTCTTTCAGGACCGAGGTCACTGCGCGCGTGAGGGGTCGTTCGCCGGGGCGCCATTCGCAGACGACGAGGCGGCGTTTCTCGGCTGGCGCAAAGAGGTCGTTGTCGACGCCGAGCGGAATCGAGCGGTACTCGCCTGGGAAGCGGCCTGCGGCCGCCTCGGCGGCCTCGGCTGAGGGCGCCAGCAGCGCATCGATGCGCGAGAGAAGGCGCATGCGCTGCGCCTTTCCCGGCGGGTAGCCGAGGCGATCGGGCGAGAAGAACGTCGCAACGGCGAGCGAGCGGCTGTCACGGAGCGCCAGGTACGAAAGGCTCGGGAGCCCCGGCTCGAACCCGTGCACGACGTCGAAGTCGCCGCGAGCGAGCGCCAGCGCAAGATTCGCCCGCACTCCGACGGGAAGACCGATGCGGCTCCTGCGTGAGATCCGCACGGCCGGACCAAGCGCGATCACGTCACGCTGCGCGCCGTCCTGAAGCGCGCGCCGCCCCGCGAGCAGGTCCGCAGCGCGGTTCGACGGCGCGAGGATGCTGACGTCGTGATCTCGCTCACGAAGCGCCGCAGCCGCGCCGGCGACGTGCTCGTTGACGTCGTGCGGCTGGGACCACGAGAAGGGCGTGACGAGGCAGATGCGGAGCCCCACGGGCCCCGAGTCTAGCCGCGTCAAGCCGCCGATTGATTCGTCAGTCAATTCAGCTTCGAATGCCGCCGGGAATTGATTGACAAATCAATCTCGAAAAATTCATCTGGAACACCGTATCTCCCTGAGTAATTGGCCCGTTCCTGTTCCGTGGGGTTTATCGCTCGGCCGTGTTCTTCGGACGAGCTGGCAGGGAGGGAACATGAACTTTGAGCACGTAGCGGCCCGCCGGCGCCTTGGATGGATGGCGCTTCGACGGGCCGCCTTCTTTGTGATCGCCAGCGCTGCGATGCTCGCGGCGCCCGGAGCCGCCTTCAGTGCTGAGGTCTTGGGCGATCGAGATGCGCGCTCGGGCAGGGTCCAGCCAACGGCAGCGCAATCCCAGATCGTTTCCAACATGGGCGCCACGGCGATGTGGAACGACTTTGGTACGCCGGCATCGCTAATCAAGCACGGCGACTATCTCGCGACGGGCCTGAGCGGCTCCGATGCCCCGACGGCAGCACGAAACTGGGTCAGCGCCAACAAGGCGCTCTTCCGACTCGACTCGGTGGACGGCCTGAAAGTTGCGAGCGACGGCCGCCTGCCCGATAGCAATGGGCATGCCGTCGTCTTTGAGCAGACGATCGGCGGTCTACGGACGACCGAAGACGGCAAGCTCGTAGTGGGCCTGGTCGGCTCTGCGGCGCAGGGTTGGAAGGTCGCGTACGTCTCGTCTTCCATAACGGGCGACGCGACGCTTGCCGGCTCGCGCCAGCTTTCGGCGAAGGAAGCCTGGCTCAAGGCCGCGGCAGATGTCGGTCGTGCGTTCTCGGTCTTCGACATCCGCAGCTTGAAGCAGGACGGCGATTGGACGGTCTTCGGGGTCAGGGGCCTAGCTGACGTCCAGCGCGCACGTCTCGTCGCCCTGCCCACCCCGACGAACGGCGTTCGGCAGGCGTGGGAAACCATTGTCCTCGACAACAACCCGCACAACGTCACCGGCTTCGTCCACTTCGTGGACGCGGAAACGGGGGCAGTACTGGTTCGGCGGAACGTGGTCGAGCAATCGCACCCGCCGGCTGCCGTGTTCAACGGCGCAGTCCCGGCTGGAGTCGACGGCGCCTGCGATGTCGACAAGGGACCCTGGATCGTCGGCTCGCCGCCGGGAGACACCCCAGTCGGGGCGATCACCGTCTCGGTCGAGGCCCTCGTAACCACCAACGACTCCGTCATTCACCTGAAGCGGAACGGAGTGACCGTCGCGAGCCAGGACACCCTCTTCAGCCCCGAGGTGCTCGTCTACGCGCCCGCGGGCGGCGTGCCGGCCGGCTCGTACACCGTGCAGGTCTGCGACTTTGCGGGGGACAGCACTGGCTGGACACCCGCACCAACAAACACGTACACGGGTCAGATCGTATTCAGTCCTGCGGGCGCGCCAGGCGACACAGTGTTCCCGTACCCGCCGATGTGGAAGGTCTTCCCGGCGACACCGCTGCTCGGGAACCAGACCTTCCCGTGGAACTATCCGAACGACGACATCCGCAGGCTCTGGTGCTGGGAAGCCACGGTCGGCTTCCCGCCTCAGCCCGTGACAGGCCCAGCCGGCGAGCCGTGCGATGAGGAAGTGCAAAACCTCGCTTCGCGGGTGCCGTGGGATGCCAACGCACGTACGGGCACTCCGACCTTTACGACGTCAGGGAACAACGCCCAGACAGCCGAGGCGTGGACGAGCCCGCTCACGCCGGGCCCGCCCTCGCAGCGGCCCGTCGCGCTCGACCGGCGATACGTGTACCCGTGGACGAACGCCTGGCACAAGAACCAGCCGAACCCGGGCCCGCCCGGCTGTGCCGAGCAGAACATCGTCCCGAAGGGCAACGACATCGACGCTGCGGTCACCAACCTCTTCGCGATGCACAACCGGATGCACGACTGGTCGTACTTCCTCGGTTTCACAGAGAGGCGGTGGAACGCACAGGAGTACAACTTCGGTCAGCCGACGGCGGAGAACGACTCGTTGATCGGCAATGCCCAGGCGGGCGCGCTGAACGGCGGCTTCCCAAGCTACCTCGGCCGTGACAACGCGAACATGGTCCCGCTCCAGGACGGCGTGCGGCCGATTACGAACATGTACCTCTGGCAACCGCTCGCCGGCGGGTTCTACGCACCGTGCGTGGACGGCGACTTCGACATGGCCGTGATCGGGCATGAGTTCGGCCACCTGACCGAGAACCGCATGATCGGCAAGGGTCAGGGCCGGAGTGGCCATCACGCTGGCGCGATGGGCGAGAGCTTCGGCGACTTCTCCGCGGCCGAGTACCTGAACGAGTACGGGTACGTACCGGTCGCCGGTGAGAATCCGTTCTCGGTCGGCGCCTATGTGACCGGGAACAAGGATCGCGCCATTCGCAACTACGGGATGAACTTCCCGCGCACTGGCGCCTTCCCCACGCCGGGCGTCTCGCTGGTTCGTCGCGGTGGGCCGCTCGTCAACCCACTGAACTTCAGCGATATGGGTTACGACCTGACCGGCCAGCAAGTGCACTCGAACGGCGAGATCTGGAGCGCAACGAACTTCGACATCCGCCAGCTGCTGGTGGAGAAGTACAACGCGGCGTTCCCAGCCACCAGCCGCCAGCTCCAGCGCGACTGCGCGGAGGGCCGTAGGCCCGCCGATCAGTGTCCGGGGAACCGGCGCTGGATCCAGATCGTCTTCGACGCGATGGTCCTGATGCCGCAGGGCACCTCGATGCTCCAGGCGCGGGACGCCTACCTCGCCGCCGACATGATGCGGTTCGGAGGGGCGAACCAGAACGAACTCTGGCTTGCCTTTGCGCGCCGCGGGTTCGGCGTCAACGCGTTCAGTACGAACAATTCCGCGGAAGGCACCGGCTCCGACACCGATCCAAAGCCGGACTTCGAGTCGCCGAGGCACAACGAAGCGACGGTCACGTTCCGCGCGGTCGCACCGGACGACGGCGGTTCACAGGTCAACACGGCGCGCATCTACGTCGGTCATTACGAGGCTAGGGTCTCGCCGATCGCGGACACGGATCCCGCGACGAACGCGGCCGCTCAGCCGTGCCCGACCGGCCCGCCGTTCTCTCCGCCTCCGCCGCCCGGCTGCGGAAGCGCTAACAACCTCGACAGCGTGGCACGCTTCGTGCCGGGAACCTATGAGTTCGTGGCACATGCGCCGCGATACGGGCACGTTCGGTTCCGGCTGACGCTCGCCGCCGGCTCGAGTCAGACCTTCACGATCTCGATGCCGTCGAACTGGGCCTCTCGCCATCGAAACGCAACGGCGACCGGTGACGGTGTGAACCATTTGGACCTCATCGACGACACCGAGGGGACGAACTGGGACGAGCCCGGTGGTGACAACATGCCGGTGAACGTTCAGCAGCCACAGGTGACGGTCGACCTGGCCGGAACTGCAGTACGCCGAGTGACTCGCGTTCAGGTGAGCGCGATGCTCGACACGTCCGGGCAGAACCGCTTCACGCCTGTCCGCCGGTTCCGCATCGAGACATCGACGAATGGCTCCACCTTCACGCCGGTCTACACGAGTCCGGCGAACGCCTTCCCGGGTTTCAACCCGAGGCCGGTGGCGCCAGAGTGGATCCTGCGGAACTTCGACATCCCGGACACGAACGCGACCCATGTCCGGATCCGCGTACTGCACAACCAGTGCACAGGCAATACCGCGTTCCAAGGTGAGCAGGACAATGACCCGCTGAACGGCACCGACTGCCGCGACGGCTCGCCCGGCTCGTCACTGGGGCCCGTCGGGCTACCGGGCGACCTACCTCAGGTGCTCGCCCCACGCGACGACGAGGTGCACATCACCGAGCTCCAGGTGTTCTCAAGCGGCACGGGCACCGGTGGCGGTGGTGACGGCGGCGGTGGCGGTGGCGGCGGCGGCGGAAACGGCGGCGGTGGCGGCAACGGCTGCGACGAGGACGACGATCTCGTCGCGATCGGCCCCGCGACCGCAAAGCCGGGTGACACCGTCACGTACACCATCACGTTCGCCAATCTCGGCACCGCCGACGATGACGACTGCGAGATCGACGACCTGCTGGGCGACGATCTGACATACGTCTCGTCGAGCGCCGGCGGCGTCTACAACTCGGCGACCCGCACGGTGACCTTCCACACGGGCAAGGTCGCTGCGGGCGGCACGAAGAGCATGACCGTCACGGCGAGGGTCAACCCCTCGATCGCGCTCGGATCCGTAGTGACGAACCAGGCGACGATCAGTGCCTACGGCACGGGCGGCCCACTCGGTACCGCAACGACGCTCATCGTCAACTAACCGACTGAACTGAGGAGGGCCGGTTTGCGCCGGCCCTCCTTGTTTTGCCAACCGAAAGGGAGGAAATGGCTCGAAACACCAGACCAAGCCGCTTACGGCGCCTGGGCCTGGGGGCGCTCTTCGTCGTGCTGCTCGGAGGTGTGCCGGGAATTGCCGCCCTCGCCCAGCCTGCTGACGAACACGCGCTCGACCCGGCGCGGAATACACCGCTCTGCGACGTCGCTCCGCTGCCTGGCGCCGCGCTCGTCACGCGCTCGGCGAACAACATTGAGCACCTCGCGAACGTGTGCGACGCCGTCGGAACGGATGTCGAGTTCCAGTCGCGTCGCGACGCGCAGGGGCGCACGCGCGACTACGCCTTCCTCGGGACGATGGGCGGCGGAATGCGGATCTACGACATCACGAACCCGCGCTTTCCTGAATTCGCCGGCGCGTTTACCAACCCGGGCTGGCAGAACGACGTGCAGGTGCGCGGAAACGTCGCTTTCACCTCGTTCGACGGCGTCACGAACGAGCCGTCAACGGGCTCGACGTGCCTGAAGACGCTCTATCCGGGCTCGAACGACCAGGGCGTTGAGGTCTACCGGCTCGTCTACAACCCGACGGCGGCGGCCTCGCCGCTGCCGCTCGCGCACTTCACTGTCGAAAATCCGACGTGCATCGCGGTGCCGCCGGGTGGCGCCCACAACTTCACGATCAACCCGAAGGGCACGTGGGGCGGCGTCTCCAACTGCTGTTCCGATTGGTCGGTCGACGTCGTGGACATGCGGCCGTCCACGACCGGCGAGAACCGGATCAACCTTAGGTCCGATCCTGTGCCGCCGCCGATCCACCGTTACCGGCTGATCGATGCGACACGGCGGACGGCCGAGCGATGTGAAACACGGGCGCAGCCGCCGGGTCCCGTCACGTGCATCGTCATGACCGGCCCGACAGCGTCAGGCGTGAAGGCACCGGCCGGAACGTGGCGGCCTCATGACATCCACTTCTCACGCGACGGCAACCGGATGTACGTCGCCGCCATCAACGGGACGTTCATCGTCAACGTGAGCAATCTGCCGGGCAACAGGAGCTGCACGTCCAACCTGCACCCGGCCGGGGCTGTGTGCCAGCCGGTCAGCGTGCCTGTGATCGCCTTCATTCCGAACGTGACGGGTCAGGAGCAGAGCACGTCCGAGCAGATCGAGATCTCGCATCAATCCGACGTCACGGCGGACGAGAGGATCCTCATCATCTCGGACGAGAAGGGCGGCGGAACCTCCAACACCGACTGCAACAGCCAGCCCAACACGCACGCCTCAGGCGACATCGGCGGACTGCACTTCTACGCGCTCGCGCCGCTGCCCGGCGTGCCGCGCTCACAGGGGGCCTCGCTCTCGAATCCCAAGAAGATCGGGTTCTACGTCTACCCGAACCCGGCTGTGGGGCCTGATCCGGTTCAGGACGCGATCGACGCGCTGAACCTGCGGCGCGAGTTCAACGACCTGCCGCGGCTCGAGCGGGGCTGCACCGTGCACGTCTTCCGAATCGGCGGAAATGGCACGGCGTCGCCTGGGCCGGCCGCGCCCGGCTTCGACGGTGTCTCGCGTCTGCCGCACCGGCAGCTCGTGACAGCGTGGTACGGCGCCGGCACGTGGCATGTCGACTTCTCGCGACCGCCAAGCAATACGGATGGCATCGCCGAGGACTCGCGCACGACGTGGGGCAACACGCTCGGCTGGAACATCATGCCCGCCGCCGACACATGGTCGGCGAAGGAGTACAAGGGAAAGATCGCTGCCGGTGACATGCTCCGCGGCTTCGACACGTTCGGCTTCCAGAACCCGCCTGGCGGGAACGGCGACGGCGACGACTGCCCGCCGACCGGCGACGACACCGACTCGGACGCCGACGGGCTGATCGACGCCCGGGAGCAGTTCTTCTCCACGCTGGTCGGCGTCGCCGACTCCGACTTCGATGGGATCAAAGACGGAAACGACGACGCGAACGGCGACGGACGCGACGACGAAGACGAAGACGACGACGACGGCTGTCCCGACCGCGACAGCGACAGCGACGGAACCGACGACGAAGACGAGGACGATTGACCCTTTAACAACGAGGCTGCGGCACGGGAGGGCCGGCGTCCAGCCGCCGGCCCTCCTCGTATCTCTTGAAAGCTGGGTCTTTCTCGTCTTGACACCGTGAAAAGGACGCGGGGTTAATACTGCGTCGCCTGCGAGCTAGCACGACCGAGTCCGAGGGCCGGCCGCGGGCCGGCCTCGGACTGTTTGCTGCGACGAGGACGGGGTAATAGACGATCGACTATCGTCTTTGCGTCAACTAACGACCGAGGGGAGAGACCATGCGCAGAAAAGCCCATGCCGGGCGTGCACGTTTCCGGCTGCTGTTGCCGGTGGCGCTGCTCACGCTCGCCGCGAGCATCCCGTCCGCGAGCTTCGCGGTCGCTGACGTTCGCGAGGCCACCGGCGATGAGATCACCGATTTCGACGCGCGGACGGGCAGGGTCGCCCCGACCGCGACACAGCGGGCGCTCGTGCGCGGGCTCCGCGCATCCGTAAGCTGGAACAAGTTCGGGACACCGCAGTCCCTGATCCGGCCCGGCCGGCACCTGGCGAGGGGCGTTCCGGGCAAGACACGCGTTGCGGCCGCTCGCCGCTGGCTGGCGGCGAACCGCAAGCTCTTCCGCTTGCGCTCGACGGAGAGCCTCGAGCTCGTGCTCAACAACTCGCTCGGCAAGCGCGGCGCAGTCCTCACGTTCCGCCAGCGGGTGAGCGGCCTTCCGACCGCGCAGGGCGGACTCCTCAACATCGTGGTTGCGAAGGCCGAGCGTGGCTGGAACGTGACCTACATCGCCTCGACCGTCACACCGGACACGACGCTAATCGGCCGGGCCCGGCTCTCGGTGCGTGACGCGCTCTCTCGTGCCGCGCGCAACGCCGGCCTCAAGGCAACTGTCAAGGACTTCACCCGCCAGGGGAGCCGTCGAGGCTGGTCCCTGATGGAAGCGAAGGGCCTCGAGGGCCCGCAGCGAGCCAGGCTCGTCGCGTTTCCGACGCCGGGGTCGGGACCTGTCGCGGCCTACGAGACGATCGTGACCGACATGGTCGAGGGCAAGCCGGTTGCCGTGAGCTCGATCGTCGACGCCGCGACCGGAAAGGTCCTCAGCCGCGCAAACCTCGTCGACCATGCCGTCGACAACCCGCGGTGGGACGTCTTCCCGGCGAGCCCGCGGATCGGCCTGAACCACTACCCCTGGAACTACCCGAGCACGGACATCAGGCGGATCTGGTGCTGGACGCCGTCACCGGACTGCGCCGAGGCGCGCATGCCCGGCTCGCCGCATCCCACCGTGCCTTGGGACACAGTTCCGCCTGGATCCACGACCTTCGGGCCCGGGGGCACGTCGTTCACGACCGTCGGGAACAACGCATTCACAGCGGAGTCCTGGTACTCCGTCGTCATCCCGCCATTCGGCCCGGTTCTTCCGGGGCCGACAGGGTGGAGCCCGGTCAGTCCCACACGTGAATACCTCTACCCGTGGCAGAACCAGTGGTTCGAGGGGCTGTGCGATCCGGCGCTGCTGCCGCCGGCCGGACCTGCGGCGAGCGGCGGGAACATCAACGACGTCAACGCGGCGACGGTGAACCTGTTTGCCATGCACAACCGCATGCACGACTGGGCGTACCACCTCGGCTTCACCGAGGCGCGCTGGAACAGCCAGTTCGTGAATGTCAGACCGGGAACGCTGCAGGAGGACGGGCTGATCGGAGACGTCCAGTCCGGTGCGATCTCGGGCGGCAACGCGCCGCCGCAGCCCTACACCGGTCGGAACAACGCGAACATGGTCTCGTTCCCCGACGGCGGCGTCCCGCTTCCGCCGGTCACGAACATGTATCTCTGGCAGCCGCTCGCCGGCACGTTCTACGCGCCGTGCGTCGACGGCGACTACGACATGCCGATCATCGGCCACGAGTACGCCCACCTGATCGAGAACCGGATGATCGGCAAGGGCAACATCCGCGGCGGCCACCATGCCGGCGCGATGGGCGAGTCAAACGGCGACATCAACGCGATGGAGTACCTGCACGAGAACGGCTACGTCCCCGTCAGCGGAGAGAACCCGTACTCGATCGGCGCCTACGCGACGTCGAACAAGTACCGCGCGATCCGCAACTACGGGATGAACTTTCCGTCAGCAGGGGGGATCCCGCGGCCTGGGAAGCAGCTCCTCTTCAACGCGCTGAACTTCAGCGACATCGGGTACGACCTGCCGGGCGTCCAGGTGCATGCCGACGGCGAGATCTGGAGCGCGACGAACTTCGACATCCGTCGCCTGCTGATCGACAAGTACGGCTTCGGCAGCCGGTCGCGCCAGAAGGAGTGCGCCGACGGCCAGCGTCCGGTCGAGCAGTGTCCCGGCAACCGCCGGTGGATCCAGACCGTCTACGACGCGTACCTGATCATGACGCCGACGCCGACGATGCTCGAGGCGCGGAATGCGTACCTCGCGGCCGATCTCGCCCGCTTCGGCGGCGCGAACCAGCGGGAGCTCTGGAAGGGCTTCGCGCGTCGCGGCTTCGGCCAGTCGGCGTTCAACTCCGGCCCGGAGGACTACCAGCCGAAGCCGGCGTTCGACTCGCCGCACGAGAACGAGGCGACGGTCCGGTTCCGGGCGTTCGCGAAGGACGAGTCCAACGCTCCGGTGGCGGCGAACATCTACGTCGGCCACTACGAGGCCCGCGTCTCGCCGATCGCCGTGGCGAACGTCGCTGCCGTCCCGGGCACGACCGCAATGCCCGACGCGAGCAATGTCGACGGCACGGCGCTCTTCACCAGCAGGACGTACGAGTTCGTCGCGCAGGCTCCGGGCTACGGCAACGTCCGCTTCCGTGCTCGGTTCCGGCCGGGTGAGACCCGAACGATCACGATCCGCATGCCGACCAACTGGGCGTCCCGCCACAAGGGTGCGGTCGCCGCAGGCGACGGCACGCGGCTCAACGACCTCATCGACGACACCGAGGCGACCAACTGGGAGGCGGTCGGCGCTCCCGTCGAAGGTCGCCAGGTCACGATCCAGCTCGCGGGCGGTGCCCACAAGCTCCACCGCGGGCAGGTCTCGGCCTACCTCGGGTTCGGTCCCGAGTCGACCACGCCGGGCGTCTTCACCGGTCAGAACCGGTTCACGGCGCTGCGGCAGTTCGAGCTGCGTGGTTGCTCCGCGGGAGCGAGCTCGGCGAACCCGACCTGTTCGCCCGCCAACACGGCCGGGTGGCGGACGGTGTACCGCTCGAGCCCGGACTTCTTCCCGGGCGACAATCCGCGACCCGTCGCGCCACAGTTCCTGCTCCGCGGGTTCGAGCTCGACAATGAACGCTTCCACGGCGGCCGGTCGTCCCGCCGGGCGACTCACGTCCAGCTCGTCGTCCTGAACAATCAGTGCACGGGCAACCCGCACTACCAGGGCGAGCAGGACAACGATCCCGCGAACATCACGGACTGCCGGCTCGGCAGCCCGTCAGGCGGCTTCGTCGAGCGGGACACCGAGGTCCGCGCCGCGGAGGTGCAGGTCTTCTCGAGCAAGCCGTCGGTGAGCGGCGCCGAGCTCGCGGACGACCGCGACCACGACGACGAGGACGACGGCGACGACGACGACGACTAGCGGTGCTTCTCCACTAGACAAGCCGAAGAGGGCCGGCGCGAGCCGGCCCTCTTCGTTTGCCTAAGCCGTCGCCTTGGCGCGAGTGCGCGTGCGCGCGTTCTGCGCGATGAAGCGCTCGACCGCGTCGCGCGCCTGCGCATCCGGGATCTGCTTCGGCGGCGACTTCATCAGGTAGGCGCTCGGCCCCTCGAGCGCTCCCGAGATGCCGTTGTTCATTGCCAGCTTCGCGAGCCGCACGGCGTCGATCACGATGCCGGCCGAGTTCGGCGAGTCCCAGACCTCGAGCTTGAGCTCGACGTTGAGCGGGACGTTCCCGAAGGTTGTCCCCTCCATCCGGATGTAGGCCCACTTGCGGTCGGTCAGCCACGGGACATGGTCCGAGGGCCCGACGTGGATGTTTTCGTCGCCCATGTCGTAGTCGAGCACCGCGGTGACCGCGTTCGTCTTCGAGATCTTCTTCGACACCAGACGGTCGCGCTCGAGCATGTTCAGGAAGTCCGAGTTCCCGCCGACGTTCAGCTGCATCGTCCGGTCGAGGCGCACGCCGCGGTCGCGAAAGACCTGCGTCAGCGCACGGTGGGTGATCGTGGCGCCGACCTGCGACTTGATGTCGTCGCCGATGATCGGCAGCCCGCGCTCCTCGAACTGCTTCTGGAAGTACCCGCCCTTCGCGATGAAGACCGGCATGCAGTTCACCATCGCGCAGCCGGCGTTCAGAATCTGCTCCGCGTACCACTTCGTCGCTTCCTCCGAGCCGACAGGGAGGAAGTTGACGACGACGTCGGTGCCGGTCTCCTGGAGGATCCGCACGACTTCGTCCGTGTCGCCGGGCGCCTTCTCGACGACCTCGGACAGGTACTTGCCGATGCCGTCGTGCGTCATGCCGCGCGAGACCTTGACGCCCGTCTTCGGCACGTCGGCGAACTTGTAGGTGTCGTTCGGCTGTGCCCAGATCGCCTCGGCCAGGTCCTTGCCGACCTTGTCGGTCGTGACGTCGAAGGCCGCCGTGAACTCGATATCGCGAACGTGGTAGCCGCCAAGGTCGACGTGCATGAGCCCGGGGACGAACTCCTCCGCCGGCGCGTCCTTGTAGTACTCGACTCCCTGGACGAGCGAGTTCGCGCAGTTGCCGACGCCGATCAGGGCGACGCGGACCTTGTCCTCGCTGCGGGGAGGGCTGCCGTTTGTGGATGCCATTCGTTCCTTTCTCCGTCTGGGGCCGGCGACGCCGAGCCGCTCGGCCAGGATCTCGACGATCAAGTCGTTGGCGCCGCGGCCGCGCTCGGCGGCTCGCGTCTGCAGCTTTTCCTTGAGCGCCGCGGGCATACGAAGCAAGACGTCGCCGCGCCCCTTCGGCGGCGTGCCCTTTCGACCGCTCGGTTCGAAGGGCACGGCGAAGCGCGAAGCGAGAATCCCGACGGCGACGTCGTTCAGGCTGCTCCCGCTGCGTGCGACTTCGGCGGCGAGGCGTTCCTTCAATTCGTCCGGCATCCGGACGAGAACGTCTTTCCTGCTAGCACTCAAGTGCTAGCAGGTTATCAGTCAGCGCTGCCGGAGTTGCCGGCGAACGTGCCTGATCCTCTGAACGACCGTCAGCCACGCGGTGACGTTGAGAAAGTAGACCGCCCAAGGCAGCAGGCCCCATGGCGCGAGAAACAGCCCGGTGACGATCACGGTGACGCGCTCTGCGCGGCTTCCGATGCCGACGTCGCCCTTCAGCGAGAGCGCTTCGGCGCGGGCCCGCGTGTAGCTCACAAGGAAGGAGCCGCTCATCGCGGCGAAGGTCGCGGCCAGGGCGATCTCGTTGCCGTCGCGCATGAAAACGAGCCCGATGGCGCCGAGCATGATCGCTTCGCCGAGGCGGTCCGTCGTCGAGTCGAGGAACGCGCCGAAGGTCGTGCCCTTGCCGCTCTGCCTCGCGAGTGCGCCGTCGAGCACGTCGAGGAGCGAGCCGGCCCAGAAGAGGAAGGCGCCGACCCAGAACCAGAGGATCTCGTTTCGGTACTCGAAGTAGACCGCGACCGCGGCGACGGCGCAGGTCGAGAGCCCGATGGCGGTCAGCGCGTCGGGGGTCAGGCGCGTCCGGCCGAGCCCCACGACCAGGCGCGACGCGAGCCGGCGCACGCCGGTGCTGTAGCTCTCCTGGAGCCCCTGCGCGCCTTCGCGCGCCACTAGCCGGTCGGCGGCGCGAGTGTCTGCCGGATGACGCGGTTGTAGACGATCCCCGCCGCGAAGAGCACGACGGCGATTCCGGCGACGATGTCGAGCCAGAAGTGGTTGCCGGTCGCCATGACCGTGAACCACACCCACGCGGGCCAGAACAGCCAGAGCGCCTTGAGCCAGAGCGGCTTGACGAGGAACGCGAGCGTGACGCCGACGATCAGGGAGTCGGCGGCGTGGAGGCTCGGCATCGCGGCATAGGGGTTGGCCGCGAGTTCAACGAGCGCCGAGCCATGGTTCGCGGTTCCGACGGACGCGAGCGTGTCCGTGAACCCGAGCTCGGGGAACATCCGCGGCGGAGCCGTGGGGAGCAGGACGTAGCCGACGAGCCCGAGGACGTTCGCCACCATCAGCAGATTCCTGAAGCGGATGAAGTGCTCGTAGTGGCGGAAGTAGACCCAGAGCAGCGACACGCCGACGACCGCGAACTGCGACAGCCAGTACGTCCACGAGGTCAGCACACCGAGCACGTGGAAGGACTCGGTCCAGCTCTGGAGCGACAGCTCCCAGAGCCCCGTCGCCCGGTTCTCGAAGTCAATGACCGCGCGCGCGTTGTCGAACGCGACGGCTGGGCTGCGATCCGCCACACCGCGCGCCAACTGGTACGCGAGCACGAAGCCGAACCAGATCCCGGCCTGTCGAAACAGGTCCAGCCAGCCACGCGGTGGCAGACGGCGTTCGGCGGCGGCGACCGACGTCATACGAGAATTGTAAGCAGGGCTCCCGGCTCCCACGCCACTTTCAACGAACTCGCCTGCGGAGGTATTCGGCGGAAGACCAGCGCCTCTCAGCCGCCGATCTGCGACATGGAGCGCGAGGCGCGCACGAAGCCGGAATCGTTGATCTTGTGCTTCAGCTCTTTGTGCCGTACCGCCCAGCGGATCAACTCGCCGAGCTCTTCATCGGACGCACCCTCTCGTAGCGGAGTCTTCAGATCCCACTCGCGCCGCGAGAACAGACACGTGCGCAGCTGCCCGTCGGCGGTCAGGCGGATCCGGTCGCAGCTCGAGCAGAAGGGCTCGGAGACGGGGTTCACGAACCCGAGCTCGCCTGCGCCGTCGGCGAATCGGAACCGCCGCGCGGTCGACGAGGCCTTCGCGGGAATCTCGACGAGCGGCCACCGCTCTTCGATCAGCGCGCGGATCTCACCGCCGCTCAACACGTCGTCGGCGTCCCAACGCTCGTCGGCGTCGAGCGGCATGAACTCGATGAAGCGGACGACGTAGGGCTTTCGCCGCGCGAGCTCGGCGAGCGCCGGCACCTCCTCTTCCGTGAACCCGCGAATCGCAACGCAGTTCACCTTGATCGGCCGCAGCTCGGGATGTCGCTCCGC
>Ga0081538_10000796_pt1 | contig 34251 bp, 31 predicted proteins | sample TabmetS5T2R1_FD_71022 | JGI IMG/M metagenome (GOLD analysis project Ga0081538, IMG submission 71022) | Tabebuia heterophylla rhizosphere microbial communities from the University of Puerto Rico - S5T2R1 | ecosystem: Host-associated > Plants > Roots > Rhizosphere ...
GGGAACTCGGTCGCGTCGCGCCCCTTGCCGGCGAATTGCTCGGCGCGCCCGGCCCCCTCCGGCTCGTCGCGCAGCACGTGACCATAGTCCTTCATCGCCGAGCCGCAACCCGCCGCGGTCACGATCACCGTCTCGTGGCCCTCGAGCGCCTCGATCGTGGCCTTCGCCAGCCGTCGCGCCTGCGGGTCCGCGCCCGCGTGCATCGGCAGCGCGCCGCAGCAGCGCGGCAGGCGCGGCACGTGCACGTCGAAGCCCTCGGCGGCCAGCACCCGCGCGGTCGCCTCGTTGACGTGCCCGAAGAAGACGCGCTGCACGCAACCCTGGAGCAGTGCCACCTGCCCGCGCTTCTCGTTGCGCGCCTCGAACAGGCGCGGCAGCCGCGCGAGGGAGCGCCGCACCGGCGCGTCCGGGGTCATCCCCACCACCGCCGACAGCCGCGGCGCCAGCCGCCGGACCCGCTCGCGCCGCGCTAGGCGCGGCAGGCCGAGCCTGTGCGCGAGCGCCGCGCCCGGGGCGAGGGCCCGCAGCCGGCCCGGTCGCGTGAACAGCTCGAACACGACGCGGCGATGGGCGCGGTCGCTCGGCTGTCGCTCGAAGTTGCGCTCCACCTGCGCGCGCGTGTCCTCCAACAGCTTGTCGTACTTGACGCCGGAGGGGCAGGCGGTCACGCACGCCATGCAGCCGAGACAGTTGTCGAGGTGCTCGACGAGCGGCGCGGAGATCTCCCGGTGGCCCTCCTTCATCAGCACGATCCGTCCGCGCGGCGAGTCCATCTCCTCACCCCACAGCACGTAGGTGGGACAGGTCGGGAGACAGAAGCCGCAATGGACGCAGTCGTCGATCAGCTCGAGCTGCGGCGCGCGGGTGTCGTCCCAGGCTGGCATCAAACGAGCTTCCGCTCGGGGTCGAAGCGCTGCTTCACCCGGTCGGCGAGCATGCGGGCGCCCGCGTCGGCCGGCTCGTGCGGGCCCGGCTCGAGACCCGCCGGGTGGTCGAGCACCACCGCCGTAAACCGCCCGCGCACCGCCCGGACCAGGGCGTCGTAGTCGCCGTCGTCGAGGCGCAGCCAGTAGAGGCCGAGCCCGGCCCGGCCCACCAGTACCGCGCGGTGCTCGCGAGCGAGACGCACGAGGTCGGGCAGGTCGGTCTGCAGGGCCGAGACCTTCACCACCAGCCCGCCCGCCGAGCGCTGGGCGTCCCGCTGAGCTTGCCACAGCTCCTCGTCGTCCTCCACGAGCTCGGCGTCGCCGAGCAGCCGCGCGGCTGCCTCGGCCTGCGGCCCGGCGGCCGCCCCGCCGAAGCGGGCGAGGATCGCCCCGGCGCCGTCCTCCCAGCGCACGTCGAGGCCCAGCTGCTCCAACCGGGCATGCGAGAGTGCCAGCGCCGCCCGGCCCAGCGCGTCCGGGTCGTCCGAGCGCCCGACGGCGGTGGCGGTGGCGGGCGGCAGCGGATGCAGGCGCACCGAGACCTCGAGGATCGCACCGAGCTTGCCGAACGAGCCGACGAAGAGCTTCGCCAGGTCATAGCCGGCGACGTTCTTGATCACCTTGCCGCCGCTCTTCGCCACCGTGCCGTCAGCGAGGGCCACCCGCATGCCCACCACGAGGTCACGCACCCCGCCGTAGCGGGCGAGGAGCGGCCCGGAGTCGTTTGTCGCCACGGCGCCGCCGATGGTCGCTCCCTGGTCGGGCGGATCGAGCGCGAGCATCTGGCCCGCCTCGGCGAACCGCTGCTGCGCCCGCGACAGCGGTACCCCGGCCTCCAAGACAGCGGTGAGATCGCCGACATTGTGCTCCACGATGTCGTCGAGCTTGTCGGTCGAGAGCTCGATGTCGGGGTCCCCCCGAGCCCAGGCGAGCTTGGTGCGTGCACCGTGCACGCGCACGGTGCCATCCGCCGCGGCGAGCGCCGCCGCGAGCTCCATCAGAACCTCTCCGCGAGACCGGCCTCCTCGAGCGGGTGGCGGCGGTACGGGCCCGGCACCTCGCCACACAGGCGCGGCGTCGGCATCACCTTGCCCGGGTTGGAGCGCTGCTCGGGGTCGAACGCGCAGCGGAGCCGCTGGAAGGTGCCCAGGTCCGTGTCGGTGAACATCTCGGGCATGTAGCGCTTCTTGTCCACGCCCACGCCGTGCTCGCCGGTGATCGAGCCGCCCGCGTCGACGCAGGCCTTGACGATCATGCCGGCGCACTTCTCCGCGCGCTCGGCCTCGTCGGGGTTCGAGCCGTCGTAGCAGACGAGCGGGTGCAGGTTGCCGTCGCCGGCGTGGAAGACGTTGGCCACCTGCAGGTCGTACTCGCGCGCCAGCTCCTCGATTCGCCCGAGCACCTCGGCCAGGCGCGTGCGCGGGATCACGCTGTCCTGCACGTAGTAGTTCGGCGCGATCCGGCCCATCGCGGCGAACGCCGCCTTGCGCCCCTTCCAGATCAGCTCGCGCTCGGCCTCGTCCTGCGCGACGCGGATTGAGTCGGCGCCGGAGCGCTCGCAGATGGCGACGACCTCCCCGAAGCGCACCTCGCACTCGGCCTCCGAGCCGTCCAGCTCCACGAGCAGCGCGGCGCCGGCGTCCGTGGGGTAGCCGGCGCCGGTGTAGTCCTCGGCGGCCTGAATCGAGAGGTTGTCCATCATCTCGATCGCGCCGGGCACGATCCCGCTCGAGACGATCTCCGACACCACCTCGCCGGCCTGGACGGGCGAACCGAAGAACGCGACCAGCGTGCGCACGGTCTCCGGCTTTGGCATCACGCGCAGCCAGATCTTGGTGGCCACGCCGAGCGTGCCCTCGGAACCGACAAAGGCGCCCAGCAGACCGGGGCCGGCCGCGTCGAGCTCCTTGCCGCCCAGCTGCACCAGGTCGCCGTCCGGCAGGACGAGCTCGAGTCCGGTCACGTAGTTCGTGGTGAATCCGTACTTGAAGCAGTGCGCGCCGCCCGAGTTCTCGGCGACGTTGCCGCCGATCGTGCAGACAATCTGAGACGAGGGGTCGGGCGGGTAGAAGTGGTCGGGCGCGACCGCCTGCGACACGGCGATGTTGGTCACGCCCGGCTCGACGACAACGCGCTGGTTGTCGAGGTCGACCTCGAGAATGCTGCGCATGCGCGTGAGGGAGATCAGCACCCCGTCCTCGATCGGCAGAGCCCCGCCTGAGAGCCCCGAGCCGGCGCCACGCGCCACGAACGGCACGCCGGCCAGGTGGCAGGCGCGCACGACTGCCCGCACCTCCTCGGTCGAGCCCGGCAGGACCACCGCGCCGGGGGTGACGGCGTACTGGAGCAGTCCATCGGACTCGTAGGTGCGCAGCTGATGCTCGTGGGTGACGACGTGCTCCGGTCCGACCGCCGCGCGCAGCTCATTGACGAGCGGACCAAGGTCGAGCGGCTCGCGCTCCGCCCCGGGCTCCGCGGTTACTTCGGGACCATCCACGGACATCATCAGACTCAGGGTACGGAGAAACCGGAAGCAGTAGCCCCGCGTGCGCGTCTCCCTGTTCGTCACCTGCTTCAACGACACCCTGTTCCCCCACACCGGACGCGCGGTGGTGCGGCTGCTGGAGCGGCTCGGCTGTGAGGTCGACTTTCCGCTCGAGCAGACCTGCTGCGGGCAGATGCACATGAACTCGGGCTACGTCCGCGAGGGTGCCGCCTTGGCGCGCCGATTTGCCCGCGTGTTCGACGGCGCAGCGGCCGTCGTCACGCCGTCGGCCTCGTGCGCGGGAATGCTGCGCAAGCACGTCGACATGCCCGTCCACGAGCTGTCCGAGTTCATCGTGGACCGCCTCGGCGTGGAGGACGTCGGCGCGTACTTCCCGCACCGTGTGACCTTCCACCCGACCTGCCATTCGCTTCGCGAGCTGGGAGTGGGCGACAGGCCAGAGCGCCTACTGCGGGCAGTGAGGGGGATCGAGCTCGTCTCGCTGCCTTCGGCCGACGAGTGCTGCGGGTTCGGCGGGACGTTCGCGGTGAAGAACGCCGAGGTGTCGTCCGCGATGCTGGCGGACAAGGTGCGCGCCGTCCTCGACACAGGCGCCGAGGTCGTGTGCGCGGCGGACAACTCGTGCCTGATGCACATCGGCGGCGCACTCTCGCGCCAGCGGACCGGGGTGCGGACGATGCACCTCGCGGAGGTGCTGGCCGCGTGACGTTCCCCCAGTCGGCGTCCACCGCCCTCCAGGACTCACAGCTCAGGCGCAACCTCGCGAAGGCCACCACGACCATCCGCGCCAAGCGGGAAGCCGTCGTATCCGAGGTGCCCGACTGGCCGGCCCTCCGCCGTGCCGGCCGTGGCATCAAGGACTCCTCCCTCGCTGCTCTCGACGACCACCTGTCGTCGCTCGAGTCGGCCGTGGTCTCCGCCGGCGGAGTGGTGCACTGGGCGAAAGACGGCAATGAGGGGTGCTCGATCGTTGCCTCGATTGCGCGTGCTGCCGGCGTGTCCGAGGTTGTCAAGGTCAAGTCGATCGCCACGGACGAGATTGGCCTGAACGACGCGCTCGCTGAGGCGGGGGTCCGGGCGGTGGAGACCGACCTGGCCGAGATGATCAATCAGCTCGCCGGCGACTCGCCTTCCCACATCCTCGTCCCGGCGATTCACAAGAACCGGTCGGAAATCCGGGAGCTGTTCGCGCGCGAGCTCGAGTTGCCGGATCTGACGGACGAGCCGACCGCGCTGACGGAGGCCGCGCGGCTGCACCTGCGGCGCAAGTTCCTCGATGCGCGCATGGGGATCTCGGGCGCGAACTTCGCCGTGGCCGAGACGGGCACGGTCTGCGTCTTCGAGTCCGAGGGCAATGGCCGCATGTGCACGACGCTGCCCGACGTGCTCGTCACGGTGATGGGCATCGAGAAGGTCGTGCCGACCTGGCGCGACATGGAGGTGTTCCTCCAGCTGCTGCCGCGCTCGTCCACCGGGGAGCGGATGAACCCCTACACGTCCTTCTGGACCGGGGTCCGGCCGGGCGACGGGCCGCGCGAGTTCCATCTGGTGCTGCTCGACAACGGCCGCACCGGCGTGCTCGCCGACCAGGTCGGCCGGCAGGCGCTGCGCTGCATCCGCTGCTCGGCCTGCCTCAACGTGTGCCCGGTCTACGCGCGGACGGGCGGCCACGCGTACGAGTCGGTGTATCCGGGGCCGATCGGCGCGATCCTGACGCCGCAGCTCGGCGGGCTACGGTCCGGTCGCTCGCTGCCGTACGCGTCGAGCCTGTGCGGGGCGTGCTACGAGGTGTGCCCGGTGGAGATCGACATCCCGCGGGTCCTGGTGCACCTGCGCGGCCGGGTGGTGGACACGGAGCCGTGGTGGCATGCCGAAAAGGCAGCGATGAAGGGGCTCTACCGGGCCTTCGCGTCCCGGCGGGCCTTCGAGGCCGCCCAGCGGGCGGCGCGGCTGGGCTCCCGGCCGCTCGGGCGGGGTGGGCGGATCCGGCGCCTCCCCTGGCCGCTGTCGGGCTGGACGGACACGCGCGACCTGCCCGCGCCGCCCGCCGAGACCTTCCGGGACTGGTGGCGGCGCGAGCGAGGGGACACCGGCGCCGCACGGCCCCCGGCGCCACGCCATCTGCATCAGCCGCGTATGGCGCGGTCAACGCAGATAGCGTCGCGCGGCGCGGCGGACGGCGACGCCCGCGCCGCCATCCTTGGCCGCATTCGGGAAGCGCTGGCGGACCGGCCGGCCGCGCCCGAAATCCCGCGCGACTACCGGCGCTCCAGCGACGACCCGCGCCCCACCGTGGTCGCCCTCTTTTCCGAGCGCGTCGGCGAATACCGGGCGACCGTACGGCGCGCCACGGCGCCGGAGCTGCCAGCCGTGCTCGCGGGCCTGTGCAAAGAGGCCGGGGCCCGAAAAATGGGCGTCCCCCACGACCTCCCCGCCGACTGGCGCCCGGACGGCCTCGAGCTCGTCCCGGACACCGGCCTCCCACCGCAAGAGCTCGACGCCCTCGACGGCGCCCTCACCGGCTGCGCCCTCGCCATCGCCGAGACCGGCACGATCGTGCTGGACGGGGGCGCCGCGCAGGGCCGGCGCGCCCTGACGCTGGTGCCGGACTATCACCTCTGCGTCGTCTCCGCCGATGCCATCGTGGCGCTGGTGCCGGAGGCGGTCGAGCGGCTCCAGCCGGCAGTCGAGGAGGGTCGCCCCCTCACCTTCGTCGCCGGCCCATCCGCCACGTCCGACATCGAGCTCGACCGCGTGGAGGGCGTCCACGGGCCGCGCACGCTGCACGTGGTGGTGGTCGAGTAGATGCGCACCGTCTACCTGGGCACGTCGGAGTTCGCCGTGGAGGTCCTCGAACGGGTGGCCTCCACGCCGCATCGGCCGGTGCTCGTGGTCACCCGTCCCGACCGCCCGCGGGGACGCGGGCGCAAGGTTCAGCCGCCCCCGGTTGCGGAGCGCGCCGCCCTGCTCGGCATCGAGACCTTCCAACCAAGCGACGTGAACGCCGAGGAGGCGCGCACGAGGATCGCCGCGGCCGAGCCCGAGTCGGTGCTGATCTGCGCCTTTGGCGCCCTCCTCAAGGAGCCGCTCCTCTCCGACCACGAGATGCTGAACGTGCACCCGTCGCTCCTGCCACGCTGGCGCGGCGCCGCGCCCATCGAGCGGGCGATCGAGGCCGGCGACGAGGAGACCGGCGTGACGATCATGCGGCCCACGGCCGAGTTCGACGCGGGGCCCATCTGCCTTCAGCGCGCCGAGCGGATCCGTCCCGACGACGACTACGGCAGCCTTGCCGCGCGGCTCGCCGCGCTGGGCGGCGAGCTGCTGGTCGAGGCGCTCGACACCCAGCCGCCCTTCCGCGAGCAGCCGGACGTCGGGATGACCTACGCGGAGAAGATCGAGAGCGAGCACCGCCGCCTCGACCCGGCGCGCCCCGCCGACGAGCTCGAACGCCGGGTACGTGCCCTGACGCCGCATCTGGGCGCCTACATCGAGCTCGCCTCGGGCGAGCGCCTGGGGGTGCGGCGCGCCACCCTCGCCCCGGGCGTCGACGAGATCCCACCGGGCGAGCTGGCCGCCCGGGACTCGCGTCTCCTTTACGGGGCCGCGCAGGGAGCGCTCGAACTGGTCGAGGTGCACCCGCCCGGAAAACGCCCGATGGATGCGGCCGCCTGGCTGCGGGGCCACATGCTCGACTCGGCGAGCGAGTAGCGTCTCCGGCGTGGCGGGCGAGAACACGACGATCGGCCCCGACTGCCCCTCCTGCGGCGAGCCCTGGCTGCGCGGCACGAACCTCGCGGGCCGCTACCGCTGCGTCTCCTGCCTGCACCGCTTCGAGCTGCGCTCGGAGTGCCCCAACTGCGGCGCCCACTCGACGATCGCCCGGATGTCGGACACCGCGAACGTCACCTGCCGCAATTGCGGCGGCTCGATGCTCCAGGAAATCTGAGGGCGGGGCGCTAAGCCGGCGCGATCTCCACCGGGATCCCGTTCAGCACCGCGTTGCCCGACAGTGGGTCCACCTGGGACCCGTCCGTCAACACGTTGCTGTTCACGCCGGCGTGGTCGCTCGCCACCTGCATCCGCACGCCGGGCGCGTCGTGGCCCCAGCCGTGTGGGATCGACACGACCCCGGGCATGATCCCGTCGGTCAGCTCGACCGGCGCCTCGATCCGGCCCGCGGCCGAGCTCACCACCGCGCGCCCGCCGTCGTCGAGGCCGAGCCGCGCGGCGTCATCGGGATGCATGTGGAGCGTGCACTGTTCCTTGCCCTTCACGAGCGCGGGCAGGTTGTGCATCCACGAGTTGTTCGAGCGGAGCTGGCGGCGGCCGATCAGCACGAGGCCGCCGTTTCCGTTGCGCCCGAGCGCCGTCCGCAGGCGCTCGACGTCGGCCACGATCGCCTCCGGCGCAAGCTCGACCTTGCCGGACGGCGTGCGCAACACCTCCGGCAGTCGCGGCTCGTGCGGTCCCAGGTCCACTCCGTGAGGGTGCTGCTCGAGCTCGTCGAGCGTGAGGTCGTACGGACCCGCGCGCAGCATGAAGTCGAGCACACGGTCGGGCCCGTGGCGCGGCTCGAGCTCCTCGAGGAGCTCGTCCGGCCCGCGGCCCGCCAGGCGGGAGCCGGGGTCGGCCAGCTCGCGCTGGGCGAGCGTGGTGATCACGAGATCGTCGAGCGCGGCCAGGTCGGCGTTCGGACCCTGGCCGGCCACGATGCCCGCGAGCCGCAGCAGGATCTCCCACTCGGCCGGCGCGCTGCTCTCGAACACGGCTGGCGAGTAGTTCGCGATGTTGCGAACCGACAGCTGGTAGAAGGCCAGGTCGTAGTGCGGCTTCTCGAGCGGCTCGGGCGCGGGCAGGATCACGTCCGCGTGCCGGGTCGTCTCGTTCACGTAGATGTCGATCGCGAGCTGGAACTCGAGGCCCTCGATCGCCCGCTCGAGCCGCTCGGCGTGCGGCGTCGACACGACCGGGTTTCCGCCGACGGTGACCAGCGCGCGGACCTGGTCGTCGCCGGGCGTCTCGATCTCCTCGGCCAGGCACGACACCGGCAGCTCGCCGTAGAGCTCCGGCAGTCCGCGCACCCGGCTCTGCCAGCGGCCGAACCGCACGCCCTTCCCACTGCCGCCGGTCCCGGTCGAGTTCCTCTGAGCCGCGGCCGCGCGCGGGAACGTGGCGCCGCCCTCGCGGTCGAGGTTGCCCGTCAGCACGTTCAGCACGTCGACCAGCCACGAGGCGAGCGTCCCGAACTCCTGGGTGCAGGTGCCGATGCGGCCGTACACGGCGGCCCGCGGCGCCGCCGCCAGCTCGCGCGCCATGCGGCGGATCTCCTCGGCCGGGATGCCGCACGCCTCCGCCGCCTGCTCGGGCGGGAAGCCGCGCACCAGCTCGAGCACCTCGTCGAGCCCGTCGAGGTGCTCCGACAGCGCCCCCGGATCGGCCAACCCCTCCTCGACCAGCGTGCACGCGAGCGCCGCGAGCAGCAGCGCGTCCGTGCCCGGGCGGATGAAGTGATGCTCGTCGGCCTCCTCGGCGGTGCGGGTGCGGCGCGGGTCGATCACGACGACCTTGCCGCCGCGCTCGCGGATGCGCCGCAGCCGGCCGCGCATGTCGGGCGCCGTGAGCAGGCTGCCGTTCGACACGAGCGGGTTCGCCCCGAGGATCAGCAGGTGGTCGGTCCGGTCCACGTCCGGAATCGGGACCGACAGCATGGTGCCGAACATCAGCCCGGCCGACACCTGCTTCGGCATCTGGTCGACCGTGGACGCGGTGTAGACGTTGCGACTGCCGAGCGCACGCGCGAACACCGGCCCGTAGACGAGCCCGGACATGTTGTGGGCGACGGGGTTGCCGAGATACACCGCCACCGAGTTGCGGCCGTGCTCGGCGAGCAGCGGCGGCAGGCGCCGGTCGATCTCCTCGAACGCCTCGTCCCAGGTCGCCTCGACGAGCTCGCCCTCCCGGCGAACCAGCGGCGTCGTCAGCCGATCCGGGTCCTCGTGCAGCTGCTTCAGCCCATGGGCCTTGGGGCAGATGAAGCCCTGGCTGAACACGTCCTGCTTGTCGCCGCGAACCGACAGCACCTCCCTCCCTTCGATCTCGATCTCGAGGCCGCAGGTGGCCTCGCAGAAGGGGCAGGTGCGGTAGTGGACGGCCATGGAACCCAGCCTACTGCCGCAGCTCGATCCAGAGGGCGCGCGACGCGCACAGGAGCCGCTGCTCCGAGTCGAACAACGCGCAGGCGGAGTGATGCTTGCGGCCGTCGACCGCGAGCGGCCACGAAAGCAGGGCGTGCGGCTCGCCCAGCCGCACCGAGCAACCGAGCCGGGCCGTCAAGCGGGCGAGCACCATCGCCGGCCCCTCGCCGAAGTTCGCGACGGGCGCGCTGGTGGGGCAGTCGAGCACGGCCCAGACGCACTCCGGCCGCACGTGGCCGTTGCCGTCGCCGACCGACTCGTCGGGAGTCCAGTGCGCGGCGAACATCCCGTCGCGCAGCTCGCCGGGGAACACGCACAGCCCGTCGTGCGGCTTGCGGTCGGGCCCGCACACGACGCAGGTGGGGAAGGGGTGATCGGCGGCCCAGCGCTCGCGGCCGGCGTCGGAGGCAGCCGCCGCCTCGTCGGGCGACACGTGGTCCGGCACGTCGAGGAGCAGCTCCTCGGGCGCGCCCTCGGCCACGAGCGTCTCTCCGTCGCGGAGCTCGACCCGCCGCCCGTCGCGGACGACCTCGAGCGGCCGCTCCAGGGGCGGCGGCACGCGCAGCGACACCGCCGCCTCCTCGCCGCCGACGAGCCCCGCGACGACCCCGCACGTGTAGCCGCCGTTCCCGGTCGTGGGCGGGCCGTTGAAGCGTGCGGGGATCGTCACCGTCTCGGCCATGCCGAGTCCAAGGATCTCAGGAGCGCCTGTACAGCGTGTGAAGCAGCGCACACAGGCACGCCGCGCCGCCGAGGAACGCGATCTCGACCTGAAGCACGCGGTCGTCGAAGTCGACGAGGAGCAGAAAGAGCGCGAACGCCGCGGCGCATGCCGTCCACGCGGCCGCGGCGTACGGCGCCCGGCCGTGGGCGAGCAACGCCTGGTTGAGCGTGGCGGCGGCGAGGTAGAGGCCCATCCCGAGCGAGATCAGCACGAGCCCGCCGCGCTCGTAGTCGAACTCGCCGCCGAAGAGGAGCTCCATGACGAACGGGCCGACGGCGAGCATCACGAGGGCGACGCAGGCGGCGAATCCCGCGATCGCGGTCAGGGTGAGGTTGACGCTCCGCCGGAACGGGTCCGTCTCCCCGCTGGCTCGCAGCCGGGTGAGGTGGGGGAGGATCGAGGTCTGGACGGCCTGGAAGAGCTGCAGCGGCGCCCGGGCGATCAGCAGGACGTTGAACGTGAAGCCCGCGAGCGCCGCGCCGCGCGCGCCCTCGCCGGCCTCCACGAGCAGCGGTCCCGCGTTCAGGAAGGTCTGCTCGCTGAGCATGATCAGCAGCACGGCGACGGCGAAGCCGGTGCCGTGCGCCAGGGTGAACTCGGGCTCGCCCCGGGCCTCGGCCTCCGGGTCGGCGGCCTCGGAGACGGCGGGAGGCGCCGCGCCCAGCCGCCGTCCGAGCGCCCACGGCACGACCGCGAGCGACACGATCGGGGCCGCCGCCATGCCGAGCGCCACGGCCGTCTGGCCCTCGGCGATCCCCACGGCCACCGCGAGCGCGAACAGGCAGCGCGAGCTCGCTTCCATCAGGACGAGGCCGCCGTACAGGCCGAAGCGGTGGTGCCCGGCGAGGAACCCGCGTGCGAAGTAGCTCGCCGCATAGGCGAGCACCGTCACCACGAGGATCCAGTAGAGCGCCCCGGACCCGCCGAACAGGTCGTCCTCGATCGGCCCGCGCAGGAGCAGTGCCCCGACCACGAACAGGAGCCCGAGCCCGAGCTGGATCGTGGCCGCCACGCGGAGGTGCTGGGTGCCGGCGAGCCCCCGGGCATCGCGGTCGGCGACGGTCCGGGACAGCAGCTGCTCGACGGGGCGATAGAGGACCGACACCGTGATGAAGACGGCCGACCACAGCAGCGTGATCCGGCCGTACTCGGACTCGGCGAGCGAGTGGCTCGCGAGCGAGAAGTAGCCGAAGGTGATCAGCCCGGTGACGCCGATCCCCACGGAGAGGATCGCGGCACCGCGGCCGTAGGAGCGCTCAGCTGACGTGGACAAGCAGCATGGTCCACGGGAAGGGCGAGCGCGCCTCCTCGACCGTCCCGTAGCGGGACAGGAGCGACGTGAAGGCCCGCTTCGACCAGTGGTTGACGTGACCGGGTGTGTTGCCGAGGTCGCGCAGGTACGCCCCGCGAGCCATGTTGAGGGTGCGCCAGAGCGGCTCGCGGGGCACGCTCACGAGCAGGTGCCCAGACGCGACGCGGGCCATCTCGGCGAGCGTCCGCTCGGGGTCGGGCACGTGCTCGAGCACCTCGATCGCGCAGGCCAGGTCGAACTCGTCGTCGGCGAAGGACAGGGTGGTGGCCTCCTCGACGCGGAACTCGAGGTTCGGCCGGGAGCGCTTCTCCCACTCGGCGCGCAGCTTCGGGTCGTCGAGGTCCGTGCCGACCACGCGCCCGTCGCCGAGCCGCTCGGCCCATTCCAGCGTGAGGACGCCCTCGCCGCAGCCGACGTCGAGGATCGAGCGCGGCGCGGCCCGCGCCCACAGCTCGTCCAGCGTCGCGTGGAACCCGCCCATGAGGCGCCTGACCACCGGGTTCGTGGAGCCGTACTTGTCGTAGGTGTTCCCGGTCGGAACCTCGGCGGTGGGGGCACTCACAACTTGAGGGCCTCCACGTCCTCGGTCTTGCCGGTCGCACGCCCCGCTCGGGCGCCGGTCGTGGGCTCCTGCCCGGTCGGCTTGGCGCCCGGCTCGTAGTGGGACGGCTCCACACCGAGATGGAGCTCCACGCGGCGTACCCGCTCGAGCTGGCGCTGCTGGAGCAGCCGCGAGCCCGCGAGGATGTCGCCCACCACTCCCAGCGCCGCGAGCTGCACGGCCACGATGAACAGGGTCGACCCCAGGATGAGCGACTGGATGTGCTCCCCGGGCTCGTCGGCGAACAGGTAGAAGTAGAGGAACCGGGCCCAGATCACGGCCCCGATCAGCGCGAAGAAGGCCGCCGCGGCCAGGAACACGCGCAGCGGCTCGTACAGCGCGTAGATCCGGAAGATCGACACCGCGTTGCGCCGCACGTACGAGCCGGTCGACGGGAACAGGCGCGACTCGCGCGTCTTCGGGTTGGTCCGGATCGGCACGTGGTCGACGGCGACCAGCATCTTGCCCGCCTGGATGATCGACTCCAGCGTGTAGGTGAACTTGGACACCACCTGCAATTGCAGGGCCGCCTCGCGGTTGTAGGCGCGGAACCCCGACGTCGTGTCCGGCACGGTCGTCCCCGAGGCGCGGCGGACCACGGCGCTGCCCCACCGCTGGAGCCGCTTCTTGAACGGCGAGAAGTGCTCGATCCGATCGGTCCTGCGGTCCCCGACCACCATGTCCGCGTCGCCGGCAAGGATCGGCGCCACGAGACTCGGCACGTCGGATCCGCTGTACTGGTTGTCGGCGTCGGTGTTGACGATCACGTCGGCGCCAAGCTTCAGGGAGGCGTCGAGCCCGGCCTGGAAGGCGGCGGCCAGGCCCTTGTTGTTCGTCAGCCGAACGATGTGCTCGACCCCGGCCGCGCGCGCCGCCTCGACCGTGCCGTCGGTCGACCCGTCGTCGATCACAAGCCACTCGACCGAATCCGCCCCGGCGATCTCGCGTGGCAGATCGGCCAGCGTGGCGGGCAGGGTGTGCTCCTCGTTGAAGCACGGAATCTGGACGATCACCTTCATGGCCTGCCCCACCAACGGTCGAGAGGCCGGGCCGCTCACGGCCGGCGCAGGAGCACGCAAGGGCGCCCGAGCCTCATCCGTTCCGTTTCTTGTCGACCGCCGGTCCATCCGCGCCCGTGACTACCGCTACAGCGACAAGGAAAGGTCCGGCCGGGTGGCGTACGGCTGTCTCACCGTTGGTGGTCGGAGACCGCGCCGCCGGCTGGCTGCTGTGTCTTCTCCCCGGTCTCCTGACCGTGTACCTCGCTCTCAGCTGGGGCGGGCACAGCCCGGATGTCAGGGCGGTGGTGCTGCTGCTCCTGACCCTGATGCTCGCCTGCCGCATCGCGCTGGTCCGCCGACCGTTCGCCGGCCTCTCTCCGCCGCTGCTCATCGCGGGGAGCGCGCTGGCCCTGTTCGCAGGCTGGGCGTTGCTTTCGTCGCGTTGGTCGGACGCACCCATCCTTGCCACCACCGAGTTTCAGCGCGCGGCGCTGTACGCGGTCGCGCTGTTCTTCTTCGGCTCGTTCCTGCGCCGCCGCGGCGGCTTGGCGCTCATGGTGCGCGGCCTCGCGCTCGGGATCGCGGCGGTCTGCGTGGTCGCGCTCGCCACGCGGCTCTACCCGGACCTGTACACCGTCGACACCGGGCTCTCGATCAAGCGGCTCGCGTACCCGATCGGCTACTGGAACGGGCTCGGCTTGCTCGCTGCGGTCGGGGCATTGCTCATGCTTCACCTCGCCTGTGACGAGCGGGAGTGGCTCCCGGTGCGCGTGGTCGCCGCAGCCGGCGTTCCACTCGCCGCCACCACCATCTACTTCACCTTCTCCAGGGGGGCCACGGCGGCCGTCGCCGGGGCGGTCATCGTCTACCTGGCGATTGGAAGGCCTCGTGGGGCGATCGCAGGTCTCATCGCCACGGTGCCCACGACGTTCCTCGCCGTGCAGGCGGCCTACGGCGCCGACCTTCTGGCCACCGACAAGAACACGACCGCCGCGGCGGCGACTCAAGGCCATCGCGTGGCCGGTGTCCTCCTGGCGTGCTGCGCCGGGGCGGCGCTCTGCCGTCTGGCGCTCGGCCCGATCGACGTCCTGCTGACGCGCGTCAAGGTTCGAAGCCCGGGTCGCCGGCAGGTGATCGCCGGCGGCGTCGTAGTGCTGCTGCTCGGCTTGGCCGTAGGGCTCGCCGCGGATGCACCGTCGCGCATCGAGCGCGAGTGGGACTCCTTCACCCGGCACGAGCACAGCGACGACGCGCGCAGCCGCTTCCGTGACGCCAGCGTGGGCGCCCGCAGCGATCACTGGGACGTGGCACTGCGCTACTACCGGCAGGACAAGCTCAAGGGTCAGGGCGCGGGCACGTTCGAGTCGCAGTGGCTCCGCTCGCGGCCGTCGTACGTGACGGCCACGGATGCGCACTCTCTCTACGTGGAGGTGCTGGCGGAGTTGGGGCTCGTGGGGCTGCTCCTCCTGGTCGCGGCGCTCGCGGCCGTCCTCGTGGGACTCGTGCTCCGCGCCCGCGGCCCGAGGCGGGCGCTCTTCGCCGCGATCTTCGCCGCATCGCTCATGTGGGGGGGGCATGCCGGCGTCGACTGGGACTGGGAGCTCGCGGCCGTCTCGTTCTGGCTCTTCGCACTGGCGGGGACGGCGCTCGCGAACATGGCCCCGCGGGGCAGCGACGCGGGCGGCGCAGCCATGTGGGCGGTGCGTGCGGGCGCCGGCGTGCTGTGCCTGCTGATCGCGGTGGGCGCCGTGCGGATGATCGTGTCGACCGACAGCCTCGCCCGAGGAATCAGCGCATACAAGGTGGGCGATTGCGCGGAGGCCCGTGGGCACATGCGGACCTCGTTGGATGCGCTGGATTCCCAGCCTCAGGCGGCGGCGGTCCTCGCCTACTGCGACGCCCTTCGAGGGCGAGGGAGCGCCGCGATACATGAGATGGAGACCGCCGCCAGGCTGGAGCCGAAGCACTGGCGCTATCGCTACGGGCTCGCGGTCGTCCGCGGGATGGCAGGCCGCGATCCGCGGCCGGATCTTGCGCTGGCGCGCCGCCTGAACCCCTTCGGCGAGATTCCGCGAACCGGCGTCGCCGCGCTGCTGGCGCGCTCCGGGCCAAAACGATGGAGCTCTCTAGCGGCTCGCGCGGCGCGGCCAATCGATTGACGCAGCAACCAGTTGGAAAATCGTTCCCTCGTTCGTAGAAGGTGATATGCACCCGCCCCGAGACAACCTGAGAGAGCTCGCCGCCCTTCTCAGGTCGCACAAGCCCACGCCAACCGGTCGGCAGCTTGACGACGTCAAGCGCCGCGTGATGGAGCGCCAGGCGAGGCCGAAGGCGTCGCACCGCTGGACCAGCTGGCGCGCCCGAGGCGTGCTCGCGTCCATCTTCGTGCTCGCCTTTGCCGTCAACGCCTTCGGAGTGCCGGGCAAGAACGCGGTGGTTACCACCACCACCCAGGGCGGAAACGGGACCAACTCCGGAAGCGTCCAGTACTGCCCGAAGGACAACCCGAACCACCCGCAGTGCCAGCCGCGCATGACCGGCGGTGGCACCGGGACCGCCACGATCCCCGCGGGGGTCGACGTCCACCACGGCTTCGAGCTTCGCTGCGACGTGAACAACCCGCCGAACCGGCTCCAGGTCAACTGGGGCCCGGGGGAGCACTTCCACCTCGAGACCCTCACGTCGGTGATGTGCTTGGACGACCCGAACACGGCTGCGCCACCGCCGGGAGCGAACTGGGACACCTACTACGGCACCGGCACCGGCAAGTTGAACAACCACAGCACGGGCACCGCCGAGTGGTGCTTCCAGGACGGCGGCGAGCCGGGGGGCGGCGGCGTCGACAAGTTCACCCTGAAGATCACGGACTCGAACGGCAACGTGGTGCTGTTCTTCGTCTCGAGCTCGAACCAGGGGAACCATCAGGCCCACGGCTTCACGCCTACGCCGGCCCCGGGCACGTGTCCGGCGATAACGGCGCCGGCCACGGTCCAGTCGACGAGCAGCTCGAAGAAGAAGAAGTGAGCTGCGCCGGCCGCCGCCGCAGGGGCGCGGCGGCGGCCGGCTAGTCGCGGATCAGGTCCAGGACCTCGTCCCGCTTCTGCTCCATGTGCTCCTGCGAGAGAAGCGACTCGAGATTGAGCCGAAGCAGCGGCTCGGTGTTCGACGGACGCACGTTGAAGTGCCAGTCGTCGTAGTCGATCGAGATGCCGTCGAGGCGGCCTACCTCGCCGTCGGAGTAAGCCGAGGCGATCTCCTCCATCTTGGCCTCCTGATCGGAGACCTCCGAGTTGATCTCGCCGGAGATGAAGTAGCGCGAGCGGAGCGGGGCGAGCAGCTCGCTCATGCGCTTGCCCTCCACCGACAGCAGCTCGAGGATCAGCAGGGCCGGGATCGTCCCTGAGTCGGCGCAGTAGAAGTCGCGGAAGTAGTAGTGGCCCGACACCTCGCCGCCGAAGGCCGCGCCGGTCTCGCGCATGCGGGTCTTGAAGAACGCGTGGCCCACGCGGTTGACCTGGGCCGTGCCGCCGTGCTCGGCCACGAGGTCCGGCACCGCGCGCGAGGCGCGCACGTCGTACAGGATCTTCGCGCCGGGCTCCTTGCGCAGCAGCGCCTCGGCGAGGAGCGCGGTCAGGAAGTCACCGGCCACGAACTCGCCGGTGTCGTCGATGAAGAAGCAGCGGTCGGCGTCGCCGTCCCAGGCGATCCCGAGCTCCGCGCCCTGCTCGCGCACCTTGTCGATGATGAATTGGCGGTTCTCCGGCAGCAGCGGGTTCGGCTCGTGGTCGGGGAACTCGCCGTCGGGCTCCCAGTAGGTCGGCACCTGCTCGATCGGGAACGAGTCGAGCAGCGGGCCGACCATCGGTCCGGCCATCCCGTTGCCACCGTCGAGCACGACCTTCATCGCGCCGATCCGGCCGGAGTCGATGTAGCCGAGGGCGGCGCGGCGGAAGTCCTCCGCGATGTCGATCTGCTCGATCGCCCCGGGCTCGGACGCCGGCTCGCCGGGCTCGCCGGCGGACACGATCTCGCGCAGCTCGCCGATCCCCGAGTCGCCCGACAGCGCGATCGCGCCGCGCTTGACCAGCTTTGCCCCGGTGTACGCCTTCGGGTTGTGGGAGGCGGTGCACATGAGCCCGCCGTCGAGCTCGTGCGAGCCGACCGTCCAGTAGAGCATCTCGGTCCCGACCATCCCGACGTCGAGCACGTCCGCCCCCTCGTCGGCGATCCCGCGCGCGTAGCGCTCGGCCATTGCGGGCGCGGTGAGCCGCATGTCGCGCCCGACGCCCACCCGCAGGTCCCCGACCGGGACGTCCTGGAGATCGGACAGCACTTGCGCGAAGCCGCGCCCGATCCGGTAGGCGAGCTCCTCGTCCATCTGGTCGGGGTAGACGCCGCGGACGTCGTAGGCCTTGAAGATCGACTCGTCGAGCACGCTGGGCGTTCTATCAGCCCCGCGGCATCGTTCGAATCCGGGGTTGCGGTCCGGAGTGCCCCTCGGGGAGACTCGGAACCCCTACAAGGAGCCGCCATGTTCCGTGCCGCCGTCTTGCTCGCCCTGGCCTCAGCGTTGCTTTTGGCCCAGCCCGCGATAGCCGCGAAGCCGGTTCGGGAGGACGTGCCTTTCGAGCCCTTCGTCCTCTCGGCCGACGTCTGCGGCTTCGAAGTGCTTCACGAGGCGGTCGTCAACAAGACCAAGCAGCTCACGTTCAGCGACGGCAGACAGCAGACCAGCGGAGTGCTGAAGCTCCGGCTCACGAACCTCGAGACCGGCGAGTCCATCGTGGTGAACGCCTCGGGGCCGGGCAGGTTCATCACACAGGGGGACGTGCTCACCGTCCATGCTCGGGGCCCCTGGACGATTTTCCTGTTCCCGGGGGAGCCGGGCGGCCCGGGCCTCTTCTACTACAAGGGCAACACGACCTACACCTTGGACCTGGTGACCGGTGCCATCACGAGCATCACGAGCACGGCGACGCCGCGCGACCTGTGCGATGACCTGAGCTAAGCCGCCGCCGGCAGCGCCTCGCGGCGGCGCGCCAGCAGCTCGCGCACCACGTCTTCGGCCTCGCTCACGGCGTAGTTCGTGCCGCGGTCGTCCGGGTAGACCTGGGTTGTGTTCGCGAGGTACAGCCCCGCCGCGGGCGTGGCGAAGGGCGGCATCCGCTCGCGGTAGTTCGGCAGCACGACCGGCTGCGCGGCCGGCTCGCGGAAGAGCCAGCTCTGCTTGATCCACCCGCGCGAGAAAGCCGGGTTGACCCGGCGCAGCCCCGGCTCGTACACGTCGAGGAGCGCCTCCAGGTCGAGCGACAGGAGCTCGTGGTCCCGCGGCAGGTAGTTCGCCAGATAGAGGAAGTGGCGCCCGCCGTAGTGCTCGGGACCGACCAGGTTCGTGTGCTCGATCAGCCCGATGAAGCGGAGCTCCTCGTCGAGCACGTTGGTCCAGTAGAAGTCGTGGAAGCGGCGGTCGAGCTCGAGCAGCACGCAGAGCGCCGCGAAGTACTCGATCGATCGCGTCTTGCGCCAGTAGGCCTCGCCCACCTCGCGGTGGAGGGACTCGTCGCATAGCTGCTCGAACACGTCGCTCGGGACGGTCGCGATCACCGCGTCGAAGCGCTCCGGCTCGCCGGCGATCTCAAACCGGCGCGGGTCGTGGCCCCGCCGGAACGAGTCCGGCGCCCCGGCCCATACAACGAAGCCGTCGGAATCGCGACCGAGCCGCGCCGCGGGCCGATCGATCAATACGCGTCCGCCCTGCTCCTCGATTCGCTCCCGTAGCCGCGCGAAGATCGTCTCGAACGACCCGCGCGGGTAGACGAGGAGCTCCTGCTTGGCCTCCTCACCGGTGACCTGGCGGCGGTTGCGCAGCTTCGCCCACAGCCACGACATCGAGATCTGGTCGGCCTTGTCGCCGAACTTGCCGCGCAGGAGCGGCCCCCATACCTTGGACCAGGCCTGCTTGCCCATGTTGCGCTCGACCCAGTGCCTGATCGTGAGCGGCTCCATGGGCGCCACCTCGCCCGAGCGGCGCTGGAGCAGGAGCACGGCGAGCCCCATGCGCACCCGCGCCGGCGGCGACATCGGCTTGTAGCGCAGGAGGTCGAGCGGCGTCGTGAACGGATGCAGCTCCCCGCCGGCGAACATGCCGACGCTCGAGGGCCAGGCTGCCAGCTCGCCGGCGAGCCCGATCTCCTCGCACAGGTCGGCGATCGGCCGGTCGCTCGTGAACAGATGGTGGTAGTAGCGCTCGACCCTCACGCCGTCGCCCACGTCGATCGTCGCGGCTTGGCCGCCCAGGCCCGGCCAGCGCTCGTACACGACCGCCTCGTGGCCCTCCTTGGTCAGCCGGTGCGCCGCCGCGAGCCCCGCAACGCCCGCACCGAGCACGGCCACCCTCACCCGGACACCTGGGTCGGCTCGCGCCGGCCCGCCTCGGCCGGGCGGTCGATGTTGGTGCGGGCGCGCACGACGTAGAGGGGCCGGCGCTTGACCTCGTCGTAGATCCGGCTGATGTACTCGCCGATGATCCCGAGCGTGATCAGCTGGATGCCGCCCAGCAGCAGGACCGCGAACAGCAGCGTGCTGACCCCCTCGACGTACAGCCCGAGCGCCTTCTGCAGGATCACGTAGGGGATGCCCAGGAAGGCGAGGAAGGACACGATGAAGCCGAACACGGTGGCGAGCTGGAGCGGTGCATGGGAGTACCCCGACAGCGCGTCGAGCGCGATGCGGAACAGCGTCGGCCAGCGGTACCTCGTCTCGCCGGCGTGGCGAGGCGAGCGCTCGTACGGCACCGAGGACTGGCGATAGCCGACCCAGACGACCATCCCGCGCAGGAAGCGGCTCCGCTCGGGCATCTCGCGCAGCGCGTCCACGGCACGCCGGTCGAGCAGCCGGAAGTCGCCTACCTGCGGGTCGACCTCGAGGCGTGCCAGGCGCAGGAAGAGCCGAGTGAACCAGCGTGCGCTCGTCCGCTTGAGCCAGCGCTCGCCGTCGCGGCGCTGCCGGACGGCGTAGACGACCTCCGCGCCGTTTCGCCACTCCTCGAGCAGCCGCGGGATCACCTCCGGCGGGTCCTGAAGGTCGGAGTCGATCGTGACGACGGCGTCGCCGCGAGCGTGGTCGAGCCCCGCGGTCACCGCGGCCTGGTAGCCGAAGCTGCGCGACAGGGTCACCACGCGCAGGCGGGGGTCGGTGGAGGCGAGTCGCCCGAGGATCCCGGCCGTTCCGTCGGTGGAGCCGTCGTCGACGAGCACGAGCTCGAAGTCGACGCCCCGCAGCGCGTCGCAGACGCGACCGTAGAAGGTCTCGAGCGTCGACTCCTCGTTCAGGACGGGTGCGGTGACGGTGAGCACCGGCGCGGCATTATCCAGCGTTGGCGCCGGCGGAGCAGCCCGGATACGTTGGCACCGACGAGCTCTGGAAGGAGGAGCGCCATGTCGGACGTAGAGGTCAAGAGCTTCGACGCCCCCGATGAGGTCCGGCCGTTCGAGGGAAACGGCCAAGCCGAGGTGATCAACGTCGCCGGCAGAGTCATAGGCCGCGGGACATTCGAGCCCGGCTGGAAGTGGTCGGAGAACATCAAGCCGATCGCCGGCACGGACTCGTGCCAGGTATCGCACCTCGGTTACTGCCTATCGGGGCGGATGAGGGTCTACATGGATGACGGGACCGTCGGCGAGGTGGGTCCCGGCGAGGTCTGTGCGATCCCGCCGGGGCACGACGCCGAGGTCGTCGGCGACGAGCCCTGCGTCTTCATCGATTTCGGCGAGTTCGGCGATTACGCGAAGCGCTCCTAGCGGCGCGCGGTGCCGCACGTGGGCGACAAGGCGGCCCGGACCCGGACCGTCCGGGAGCGGGACATCGAGCTCTTCACGGAGCTGACCGGCGATCGCAACCCGCTCCACTACGACGTGGAGGCGGCGTCCGGCTCGCGGTTCGGAGGGATCATCGTTCAGGGCGGCGTCACCAGCGGGCTGCTCAACGCGGTCGTGGCGGAGGACCTGCCGGGGCCGGGCAGCGTCTTCCTGCACGTCGACTGGGACTTCAAGGCACCGGTCCGGCCCGGCGACGAGCTAACGGCCGAGGTCGAGGTGCTCGAGGCGCGGGAGGACAAGCCGCTCACGAAGCTCCGGACGACGATCACCAACCAGGACGGCACGATCGTGCTCGACGGCTCCGCGCTCGTCTGGACCGAGGTCCTCAGACTCCCTTGACCGCGATCCGGCCGGTGTAGTCGATCCGGTTGAGGAGCGGCCGGGGGCCGTGCTCGGCGAAGTAGTCCTCGACCGCCCTCCTCGCGCCCGCGTAGTGGCCGTAGTCGTCGACGATCAGCACCCCGCCGACCGACAGGCGGGGGTACAGGTGCTCGAGCTGGTGGCGTGTCGAGGCGTACCAGTCGGTGTCCATCCGCAGCAGCGCGACTCGCTCGGGCGCGTGGCCCGGGAGGGTCTCCTCGACCAGGCCGGGCACGAGGTGGATTCGCTCCCGCGGGTAGCCGGTGCTCTCCACGGCCGACCGCACCGCCTCCGCGGACACGCGGTTCCAGCGCCCGGACCCGCGCTGCCAGCGGCGGTGGATGGAGTAGCCGTCGTAGGGGGAGCTCTGGTCCCGCTCGCCGGGCCGGGGCATGCCCGCGAAGGTGTCGAACAGATACAGGTCCCGGTCGGCGGCGCCGAGACGCTGCAGGGTCAGCGCCATGGCCATCACGCTGCCGCCGCGCCACACGCCGCACTCGACGAGAGCGCCGTCCACGCCCTGCGCGACGACGTGCTCGACTCCGTCGCACAGCGCGGCGATCCGCGGCGCGGTGGTCATCGTGTGGCGCCGCACGCGCTTGATCGTGGCGCGCAGCTCGTCGTCGTATTCGGCCGGGACGGGTGTGCCGAGCACGAAGCCGAGCCGCCATCTCCAGCCCGCCAGCAGCTTGCGCGCGTCGCGAGTCGAGGGCACCGGCGCGGCATTATCCTGCCAGCCGTGTCTGGGGGGTGCAGCGCCTGCGGAAACCCTCGGCTCGAGCCTCATTTCGCCGTCCGCGGCGAGATCGGCGCCGACGGGCTCATCCCCACCACCAAGGCCTTCGGCACCGCGCTCGGCGACATCGTGCGCTGCCCGAGGTGCGGCCACATGCAGCTCGATCGCTTCCCGACCGACGCCGAGCTGGCTCGGGAGTACGCGAGCGCCGCGTCGAACGACTACGTCGACGAGGAGCCCGGGCAGCGCGCGGCCGCACGCCGGGCGCTCGAGCGGATCGAGCGTTACGCGGGGCCGGGGCGGCTGCTCGACCTCGGCTGCTGGGTCGGGTTCCTGATGGCGGAGGCCGAGCGCCGCGGCTGGACGACGGTGGGGGTGGAGCCGAGCGAGTTCGCCTCTGAGCGGGCCCGGACCGTGCTCGGCCTCGACGTGCGCACAGCGGACCTGTTCGACGCGGAGCTGCCGGAGCGCGGCTTTGACGCGGTGGTGATGGGGGACGTGCTCGAGCACCTGACCCGCGCCGGCGAGGCGCTCGACCGCGCGGGCCGGCTGCTGGCCCCGGGCGGGGTGCTCGTCCTGCTGCTCCCCGACGCCGGCAGCCGGGTCGCGCGCCTCCTCGGCCGGCGCTGGTGGTCGGTGATCCCGACCCACGTGCACTACTTCACGCGCGCGAGCGCCCGGGCAATGCTCGAGCGCCACGGCTACCGGACGCGCTTCGTGGCCACCGACCCGAAGGACTTCACGGTCCGCTACTACCTCGAGAAGGGGAGCGGATACTCGCCCCGTCTCTCGCGCGCGCTGGTGCGGGCGGCGCAGGCCGCCGGCGTGTCGGACCGCCTCTGGGCGCCCGATTTCCGCGACCGGATGATCGTGATCGCGAGCCGGTGACGGGCGCCGAGTACCTGCTCGGCCTGCTGCTGTTCGCAGTCACGCTCGGCTCGGTGCTCGCCGGAGCCGGGGTCATCCTGGGCCGCCGGCTCGGGGCGCTCGTCGGCGCGGAGCGAGCGCTCGCCTTCGCCCTCGTGGCGACGCTCGGGCTGATCGGGGTGCACCTGCTGCCGGCGATGCTCGGCGTGTTGAGCCGCTTCACGGTGCCGGCGTGCGCACTGCTGGCGCTTGCGGCGTCGTCCCGCGTTCCCGCGCTGGCGGACGCCCCGCTTCCGCCGCCGCGGCCGGTGGTCCGCAGCGGGCGGGCGGCCACGGCGCTCGCGCTGGCCGGATTGGCCGTGCTCTCGACGTACGTCTTCGCCTCGGCGCGCGAGTACGTGCTGCAGGCGCCGCTCGCGCTCGACACGCTCAACTTCCATCTGCCGGGGGTCGCGCGGTGGATCGAGACCGGATCGATCTGGCAGATCGACGAGCTCGTGCCGGATCTCTACTTCGGGAACTACCCGAACAACGGCGACGTGGTGCTGCTCGCCACGGTGCTGCCGTGGCGCAACGACTTCCTCACGCACCTGGCGCTCTATCCGTTCCTGGCCCTGGTCGTGCTCGCCGTGTACGCGCTCGGCCGCGAGCTGCGGGCGCCGCGGGTCGCCGCGCTGGCGCTCGGCGTGGCGCTGGCCTCGGTGCCGGCGGTCGCGCACACGGCGCTCTACAACGCGATGCCGGACGCGGTCATGCTCACGGGCTTCGGCGCGGGCGCCACCTTCCTGCTCCGCCACCACCGCACCGGACGCGCCGCCGACCTCGTCCTCGGCGGGCTGGGGGTGGGCCTCGCGGTCGGGACGAAGTGGTACGGCCTGACCTGCGGCGCGGTGCTGGTCGCCGTGTGGGTGGCGGCGCGGTTGTTGGCGCGGGTGGACCGCCGCACGGTCCTTCGCCAGCTCGGGGCGGTCTGCGGGCTCGTCGCCCTGGCCGGCGGCGTCTGGCTGCTGCGGAACCTGATCCTGTCCGGAAACCCGGTCTTCCCGCAGCGAATCGCCCCGTTCGGGATCGAGATCTTCGACGCGCCGCGCGACCGGCTGCGCGAGCTCGGCGGCTTCACGATCTCGGACTACCTCTTCGACGCCTCGGTGTGGGGCGACTACCTCGTCGACGAGTACCGCGAGGCGCTGGCCGGGCCGCTGCTGCTGATCGGTGCCGGGGCGGCGCTGGCACTCGGCGTCGCGTTCAGCGGCTGGGGCCGGGCCAACGATCGCGGGCCGGTGCTGGCGGTCCTGGCGGCGTTCGCCGGCGTCCTCGTGGTCTACTCGGTCACGCCGTACAGCGCGCTCGGCCCCGAGGGGAGGCCGCTCCTGGCCGGTGCTAACGCCCGCTACGTGGTGCCCGGCCTGCTGCTCGGCGCAGCCTGTGCCGCGTGGGCGAGCGGGCGGCTCGGGTGGCGCGGCCGGCTCGCGGTGCAGGCCCTGGCGCTGCTCGCGACCCTCGACGGGCTGCTCCAGGTCGACGAGCTCCAGCGGCTCGGAGCGGGCCAGATCGCGTTCGGCGCGGCGCTGACGCTCCTGTGCGGGGCGGCGGCGCTGTGGGTGCGGCGCGACCTGCCGCTGCCCGCGGTCACCCGCCCACGGCCGGCGCTCGGGCTCGCGGCGGGCGCGCTGGCAGCGGCGCTCGTGGCCGGCGGCTGGGCGGTGCAGGACCGCTACAACGAGCGCCGCTATACGGACGTGGATCCGGCGGTCGACTGGGTCACGGCACACGCCCCCGAGGACCGCCGCGTGGGGATCGCCGGCACGTGGTCGGACGACGGGATCTCGCCCGTTTTCCCGTCGTTCGGGCCGCGGCTTCGCAACGAGGTCGTCTACCACGGCGAGTTCCGGCGCGAGATGCTGCGCCGCTACGCCCGCCGCGAGCGCTTCGTGGCCGAGCTTCGCCGCGAGCGCTACGACCTGCTCCTGGTGGGCCGCGGCGCGCCGCCCCGGCCGGATCGCCGCGACGAGCGCTGGGCGATCGCGGCGGGGTACGAGCCCGTGGCCGAGAGCGAGCGGCTGGCGGTGCTCGCCCGGCCGGAGACAGCGGCGGCGGCCCGGCGATGAGCGGTCGGGCGCTCGCAATCGGGCTGCTCGCGCTCGCGTTGGCGATCCGGGTTGCGGTGGTGCTCGCCGACGCCGACTACACGCCCGCCACGGACCCGGCCGACTACGACCGCCACGCCCGCTCGATCGCGGCCGGACACGGCTACCCCGACACGAGCGTGGCGGCGCCGAGCGGACCGACGGCCGGGCGCCAGCCGGCCTACCCGTACCTGCTCGGGGCCGTGTACGCGGCCTGGCCGGGCGACGACGTACAGGCCGCCCGCGTAGCCCAGGCGCTCCTCGGAACGGTGGTCGTGGCGCTGATCGGCCTGATCGGGCTCCAGCTCTGGGGTCGCGCGGTCGCGCTGACCGCGCTCGGCGTGGCCGCCGTGTTCCCGCCGCCGATCGTCGTGGGGTCGGCGCTGCTGTCCGAGGCGCTGTTCGTGCCGCTGATGCTTGGCGCCATAGCCGCCGCGCTAGCAAGCCGCGACTCGCCGAGCATGCGCTGGCCGCTCGTGGCCGCGGTGCTCTTCGGCGCGGCCGTGATGACCCGCTCCGCGGGCCTGGTGCTGGCGCCGGTCCTCGCGTGGGGGATGTGGCGCGGCCCCGTCCGTCCGGCGCTCTTCCTCGCGGTCGCCGCGCTCTGCTGCACCCCCTGGATCGCCCGCAACGCCGCCGCCTTCGACGAGGGACCGCTCCTCACCACACAGACCGGTTACGTGGCAGGCGGCACCTACAACGACGTCTCGAAGGCCGACCCGGTGTACCCGGCCGCCTGGCGGCCGCCGCTCGGCGACCCCGACTACGCCGAGGTGCTGCGCGACCCGGGCGCGGACGAGGCCGAGATCGATCGCGCCTGGAGGACAGAAGCGCTTGAGGAGATCGCGTCGAATCCGCTCTACGAGGCCGAGGTCGTGTTCTGGAACTCGGCCCGCTGGCTGCACCTGGTCCAGCACGAGTACGCCCACACCGAGGACAACGGGCTCGACCGCGGCCTCGAGGACGCCGGGGTGATCGGCTTCCTGGTGCTGCTCCCGCTCGCTGTGGCCGGCGCGCTGACGCGGCACGCCCGCGGCGCGCCGCTCTGGTTCTGGCTCTGTCCCGCCGTGATGTGGATCGCGACGGCGGCCCTCGCGGGCTTCATCCGCTACCGCGCCCCGATCGATCCCTTCCTTGTCCTGCTCGCCGCGCTCGCGCTGGTCGCGGCATGGGAGCGGGTTCGGCGCGCGAGCACGAAGCAGAGCTGGGTTCCCTCACCGCTCGTCCGCTCGACCTCCATGCCGCCGTCGGCGGCGGCGCCGCGCAGCTCGTCGAGGTCGATCGCCGAGCCGAGCCAGGCCGGGTCGGCCTGGCCGCTCGGCCCGCGGCCCAGCAACGCCGCGAGGCGGATCCGGAGGCCCTCGCGGCCGCTGCGGCGGCGGTGGATCCAGGGGTCGTTCGAGATCTGGAAGGCAGCCCAGCCGCCGGGGCGGAGCACGCGGCCCATCTCCCGGACGTAGCCCAGGGTGACGGCGGGGTCGGGGATGTGCTGGAACACGACGTGCGACACCACGGCGTCGGCGCTGGCGTCCGCGATCGTGCCGAGTGACGTGCCGTCGCCGAGGAGCCACTCGACGTTGTCGAGCCCGGCGCCGTGCCGGCGCGCGAGCTCGAGCATGCGGGGCGAGACGTCGACGGCGCGCACGGTCGCCGCTCGGCGCGCCAGCACGCGTGTCAGGCGACCGATCCCGCAGCCGATCTCCACGACCTCGTCGCCGGGTCGCAGCGTCGCTCCCACCGCCCCCAAGAGGTCGTCGAGCTCGCGCTCGCCCTCGTTCCAGAACCGCTCCGCGTCCGGACGCCGGTAGTCGAGGCTGTTGTCGATGAAGTACAGGGCGTTCTCGTCCGCCGCCCGATCCCAGAACTCGCGCATGCCCCGCCTGCTCACGGCGTAGATTCTCCGCGGTGATCCGCGCGAGCGTGATCGTGCCGGCCCGCGACGCCCAGGCGACGCTTCCTCGCACGCTGGCCGCGCTGGCCGACCAGGAGGGCGCGCCCTCGTTCGAGGTGCTGGTCGCGGACGACGGGTCGCGGGACGGGACCGCCGGGATCGTGGAGCGCGCCGGCGCTCGCCTCGTCAGCCTCGACGGCGCCGGCCCGGCCGAGGCGCGCAACGCCGCGGTCGCCGCGGCCTCCGGCGCCCTGCTCGCGTTCTGCGACGCCGACTGCTATCCGAGCGCCCGCTGGCTCGCCGCCGGGACCGGCGCGCTCGACGGCGCCGACCTCGTGCAGGGCCGCGTCCTGCCCGACCCGCGCGCCGGCCTCGGCCCCTTCGACCGATCGCTCTGGGTGACCGAGGAAACCGGCCTGTACGAGACCGCGAACCTGTTCACGACACGGTCCCTGTTCGACCGCGTCGGTGGCTTTGAGCGGTGGCTCGAGCCGATGGGGGACGGCCACATGGGGGAGGACGTCTGGTTCGGCTGGCGCGCCCGCCGGGCGGGCGCCCGCACGGCGTTCTGCGCCGAGGCCCTGTCGCATCACGCGGTGTTCCCGCGCGGCGGGAGGGAGTACGTCGCCGAGCGGCGGCGCCTGCGCCACTTCCCGGCGCTGGCGGCGAAGCTGCCGGAGATCCGCGAGACCCTCTTCCACCGGCGGCTGTTCCTCAGCCGCCGCACGATGAAGCTCGACCTGGCCCTCGCCGGGCTGGCGGGGGCGGCCGGTCGGCGCTCGGCGCTGCCGCTGCTGGCCGCCGCGCCCTACGCGCTCGAGCTCCGCCGCCACGCGAAGAACCGCGCCGGAGGCGACTGGAAGTCGGTGGCCGCCATCGACGCCGCCGCGGACCTCACCGGCCTGGCGGCGCTCGCGCGCGGGAGCGTGGCCGCGCGCACGGCGGTGCTCTAGAGCCAGCCGCGCCTGCGGAACCAGCCCACCATCACGACGAGCAGCACGACCATCGAAGCGACGATGGTCCAGAAGGCGGTCGTGCCGCCCTCGCCCGGGATGCCGACGTTCATCCCCCAGACGCTCGCGATCAGCGTGAGCGGCAGGATGATCACGCTGAAGGCGGTGAGCACGCGCAGCACCTCGTTGACGCGGTGGGACAGCACGGACTCGTTCGTGTCCTCGAGCGCCTCCACGACCTCCTTGAAGTTCTCGAGCATGTCCCAGATCCGCTCCGAGGCGTCGACGATGTCGTCGAAGTACACCTCGAGGTCCTCGGCGAGGTAGCGCTGCTTGGTGCGCTCCAGGTCGCGCAGCACCGCGCGCTGCGGCCGGATGATCTTGCGGAAGTTGATGATCTCCTGCTTCGAGTTCGAGATGTCGCGCACGACCTCCTCGGAGCGCCCCTCGAAGATGTCCTCCTCGATCCGCTCGAGCTTGATGCCCATCTTGCGGAGCATCGGGAAGCAGTAGTCGAAGGCGTCGTCGACGATCTTGTAGAGCAGGTAGCCCGAGCCCTTCGAGAAGAGCGCCTCGCGGACCTCGTCGGAGGAACGGCAGCGCTCGAACAGGTACTCCACCGGCGGCAGCGGCGAGTTCGGCAGCGTGATCAGGAAGTCGGGCCCGACGAACATGTCGAGCTCGCCCGCGTTGAGCCGCCCGACCGCCTTGTCGAACACCGGGAAGTGGAGAACGATGAAGAGGTAGTCGGGGTACTCGTCGATCTTCGGCCGCTGGTTGCGCGAGGAGACGTCCTCGTAGTCGAGCGGGTGGAACTCGAAGTGCTCCTCGAGCCAGGCGCGGTCGACCGGCCCCGGGCGTTCGATGTTGATCCAGCGAAGGCCGTGCCCCTCGACGACCTCGACGTTGGGCTCGGCGGGAGCCTGCTGGAGCGCGTTACCGTCGGCCCGTGCGCGGGCCGAGCGCCTGAGACGTGGCTTGGGAAGGCTCGGCATGGCGTCTGAGCGGGTCGTCCAACGGGCTCACATGGCTGATTCTATCTGTCAAGCGCGCTATCCTTCCCCGCTCACATAGCCGTTGCATCGAGAGGGGTGGAGGGACATGGCCCTGTGAAGCCCCGGCAACCACTCGGCGAACCGTCTCGGTCCGCGGGGAAAGGTGCCAATTCCATCGAGATGTGACTGGACGCCTCAACGGGGCCTCCGTCACACAGCGGCGGAGGCTTTCGAGTTGAAAGGGGCGTTCAGATGGCTGTCCGGGCATTGGCCTGTAAGGAGTGCGGCACCGAGTACGAGCTGGAGGCGCGCTACGTCTGCGAGCGCTGCTTCGGGCCGCTCGAGGTTCGCTACGACCTGTCCTCGCTCGACGCGGCGAGCGTCAAGCGGCGCGTCCAGGCGGGGCCGCAGAACCTGTGGCGCTACGCCGACTTCCTGCCGTTCGCGCAGCCGCCGCGCTACGCGCTGCCGGCGGGCTGCACGCCGCTGATCCGCGCCCCGCGCCTCGCCGAGCGGCTGGGGCTGCGCGAGGTGTGGGTCAAGAACGACGCCGCCAACCCGACCCATTCGTTCAAGGACCGGGTGGTCTCGGTGGCGCTCGCCAAGGCGCGCGAGCTCGGGTACGAGACGGTGGCGTGCGCGTCCACGGGCAACCTCGCCAACGCGGTCGCCGCCCACGCCGCCGCGGCCGGGCTCGAGTCGTACGTGTTCATCCCGGCCGACCTCGAGGAGCAGAAGATCCTCGCGACAGGCGTGTACGGCACGCGGCTCGTGACCGTGCGCGGCAACTACGACGACGTGAACAGGCTCTGCACCGAGCTGTCGGCCGAGCGGGACTGGGCCTTCGTCAACGTCAACGTGCGCCCCTACTACGCGGAGGGCTCGAAGACGCTCGCCTACGAGATCGCCGAGGGGCTCGGCTTCGAGCTGCCGGACCGGGTCGTGGCGCCGATCGCGTCGGGCTCGCTGTTCACGAAGATCGCGCGCGGCTTCGACGAGTGGCGCGAGGTCGGCCTGCTGGCGGGCGCGGCGCCGGCGATGAACGGCTCCCAGGCGGAGGGCTGCTCGCCGGTGGCGCACGCCTTCGAGGCGGGTTGGGACATCTGCAAGCCGGTCAAGCCCGACACGATCGCCAAGTCGCTCGCGATCGGGAACCCGGCGGACGGGCCGTACGCGCTCGACCTCGCGCGGCGCAGCGGCGGCGGGATCGACGCGGTGACCGACGAGGAGGTCCGCGCGGGGATCCGGCTGCTCGCGGAGACGACCGGCATATTCACGGAGACCGCCGGCGGCGTGACGACCGCGACGCTCGCGAAGCTCGCCGAGCGGGGCGACATCGATCCGGGCGAGCGCGTCGTGCTGGTGATCACGGGGGAGGGGCTGAAGACCCTGGACGCGGTGCGGGGGACCTTCGAGGCGTACGAGATCGAGCCACGCGTGGAGTCCTTCGAGGCGTGCGTGCCCGCTGGGGCGGCTGTCTAATATGTCCGCCGCGATGGCCGTGACGGTGAAGATCCCGACCCAGCTCCGCAGCGTCACCGGAGGCGAGGGCGAGACCCGCGTGGAGGGGGCCACGACGGTGGGCGAGGTGCTCGACGGGCTGTACGAGCGCTTCGACGGCCTGCGCGACCGGATCGCCGAGGACGGCGACCTGCGCCGGTTCGTGAACGTCTACGTGGGCGGCGAGGACATCCGCTTCCTGGACGGCCTCGAGACCACCGTCGAGGACGGTGACGAGGTCACGATCCTGCCCGCCGTCGCAGGCGGCTGAAGAGGCCACGCTCCCGGAGCACCGGCTCCCGCAGGTACGGATCGAGCTCCTCGGCGCTGACGAAGACGCGCTCGACGGCGTCCACCCGGCCCTCCCACCAGAGCGCGAGGACGCGTTGCTCGGGACTGAGGCGGGCGTAGAAGTCGGGGGAGAAGGTCGCGCCCTCCAGCGTGTGGAGCACGGCGTGCTTGAAGACGAGCTCGAGCCGCCCGTCGACCACGTCGCACAGCCAGCGGTGGTGGGTCCAGCCGGGCAGCGGACCGCTGACGCCGCGCGACTGCTCCTCCAGCCGCGACGGAACCTCGATGTAGCCGGCGCGCGCCACGCGCGAGAGCTCGGAGCAGACCCAGACCGGGTCGCGCAGGTCCTCGAGCGTCTGCGAGCAGACGGCGAAGTCGAACTGGTCGTCCTCGAACGGCCAGGGCTCGCGATCGCACACGTCGAGCTGCAGCCAGGTGTCCGCGCTGAAGCGCTCGGTCTCCGGGCCGTCGCGGCCGTAGAGGCCGCGCGTGGCGTAGGGCATGAGGTCGAGCACCCAGTCGGCGCGCGTGAAGGGGCGCCCCCAGGCGCCGACGTCCAGCACGAGGTCGTCGGGCCCGAGCCGCTCGAGGATCCGCTCGACGCTGGCGTGCAGCATCGCGTTAGCGTGCCAGACAGATGGCGAGCGAAACCGTCCTCCGTGCCGGCGAGCTGGCCTGGTACCACACGCTCGAGCTCGAGCCCGGCTTCGAGACCCCGGGGATGTTCGACCTGCGCCCGTTCGTGGACCGCTACGGGCTGCCCGAGCGCCTGGACGGAATGCGCTGCCTCGACGTCGGCACCTGGGACGGGTTCTGGGCGTTCGAGATGGAGCGGAGGGGGGCCGCGGAGGTCGTGGCCCTCGACCTCGACGACGAGACCGAGCTGGACTGGCCGGCGAACCGGCGCCCGGCCTCCTTCGGCGGCCCGCCCCGTGGCGCCGGCTTCGAACTGGCGCGCCAGGCGCTCGGCTCCGATGTGGAGCGGGTCTGCCGCTCCATCTACGAGGCGGCCCCCGGCGAGCTCGGCGAGTTCGATCTCGTCGTGTGCGGTTCCGTGCTCATCCACCTGCGCGACCAGGCGCTGGCGCTGGAGCGGATCGCAGGCCTGTGCCGCGGCACGCTCGTGTCGGCCGAGCCGTACGACCCCTGGCTCGGGCTGCTGCCGTTCCCGGCGGCGCGCTGGCGCGCCGCCCGCGAAGCGTCCGTGGTGTTCTGGGAGCCGAACGTGCGCGCGTGGAAGGCGATGATGCACGCGGCCGGTTTCGCGACGGTCGAGGAGAGGGGCCGCTTCCGGCTGAAGGCGCGCGAGGGCTGGTCGGTGCGGCACGTCGTGCTGCATGCGCGGGCCACGTGAACGTCCTCGTCACAGGCGCGCAGGGCTTCGTCGGGTCGTGGCTCGCCGAGCGGCTGCTCGACGAGGGGCGCGGCGTGGTGGCGCTCCGCCGCGACGTGGAGCCGGAGTCGCGCTTTCGCCGCGAGGGGATCGAGGAGCGCTGCGCCGTGGCGCTCGCCGACCTGACCGATCACGACGCGCTGATCCGCGTCCTGAACGAGCACGAGGTGAGCGAGGTGTTCCACCTCGCGGCACAGACGATCGTCGGCACCGCGCGGCGCTCGCCGCTCGGGACCTGGGAGGCGAACGTGCGCGGCACCTACACGCTCCTCGAGGCGTGCCGCTCGCTCGGCAGCGTGAGGCGCGTGGTGGTCGCCTCCTCGGACAAGGCCTACGGGGACCATGACGACCTTCCCTACCGGGAGGACTTCCCGCTCCAGCCGCGGTTCCCGTACGACGTCTCGAAGGCGTGCACGGACCTGATCGCGCGGAGCTACGCGCATACCTACGGCCTGCGCGTGGCCGTGACACGGCTGGCCAACGTCTACGGCCCGGGTGACCTCAACTGGTCGAGGGTCGTTCCGGACACGGCTCGCGCGCTGGTGCGGGGCGAGCGGCCGATCGTCCGCTCGGACGGCACGCCGGAGCGCGACTACCTCTTCGTGGAGGACGCGGTCGACGCCTACCTCGCGGTCTCGGCGTCGCTCGACACACCGGAGTTCAGTGGGCGGGCGTGGAACGCGGGCTGTGGCCGGCCGGTGCCGGTGATCGACGTCGTCCGGACCCTGATCGAGGTGTCCGGACGCGCGGTGGAGCCGGACGTGCGGGGCGCCGGGACGCCGCCGGGTGAGATCGGCCGCCAGTACCTCGACTCGAGCGCCATCCGCTCCGAGCTCGGCTGGGAGCCGAAGTGGGACCTCGAGCGCGGGCTGCAAGCCACCTGGGAGTGGTACAAACGTCACCTGAGCGGGTGATCGCCCGCTGGGCGAAAAGAGCGCTCCGATCTTTCGACGTACGTCCATTTCGTGTCGGGGTGGCGACGGCGGACCATATGGACATGTCCGAGCCCTCGATCAAGCGGTACGCACTGGTCCCGGACAGCCGCGACAGCGGGGTGCGGCGCTTCCACCTCGCCCGCGTGGCGTCCGGGTCGACGCCGCGCCCGGAGCGCCTCGAACGCATGGAGGAGGTCGCCGGCCGCGAACGGCGCGACGGCGACGCTCAGGTCACGACCCGGAGGTGACCCGCGCCGTTCCGGTAGGCGTACTCGAGCCGGAAGGTCTCCCCGCTGCGCAGCTCGGGCGAAGGCTGCGACAGCCAGACGGGCAGGCCCCACGACGTCACGCGGTCGGACGCGTACGGGTTCGTCGAGACGGCGACGCCAGGCGCGAGCTGGGCCTCGAAGAACGCGAAGGTGCCGGACGCACGCCCGGACTCGGTCGCTGCCGCTTCCACCGCGACGTCGATGTCGAGCGCTTCGAGCGTCACGAGATCGAGCTCGACGAGCGGCACCGGCTCGCTCAGGGGTTGCCAGCCGTGTGCCTCGTCGAGCGGAACGGTGAGGCGGTGGCGCAACCGGGCGGAGTATCCCGCCAGCGCGCCGAGCTCGACGCCGTACCCGGCGCTCCATCGCGCGGTGTTCGAACGCGTGAAGGTCACGGAGTCGACCCATTCGCCGGGAATCGAGACCGGCACGCCGTAGACCCGTACGGCGGATGGGATGAGACGGCCGCCCGGCTTCAGGAGCCGCCGTCGCGCATCGAGCAGCACGGGTAGGAGGCGCTCCTCGAGCGCTTCGCTGCCCAGGATCTCGGCGACCGCCACGTCGGCGCGCTCGGGCAGCGTGATGCGCGTCGACCAGCCCTCGACGGTCGTCACGCGTGAATCGAGCGCGTTGGCGGCGAAGACCTCTCGCGCATACTCGGCGATCGGGGTTGCCTCGATCGCATAGACGTGACGGGCGCCCCCCCGCGCCGCGCCCCCGGCAAGGAGGCCCGTCCCCCCCCCCCTGTCGGCGACGACGCCCCCCCGGCCCCCCACCCCCCCCCCCGGCGC
>Ga0081538_10000797_pt1 | contig 34206 bp, 34 predicted proteins | sample TabmetS5T2R1_FD_71022 | JGI IMG/M metagenome (GOLD analysis project Ga0081538, IMG submission 71022) | Tabebuia heterophylla rhizosphere microbial communities from the University of Puerto Rico - S5T2R1 | ecosystem: Host-associated > Plants > Roots > Rhizosphere ...
GCGTCCTCGGCGCTCGCCCGCGGCGCCCTCGCGGCGCGGGCGCCCGAGGGCGGGCCCGCCGAGCTGGCCGAGCTGTCGGCGTCGTTCAACGAGATGGCGGACAACGTCGAAGGCCTGTTCGACGCCCGGCGGCAGCTGGTCGCCTGGGCCAGCCACGACCTGCGGACTCCCCTGGCCTCGATGCAGGCGATGCTCGAGGCGCTCGAGGACGGCCTCGCCGAGCCCGAGCGCTACCTCCCGGCAATGCGCGAGCAGGTGCGGACGCTCGGGCTCCTCGTCGATGATCTCTTCGAGCTCGCCCGCATCGACGCTGGGGCGATCACCCTCGAGCTCCACGAGCTCACGCTGGGCCCGCTCGTCGACTCGTGCCTCCGCGGCCTCGAAGCGGAGGCAGCGGCTCGCCACGTCACGCTTCGGTCGAGCGTTCAGGGCTCGGAGGCCCGCGTGCGGGCGGCGCCGGACAAGGTCGAGCGCGTCCTCTACAACCTGATCACGAACGCTCTTCGCCACACGCCGTCGGACGGATCGGTCGCTGTCGTGGTCGTGGGGGACGGCGACGTCGTCCGGGTCACGGTCGAGGACAGCGGCGAAGGCCTCTCCGCCGACGCAGTCCGGCGCATGTTCGACCGCTTCTGGCGCGGAGATAGGGCCCGCTCGCGCGAGCGCGGCGGCGCCGGGCTGGGCCTGGCGATCGCGCGCGGCCTCGTCGAGGCGCACGGCGGCCGTATCTGGGCCGAGAGCAACCCAGGCGGCGGGGCGCGCGTCTCTTTCACATTGCCGCGCGCCGCGTAGCGGTACGCTGAACGCATGGCCCGGATCGAGGGCTACAGCTTTGGCCGCGTCGTCGTCGACGGGCACGAGGAGACGGCGGACGTGATCGTGCTTCCCGACCGCGTCGTTCGGAACTGGTGGCGGCTTGATGGCCACAGCCTCGTCCTCGAAGATCTGGACGACGTCCTGGACGAGCTCCCCGAGCGCCTGCTGATCGGCACGGGGGCGGACGGCCGCCTCCACCCCGACCCGGTCACGCTGGAGCTCCTGCGCGAGCGCGGGATCGAGGTCGAGGCATTGCCGACGGACGAGGCCGTTCGCCGCTACGGCGAGCTCAACCCCGCCGCGACGGCCGCGGCGCTCCACCTCACCTGCTGAGAAGCGCCACAGCCTGCGCCGCCAGTCCTTCACCGCGGCCGGTGAAGCCGAGGCCGTCGGTCGTCGTCGCCCTGACGGAGACGCTGCCTGTCTCGACGCCGAGCGCGCCGGCAAGACGCCCTTCCATCTCCGCGCGGACCGGCGCGAGGCGCGGCTGCTCGCCGATCAGGACGCAGTCGGCGTTCACGAGCTCGTAGCCGGCCTCCCGGACGGCCGCCATCGCGCGCTCCAGGAACAGCAGGGACGACGCGCCCTTCCACTCCGCTTCGCTCGAGGGGAAGAAGCTGCCGATGTCCCCCAGGCCGGCGGCGCCTAAGAGCGCGTCGACCAGCGCATGGGCGACGACGTCCCCGTCGGAGTGGCCCGCGAGCCCCCGCTCGCCGGGAAGCTCGACCCCGCCGAGCACCAGCGCCGCCTCGGCGGAGAAGCCGTGCGCATCGAAGCCGATACCGACCCGGAGCTCGCTCATCCGAGCGGCTCCTGGCGCGCGGCCCGGCCCGCGAAGACCGTGACCGTCTCGTACCCAGCCGCTCCCAGGTGCTCGATGCCCGCGTCGAAGTCACGGCCGACGTCGCGCGCGACGTGCGCGTCTGAGGCGAGAGTCGCGCCAACGCGCCGTTCGCGGCAGCGCGCGAGGAAGTCGGCGTCGGGGTAGAGCTCGCCCACGGGCTTTCGCAGGCCCGCCGTCGAGACCTCGACGGCGATTCCCACTTCGGCGACCGCGACGGCAGCCTCCTCGTAGCAGGCCTCGGCCGTTTGGCGGCCGGGACGGCGGCCAAAGATCTTCGGCAGGTCCGGGTGCGCGAGAACGTCCACGAGACCGCTCTGGGCCAACTCTCGAAGCGCAGCGAAGTAGCGCGTCCATACCTCCTCGACGGCGACATGGGCCCAGATTCCCGGCGCCATGTCCACTGCCTCGCCGTCGAGCCAGTGGACCGAACCGAGCAGGAAGTCCCAGGGATAGGGCGCGAGAACTTCTCGGATCTCATCGAGGCGGCCGGCCACGTAGTCGACCTCGAGACCGAGTTTCACCGGAAGACCTTGCCGCTTCGCTTCGATCACCGCGTCGCAGTAGTCGTCGAGATCGTAGTGACAGCGTTCGAGCTGATAGGGAAGCGTCCAGAGCTCGAGCGTCTGCCGGAAGCAGTAGACGTGCTCAGTGAAGCCGATCTCGTCGACTCCACGCCGATCGGCGGTCTCCACGTACGCATCGACAGACTCGATTCTTCCGTCGGTCGCATCGTCGTCGATGAGGTGCATGTGGTAGTCGACGATCATCTCTCCGCCTCGAGCAGCGCCTCGACGAACGCGAGATCCGCGGGAGTCGTCACCTTGACGAGCCGGCGGTCGCCCTCGACCAGCCGGACGCGGCCGCCGGCCGCCTCGACGAGGCCGGCGCAGTCGGTCGCGCTCTCGGCACCGCCGAGCGCGCGACGGATCGTTTCCGCCAGGAAGGCCTGCGGCGTCTGCGCCGCGTAGAGCCCGGTGCGGTCGACGGTCTCGGCGACGGCCTCGCCCTCGGCGCGCTTGACCGTGTCCGCGAGCGGAAGCGCCGGCACGGCCGCGTCCCACTCCTCGCCGAGGGCGGTGACGACCCGCCCCACGACCTCCTCGGGGAGAAGCGGGCGGGCGGCGTCGTGGACGAGGACGACGGCGGCCTCCTCGTCCACCTCGGCGATCCCGGCGCGCACGGAGTCCGAGCGCGTCTCGCCCCCGGTGACGGCCGCGCGCACCTTGCCCGCTCCGAGCTCCTCCGCGAGCAGGATGCTCGGCTCCTCCCACTCCGGCGGCGCGACGATGACGAGCGCCTCGATCCAGTCGGAGCTCTCGAGGCGCTCGAGGCTCTCGGCCAAGAGCGGTCGGCCCCTGAGGTTGGCGAACGCCTTGGGGCGGTCGCCGCCGAAGCGCCCGCCGCTACCCGCCGCGACGAGGACCGCCCAGACGCCCGTGGCGGCATTCACTTCAGGATGGCGAGCTCGCCGTCCCGCTCGACGAAGAGCTCAGGGCTGACCGGGGTCTCGGAGGTCTGGAAGTCATGCTCGACCCTGGCGCGGAGCCGCTTCTCGTTGACATCGCTGTCGAGAACCTCCAGAGGGAGCGCGACGAAGACGTTGTCCATGGGCACGGCGTAGACGGCGGGACCGCCGTACTCTCGCACGATCTGACGACGAAGCCCGGCACGACCATCCGAGTGGCGTCGTAGCCGTCTGAGCTCGCCCAGCCGCAGAGATCCTGGCCGGCGCCGGACGGCTCGCAGAGAAGCTTCTCCTCTTCGTTGGTCTGCCGCAGGAGATTGTCCGTCGCCACATCGTGGAGCTCCTCGACGGTCGTGCCCCAGCGCTCGACATCCTCCGGTCGAACGACGGTGAGCGCATCATCGGCGTCGACGACGTAGAGGACGTCGAGGTTGCCCGGGACACTTGTCTTCGCCGGCTCGAAACCGAGCCGGCGAACGTCGAACACCCCCTGCAGGAGCGGCATCAGGTCCGGCTTCGCCTCCTCGAGCGAGACCTCGCCGATCCCTGCCTCGAGGCGCCGCTCGGCCTCGTCGACCAACCCCGCCCACGATCTCGTCGCGGCGGTCTGGATCCTCCTCGTAGGAGGCAAGGGGATCCGCGAGCGCCAGGTCGACCCGGTTGGGGCCGTCGAAGGCGCTGACCTCGAGGTCGAGCCCGGGCTCGGCCTCGAATCCGGCCTGCCTCAGCGCACCGATGACGAGCTCCTTGAAGGCAGAATCAGGAACGGTCGAGTCGTCGGCGCCGCTCCCACCGTCGCCAGAGCAGCCGGCAGCGAGCAGGGCAAGAAGGACGCAGGCGCAGAGGACGGTTCGCTGGAGCACCCGAACAGGATGCCTGCGGCGCCCAGCTCGGGGGTGCAGTGAGCTGCGCTAGGAGACGACCTTCGCGCCGACCGAGTCGAGCTCCTCGTCGAGCCACATCGCGGCGTCTTCTTCGTCCATGCCCTTCGCGTACATGAGCTCGGAGGCGAGGATCTTCTTCGCCTTCACGAACATCTGCTTCTCGCCGGTGGAGAGGCCCTTCTCCTGGTCGCGGAGCGAGAGGTTTCGGACGACCTCGGCGAGCTCGAAGATGTCGCCCGTCTTCATCTTGTCGCGGTTGTACTTGAAGCGGCGGTTCCAGTTCTTCGGCATCTTCGTGCCGTTGCCGTGGAGAACCTTGACGACGCGGACCACCATCTCCTCGTCGATCACCTTGCGCAAGCCCACGCGGTCGGCGTTCTCGGTCGGGACGTTCACGGTCATGTCGTTGTGGAGGATCTGGATCGTGAGGTACTCGCGCTCCTGCCCCAGAATCGTCCTCGATTCCTTCTTCACCACGGTCCCCGCGCCGTGGTGGGGGTAGACGACCTTATCGCCGACCTTGTACAAGCCACTCCTCCTCTATGTGAAACGCGAGCGCACGGAACCGCCCGGGACGCCTGCGGACTGACGCCATTGTACCGGAAACCCGCTTGGAAAGCCAGTTTCCGGGGGTTTGTAACGAGAAGCTACAGCTGCAAATAGCGATCGACCAAGTTCACCACGGGGGCCGACGGTTCCCCCGCGGGCCCCCTCCTTCTAACAACCCATTTCGGAATGACGCGCTGTCGTCGGGGCGTCCTGGGCGAGTGCGATGAGGGACGAGTTCCTGCCGGAACTCGTCCTTCTGATGCTGTCCCACCCACCCGCGTTCCTAGCCGGAGGCTACGGGCGCAACCGAGGACGCCGCAGCGCGCCGCCCAGGGCGTTCGGGCGACACCCGGCTTCATTCTGAAAGGGGTTCTAAGGCCTAGAGCTGGAGATAGCGGTCGACCAGGTTGTGTTCCTGCAGCCGCCGCAGGCCCTCGCGGATCTCGCGGGCGCGAACCGAGCCAACGCCGTCGACTGCCTCGAGGTCGCGATGGCTGGCCCGGACGACGGCGTCGAGACTCTCGAAGTCGCGCACGACCTGGCGGATCACCGAGTCGGGAAGGCGGGGTATCCGCGAGAGGACGCGGTACCCGCGCGGATGCACGGTGAGGTCGAGGGGATTCGTGTCGCGGTAGCCGAGCAGCTCGGCGAGCTGGTCGAACTCGAGCAGGTGCGTGTAGTCCAGCCGGCCGAGCCCATCGAGGGCCCGCGACGCGGAAGCGGGGTCGCCTGAGCGGTCGTAGTCGTAGACGACCGCAGCCTTCTCGCGCGGCACGTCCTCCATGAGCTCGTCGAGCTGCATCCGTATGAGCCTGCTCTCCTCGCCGAGCTCGGCGCAGTTCCGCTCGATCTCCTCGGCCATGCGCGTCGTCATCTCCGCGCGCTGGAGGACGACGAGCACATCGTCGAGGACGACGGCGCTCTGGAACTCGAGCGCGGTGAGCCGTGTGAGGCCCTGGTCGAGGCGCGTGCGGTAGGTCTCGAGCGTGCCGAGCGCCTGATTCGTCCGCGCCAGCGTGTCGGAAATCTCCCCGAGCTGGTAGCGAAGATCGCCGACGAACACCGTCACGGTCTCGCGCTGCTGCGAGATCGAGATGACGAGCGCGTCGGTCTGCTTGGCGACGCGCTCGGCGGTCCGGTGTCGCGTCCCGGTCTCGCTGGAAGGGATCGCGGGGTCGGGCATCAGCTGGACGTTCGCGTACACGAGCTTCTGCCCGTCCGCGGTAATCACGATCGCGCCGTCCATCTTGGCCAGTTCGTAGAGAAGCTGGGACGTGAGCGGCAGGTCGAGGCGCATCCCGCCCGAGAAGAGAAACGCGAGCTCGTTGGGGTCGCCGATGACGATGAGCGCGCCGTGCTCCGCGCGGATGATGTCGTCGATCCCCGCGCGCAGCGTCGTCCCGGGCGCCACCTGCTTGAGCGCCGAGAGGAGGGTCTTATCCTTCCGAGGGTCCGCTCGCATCGAGCCCCGCAGTGATCGCCGTCCGCAGCGTTCCCGCTGCTGTCAGGCGCATTCTGCCATGGGGCTCCGTTCCGCCCGGGACGAGGGCCTCCGCAAAGCCCAGCTTGGCGCACTCGGCCAGGCGCCGTTCCGCCTGGCTGACCAGGCGCAGCCGGCCGGTCAGACCCACCTCGCCGAAGCAGGAGACGCCGTGTCTCACGGGGAGGCTGCGCGCGGCCGAGGCGATGGCGAGCGCGACGCCGAGATCGGCGCCGGGCTCGTCGACGCGGACGCCGCCGGCGACGTTGACGAAGACGTCGGCCTGGCCGAGAGCGACGCCGGCGTGGCGTCCGAGCACGGCGACGATCATCGAGAGCCGCTTCGGGTCGACGCCCGTGCCGACGCGCCTCGGCAGGGCGAGATCGGTGGGCGAGACGAGCGCCTGCACCTCGAGCAGCAGCGGGCGCGTCCCCTCGATCGTGCAGACGACGGCCGAGCCCGGTTGCTCTTCGTCAGGGCGCCCGAACAGCTCCGAGGGGTCGTCCACGGCGACCAATCCGGCCGAGGTCATCTCGAAAACGCCGAGCTCGTTCGTGGAGCCGAAGCGGTTCTTGACCGCGCGCAGGACGCGGTGCGAGCGGTAGCGGTCGCCCTCGAAGTGGAGCACGCAGTCGACCAGGTGCTCGAGGACGCGCGGCCCGGCGACCGCGCCCTCCTTGGTGACGTGGCCGACGAGGAAGGTGGCGATCCCCTGCTCCTTGGCGACGCGCAGGAAACGGCCCGCAGCTTCGCGGACCTGCGCGACCGACCCCGGCGCCGAGCCGAGCTCGGGCGCGTAGAGGGTCTGGACCGAGTCGACGACGCACACCTCGGGCCGCTTGCGCTCGAGGCTCGCGCAGACCTCGTCGAGGTTCGTCTCGGCGAGGATGCGGACGTCGGCGGCGCCGCCCAGGCGGTCGGCGCGGAGCTTCACCTGCGCCGCGGACTCCTCGCCGGTAACGAGAACGGCCGTCCGCTCGGCTGACATGGCTCGAAGCGCCATGAGGAGGAGCGTCGACTTGCCGATCCCGGGATCGCCTGAAACGAGGACGAGGCTCGCCGGAACGAGGCCGCCGCCGAGCACGCGGTCGAGCTCGGCGACGCCCGTCGGGATCCGCTCGGACTCGGAGGTCTCGACCTCGACCAGCCGAAGCGGCGGCCGGCCCTCGGCGACCCCCCCGCGCGCGCCCGGAGCGGGCGCGATCGCGCGCTCTTCGACGAGGCTCCCCCAGGCCCCGCAGGCGGGGCAGCGACCGAGCCACTTCCCTGTCGTGTACCCGCACTCGGAGCACGCGTGCTGAATAGCCGCCTTCGCCATGGGCGACCCAGTCTAGGCACGCGGTCCGACGCCGAACCCGCGCAGCTTCGAGCCGGAAGTGTTCCCTTATGAGCCGAGAATCTTGGCTTTCTCGGCCGCGAACTCCTCTTCGGTCAGGATGCCCTGCTTCTGGAGCTCGGCCAGCTTCTCGAGCTGCGCAAACTTGTCGTCCTGGGCGGGAGCGGAAGGCTGGGGAGCGGCCTGCGCGGCCATCGCCTGCTGCTGCTGTGCCACCTGCTCCTCGTACTCGGCTTGGTCTTGCTCCGCGTACCTCCTCTCCTGCCGGTGGCGGACCGCACCTGCCGTGCCCGCGACGACCGCAGTCGTCGCCGCCGCGCGAATCAGGCCTGGACCTCGGCGCATGAACATCTCAGCTCTCCTCTCCTGAGCTCTCGGCGGCGTAGGCTAGCGCCGCCTCCACGACGTCGTGCGGGATCCGCTCGTTCGCAAGGAGCCGACCGTCGGCGTTTCGCAGCGCCTCGGCGAGGCGGGTCGCCCAGACGTTCTCGAAGACGAGCAGTCCCGCGGAGGTGTTGTTCTCGAGTGAATCGGCGGCCAGTCGGATGTCGTCTTCGTTCAGGAGGCCTGCGTCGACCTCGGAGATGTCGGACAGCGCCGCCGCCTCGTCCTCGGGATCGAGCTCCGTCAGCTCGACCGCCGCGACGTTTCCCTCCTCGTCCTTGGCGATGAGGACGAGGTCGAGGATGCGGATGGTGTTGTTCTCGACGAGCTCGGCCAGCGCCGGCACGATCTCGCCCTTGAACTTGTTGCCTGGGAACCCAACGATGAGATACTCGATCGGGCCGAAGCTCATCGGCTTGCCTCCTTCGGTCTCGGTAGCTGCCGCTGAGTCTCTCGCAAAAACGCATCGTCCACAGGGACGCGGCGGCCCGTGGCCAGGGCGTTGGTCTCGTTCGCCGCGCCGACGACCGCGAGCAGCTCGGCGAGCTGCTCCTCGCTCATGCCCTTCTTGCGAGCGGCCGCCGTGTGCGAGGCGATGCAGTACTCGCAACCGTTCGTGACGGACACGGCGACGTAGAGCAGCTCCTTTGTCAGCGGATCGAGCGCGCCGGGCGCCATCACCTCCTTGATGGACTCCCAGGTGCGGCGGAGCGTAACCGGGTCGGACGCAAGCGCCTTCCAGAAGTTGTTGACCCAGTCGACCTGCCGGGTCTCCATGATGTCGTCGTAGACGGCGCGCACCTCGGGCGAGGCGTCGTCGTACTCGATCAGCGGCACGCTGCCGACGTTACTCGTCGTCAGAAGGGTCGTTGCCGTCCGCTTCCGCCGTCGGCTCCTCGGCCGGGACGGTGACCTTCTCGGGCTCGGCGGGGGCCTCGCCCTCGACGATCGAGATGTCGACCTCTTCCTCGTCCTGCTTGCGCCCGACGATGATGGTCGAGCCGGGCTTGATCGAGCGGCCGAGGACGAAGTCGGCGAGCGGGTCCTCGATGAAGCGCTGGATCGCGCGACGCAGCGGGCGTGCGCCCATGGCCGGGTCGTAGCCCTTGTCGACGAGCAGCTCCTTGGCGTCGTCCGTGAGCTCGATCGCGGCCTCGTGCTCGCCCATCTGCTCGCGCAGCCGCTTCATCATCAGGTCGACGATCGTCTTGATCTCGTCCTTCGTCAGCTTGTGGAAGACGATGACCTCGTCGATGCGGTTGAGAAGCTCGGGGCGGAACACCTTCTTGAGCTCGCCCATGATCCTGTCCTTCATCTCCTCGTAGGAGAGGCCGGTGTCGTCGCCGACCGAGAAGCCGAGGGACTGGTTCTTCGAGATCGTGGCGGCGCCGATGTTCGACGTCATGATCACGATCGTGTTGCGGAAGTCCACCTTGCGACCCTGCGCGTCGGTCAGCTTCCCGTCCTCGAGGATCTGGAGGAGGATGTTGAAGACATCGGGGTGGGCCTTCTCGATCTCGTCGAGGAGGACGACGGAGTAGGGCTTGCGGCGAACGGCCTCGGTGAGCTGGCCGCCCTCGTCGTAGCCGATGTAGCCAGGAGGCGACCCGACGAGCCGGGACACGGAGTGCTTCTCCATGTACTCCGACATGTCCACCTGGATCATCGCGTCCTCGTCGCCGAAGAGGAACTCGGCGAGCGTGCGCGCGAGCTCCGTCTTGCCGACGCCCGACGGGCCGAGGAAGATGAACGAGCCGGTGGGGCGCTTCGGGTCCTTGATGCCCGCGCGGGCGCGCCGGATCGACTTGGAGACGGCGATGATCGCCTCGTGCTGGCCGATCACGCGCTTGTGGAGCTCGTCCTCCATGCGGATGAGCTTCTGGGACTCCGCCTCCGTCAGCTTGAAGACCGGGATGCCCGTCCACATGGAGACGATGTCGGCGATCTCCTCCTCGCCGATCTCGGGCTGCTCGACCTGCTCTGAGGAGCGCCACTTGTCCTCGAGCTCGCGCTTCTTCTGCGTGAGCTTGCGCTCCTTGTCGCGTAGGTTCGCGGCCTTCTCGAACTCCTGCGCCTCGATCGCAGCTTCCTTCTCCTCGCGCACCTTTTCGATCTCGTCCTCGAGCTCGCGGTAGCGCGGCGGCGCCGTCATCGTCTTGATGCGCATCCGGGAGGCGGCTTCGTCGATCAGGTCGATCGCCTTGTCCGGCAGGTGGCGATCCTGGATGTAGCGGTCGGCGAGTGTGGCCGAGGCGCGGAGCGCGTCGTCCGTGATCGTGCAGCGGTGGTGCGCCTCGTACCGGTCGCGCAGGCCGCGCAGGATCTGGACGGTGTCGTCCACCGAAGGCTCGTCCACCCGGATCTGCTGGAAGCGGCGCTCGAGGGCGGCGTCGCGCTCGAGGTACTTGCGGTACTCGTCGAGCGTCGTCGCGCCGATCGTCTGCAGCTCTCCGCGGGCCAGCGCAGGCTTGAGGATCGAGGCCGCGTCGATCGCGCCTTCGGCGGCGCCGGCGCCGACGAGGTTGTGGAGCTCGTCGATGAAGAGGATGATGTCGCCGCGCTGGGTGATCTCCTTCATCACCTTCTTCAGGCGCTCCTCGAACTCGCCGCGGTACTTCGAGCCCGCCACGAGCGCGGCCAGGTCGAGCGTGTAGATCTGCTTGTTCTTGAGGAGCTCGGGGACCTGGTTCGAGGAGATGCGGGCGGCGAGGCCCTCGACGACGGCGGTCTTGCCGACGCCGGGCTCCCCGATCAGGACCGGGTTGTTCTTGGTGCGGCGCGAGAGGATCTGCATGACGCGCTCGATCTCGGTCTGGCGGCCGACGACGGGATCGAGCTTGCTCTCGGCCGCGAGCTTGGTCAGGTTGCGGCCGAACTGGTCGAGGAGCTTCGAGCTCTTCGCCTTCTCGCCGGCCGCGGCGGAGCCGCCCTGCTGACGGCGGCCGGGGCCGGAGAGCATGCGGATGATCTCGTTCCGGATCTTCTCCGCGTCGGCGTCGAAGTCGAGCAGGATGCGCGCGGCGACGCCCTCGTTCTCGCGGACGAGGCCGAGCAGGATGTGCTCCGTGCCGATGTAGTTGTGGCCGAGCGAGAGAGCCTCGCGCAGCGCGAGCTCGAGCACCTTCTTCGCGCGCGGCGTGAACGGGATCTGGCCCGTGGTGACCTCGTCGCCCTGGCCGACGATGCGCGCGACCTGGGCGCGGACCTCCTCCACCGTGATGTCGAGGCTCTCGAGGACGCGGGCGGCGAGCCCCTCCTCCTCGCGGAGAAGGCCGAGCAGGATGTGCTCCGTGCCGATGTAGTTGTGCTTGAGGGCGCGGGCCTCGTCCTGGGCGAGAACCACGACCTGTCTGGCTCTCTCGGTGAAGCGCTCGAACAAGCTTCAGCGTCCTTTCCGGTCGTCAGCCGGACCTAGGATACCGAACCGGTCTGGCCGTTCCGAGTCGCCGGCCGAGTCTGTAGCGGCTCCGGGCGCAAGTCGCAACAGCGTCTTTCTCGATGACGCCCTAGTGCCTCCTCCTCCGCAGCAGCGCGAGGCCTCCCGCGATCAGCGCAATCCCGACGCCTCCAACGAGCGCGGCCGGCGCGCCGGTGAACGGCAGCTCTCCGGTGGGCTGAGGCGTGGCCTCGCCGTCCGGGCCCGGTCCGTTCCCGCCGTCACCGCCGTCCCCGCCGTCACCGCCGGGCCCGCCGTCCCCGCCATCGCCGCCGTCCCCGCCGTCGCCGCCGTCCCCACCGTCCCCGCCGTCGTCGCCCGCGTACCTGAAGTTGTCGTTCTTGGAGCACTCGTCTTCCCCTGACACGTAGAAGACGTCGACGCTGTAAGGCCCGCCGTCGGGCAGGGCGCCGGTGCCGTCCCAGACGAACTGGGCCGTGAAATCGCCCTCGGCGTCCGCGGTGAAGGGACCCCCGGCCGCCACTTGCTGGCCGCTCGGTATGTGCGTGACCGTGAACGTGATCGAAGCATTGGGCGGGAAGTCGGAGCCATTGATGAAGACGCTCTCGCCGGCCGCGTACTGGTTCTTGTTGTTGACGGTCCCGGTTTCATCTGTAGTCACTATCGAGCCGGTGCAGCCCTGCTGAGCGAACGCCTGGTCCGGCTTCGCAAGCCTCAGCGCACCGAGTGCCGCCGCCCATACGAGCGCGGACAGCAGGGCGACTATGAACAAACGTCTCCTCATACGCTCCCCTCCAGGACCGCGGCGCCGCCGCGGGTGAGTTTGTAGGAAGGTCCACGAAGCGGCTTTACCCGGACGAGCCGGGCAAAGGCCACCCACCGGTTGTCGGCGCTGTACAAGGGATGACAGGCCGAGAGGACCAGCGTGTCGAAGCCGCGGTCGCGGATGATGCTCCAGTCGTCCGACTCGACGATCTCGTGGGTGAAGACGCGGTAGCGCAGCGTTCCGTAGGGGAGCCGCAGCCGGATCTGGTCGCCTCGCTCGAGATCGTCGATGTCGCGGAACCAGGCGCCGAACGTCGTCCGGTGCGCCGCGATCGCGGCGGTCTTCCCCAAACCGGGCAGCTCCGTCTCCTTGTAGTGGCCGGGACCGCGGGAGAGGTCCTGCGCCCAGCGCGTCCCGTGCACGAAGACCGCGTCCACGTCCAGCTTGGGGATGGTGATGCGCCCCAGTGGCTGCCCGAGGCGAAGGCGCTTCTGGAGACGGCGCGCATCGGCCGCGACCGCGACTGCGGGTTCGGGCGCCGCCCCCTGTCGCTTCACTCTGAGGAAGTCGCCGGCGGGCGCCGGGCCGGAAGGGACCGCGGCCGGCTCGAAGCGCGCGAACTCCTGCGCCAAGGCATCGTCGAGCCGCTGCTGCTGCCAACGGGCGAAGAGATCGGTCACCGGGTCGCGCCAAAGGACGACAACGGCGGCGTATACGACCAGCAGCGCCCCTACGACTATCAGACTTGCAGCGAGACCCCGCCTCATGTCACCCCGTTCGGAGAGTTGGCAACGTTCGTACAGAAGAGATTTCGCCGACGCGGGCCCGTTTCCCCCCGAACGCTAAGCTCGCCCCGATGCCGCTCGATGCTACGATCGTCCCCCGTCCGCCCTACTCGCTCGCGCTCTCCGCCCGGTTGAGGAGCGACGCGACGAGGCACTTCCGCGACGGAGTGCTGACGATGACGCTCGTGGCGGAGGGCGCGCCGGCGGTCGCCCGCGTGCGCCAGCGCCCGGACGGGAGTCTCGTGGCCGAGATCGAAGCGGACCGGCCGCGGGCCGCGCTCGAGCGCCTGCGCTTCGTGCTCGGCGCCGACGACGACCACTCAGAGTTCACCCGCCGCTTCGCCGATGACCCTCTGCTCGGCGGGCCGATCCGACGGCTCGGCGGCCTGCGGCCGCTGCGGACGGCGACGGTCACACATGCTCTCCTCAAGGCCGTCTGCGGACAGCTGATCCAGTCGAGCGCCGCGCGGCAGCTGGAGACGAAGCTCCTCGCCCGCGCCTGCGAGCGACACGGCAAGCTGCGCTTGCCGCCTATCCGCGAGAGCTTCGGCCGCCTCTCCCCCGCGGAGCTCGCACGGCACGGGCTCGTCGCCCGCAAGGCGACGACGCTCATCCGTCTGTCACGCGAGTGGGACGTCGAGCGCCTGCACGGCGTGGAAACCACTGCGGCGGCGGCGCGCATCGAGCGCGAGCGCGGCCTCGGGCCCTGGTCGGCGGGAGTTGTCTGCCTGTACGGGCTCGGCCGCTTCGAGCAAGGGCTTGTCGGCGACCTGGGCCTGATCAAGCTGTGCGCCGCCCTCCGCGGCCGGCCCACCGACGTCGATGACACGCGCGAGCTCCTCGAGCCTTACGGGGAGTGGGCCGGGCTCGCAAGCGTCTACCTGCTCGCTGCTCTTCCAAAGCGAGAAGGCTAGGGCTCGCTCCGACCTCGGCGCAGTAAGGGGAAGATGCCCTCGGCGGTCTGCGCCGGTGCAACCCGCAACGGACCCTATTCCTCCTGCGTGGGCCGTTCCCGAAGCGCCGGAAAGAGGATCACGTCGCGGATGGTCTCCCGGCCGGTCAGGAGCATGGTCAGGCGATCGATGCCCAGGCCGAGTCCGCCCGTGGGCGGCATCCCGTACGAGAGCGCCTCGACGTAGTCGGGGTCGCCCGGCTCCCCTATCACCTCGACATCCTGCTCGGCGAACCGCCGGGCCTGCTCGTCGGGGTCGTTCAGCTCCGAGTAGGCGTTGCCGAGCTCCATCCCCGCAGCGAAGTACTCGAAGCGCTCGGTGAAGCCCGGATCGGCGTCCGTCGGGCTCGCGAAGGGTGAGAGCTCGACGGGGTAGTCGTGGAGTATCGTCGGCTGAACCAGCTCGGGCTCCACGAAGTGGCCGAGGGCGTGGTCGACAAGCTGCGCCCAGGAGCGGTCGGCTTCCGTCTCGACTCCGCGCCCCTCGAGGCGTGCGCGGAGCTCGGCCTCGTCGCGCGTCCAGAGGCCGCGCTCCTCGAGCGCGTCGACCAGCTTCCGGCGCCGCCAGGGTGGCGCGAGGTCGACCTCGTGGCCGCGGAAGGCGGTCTTCGTCGAGCCGATCGTTTCCAGGGCAACCGTGGCGACAAGGCTCTCGATGCGCTCCATCGTGTCGCTGTAGTCCGCATACGCCTCGTACCACTCCAGCATCGTGAACTCGGGCTGGTGCTTGTAGGAGACGCCTTCGTTGCGGAAGTCCTTGCCGATCTCGTAGACCTTCTCGAGGCCGCCGACGATCAGACGCTTGAGGTAGAGCTCGGTGGCGATGCGCAGGTAGAGGTCGGCGTCGAGTGCCTTCGAGTGCGTGACGAAGGGCTCGGCGAAGGCGCCGCCGTAGCGCGGCTGCAGCGTCGGGGTCTCGACCTCGATGAAACCGGCGATATCGAGGTTTCGGCGGATCGAGGCGACGATCGCGCTGCGGAGCACGAAGTCGCGACGGCCCTCCTCGTTGACGAGCAGGTCGAGGTACCGCTTGCGGTAGCGGGTCTCGGCGTCGACGAGGCCGTGGTAGGTGTCCGGAAACGGCCTGGCCGTCTTGGCCAGGAGGATGAGCTCGTCGACGGCGAGGGAGGGCTCGCCGCGCTTCGTCCTGGTCGGCTTGCCGACGGCGCCGACGATGTCGCCGAGGTCGAGGTCGACCGGCCCGGAGCGATCGGCGGCGCAGAGCAGCTGGATCTGCCCCGTCCGGTCGACGAGGTCGACGAAGACGAGCTTCCCGTGCCCGCGCTTCCCCAGCACGCGCCCGGCCAGCCGACGGGTGGCAGCGCCTTCCGCGCCCGGCTCAAGCGCGTCCGCTTCCGCCCGCACGGCGGCCACCTCGTCGCGGTCGGGAAAACGCTTGGGCAGGCTCGCGCGGGCGCTCATGTCCGCGCGAGTCTAAGCACCCGGGCCCCGGCGGCGCGCGGCGGGGGCGTTGCCGCCCAGGCGCGCGCTAGGCGGCCTTGATGTCCATGATCTTGTACTTCAGGGAGCCGCGCGGGGCGGCGACCTCGACGGTCTCGCCCTTCTTGCGACCGATGATCGCGCGGCCGACCGGCGACTCGTTCGAGAGCTTGTTCTCGGCGGGGTTCGCCTCGGCCGACCCGACGATCGCGTACTCGATTGTCTCCTTGGCGTCGACGTCGCGCAGCCGCACGATCGTCCCCACGCTGACCACGTCCGTTGTGACGTCTCGCTTCTGGATCACGCGCGCGCTCTTCAGCCGTTCCTCGAGCGTGGCGATCCGATGCTCCAGCATCGCCTGCTCGTTCTTGGCGTCGTCGTACTCGGAGTTCTCGGCGATGTCGCCGAACTCGCGCGCCTGCTTGATGCGCTCTGCGACCTCGCGGCGCTTGACCGTCGAGAGACGCTCGATCTCTTCCTTTAGCTTCTCATGACCCTCGGGAGTGAGAATCACTTCCTTCACGACGAACCCTCCATAGGCCCCTTTGACAGGGAAATGCGGCGCTACCGTGCGCCGCCGTGGGCGGAATTGTAGCCGCTCCGTCAAGGGCTGAAACTCTGGGATACCCGAAGATACGATTGCCCGATGGCCGTCGAGATTCAGTCTCCCTGGCGCATCGGCCCGGTCGAGATCCCGACCCGGGTCGTGCTCGCGCCGATGGCGGGCGTGAGCGTGCAGGCCTTTCGCCGCCAGGGCAGGCGCTTCGGGGCCGGGCTCGTGTGCTCCGAGATGGTGAGCTGCGCGGGCCTCCAGCACGGGAACGAGCGCACGCTCGGCTATCTCCGCATCGGCCGAGACGAGACGCCGCTCGCGGTGCAGATCTTCGGCTCCGAGCCCGACAGGATGGCGGAGGCGGCCCGGATGGTCGAGGAGGCGGGCGCCGACATCGTCGACATCAACTTCGGCTGCCCGGTGCGCAAGGTGACGAAGACGGGCGCGGGAGCAACACTCCTTGAGGACCCCGACCGAGCCTGTGGGATCGTGGGCGCCGTGGCCGAGGCGGTCTCCGTCCCCGTCTCCGTGAAGATGCGCCGCGGGCTTGCGGACGGCTCGCGGGACGCGCTCGAGGTCGGCCCTCGCCTCGTGGACGCCGGCGCGGCTGCGCTCACGCTCCACCCCCGCTCCGCCAAGCAGATGTACACCGGTACGGCCGACCACTCACTCACCGCCGAGCTGGTGGAGCGCGTAGACGTGCCGGTGGTCGCATCGGGCGATGTCACGTCGCGCGCGCGGGCGCAGCAGCTCCTCGACGATAGCGGGTGCGCCGCGGTAATGGTCGGCCGCGCCGCGCAGGGAAACCCGTGGGCCGTCGGAGAGATCGCCGGACGCGCCAGGGGCGAGCCGCCTCGGGAGGAGGTCGTCGTCGAGCTCGTCCTCTTCATGCGCGCGACCGTGGACGAGCTGGGCGAGCAGCGCGCGACCGGCTTCCTGAAGAAGTTCTACGGCTGGTACCTGGGACACGGCCGCTTCCCGAAGCCCTTCAGGCAGGAGCTGGTGCAGCTCACGACCGTCGCAGAGGTGGAGGAGCGGCTCTTCGCCGCCGCTCCCGAGGCGCGCAACGCACTTGCCCGGCTGGAAGGCGAGCTGCCGGCCGACGAGGACGTCCGCCTGGATCTCCCCATCTCGATCTACGGCGGAGGCTAGGCACCCGCTTCACATCGCTATAACTCCCGGTATGGCCGTTGCGACCGGAGAACGGCGCATCGTCTCGGTGCTCGTGGCCGACGTCGTCGGCTCGACCGCGATCGGGGAGCAGCTCGGCCCGGAGCGGTCGAAGTTCCTGATCGACGAGGTCATGCGGATCATGAGTGAGCAGGTACGCCGCTTCGACGGCACGGTGGCGCAGCTCGTCGGCGACGAGATGCTCGCCCTCTTCGGCGTTCCGGTCTCGCACGAAGACGATGCGGAGAGAGCGCTCCGCGCCGCGCTCGCCATCCAGCGGGCGCTCGCGCAGTACGCGCAGGAGGTCGAGGCGGCTTACGGGGTTCAACTCGCGGTCCGCATCGGGGTCAACACGGGCCCTGTCATCGTCGGGGTCCAGGGGGACCGCGAGGACGGATACGACCCGTTCAACGCGCTCGGGGACACGGTCAACGTCGCCTCTCGGCTGCAGGAGATCGCCGGTCAGGGCGGCGTCGTCATCGGCCCGACGACCAAGCGCCAGGTCGAGACCAACTTCGAGCTCGAGGAGATGGGCGCGCAGGACCTGAAGGGCCTGGGCAGCCCGTTGGACACGTTCCGCGTCATGCGCGCGCTCGAGTCGGAGCAGGCGCCGCCGAGCCTGCCGCTCGTCGGCCGCGACTTCGAGCTGACGGTGCTCGAGCGGACGATGGACGCGCTCGTCGAGGGACGCGGAGCGATCGTCTCGATCATCGGGGAGCCCGGGATCGGCAAGACGCGCCTCGTCTGGGAGGTCCGCGACCGTTACCGCGAGCGCGCTCGTTTCATCGAGGCGCGGGGTGTCTCCTACGCCCAGAACTTCCCCTACTGGCCGATCCGCGACCTCCTCCGAGAATGGCTCGGGGTCGGCGCAACCACCCCCGAGGCGCGGGTCCGTCTCGAGCTGAAGGCCGAGCTGGCGCACCTCCTGGGCAAGGAGGGGGCGGAGGACGACTATCCGTTCCTGGCGAGCCTCGTCGGCGTGACGCTCGAGCCGGAAGCCCAGGGGGCGATCAAGGAGCTCAACCGCGAGAGCATCCAATCGCGCACGTTCGAGGTCTTCTTCGAGCTCGTCTGCAAGCTCGCCGAGGAGGAGCCGCTCTGCCTTGTCTTCGAGGACGTGCACTGGGCCGACGAGGCGACGCTCGAGCTGATCGAGACGACGCTCGGGATCACCGACGAGTCGGCGGTCGCCCTCTTCTTCCTCTGCCGCCCTGAGCGCGACCACGGCTCTTGGCGGCTCATCGAGCGGGCACGCCAGCTCTACCCGCATCGCTACCGGGAGGTTGAGGTGCGCCCGCTCCCTGCCGACTCGTCGCGTGTTCTCGTCTCGTACGCCGCCGAGGGTGAGCTACCCGAGTCGGTGGCGGAGCACCTCGCCGAGCGCTCGGGCGGGAACCCGTTCTTCCTCGAAGAGGCCCTCCGCGACCTGATCGAGCGCGGCGCGCTGCAGCGCCGAAACGGCGGCTGGGAGCTCGCGGTCGGCGTCGACGAGCTGGCGATTCCCGCCGCGGTGCAGGGCACGCTGCAGGCTCGGCTCGACCGCCTCGACCCGCAGACGCGTGACGTCCTCTCGCTCGCGGCCGTGATCGGACGGACATTCGGGCTGCCGCTCCTCGAGCGGCTCGTCCCCGACGACCTGAGGCAGGCGCTCTCGGAGCTCCAACGGCTCGACCTGATCGTCGAGAAGCGTCGCCGGCCGAACCTGGAGTATCGCTTCCGGCACGGCCTCGTGCAGGAGGTCGCCTACGCGAGCCTCGTCGACTCGAAGCGCCGCAAGCTCCACAAGCGCGTCGGTGAGGCGCTCGAGAACATCTTCCAGGAGTCGCCGGAGGAGGCCTACGGGCTGCTCGCCCGCCACTTCACGGAGGCCGACGAGCCCGAGAAGGCGGTCGAGTACCTGCTTAAGGCCGGCGATGCGGCACGCGCGGTCTACGCCGACAAGGAGGCCCTCGACCACTACGCGAAGGCGCGCGTCTACCTGGCCCGGATCGGGGACGAGCGCCGCGCGCGCGACACGCTCTTCAAGATGGCGCTCGCCTACCACGTCGCCTTCGACTTCGAGAAGGCGGAGGAGATGTACGACGAGGCGTTCAGCTGCGGTGTCCCCGAGGACCCGCGGCTGCCTTCGACCGAGCGGCTGGAGACGGCCTCGGGCCGACCCGGCGAGCTCTCTCCGGGCGAGGTCTACTCGACGGAAGGCGGGTACTTCGCCGAGCTCCTCTTCCGCGGCTTGCTCATGGTCGACTCGGAGCTCAACGTCGTGCCCGCGATGGCGGACAACTTCCGCGTCTCGGCGGACGGCCTCACCTACCTCTTCCGCATCAAGGAGGACGCCCGCTGGAGCGACGGCGAGCCGGTCACCGCCGACGACTACGCCTACGCCTGGCGGCGCATGCGCGAGCAGGAGACGCGCACGGCCATCCTCATGGAGGACGTCGAGACCGCCGAGCCCCTCGACGATCGCACGCTCGAGGTCCGGCTTCGCGAGCCGCGGAGCTATTTCCCGTACGTCCTCTGCTCGGCGTGGGCCTTCCCCTGGCCGCGCCACCGCTGCGAGGCTCTCGGCGACGAGTGGGCCACGCCGGAGAACCTGGTCGGAAACGGGCCGTTCGTGCTCGTCGAGTACGACGACGACCATGCGCTCCTGCAGGCGAACCCCCACTGGGCCGGTGCGCGCGGGAACATCGGCGAGATCCAGTTTTCCTTCTACTCGAAGGGGGCGAGGATGATCGAAGAGTGGCAGGAGGGCCGCTTCGACCTCCTGCACGTCTGGGACATCCTCCCCGACGACGAGCCTCTGACCCTCAGCGAGGTCGTGTCGGAGCTCAGCTTGCAGTACGTCGGCTTCCGGGCCGATCGCCCGCCGTTCTCGAACGAGCTCGTCCGGAAGGCGTTCTGTCACGCCGTCGACCGCGACCTGCTCGTCTCCCAGTACCCGCGGGCCGGTCTCTATCGTGCCGCGAGCCGCGGCGGCGCCATCCCGCCGGCGATGCCTGCGCACTCGCACCGTGTCGGGCTGGAGTACGACCTCGAGAAGGCGAGGGCGCTTCTGGACGAAGCGGGGTATCCCGGCGGCAAAGGCCTCCCGGAGATCGAGGTCATCGTGCCGCACTGGCTCCAGCCCCTGGAGCCGCTGGCCGAGCTGTGGAAACCCATCGGAGCGAGGGTCAACATCACAACCAGGAAGGCGCATGTCGACTGGGACGCGCTCGGCGACGCGCACATGTGGTGGACGGGCTGGACCGCCGACTACCCGGATCCCGACGGCTTCTTCCGCGGGCTGCTCACCCTCGGGCAGTGGCCGTTCTACCGCGACGACGACATCCTCGAGCTGCTCGAGCGCGGCCGCTCGCTGCGCGACCAGGGCGAGCGCATGCGCGTCTACCACGAAGTCGACCAGCTCTGGGTCGGCGAGCGGGCCGCGATCCTCCCGATCGCCTACCCCCGCTCCAACCTCCTCCGCCGCCCTTGGATCGAGGGCCTGTGGGCGAGCGCCCTCTCCCGCGCCCACCTGGACACGGTCGTGGTCGGCGACCGAATGGCCGAGCCGGAAGCCGCCTCAGCCGTTCCGGTCCCAGACGAGGCGTAGGCCTTCGAGCGTCAGGAGCGGGTCGACCGTGTCGATCGTCTCGGCGTGCGGCGCGATCAGGTCCGCCAACCCGCCCGTCGCGACCACCGGCGCCGTGTCGCCGATCTCGGCCCGAACGCGCTTGACGATGCCGTCCACCTGCCCGGCGAAGCCGTAGACCAGGCCCGACTGGAGGCCGCCCACGGTCGTCTTGCCGATCACGGACGGCGGCGCCGAGAAGTCCACCTTCACGAGCCGCGCCGCGCGCGCGAACAGCGCCTCCATCGAGACCTCGATGCCCGGCGCGAGGACGCCGCCGACGTACTCCCCCGCTGCGGAGACGATGTCGAAGTTGGTCGACGTGCCGAAGTCGACGACAATGCACGGCGAGCCGTAGCGCTCGCGCGCGGCGACGGCATTGGCGATCCGGTCCGGGCCGACCTCCCGCGGATCGTCGTAGACGATCGGGATCCCCGTCTTCGTGCCCGGGCCGAGCACGAGCAACGGCGCTTCGACGTAGTCGCGGGCGAACTCCTCGTAGGCTCGGACGAGCGGCGGGACCGTCGAGGAGAGGCACACGCCGCCGATGTCCTCGAAGCCGAGGTCGCGGAGCTCCAGCAGCCTGCCGACGAGGACGCCGAGCTCGTCACCGGTGCGCTCGGCCTCGGTGGTCACGCGCCAGTGCTCGGCCAGGCGGTCGCCGTCGTACAGCCCGTAGACCGTCTGCGTGTTGCCGGCGTCGACGGCCAGGAGCACGGCTGGATGCTCCCGCTTAGAGCTGCTCTTCGTCGCCGCCGAGCGTCTCGCCGAGCTTCTGCGCGAGCGCCTCCGGCGTGAGCGCGGGGCCGTCGCCCTCGCCGCGCAGCTCCTCGATTGTGACGTCGCTCGACGTGTAGACCTCGGCCCGCGGGATGATCCGCGTCGGCCGGTTCTTGTCCCAGACCCAGACGTCCTCCATGGTCAGGTGGAAGAACGGGTAGGTCGTCTGCGGCAGAACCTTCAGCTCGTGCCTGTTGCAGAGGTAGGTCGAGTCCTGCGTGACGATGCAGTAGCGGAAGAGGCCGAAGACGGCCGAGTATTCCTTCTTCAGCCGGAGCTCGAGCTCTGCCTCGTACTCGTCGAGCTCGTCGAGGTGGGACATGGGCGTCATTGTAACTGCGAGGAGAGCAGTTCCCGCACCGCGCGCCCGTCCGGTAGGCGGAGGTCGGGATCCAGCTCGTGGAGCGGCTCCAAGGCGAAGCGCCGCTCCGCCAGACGAGGGTGTGGGACGGTCAGGCCCGGCTCGTCCACGACCTGGTCGCCGTAGAGGAGGAGGTCGAGGTCGATCGCGCGCGGCCCGTAGCGTGGGCCCTCGGCTCGCACGCGCCCGAGCTTGCGCTCGACGGCGAGGAGAAGCTCGAGAAGCTCGCGCGGCGCGAGCTCGGTGTCGACCGCAGCGGCGCCGTTCAGAAAAGGCGGTTGCTCGGCGTAGCCGACGGGAGCGGTCTCGCGGAGCCTCGAGACGGCGACGAGCTGGATCCCGTCCTCGGCGGCGAGAAGCTCGAGCGCGCGCCGGATCGTCCCTTCGCGGTCGCCGAGGTTCGCTCCCACGCCGACGTAGGCCCGGTTCAACGCCTGACGCGCTGGACGGTCGCCGCCGTGTAGTCGACGGGCAGCTCGAGCTGAACCTCGGGCTTGCGCACGCGCACGCGGACGCGCGAGACGGGAAAGTGCTGCACGAGGTCGTCTGCGACTGCGGCCGCGAGCGCTTCGATCAGATTGAACCGCCGGCCGTCGCTGACCTCGCGGATCCGGGCGACGACCGCGGTGTAGTCGACCGTGTCGGCGAGCTGATCGGTGCGGACACCCGCGTCGTGCGCGACGAGCGTGACGTCGAAGACGAACCGCTGACCGGCCTTCTGCTCCTCCTCGAGCGCGCCGTGGTAGCCGATCAGCTCGAGCCCGCGGACCTCGATGGTGACGTCGCTCACACCGCGGTCACCGCCCGGGCTGCGGTCAGCGCCTCGACATGCTGGCGCACATCGTGGACGCGGAAGAGGGACGCGCCCCGCTCGTAGGCGAGCACGGCGATGGCGACCCCCGCCGAGACGGGGCCGGTGAGCGCATCCGGGTCGCCGAGGAGGCGGCCGAGGAAGCGCTTGCGGGAGGCGCCGACGAGCACCGGCCGGCCTACGGCCACGAGCTCGTCGAGGCGGGCGAGCAGCTCGACGTTGTGCTCGACGGTCTTGCCGAAGCCGATCCCGGGATCGAGGCACACGTGCTCCTCCGGGATGCCGGCGTCGACGGCGAAGGCGAGCCGCTCCTCCAGAAACGCCTTCACCTCGGAGACGACGTCGTCGTAGCGCGGGTCGTCCTGCATCGTCCTCGGCTCCCCGAGCATGTGCATGAGACAGAGGTAGGCGCCTGCCTCGGCGACGACTCCGGCCACGTCCGGATCGTTGCGGAGAGCGGTCACGTCGTTGACCATGACGGCCCCGAGTTCGAGCGCTCGGCGGGCAACATCGGCCTTGGAGGTGTCGACGGAGACGGGGCAGCCCTGGAGCCGCTCCAGCACCGGCTCGATGCGACGCAGCTCCACGTCGGCGGAGACGCCCTCCGAGCCGGGGCGAGTCGACTCGCCGCCGACGTCCACCAGCGCAGCCCCCTCCTCCAGGTAGCTGAGCGCGAGCGCGACCGCCGGCTCCGGCCTCAGGTACAGGCCGCCGTCCGAGAAGGAGTCGGGCGTCACGTTGACGACCCCGACCACGGCGGGCCGTGGAAAGGCCTTCTCGAGCGGGGGTCCCACGGCGCAATCCTAAGCGGTGAGCGGCGCCGCGCTGTTTCCGTGGGCTAGTTCGCGCCCTCGGGCTCGGGCGGCGGCTGCATGGTCGCGCCCGGAAGCGGGAAGGGCCGCGGCTTGGGCTCGGCGCGCGGCTTCTTCTCGGCCTCGTCCTCCGCCGCCGGCGCCTGCTCCTCCTCGGGGAAGACGGTCTCCGGCGACTCGCCGGCGAGGAGCCGCTCGAACTGGTCCTTGTCGATCGTCTCGCGCTCGATCAGGAGCTCGGAGAGCTTGTGGAGCTCTTCCATGTGCTCGGCCAGGACCTTGCGGGCGCGGTCGTGGGCCTCCTCGATCACGCGGCGGATCTCGTCGTCGATCTCGCGCGCGATCTCCTCGGAGTAGTCCGGCTCCGACCCCATGTCGCGGCCGAGGAAGGGCATGTCGTGGTTGCGGCCGAGCATCCGCGGGCCGAGCTTCTCGCTCATGCCGTAGCGCATGACCATGTGCTTCGAGGTCGCCGTCACCTTCTCGATGTCGTTGGCGGCCCCGGTCGTGACCTCGTGGAAGACGAGCTCCTCCGCGGCGCGGCCGCCGAGGCTCATCGCCATCTGGTCCATGAGCGCCGACTTCGTCGTCAGGAACTTGTCCTCGGCCGGGAGCGAGATCGTGTAGCCGAGCGCCTGGCCGCGGCTGATGATCGAGATCTTGTGCACCGCGTCGCAGTTCGGCAGGTAGTGGCCGACGAGGGCATGGCCCATCTCGTGGTAGGCCGTGACCTTGCGCTCGTGCTCGGAGAGGAGCCGAGTCTTCTTCTCCGGGCCGGCGATGACGCGCATGATCCCTTCCTCGAGCTCGAGCTCGCCGATCGTCTTCTTGCCGCGGCGCGCCGCGAGGAGCGCCGCCTCGTTCACGAGGTTGGCGAGGTCGGCGCCCGTGAAGCCGGGCGTTCCGGCCGCGAGCGTGTCGAGGTCGATGGCGTTGTCGATCGGCTTGCCCTTCGTGTGCACCTCGAGGATCTTGCGACGCCCGTTCCGGTCGGGGCGGTCGACGACGATCTGGCGGTCGAAGCGGCCGGGCCGGAGGAGGGCGGGATCGAGGATGTCGGGCCGGTTCGTCGCGGCGATGAGGATGATGTTGTCCTTCATCTCGAACCCGTCCATCTCCACGAGCAGCTGGTTCAGCGTCTGCTCACGCTCGTCGTGGCCGCCGCCGAGGCCCGCGCCACGGTGGCGGCCGACGGCGTCGATCTCGTCCATGAAGATGATGCAGGGGCTTGCCTGCTTGGCCTGCTCGAAGAGGTCGCGCACGCGCGAGGCGCCGACGCCGACGAACATCTCGACGAAGTCGGATCCGGAGATGGAGAAGAACGGCACGCCGGCCTCGCCCGCAACCGAGCGCGCCAGCAGGGTCTTCCCTGTGCCGGGAGGCCCGTAGAGGAGGACGCCCTTGGGGATGCGCGCACCGAGTGCCTGGAACTTCTTGGGGTTCTCGAGGAACTCCTTGATCTCGTGCAGCTCCTCGACCGCCTCGTCAACGCCGGCGACGTCCTTGAAGGTGATCTTGGGCGAGTCGGGCGCCATCCGCTTCGCGCGGCTCTTCCCGAAGCTCATCACCTTCGAGCCGCCGCCCTGCACCTGGTTCATGAGGAAGATCCAGAACCCGAAGAAGAGGACGAACGGCAGCAGGTACGTGAGGATCGACCACCAGGCGTTTGTGCCGGTGCCCTTCGAGTCCCACTCCACGCCCTCGTCCTGCAGGGTGTTCTGGAACTCGATCTGAGCCTGGTCGCTCGCGTAGTTGACCTTGATCTTCGTCTCCTCGCCGTTCACGGTCTGAACGGCCTCGATCGACCGGCCCTTCGGGTTGAAGACGACGTCGCTGAACGTGTCCGGATTGGTCTCCACCTGGTCGATCAGCTGGCTGGTGGTCCACTTGTCCGGCTCCTCGGACCGCGGCAGCAGGGTCTGCGACGCCAGGTAGACGAGCAGGACGATGACGATGAGCGGGAAAAGTGCGCTGCGGAAAAAGCGGCTCAAAGACAGGACCTCAGGCCTGGTCGAAGCGTAGCAGCCTGCTATTCGGATCCAGAGCGCCGTTGGATGCGGATTTCATTACGCGCCTTTCGGCACGAGTCTTGATACGCGAGGGGCGGAGCGGTTCAATCGAAGGCAGCTGGCCCGCGGAAGGCGGCAACCCGTAGGCCCGTCTAGGTCGTAGATGGCGGACGTCTTCATCTCCTACTCGCGCCGCGACGAGGAATTCGTACGGCAGCTCCGCGAGGCGCTCGGGGCCGAGGGGAAGGACGTGTGGGTCGACAAGGAGGACATCGGCCCGGCGGTGGAATGGCGCCGCGACATCGAGCTCGGGATCGAGGGCGCGGACATCTTCGCCTTCGTGATCACACCGGACGCACTCGCGTCCGAGCACTGCCGGCGTGAGCTCGAGCATGCCCTCGCCAAGCGGAAGCGCCTCGTCCCCCTCCTTCGCCGCGAGCCTGACGGGATCCCGGTGCCGGAGGACCTGGCCAGCCGGAACTACATCTTCTTCCGCTCGGAGCCGGAGTTCGCCCCGGGCGTCGCCTCGGTCCTGGGGGCGATCGAGAACCTGCCGGAATGGGCCCGCGCGCACACGCGCCTGCTCGAGCGGGCCGAGCTCTGGGAGCACCGAGACCGGGACCCGAGTTTCCTCCTGCGCGGGAGCGACCTTCGCGACGCCGAAGCCTGGCTCGCGGAGCAGGCTGCGCACAAGGAGCCCCAGCCGACCCCGCTCCAGACCGAGCTGATCCTCGCCAGCCGCAAGGCGGCGACCCGCCGACAGCGGATCACGATCGGCGCGGTGCTCGTCGCCCTGGCGGTCGCCCTCGCCCTCGCGGCGGTCGCGCTCCTCCAGCGCAACGAGGCGAACCAGCAGAGGGACGAAGCGGTTCGCCAGGCTCAGGTCGCGCAGTCGCGGCAGCTCGCGTCCGCGGCGGCGGCCCAGCTCCAGGCCGACCCGGAGCTGAGCGTCCTCCTCGCGCGGCGCGCGGTCTCGATCCGGCCCACCGACGAGGCCGAGCGCGCCCTCAGGACGGCGCTCGCGCGCTCGCACGTCGAAGCCACGCTTCGGGGTCACGCGGAATGGGTGAGCACGGCGGCGTTCGACCCCGCGGGCGAGCGGATCGTCACGGCGAGCCGTGACGGCCGCGCGGCGCTCTGGGATGCGAGAACGGGCGAGAACCTCGCCTGGCTCGACGGCCACGAGGCCCGGGTCTCGTCGGCCGCGTTCAGCCCGGACGGGAGCCTCGTCGCGACGGCGAGCTGGGACGGGAGCGCGCGACTCTGGGATGCCGCCACCGGCCGCGAGCGTGCGCAGCTGGTGGGTCATACCGACCGCGTGAGCCGGGTCCTCTTCAGCCCCGACGGCAGTCGCGTCCTGACGACGAGTCGCGACGCGACCGCGCGCCTCTGGGACGCGGCGACCGGTTCGAGCCTGGCCGTCCTTTCCGGTCACCGCGACTGGGTCGTCTGGGCCGAGTTCACGCCCGACGGCCGTCGGATCGTCACGTCGAGCGACGACGGCACAGTGAGGATCTGGCACGCGCGCTCCCTCGTGCCCCTGGCAGTCCTGCCGGTGGGCCGCAAACCCGTCACGAGCCTGGCGGTGAGCCACAACGGCAAGCGGATCTTCGCCGGAAACGAGGATGGGGCAGCCTTCGTGTGGGACGCAGCCGATGGAAAGGAGTTGCTGCGGCTTCCGCTCGAAGTCGGGTTCGTCACCACGGCGACCTTCTCCCCGGACGGGAACCTGCTTGCCACCGGCAGGGACGACGGGACCGTGCGTATCTGGAGCGTCACGGGCGAGGTCCTGCACCTTCTCAGCGGTCACACCGGGGCCATCTCCGATCTCGCGTTCAGCCCGGATGGGCGCCGGCTCGTCACGGCGAGCGGAGACGGGACGGTGAGGGTCTGGCTGTGGAGCGAGCGGCGAGTTGTGGGAGAGCTTCTCGGGCACGACGGCTGGGTGACGACGGCAGAGCTCGCCTCTGATGGAAGGACGATCCTGACCGCCGGCCAGGACGCGACGGCGCGGGTCTGGGACGCCACCTTCGGGGGAGAGGTCACCGACCTTTCGCCGGGGCTGACGGTGACAAGCGCCTCCTTCGCCGCCGAGGGCGAGTCGGTCCTCACCTCGGGCATCCCGGAAACGCTGCTCTGGGACCTGGAGACGGGAGCGCCACGGCTCGCCATCCCGAGCGACGACGTGCTCGTGAACGACGCGGCGCTGAGCCCGGACGGAAGCCTGCTCGCGACGGCGGGCGAGGACGGGGTGGCCCGCGTGTACTCGAGCGCGGGCGGAGAGCTCGTCGGGAGCTTCTCCCGTCATGAGGCCCGGCTCACTTCGGTCGCGTTCGCACCTGACGGCGAGAGCGTCCTCACGGCGAGCGATGACGACACGGCGCGGATCTGGGACATCACGAGCGGGCAGGCGCGCGTACTCGCCGGTCACGGCGCCGCCGTCACCTCCGCTTCTTTCAGCCCGGACGGCACGCGTGTGGTCACGTCAAGCGACGACCGCACGGCGCGGCTCTGGGACGCGGAGACGGGCGAGGAATTGCGTGCCCTACGGGGCCACTCCAACCGCGTGATGAGCGCGGCCTTCGACCCTGGTGCTCGGCGGGCGGTCACGACCTCCTCGGACAACACGGCGCGGATCTGGGACGTCGCCACCGGCAGGACCCGAGTCGTGCTCAGAGGCCACACGGACCTCCTCACCGCGGCCAGGTTCAGCCCCGACGGGCGTTTCGTCGTCACCGCCGGCTTCGACGGCACAGCCCGCGTCTGGGACGCCCTCACGGGCGAGGAGCTGCTCGCTTTCGGTGAGGGCGGCTCGCTCTACGACGCAGCCTTCGACCCCGACGGTCGGCGGATCGTCGCCGGCGGTCTTTTCACCGGCGCACGAATTTACGACTGCGAGATCTGTGGCTCGCTTGCAGACCTCGTACACAGGGCGGACGAGAGCGTCACGCGGGACTTCACTCCCGCGGAGCGCCGCGAGTTCCTAGCGGGAGCGGGCTAGGCGAGCTCCTCCGCCTGCGCGGCCAGCTCGTCCCTGAGGACGCCCACGAAGGGAAGGTTGCGGTAGCGCTCGGCGAAGTCGAGGCCGTAGCCGATCACGAAGCGGTTCGGGATCTCGAAGCCCGTGTAGCGGCAGTGGATGTCGATCTCGCGGCGCGCCGGCTTGGTCAGGAGGGCGCAGATCTCGAGCGAGGCCGGCTCGCGCGCCTCGAGGTTCCGAAGGAGGTAGGAGAGCGTCAGCCCGGAGTCGATGATGTCCTCGACCACGAGCACGTTCCGTCCCTCGATCGACATGTCCAGGTCCTTGAGGATGCGGACGACGCCCGAGGAGTCGATCCCGGCGCCGTAGCTCGAGATGGCCATGAAGTCGACCTCGCAGGGGATGTCGATGCGGCGCATGAGGTCCGCCATGAAGAAGACGGCGCCTTTGAGGACGCCGACGAGGAGGAGGTCGCGGCCGCGGTAGTCGTCTCCGATCTCGGCCCCGAGCTCGGCGATCCGGCCCTGGAGGGTGTCCTCGTCGATGAGGATCTCCGAGACGGCCGCGGTGAGCTCGTTGACGGAGCTCATCGCCGCGTCCCGCTGACCGCGTCCTCGTAGCCGGGGGCCGCCGCGATCCCGGGCACGGCGACCACCTCGTCGCCGCGGACGACGAGCGGCCAGGCCTCACGCTCCGAGCGGGGCACCTTCGCGTCGACGAAGACGTCCTGCACCTTCTTGCCGTGCCCGGCGAGCCTGTCGCCGGGCCGCCAGCCGCGCACGTGGAGGCCGGGACGGGAGGACTCGAGCGTCCAGCGGCCCCAGCGCACCCGACCCTGAGATCGGAAGCGCGTCGTGTAGGGAAAGAGTGAAGATCTCGGCGGGCGCCGCGTTGTTAAAAACAGGGGGCGCTCTGATCGCGCTGGCGATCCCGGCCCTGGGCATGAACATCGTGGTCTCGAGCACCGACGACCTGCCCCAGGACCTGGGCGTGATCAAGACCTACAACCTGCTCCGCGAGGAGTTCCCCGAGGAGGGCGTGGTCGCCGACGTGGTCGTCGAAGCCGACGACGTTCGTCACGGACAGGCGGCGACTGGAATCGACCTGCTGCTGCGGCGCGCCGAATCGTCCGACCAGGTCCTTCCCGGCACCGAGGTCACCTACAACGACGAAGGGACGGTCGCGCTGGTCACCATCCCGACGGTCGGCAGCGGCAGCGACGACGTCTCGAGGGACGCGCTCAGGGAGATCCGCAACGAGATCATTCCGGCCTCGATCGGGAGGATCGACGGCGTCACCGTCAATGTCACCGGTGCGGCCGCTCAGTCGGAGGACTTCCGCAACCAGCTCGTCGATCGCCTGCCTTTGATCTTCGCGTTCGTGTTCGCGCTCGCCTTCCTGTTGATGCTGGTCACGTTCCGTTCGATCGTGATCCCGATCAAGGCAATCGTCCTCAACCTGCTCTCGATCGGCGCGGCGTACGGCGTCCTGGTGTTGGTCTTCCAGGACGGCCACGGCGAGGGCGTCCTCGACTTCACGTCGAACGGCGGGGTGACCTCCTGGCTGCCCCTGTTCTTGTTCGTGATCCTGTTCGGGCTCTCGATGGACTACCACGTGTTCATCCTCAGCCGGGTCCGCGAGCTCTGGCTGCGCGGGATGTCCACCGAGGAGGCCGTCAAGCAGGGCATCTCCACGACCGCCGGCACGGTCACGAGCGCGGCGGTGGTGATGGTGTTCGTCTTCGCCGTCTTCGTAACGCTGACGTTCCTCGACTTCAAGGAGATGGGCGTCGGCCTGGCGGTGGCGGTGCTGATCGACGCCACGATCGTCCGCGGCGTGCTGCTGCCGGCATCGATGAAGGTGCTGGGCGACTGGAACTGGTACCTGCCGAGCTGGCTCGAGTGGATCCCTCACGTGCGCGAGCCTGAGTTCGAGGCCCCGCCCAAGCGGTCCGCCCCCGAACCGCCGGCGGAGGAGCCACGGGCGGCCGACGAGCCCGAGCCGGCGCCGGCCTGAACCGAGCTCCACCGCCTCAGATCCGTTCGTCCATACGCGTTTCGCTTCGTCCTGTGAAACGTTTTCGTAAGAACGCGGTCAAAGAATTGTGCGATGACTGCAGCGGCTCGCGTTCTTGTCGTTGATGACGAGCCAATGGTTCGGGAGGTCCTGTCGCGCTATCTCGAGCGCGAGGGATTCGAGGTCGAGTCCGCTGCCGATGGCGAGATCGCCGTGCGGGCCTTCGAGCGGCGTCGCCCGGATCTCGTGCTGCTCGACCTCATGCTGCCTCGCCTGGACGGGTTCGAGGTCTTCCGTCGGATTCGAGCCCATGGTCGCAGCGCGGTGATCATGATCACGGCCCGCGGTGGTGTGACCGACCGCATCGTCGGCCTCGACACGGGCGCTGACGACTACGTGTCCAAGCCCTTCTCGCCGGCCGAGGTCGTCGCGAGGGTGCGCGCGGTACTTCGCCGGGGCGCTGGGTCAGGCCCTGCGTACGAGGCGGCGGGTGAGGTCCTGCACTTCGATGGGCTGGAGATCGACCCGCGCGCTCGACTCGTTCGGCTTTCCGACGAGGCCGTCTCGCTGACCCGCCGCGAGTTCGACCTCCTGCACTTCCTCGCCTCCAATCCCCGCACCGTATTCAGCCGATACGAGCTCCTCGACGAGCTCTGGGACGTGGCCTTCGATGGCGACCCCGCGACGGTGACGGTCCACATGCGCCGGCTGCGCGAGAAGATCGAATCGGATCCGGCACGACCGGAGCGGTTGGTCACCGTGTGGGGCTCGGGATACCGGTTCGAGCCTTGAGACGCTGGCGGCCGCTTGCCCTCGCCGGGGCCGCCGGGGTGCTCGCCGGAACGGCGACCGTCGGCTCGGCCGCGCTCGCCGGGATGCCCGGCAAGGAGATCCTCCATCTCACTCTGCTCGTGCTGCCCGCGCTGGCTGTGGCCCTCGCCGTCGGCGGCCTCGCCTGGAAACGCGAGACGGTGGCGCGCGATCGTGAGGTGGAGAGGCAGCGCCAGGACCTGATCACCGCGATCTCGCACGACCTGCGCACCCCTCTCGCCAGCCTGCGCGCGATGGCTGAAGCGATCGACGACGGCGTCGTCGGCGACCCGGCAACGATGCGCCGCTACGCCGGTGAGATGCGCCGTTCGACCAGCTCGCTCGGGACGCTGGTCGACGACCTGTTCGAGCTCGTGCAGCTCGAGCCAGAAGCCATCGAGGTGGAGTCGCGAAGGGCGACGGTGGGCGAGGTCGTCGCTTCCGCGCTCGCCGTCTGTGGCCCGCACGCCCAGCGCAAGGGGTTACGGCTCGAGTCACAGCTCGATGGCGTCGGAGCGGTTCGCTGCTCGCCGCATCTCTGCCGTGTGCTGCAGAACCTGATCCAGAACGCCATTCGCCACACGCCGGCAGATGGCACGGTTCGGGTGGAGGCGCAGCACGACCGGGCTGGACTGCGCCTCGTCGTCTCCGACAACGGAGAGGGAATGCCGGCGGACTCGCTCGACCGCGTCTTCGATCCGTTCTGGCGTGGCGACGCCGCACGAGGCGGGGAGGGCTCGGGGCTCGGCCTCACGCTCTCGGCCCGCATCGTGGAGTCGCTAGGCGGGCAGATCCGGGTCGAGAGCGCGCCCGCGCACGGTTCTCGTTTCGCCGTCCTGATGCCCGATCACGGCTGAGCGCCCAGCCAGGAAGAAGACGGCCCAGCCAGAACGAACGCCCCGCCCCCTGAGGGACGGAGCGCTCGCCTGGTGTTGCCTGCCTAACGGGCCGCCAGCCCGGTAGCGCCGGCGGGCAGCCCGCCCGAGCCGCCGACCGGCGTCAGGCTGCCGTCCGCGCCCACGCGGAAGCCGCTGATCGTGCCATCGCCCGAATTCAGCGAGTAGAGGAACCGGCTGCCCCGCGTCAACGCCATGTCGATCGGCATCGGGCCGGTCGACCCGGTGACCCCGTCAGGATCGAGCAGCTCGAGTTCGCCACCGTGCCCGATGCGGTAGCCGGAGATCGAGGCGCTGCCGGTATTGGTCGTGTAGGTGAAACGCCCGTCCTTGGTCACGACGATCCAACACGCTGCCGTCTCGGTCGTCGCGGCTGAGGCGGTGATCGGGTCGATGGTCCCGCCCTCGAGCTCATACGACGAAACGGCGCTCTTGTCGACCGCGCCCCCGAACGCCTCGGAGACGATCAGGCGGCCGCGCGGGTCAAAGGCGAACCCGAACGGCGTCATGCCGACGGACGTCTGCGGGTTCGGGCCGCTCGCGCGCCCGGTGTGGCGGTTGACCTTGTAGGTGTCGATCAGGTTCGTGTCCTTCTCTGTGACAACGAGCGTTCGTCCCTTGGGATCGAACGACACCTGTGCCGGACCGGGTGCCGGGGCACTGAGCGGGCGCTTCGACCCAGCCAGCCTCGACAGGTCGCCGTGGCGCGAGATCTTGAAGCCCTTGATGTTCGCGACGCCCCCGGCGTTGAGCACATACAGGAGGCGGCGGTGGACAGTGAGGCTGATCGGCTGCTCGCCGCCTGAGCCAACCGTGTCGACGAGGCGCAGCCCGCCCTTTTTCACCTTGAACGCCGAGATCGAGTCACTGCCGGCGTTGACGGCGAACAGCCGCCTGTGCTTGAGCGCGAGGGCGCCTTGGTTGCCCAGCCCGGCGCCCGTCCCGTCGCCCCCCGTGTCGAACGTGCCGTCAGGAGTGAGCGAACCGTCACGCGCGCGATCGAACACCTGCACCGCGTTTCCGGCGGCGCCATTGGTGAGCGTGTACACCGCCTTGGACGAGGACCCGGCCATGGCGCCGGTCGCGCCAACGCCTAGCGCCGTGAGAGTGAGCCCCAGCGCGAGCGCGAACGTCGCGCGACGTGGGTTGCGTGGAAGGGTTGACATACGTCACCTCCAGGGAGTCGGGGAACCGCGCCGACGCTAGGCCCAGGGTCTTACGGATCCATTTCGTGCCGGTGGCTCACGTTCGAGGCGTCCGGGCCGTTTCGTATTCACACGAGGCGATGAACGGAGGACCAATGCCCACGCGAACCGAGACCCTGCTCCACACCACGGTCGAGAGCCCGATCGGCCCGCTCCTGCTGCTCGGCGACGGCGAGGCGCTGCGCGGCCTCTATATGCAGCAGGGCCGCAAGCCCGTACACGTGTCGCCGAGCTGGCGACAGGCGGAGGAGCCGTTCGCGGACGCGCGCCGGCAGCTCGACGAGTACTTCGCCGGCGAGCGGACGTCGTTCGACCTCGAGTTGGCGGCCCAGGGCTCGGAGTTCGAGCGGCGCGTCTGGAAGGCGCTCTCCGGCATTCGCTACGGCGAGACGGCGAGCTACGGTGAGGTGGCCGAGCGAGTCGGCGCACCCGGCGCCGCGCGAGCTGTAGGCCTGGCCAACGGGCGCAACCCGATCTCGATCGTCGTTCCCTGCCACCGCGTGATCGGCGCCAACGGCACGCTGACCGGCTACGGCGGCGGGCTGGAGCGCAAGCGCTTCCTGCTCGAGCTCGAGCAGGGCACGCTCCGCCTGGCGTGAGCGCTGGCCTCGACCGGCTAGCGGCGCTTGTCGAGCCAGCGGCGCGTGGAGGCCCACCGGCGCGATGCCCGCTGGGTGAGAGTCGGCGGGCCCGAGGCGCGATTCGGATCGAGCGTGGCGCCGCAGATCGCACACCCGGCCGCGAACGCACCTACGCGCTCACCGCAGTTGGGGCAGACGTGTGGGCCGGGATCCTTCATGGCGCCCCATTGAATCGGGCGCAGATGAAGGGCATCTGAAGCGTGCGCACGGGACCGGATAGGGTCGGTGCGCCCCAGAGATGGACCAGTTCCCGAAGCTCCTGATCATCCCGCTGGCGGTCGCGCTGATCCTCACGCTGTTCGCCTGGCCCCAGGCGAAGCTCGAGCCGCGCGGTGTGCCCATTGGCGTCGTCGGCGGGCAGGAGGAAGCGGGCGTGCTGGAGGAGCAGCTCTCCGCGGAGGGCGACTTCGACGTGACGCCGTACGCCGACGAGGAGGCCGCCCGCCAGGCAATCGAG
>Ga0081538_10000798_pt1 | contig 34203 bp, 32 predicted proteins | sample TabmetS5T2R1_FD_71022 | JGI IMG/M metagenome (GOLD analysis project Ga0081538, IMG submission 71022) | Tabebuia heterophylla rhizosphere microbial communities from the University of Puerto Rico - S5T2R1 | ecosystem: Host-associated > Plants > Roots > Rhizosphere ...
GGGGGGGGGGGGGGGAGGGGGGGCCGGGGGGGGGGGGCCCCCCCCCCCGCCCCCGCCCCGGGCGCCCCCCCCGGGGGGGGCGCCCGCCGCACCCTTTCGCCGGTGCTACTAGGCGATGGCCTCTCGGTCGTCAGAGTCCGCCGATTCGCCGGTGAGTTCGTCGAGATGCAAACGAACCTCCGGATGCCCGGGGAAGCGAGCGACCAGCTCAAGCTCCCCGCCCATGGCCTCCACGTAGGACCGTAGCGTTGAGACCAGCACGTCCGTTTGGCGCTCGATCCGCGAGATTTCCGGCTGGGGCTTGCCCAGCGTCTTCGCCAATTGCGTCTGCGTCAGCTGGCGAGCGCGGCGCAGCTGAGCCAGGGAGGCGTGATAGGCCTGGATCTCGCCCTGTACCTTCTCGTCAGCGGCACGGGCTCGCTCATCATGGTCGGCGTTGCGCTCAAGCTCGTCTCGCAGCCTGCTCCATGGCTTGGTGCTTGGCATCGTCCCCTCCTACATCAGTCCTTCGTCTCGCAGCTGTGCGAGGTAGCGCTCGTACAGCTGCTCGGCGCGCGGGATCGCTTGTCGATACCACGCTTGCCATGCGCCGCTCTTGTCACCACCTAGCAGGAGGATCGCCGTTCGGCGAGGGTCGAAGACGAACAGCGCTCTCAGATGCGCTCCCTCGCTGTCGCAGCGCAGTTCCTTCAGGTTGTGCAGCCGTGAGCCCTGGATCCGATCGACGTGTGGCCGTCCTAAGGTCGGACCCTGCGCTTCCAGCAAGCGGACGACGGCGTCGAAGTCCTCTTGTTGCGCAACGGTAAGAGTGACCCACCAGGTCTCGAACTCGTCCGTGTACTCAACTTGGTATCCCACCACGTCAGTATATGCTCAACTCTATATCGGCTGGGATCCTTGCGCGGCTGGGTGCTTCTTCCCCGGTGCGCGGACATCACACTGACGACTACGGATCAGCGGGTGGTCGCGGTCGGTTTGACGGCCAAGCTGACTGCCTACCGGCTGGACGAGCGTGTACAGCCGTGATCTCATGCGGATTTCCTCATCACGCCTGACCTGCATGGATGCACTGTGGGGTACGGCTGCGCACGGTGGCCTACGGAGCTTCAAAACCGTAGAGACCGGCCCGGCCGGTCTGGCGGGTTCGATTCCCGTCCGCCTCCGCTCTCGCTGGTGGCTCACGAGTCATGCCCGGCTCTCCGTGTGCGGTCTCGTGTCTGTGATGATGGCTCTGCGCCTCACCGTCGGCGGTAAGGGATACGCGGCCAAGCGACGACAGAGCTGGACGCCCCGCAAACTTCGGCCACACGGACGGGGTGTATGGGTCCGAGATCTCCTTCAAGCAGTCCCCAACCGTACGATGCTGCTCGTAGGGGATGTTCGCGAAAGTTGTCGCCAAACGGGTATTCCTTCACCACGCAGGCGAGGTGCCCGAGCGCTGGGGGGAAGCGCGTTGTGGACTTTCCCCAGAGCCTTGGAAACTGCTAACCGTGGGCCCGTCCCGCTGGAGAGGTTTCAGACTCGCGTCAACTAGATCAGCGTGCTGAAATGAGGTGGAACGGGTTCGATGCATAAGGAAACCCTGCCGCCGGAGACGGTGTCGCCGTAGAACCATCGTCCGAATTCAGGCTCATCTTGGATGCGCATCTGGTAGTACCAGCGGAGCTTGAGATTCTGGTCGTCCCACTCAGCCCGGGCCCGGGCGTGATGGCGGGCTTTGCAAAGCTCGTAGTCCATCCGGTGAAGATGGATCATGTAGAGATTGGGATCTGGCTCTTGCTTGAGGTCTCGGCACTCATGGAATCCTGGGGTCCATTGGAGTGGTACCCGAGCGAGGGCGGGCTTGGAGTACATGGGGTTTGGAAACCAGTGGGAGCGTTGCTCCATCACCGGCCTCGTCAGATCGAGCGGCGGCTCGGTATCTCGCACGTGGATGATCTCGTATCCGCGGCATCGGGCAATCTCGCCCGTGAAGCTGTCAATGTAGTCGCCTAGCGTGCCCCAATGAGGGTCGGGGGCCACGATCTCGTCGACATCGACATACAAGACGGCATCGTAGCGCTGTAGGAGCCGGTGTTGGTAAGCCTGCACAGTGTCCCTCACCCAGAGCACGTCGACCATCGGGTGCTCGATGGGAATGCGGACGAACCCTTCGCCGCTCGTGCATCCGTCCGTGGAGCCGTGGTCGAGCACGTAGATATCCGAAGGGCGGAAGAAACGAGCGTAGTAGCGAAGCCAGATTGGAAAGAAGACGGGTTCGTTGCGGACGATGGTCAGCAGTGCACAACCCCGCGCTGGTCGGGGGAGGCGGATGCGCGCCTCGGCGGAGGCCTCACGCGCTGAGGAGACACCCCGGAACTCCTTGCTCACGCCCGCCATCGCGCCCTCAGTAATCGCCTGCTCTTGGGGATTCAGGCCTAATCGGCTTTCAGCTCACGTGACCACAAGGCAACCAGGGTGGTTGACTGCGCGCTCATTTACGACTCCTGGCACTTGGCTCGAATCGAGAGGCATCGGGCGGTGAGCCAGACTCCCACTCGCTTAGATACCGTTCGAGCAGATCGGTTGCTTCATCAGTCTGCTGCAGCATCTCCACATATGCCTGCTGGCGGGCACGGAGTGTCTCCTGCGTCTCTCGGTCCTCGAGCAGGCGGGCCAATTGCTCTGTGGTCTGCTCACCTCCGAAGATTTCGAGCTCCTCGAACGCCCCCACCAGAGCATTGGCGCGATAAAGCCATAGCTTGTCAAGCTGACGGGTCATATCGGTGGGGAAGATCTCGAACGGGAACACGGCTCCTGATCGCTCCTGCTCCATGGCTGCAACGCAGTCCCTAAGCCGGGGGGGCATGCGGTCGCTCAGCTCGGAGAATTCAAAGCTGTTCTTCAGGACGGCGCACGGACGGAGGGCGCAGACGGCCATCCCAATGGTAAAGGACGGCTTGTTCTCGGTGAGTATCAGATCGGCGCTAAAGAGCAGCTTCTCGAACTCCGCGATTGGCAACGGGGGCCGGTTGATGATGCGGAAGGAGCCTCCGGAAGGCTGGGCGAGGAGGCTTCCATTGTTCACGGAGACCAGCGTGACCGGTTTGCTGATGCCCTCAAAGTAATAGGAAAAGATTTCCGGCAGGAAGCGGTAGAGAGGAAGCTTCAGCGCCTCGGCCGTCTTCCAGGCCCACGCAGGGACGGAATGCAGGATGAGTAGATCACCGTCGCTGCCCAGGTACGTTCTGCGGACCTTCTGGCGCAGATCGTCCGGCAGTCCGAGTGGGACGCTCCAGTAGCGGAACGGATCTCCCCGGCGGCCCTCCAAGGACCCGGGGTGCTGCATCGGGCACGGGAGCATGATGCGCATTCCATCCGGCACGGTGGGGAACGTGACCTTCTGAGGGCAGAGGTGACGAGGACCCACAGTCAGCTCCTCTTGGCACTGGCCCAAGCCGAGGTGGTCGAAGGTGACCAGGCAGGCCTGGAGACCCTGCAGACTGGTATGCCACTCCCGGTGACAGCCCAGCGGGGACGAGCTCCGAGACGAGACCAGGATGGGGTAGTCGGCAAAAAGCACGATATGCGGGGCAAAGGTTTCCAGTGCCCGCTTCCAGACGGAGAGGTTGCCTTCCACATCTCCGGTCAGCTCGAACAAGTGCTCCAGGAAGCAGAGGGGTATCTGGCGGCGGGCACCGGGCGATGCCACAAATGCGGCCCGGTGTCCCCGGTCCACGAGGTCCTTCGCGACATGGACGGCGGTGACCGTCTCGCTGGACTGCGTGGGTGTCACCAGCAGCGTCCTGATCATCGGTTCAGCACGGCCCCAGGAAGACGGGCAGCTCGACGAGGCCGCGTGCGCTCCAGCTCGGGCGCCAGCGCAGTTGCTCCGGCGTCCGAGCGAGACTGATGCGCGGGAACCGGTTCACCAGGGCGCCGATGGCGATGGCGGCCTGCATCCGGGCCAGGGGAGCGCCGGCGCAGTAGTGGATCCCGTGCCCGAACGCCAGATGCGCGTTGTGGTCCCGGGTGATGTCCAGGGTGTCGGGGGCGGCGAAGTGCGCTGGATCCCGGTGCGCCGCCTCGAGCATCACGGCCAGCACGCTCCCGCGGGGGACCGTCGTGCCGTCGATCTCGATGTCCTCGGCGACGATCCGGGGAGCAGCCAGGACCGGCACGCTGTAGCGCAGGAGCTCCTCCACCGCGCTGGCCCGCAGGTGGGGGTACCGGCGGACCAGCTGCAGCTGGTCCGGATGGAGCAGGAGCGCCAGCACCCCGTTGGCGATCAGGTCGATGGTCGGCTCCTGCCCGGCGGTGATGAGCAGCATCGCCATCGCGTGCGCCTCCTGCTCAGTGAGCCGATCCGAGCCGTGCCTGGCCGCCAGGAGCGCCCCAAGCAGATGCGGCTGGCCGTCGGGGCCCTCGGGGATGCCCACCTCGCTGCACCGCGCGGCCCCGGTCCTGAGGGCGGCCAGGACTTCGGCCATGAGGGTCCCCAGCTGCTGGTACGCCGCATGGCACGAGGCCGGGCGGTGCTCGCCGTCCCCCGGAGCGAGCATCCCGGCAGCCAGTGAGGCGAAGGCCTCCCGGTGCTGCGAGGGCACCCCCAGGAGGTCGCAGGTGACCTCGACCTGGAGGGGGAAGGCGAACGACGCGATCAGATCGACCTCGGCGGCAGGTGGGAGCCAGTCGGCGAGGCGCCTGGCCGCCTGCTCGATTCCCGGTCGCATCTGTTCGACCCGCCGCCGGGTGAAAGCGGCGGTCAGCAGCCGGCGCAGCCGCGTGTGCTCGGGCGGGTCGGTGTTCGCGATGTTGCGGATCCAGCGCTGCCCGGCCCCCTCCGCGCCCGCCGCCACCTCCCAGACCAGGGACGGGTCCTTCGACAGGCGGTGGTCGGACAGAGCCCGGCGCGCCTCGTGATAGCCGGCCACCTCCCAGGTCCAGGGCGCCCCCCGGTCCCGGGCCGGCTCGAGCGCGCGCCTCGGTGCGGCGGGGGTGGCCGGAGCCGGGCGGGACGCCGGGTGCGGTGTAGTCAACGCGTGATCACCGGCAGCTTGCTCATCCAGCTCTCGGGGACCGCGAAGCCGAAGCTCCACCGGTTGCGGGCGGCGCCGTTGACGATGCAGTGCCAGAAGAGCTTGTCCTTGTGCTGCTCAATCTTGAAGAGCCGCATGAGCTTGGGCCGGTCCTGCAGCGTGACGATCTCCTTGGTCTTCGGGTTCATGTACCGGAAGAACGAGGCGGTATCCGACTCGGGGATCTCCTCGTCGAAGTCAATCAGGTACATCCGCCACCCGGGCTGGGTCTCGTTGGTGTGCCAGAGGCGGTAGCTGAACGGCGGGTACCACATGCTCCCGGAGAACTGCAGCTCCTCGCCGAAGAAGGCTTCGAGGGTGGAGATCATCCGGGTCTTGGCCTGGAAGTAAGCCTCGTAGCCAGGGGCGTTGACATGATGGTCGAGGTTCACGAGGTGGAAGTCTCGCCGGCTGAACTCGTGCGAGGCGGTGCTAGCGCCTTGCTGGCTTCGCATGACCTCCTCGTAGTACGCGGCGAAGCCAGGAGCTGCCGGGGACATGTCGGTCCACCGCAGGTCGTCCTCGCGGAAGGCCTCCCCGTACAAGTCGAGGTTCACGGTGCTGGGCTTGATGGTGAGGTTCGCGAGCTCCTCCACGGCCCCCCTCAGCTCGGGGATCTCGCTCATGGAGAACTCGTAGTGGCAAAGCCTCGACTCGGTGGCCGGCTTCGGCTCCGCGACCGCGCTTGCGGCCGGCTGGCCGTCACCGTCCATCGACGATGCCGCCACCACCTCCTGGGCATCGAACGTGAACCCGCGCCGTTTCCCCAGCGCGATCAGCTCCCGCGTATCGGTGATCGCCTTGAAGGTCTGCCTCAGCTCGGGGTTGCGCTTGGCCTCTTCAAAGAATGCGACACAGGAGTCGACAGACATGGCGGCTCTGCTCCTTTCACTCGTGGTCTGGCAGCAGGGTTGGGGGGTCGAGCAGAAGCGGCGAAGGGATCCGGTCGGGATGCGCCAGGCGGAGGAAGTGCATGCCGATGCCTGCCAGGCCGATCATCAACCCGGGGAAGACCGGGACATCGCTGTCCTGGCCGAGCCAGGTGGGATCGTTGGCGAACCGGCGCCACTGAGCCTGCGCCTGAACGTTGGCATCCAGCTGGAAGGCCGGCTCGTCGCGGAGCTGGGCGAACCGCAGCAGCAGCTCGGCGTTGCCCGACCGGCCATGGCACAGCGTGTCGTTGCCCAGTCCCTGGAAGTTGCGCAGCGTGGCATGGAGCGAGATGTAGGCCTCTTTGAGGAGCTCCTCGTCGCTGCGTCCCAGCGCCGCCCAGCTGGCGAGGCGGCTTAGGCCGATCCCGGCGGCGCCCGCGCACCAGGCATTGCTGAAGTGGCGACGGCCTGGGCTCATCGCGATGACGTTGGTGCGCAGGTCGCACCAGTCCTGCTCGATCTCGTCGAAGTGCGACTTCTCGTAGCAGAAGGCTTCCATCCCGGCCTCGGCGTATTCCTCCCGGCCGGTGCGGACCCCCAGCGCGATCAGTGCCCAGCCGATGCCGGCGGCGCCATGGGCGAAGCCGGTCAAATTCGCCGCAGCCTCGCCCGGCCGGGGCGGTGCCCAGCTGAGGCCCGCCGGGGTGCGCTCAGCGTGATCGAGCAGATGGCGCGCACAGCGGTGAGCCTGGTCGAGCCCGACGCCCGAGGCATCGGCCAGCCCGATCAGGATCGGGATCGCCCCTGCTGCCCCGCTGAACACATCGAAGGTCCGGTCACCCCCGACGCCGTCGTCGAGGACCGCGGTGAGCTCCACGGCTCGGTCGAGGAGCGTGGGATCCCCCCACAGCCCGTGCAGGTGCGTCAGCAGGTAGATCAGCCCCGCCACGCCCTCGAAGGCGCCGATCCCGCGGCGGTCGTGGTAGGTCAAGGCGTGATGGAGCGCGCGCTCCGCCGCGTGCCGGATGCCTTCCTGCGGCGCCACGGAGTCGAGATACGCCAGGAACAGCGACACACCCGCGCTGCCGTAGTAGAGGTTGGTCTGGATCTCGATCGTGCTGGCCCCGCTGTCGGTGATTTCGTAGGATTTCCAGGGCGCCCGATCGGAGGCGCCGTCGAGCATCTCGTAGAGCTGCCAGCCGATGAGGCCGGCATGGTCGAGGGCCGAGGCGACGAACGCGGAGCTGTGCACCTCGCTGAGCGACAGGCTGGCGGCGATGTACTGGACCTGGCGCAGCCGGTTCTCCGGTGAGAGGTTGCGGATCCGCTGGGCGGCCAGCTCGACGGGAGAGAACTCCAGCGGTACCGCAAGGGTGGTCGAGTGATCCGCCAGCAGCACACGCCCGTTGGCGTCGGCGCTGAAGATCGGGATGTCGAGCTGCCACAGAGAGCGCTCCTCGCGGTCGGTCATCACGCCGTCCCGGTCCCACCGCTGGGCCTGCTCCCGCATCTTGTTGGCGGTCAGGTCGACCTCCAGCGGCTCCCGCAGGCACTTCGGGTGGCGCGCGGCGACGAGAAGCTGGGCGTAGATCTGGGTGGCCTTGCTGACGAAGCGGATCGAGGTGCCCTCGAACAGCTCTGTGACCTCGCGGACCGCCTCGGCCGGCCGGTCCTGGAACCAGCCGTAGACCGCGTTGAATCCTTTGACGATGGCGTCCTGGAAGGCGTCGGGGCTGACCAGCTCGCCGCCAAGCCAGACGCGGTTGGCGAGATCGGTCTCCACGTGGACGCCCAGCTGGTGCGCCACCGCCAGGCCGATGGATCCCTGCCGGCGCCTGACCTTCGGCACGGCGATGGGCATGTCGTACGACTCGCCGCCGCTCGCGCCGCTCATCCGCATCGCCACCTCGGCGGTGGGCGGGAGGGGCCATTCCAGCAGGCCGGTCCGGTAGACGGAGTCGATCACCGTGCCCGTGGCCCGGGTCTCGCCCCGCGGAAGGACGCCAAGGGTGGTCTCGGCGTCGCAGATGTAGGCGTGACCGCCGGCGACCAGGACGTTCTCGAAATGGAGGTCGCCGCCGCCCAGCGCATGGAAGACCCCGAGGTACCCCCCGACCTCCTCGTAGATCGCCGCCACCTCCTCGGGTGAGGCCGCGTGGTTGTGCCCCGGGGGGATGAGCTCCTCGTAGCCGTACCCGTCCCGCTCGAGCGTGCGGTAGGTCGCAAAGCCGACCACCCCGTCCTTGGCCAGGCGCTCCAGGAGGCCGTGCAGCGCCGCTTGCGATCGCAGGCAGCGTGGCTTGTAGACGAAGACGCCCCGGCCCGAGCGGCCAAGGTCGGCGGTGACCAGGACCACGGTCTGCCCGCCAGCATGGCAGTCGGACCTGCCGGGCTTGATCGACCGGAACCGGAGGATCTCGCCGCCGAGCAGGATGCCGCCGATGGCCTCCCGGTCGCGCTGGAGCCGTTCGATCAGGCTCCGCCCGTTGTCGCAGAGCATCCGGCTGACGCGCGCCAGCCAGCGTCCGAGCACGGGGAAGCGGAGATAGAACCCGTGGTACGTGTGGAGATCCGCAAAGGTCTCGGAGAGGTACTGGTCGTGTTGCTCCGCGGTGGCGCCGCCGTTGCTGATCCCAGAGCGGGCGCACCAGACGTTCATGTCCGCCTCGACCGCCCAGGCCAGCGCGAGCTCGAACCGGTCGAGGAAGTGACCGGTGATGTTGCGGACGATCTCCGCGTCGAACAGCTCCGCGGCGCCCGCCCGGTTGGCGGCCTCGAGGGCCGCGCCCAGCTCCCGGTGCAGGTGCTGCAAGAAGGGATCGCAGACCCGTGCGACGTCGGCCCGATCATTGCCGTCAGGCCGGCGAGGGCGGGCTTCCGTCCCGGGACCACCGGCTGGGTCGAATGCCTCCAGCGCAGCACGGTAGGTGGGCAGCCAGGACTCGTGAAGCCCGGCGAGCAGCTCCCTCGATCCTTCATCCGCGTGGGCGAGGTGGAGCTCCCAGATCCGGAACCGCTCCAGCGCGCCGGCGAGCTCGTCCCGGTCGCTCTTCGGGGGAGCGGTCGTGCGGAGGGACTCCTTCACGTACTGCGCCGCCAGCCGGTCGGCGAACTTGTTGATCTTCCACTGGTCAAGCTTGCTGAGCGTGGGGGAGCACCCGGCCGGCAGCTGCCAGCCGTTCAGGCCCTCAACGAGGCGGGTCCGCTCGGCGAGGTTGCTCGCGCGGCTGGCGATGTCGAGCGGGAACCAGGGGTGCATGGCGCGTTTAGGCGGTGTCGGCAAGCGCTCTCCCTGAGGGTCGGTGGAGCGCACAGCCCCGGACGCAGAGAGATCCACGATCCATCTGCGCCGGAGCGGTGCGGCGTGGCGGGCAGGCGAGCTACTTCGTGCCCCCATCGCAGACGATCGTGAAGGGGCCAAAGCTGCAGGACGAGGCGCACGCGTAGACGTCCAGTGCGCTCATTCCCAGCTCGAGCAGCGCGCGGTCCTGGGGCTCGACCGACTCGGGCAGAACCATCTCGGCACCGATGCCGAAAGCCTCAGGGTCTGCAAGGACCAGGGCGCGGAACTCCTCGTCCACCACGCTCTGGTACAGCAGCTCGTCAAGGTCCAAGGGCCTCTCCGAAAGGGTTGCGACCATCGACAACCATCCTCCTTTCCGTGTCCAGGATCCTGCTCTGTTGCGACATACCGGCTAGATGACCGCCATCAGGGGTTCAGCTTTGCGATAAGCGCCTTCCACTCCCCGATCGCGGCGTTCATGTTGTCGGAGTCCTTCTGCCAGTCGACGAGCCGCTGCTCGTCGGGGGTCACGCCATCCTCAGCCCAGAGCCTCTCGAGCCATTCCCGGTAGGAGTCTGGGTCGTCGGGGTTCTCGGGACGACCCACCTTGTCCAGGATCGGCCCTTCGTCAAGGGCGAGGGCAAGCTCGAACACCTCTCGAAGCTTCCCGTTCGCCGGCAGGCAGGACAGCAGGACCATGTGGCCCTGGATCTGCCGGATGATGATCTCGTCCTCTGCCATCGATCCTCCTTTCGTAGAACGATCCGAAGCCCTTCCTCCTGGCGACACGCGAGGACGGTTAGGGCACTTCAACCAGGCAGACCATCGCTCTCCTTATCTCCACCTCCTTTCGATGACGAGGCCCGCTTCCCTGGCCAGTTGCGGGGCGTCGTTGACGCCCACCGTCGCCCACGGGAACCAGCCGCCGGCCGAGCCCGCGCACTCCGCCCGTCCCGGACGGTGAGACGAGCGGCCGGTCCTACCCGGCGGCTCGGACTCGGCGGGAGCGGCGCCCGGTTGGAGCAGGCTCCGGAGGTGATGCAGGAGCGCCCGTGGACGGCCGCCGATGCCGATGCTGCAGTCGAGCAGCAGGGCGCTCTCCCAACGCCCTGCCCCCGCGATGCCGTCGAAAATCGGCCGTCTGGTAGCCGGTTAAACAGGAAACGCTGGCAGCAGTCGGCGAACGGCTCTTTCGCGATGATCGCGGCCCAGGTAAATTGATTTAGACGTACGTATCGGGGAAGCACTCGGTCGATTCGGGGATTGGCCTGGAGATGCGTCACGACCAGCCATGTCTTTGAACGGCTCAATTCGTCAGAGCGACGCTGATCCGCTCCCCGCCGGTCACACGCTGGGGGCCCCACAATCCCTTGGCTACCGTCGGCCCGGATGACATGGGCCAAGCCGCGAACCATCCCAGGCGACGCGCCATGCCCCTGCCAGCGGTGCGCCGTCCCGGTGGTAGTGACAGGTATGGCCATGGACAGTTTCTCTTCCTAAAACGTCGGGCACAGCAGACGTACCAGAGCTTCGCTCGCGACCCGCATCCTGGCGGCACAGACACAGCTGCGAACGTGGGAACTCAAGGATGCAGAAGGTGATGTCCCGCCGTCATGAGGCTAGGCCACCAATTCTGGAACATAAAATTGCCGGGTCGGTGGGACAGGACTCTGGGACCCATGACCCGGATGCGCACGGCATCGAGGGCGCGCGATCGATTCGGCAGTGATGCCCGTCACTGCTGGACTGAGCGAGTACCCGCAAGGAGGGTTCTCAACCTCGGTGTTTCGCGTTGGTGCGGTGTCGGCGGGTGAGATTGCAGAGAAAAGCCCTCCCGACCTGGGATAACCCGGTTTGCGAACAGCGCCGGATCCTACAAGGAGGGCTCACCTTGAAAGCGCAGACGACCAGGGCCGATGACTGCCCACCGCTACAGGTGACCGTGGACGGCAAGGCATGACCGGCCGGGCGGGCCTAGGACCACTCGCCCAGACCGCGAACCGGATAGGACTGGCCAAAGCCCTGCCACGCGGTCGGCGGGTGCCGGTCCTGGAAAGGCCACGACCCCGGAAAAGTCGTTCGTGACATCGTGTTGACCTTGGCTGACGGCGGCGACGCGCTGCGCCCACCTCAAAGTCCTAGAGGGACAAGCGGAGCTGTTCGGACCGGTCGCCTCGGCGGCGACAGCCAACCGCACTCTGGTCGCGCTGGGCGATGACGAGCTGGTCTGTGAGCGGCTCGCCCAAGCCCGGCTTGCGCGGCAGCCCCGGACCTTCAAAAAAGGATCCGGGACCACCCGTTGATGGCCTACTTGGGCTGGGACGACGGGTCAGGCGAGTCACTGGCTGCTCCGTCCAGGCAACGCCGGATCAACACGGCTGAGGACCATGTTGAGTTCGTGAGACGAAACCGTCAGCGCGGTCAGCCCGTCCCAGGTGGGGATATGCGTGACAGCTACCCAGCCGGCGATCGGCACGGCTTACCCGTCGGCCGATACGGTCAGGATCCACACCAGCTGCTTGAGGTCGGGGCGGTGGTCCTTGTTGCGGCCCCAAGTGATCGCCGCGGTGGGTTTGCCGCCACGGGCTGTCTCGGTCGCGTCCGCGTACGCCCCGGAGAAAGTGACCGAGGCATCATGGTGAGCGTGACGCGCAGCCCTGCTCAGAATACTGGATGATCATCCGTAGCAAGGATGCGAAGCGGCGTCATTCCTTGCTCATTCTACTTTATATCAATACACAAACTTTTCTTACATAATTATGTTCATGCCTTTGTGATACTTTCACCTATTCAGCCGTCGACGTGCCGCGCTATCTACTCGGCCTCCCTACTAACCAAGCAGAGGAATGACCAGGTAGCGCTCACAAACTATGAGATCTAAAGCCTCTTGAAGGTGCCACAAATTGAGCTTCGCTTGAGCGGAGATCGATGGGTTCGCAGCAAGATATGCCCATATGGACTCCCGGTCTGTTGGACCTAGCGCCGAGTCACAGAGGTTTATGTAACGCCTGAGCGGCACGAACTAAGACTTGACTAGGGATAAACACCAGTACGACATTCAAACAACTACGACGACTGGACACTAGGCCGCGTGATCCAGCAGCGAGAGACGGCCTAGCTCACAGCTCGATCTGGCAAATGTCCTTCCCATGGACCGGGACTGAGCCTGGGACTGGCCTGGGACTGGCCTGGGACTGGCCTGGGACTGGGAGCAGGCTTCGGCAGCGCATGGTGTTCAGCATCGGCGACCATGGACACAACCGTCGCCACGAGAATCCGGAGGCCGCGGATACAAGGCATGCCACCCATCTGCGCCGGATCGACCGTGATGCGTGTGAATCCCATGCCAACCTCACCTGCGCTGTTCCCGCAAGAGCACGACCCATCACGCCAGCCGGCTGCTGGGTTGCGCTCGCGGGGAGAGCCGGAGACCGCCCGGCCGGACTCGGGCTACTGCGGGCAGCCGCAGGCGCTTGACCACCGCGTTGACCACCAAGCAGCGCTTACGGCCACCGATGGCCTCACGCTCGCTGCATGTCCTCGCTCACGTGCGGATCAGAGGTGGCCGCTGAGCTGGTAGGGGATGCTGACGGTCACCACGCCCGGCTCGAACAGCAGGATGCTCTTGATGAGCAGGGCGGTCTGGTTGTGCAGCGACCGCTGCTACCAATGCTGGAGGACGAGGTCGGGCAGGAGGATCGTGGGCGTGACAACCGGAGGGTTAGCGATCGGTTAAGAATCAATCGGGGCGCGCTGAGTTTGCGTTAAGCCGTCGACGGCGATGGGGCGTCATCGTAGTCATGGTCCAATGAGCGGGTGCGTGGCTGACCAGGCGCGCGGCGGACAGGCCCACGGCCGAGTGCCTGTGCCCTGTGACCACCTCACCGAAAGGACTCGTCGATGCTTGACCTCGTGTTCGTCTTGGTCACGGTCTCGTTCTTCGCGATCAGTGCGGCCTATGTCGGCGCCTGTGCCCGCATCATCGGGCGCGAGGAGCTGAGCGAGCCCGATACGTCCGAGCCCGAGGCGCTCGGCGGCGCCCAGATCCAGGGCGTGAGCCGGTGAGCGCCGACAACGCCATCGGTTTGGCCGTGGCGGTGCTGATCGCCGTGTATCTGGTAGCGGCGCTGCTGTTCCGGGAGAAGCTGTGACATGGCTGCTCCCCACTGGCTGCAGTTTGGCGCGCTGATCGCGCTGATCCTCCTCACGACGCCGATCCTTGGCCGCTACATGGCCAAGGTGTTTGGCGCAGACGGCGACCAGGCGCCCGGCGACCGCGTGTTCGGGCCGGTCGAGCGACTCGTCTATCGCGTCACCGGCGCTGACCCGAAGCGAGAGCAGCGCTGGCAGACCTACGCGCTCAGCCTGCTCGCCTTCAGCCTCTGCTCGGTGCTGGCGCTGTACGTGCTCCAGCGCGCGCAGGCCTGGTTACCGCTCAATCCCACGGACGTGCCGAACGTTCCCGAGGCGCTGTCGTTCAACACAGCGGTCAGCTTCACGACCAACACGAATTGGCAGAACTACGCGCCGGAGAGCACCGTCAGCCACCTAACCGAGATGGCCGGCCTGGCGGTGCAGAACTTTGTGTCCGCAGCTGCTGGCATCGCGGTGGCGATCGCGCTGGTGCGTGGCTTAACCCGCCACCGGGCGGCGACGATCGGCAACTTCTGGGTTGACCTCACCCGGGCGACCGTGCGCATCCTCATGCCGATCGCGTTCGTCGCCGCGCTCGTGTTCGCCAGCCAGGGGATGATCCAGAACCTTCACGGCTTCACCAAGGCCACGACGCTGGAGGGCGCGAACCAGGCGATCGCGGGCGGCCCGTTCGCCAGCCGGGAGGCGATCAAGGAGCTGGGCACCAACGGCGGCGGCACACTCAACGCGAACGCCGCGCACCCCTTCGAGAACCCCAACGGGTTCACGAACCTGCTCGAGATGGCCCTCATCCTGCTCATCCCGTTCGCCTTGACCTATACGTTCGGCCGGTTCGCCAAGAGCCAGAGGCAAGGCTGGGCGGTGTTCACCGCCATGTTCGTGCTGTGGTTCGCCAGCGCCCTCATCGCCCAAGTCTTCGAGACGGGGGGCAACCCGCGCCTCAGCCAGGCTGGGGCGGCGCAGGAGGCGGCCGCGGCGCAGGGCGGCGGGAACATGGAGGGCAAAGAGGTCCGGCTTGGCTCCGCCGCCTGCGGGCTGCACGCGGCAACGACCACGGGCACGTCGACCGGATCGGTCAACTGCTTTCACGACAGCATGACGCCGGGTGGCGGCGCGGTCCCCTTGGTCAACATGATGCTCGGCGAGGTCAGCCCCGGCGGGGTGGGCGCCGGCCTCTACGGGATGCTCATCTTCGCGGTGCTCTCGGTGTTCATCGCCGGGCTGATGGTCGGCCGGACGCCCGAGTATCTCGGCAAGAAGATCCAGGCTCAGGAGATGAAGCTGGTCGTCCTGTACCTGTTGGCCGTGCCGCTGGTCGTCCTGGCCTTCACCGGCGCCTCGGTGGTGCTGGAAAGCGCGAAGGCTTCGATCCTGAACCCCGGCCCGCATGGGCTGTCCGAGGTTACCTACGCGTTCACGTCAGCGGGCAACAACAACGGCTCAGCGTTCGCCGGCCTGTCCGGCAATACCGACTGGTACAACACCACGCTCGGGCTTTCCATGCTGGCCGGCCGGTTCCTGCTGATCGTGCCAGTGCTCGCGGTCGCCGGAAGCCTGGCCCGAAAGCAGGCCGTTCCCGAGTCGGCGGGGACGTTCCCCACCGATACCCCGCTGTTCGCTGGCCTCTTGACCGCGGTCGCGCTGATCGTGGTGGGCCTGACCTACTTCCCTGCCGTGTCGCTCGGCCCCATCGTCGAGCACCTCGGCCTGTAGAGGAGCGCGGAAATGGCCACCAGACCCAGCCATCGCTCGTTGTTCGAGCCTGCGATCCTCCGCCAGGCGGCAATCGGCAGCGTCCGCAAGCTCGATCCCCGCCACATGGTCCGCAACCCGGTGATGTTCGTGGTCGAGATCGGCAGCGTGCTGGTCACCATCCTGTGGCTGCGTGACCTGAGCCAGGCCAACGGCGCCCAGAGCCTTTTCGCCGGGCTGGTGATGGCATGGCTGTGGTTCACCGTGCTATTCGCCAACTTCGCCGAGGCGATGGCTGAGGGGCGCGGTAAGGCGCAAGCCGCCACCTTGCGCAAGGCCCGCACCGAAACGCTGGCCAACCGCCTGCTCCCAGGCCGCACCACTGAGCAGGTCCCCTCAGCGGCGCTCGAGCCCGGCGACGAGGTGGTCGTGTCCGCTGGGGAGATGATTCCCTCTGACGGCGAGGTGGTCGAGGGGATCGCCTCAGTGGACGAGTCGGCCATCACGGGAGAGTCGGCCCCGGTCATCCGCGAGTCGGGAGGCGACCGCTCCGCGGTGACCGGAGGCACCAGAGTGCTGTCCGATCAGATCGTAGTGCGCATCACCGCCCGGGCTGGCGAGACGTTCCTGGACCGTATGATCGCCCTGGTCGAGGGAGCGAGCCGCCAGAAGACGCCGAACGAGATCGCCCTGAACATCTTGCTCGCTGGCCTGACGATCATCTTCCTGCTCGCCACGGCGACCCTGCAGCCGTTCGCCATGTACTCGGGAGCTGAGCAGGACATCATCATCCTGGCCGCGCTGCTTGTCTGCCTGATCCCCACGACGATCGGCGCGCTGCTCTCGGCGATCGGCATCGCCGGCATGGACCGGCTGGTGCAACGCAACGTGCTCGCGATGTCTGGGCGGGCGGTCGAGGCGGCTGGCGACTGCGCCACGCTGCTGCTCGACAAGACCGGCACGATCACCTTGGGCAACCGCCAGGCCGCCGAGTTCCTGCCCCTGCTCGGCGTGTCCGAGGACCAGGTGGCTGAGGTGGCGCAGCTGGCCAGCCTGGCTGACGAGACCCCGGAGGGCCGCTCGATCGTGGTGCTCGCCAAGCATCAGTTCAACCTGCGGCAGCGCGAGCTGGTCGGGGCGACGATGGTCCCGTTCACGGCCCAGACCCGCATGAGCGGCGTCGACCTGGACGGGCGCGAGAGCGCCAGAGGCGGGTGGGGAGCCCGAAAGGTGCGCAAGGGCGCGGCCGATGCGGTGCGGCGCTGGGTCACCGAGCAGGGCGGCGCCATCCCCCCGGAGCTGGACTCGATCGTCGAGGGCGTGGCCATGGGCGGCGGCACCCCTCTGGTGGTGGCCGACGCCACGCAGATCTTCGGAGTCGTCCATCTGAAGGACGTCGTGAAGCAGGGGATCGCCGAGCGGTTCGCCGAGCTCCGGCGGATGGGGATCCGCACGATCATGATCACTGGGGACAACCCGCTCACCGCTCAGGCGATCGCCACCGAGGCGGGAGTCGACGACTTCCTGGCCGAGGCGACGCCTGAGGACAAGATGACCCTCATCAAGCGTGAGCAAGAGGGCGGCCGGCTCGTCGCCATGACTGGGGACGGGACGAACGACGCTCCCGCGCTGGCCCAGGCGGACGTGGGCGTGGCCATGAACACCGGCACCCAGGCCGCCAAAGAGGCCGGGAACATGGTCGACCTCGACTCCGACCCGACCAAGCTGATCGACATCGTCCAGATCGGCAAGCAGTTGCTCATCACCCGCGGCTCGCTTACGACCTTCTCGATCGCCAACGACGTCGCAAAGTACTTCGCCATGATCCCGGCGATGTTCGCTGGCGTCTTCCCGCAACTCGACCGCATCAACGTCATGGGCTTGCAGTCACCGCGCTCGGCGATCCTGTCCGCGATCATCTTCAACGCCCTGATCATCATCGCCCTGATCCCGCTCGCGCTGCGGGGAGTGAAGTTCATCGCCGCCGACGCTGCGACCGTCCTGCGCCGGAACATGCTCATCTACGGCGTGGGCGGGATCATCGCGCCCTTCATCGGCATCAAGCTGATCGACATCGTCATCTCCGCCCTGGGAGTGAGCTGACATGCGCGCCCAACTGCTTGCTGGCCTCCGGGCGCTCCTCGCCCTAACCGTGCTCTGTGGCCTCATCTACCCCCTGGCGGTGACCGGCATCGCCCAGCTCGCCTTCAAAGACAAGGCCAACGGCAGCCTGATCCAGCGCGGCGGCCGGATCGTCGGCTCGTCGCTCCTCGGCCAGGCATTCACCGCCGAGCGCTACTTCCACACCCGCCCGTCGGCCGCTGGCGCCGCCGCAGCCGGCGTGCTCGTGGACGCCGTCGACGAGGCTGGCAATCCCACGGGACAGACCCGGCCGGCTGACCCGGCCGACCTTTCGCTTGTGGCCTCCGGCGCCTCGAACGTCGGGCCCACCAACCCGGAGCTCCTCGCGGCGGTGGCCGAGCGGGCGCGGGATTACCGCGAGGCTAACCACCTTGGGAGCGACACTCCCGTCCCCGTTGATGCGGTCACCGCGTCCGGCTCAGGTGTAGACCCCCACATCTCGATCGCCAACGCCCGCCTGCAGGCTCCTCGCGTCGCAGAGGCGCGTGGCATGGAGGTGGCGGAGGTGCTGCGGCTCGTCGACGCTCATACCACCGGCCGGGCGCTGGGGTTCCTCGGCGAGAGGGCGGTGAACGTCCTGGAGCTGAACCTCGACCTCGACCGGCAGGCCCCGGTGAGCTGAGGGCCATTGGCTCGGTACCTCGCAGCTGCCCACGGCGGCCGGCCCGCGCCAGGCGACCGGTTCTTTAGACGCGTCGAGCGGGTGCTGCATCGGGTGGCCGGGGCTGACCTCAGAGGCCAGCAACAGAGGCTGGCATGTTCCCGCTCGGTCCTTGCCTCCAGCGCCGTCTCGATGGGCGGCCTGTACGCCCTCCTGCGCGCGCAGGCGAGCTTGCCGCCCAACCCCAGCAACGCTCCCGCCGTGCGCCCGTCGCTCGAGTTCAATGTCTTCCAGCCGTTCCAGCGCCTCGTCGACCATGGCAGTGGCGTCGGGCTCGGCCTTGCCATCGCCCGCGGCTTCACCGAAGCCATGGGCGGCGAGCTCGCCATCGAGGACACACCCGGTGGAGGCGCCACCATGATCGTGACCCTCCCTCAACACAGCAGGCAGGAGCCATGACCAGGGTCTTGGTCGTCGACGACGAGGCCCCCATCCAGCGGGCGCTGTCGGTGAACCTGCGCGCCCGCGGCTACGAGGTCGACCTCGCAGGCACCGGCGAGCAAGCGCTGCAGCTGGCCGCCAGCCACCACCCCGACGTGGTGATCCTCGATCTCGGCCTGCCCGGCATCGACGGGATCGAGGTCATACACGGCTTGCGCGGGTGGACGAACGTGCCAATCATCGTCCTGTCAGCCCGCGGGGCTGAACATGACAAGGTCACCGCCCTCGACGCCGGTGCCGACGACTACGTGTCGAAGCCGTTTGGCATGGACGAGCTGCTCGCCCGCCTGCGGGCCGCAGTGCGCCGCAGCACGCCAGCTGATGAGGTTGCGACGGTCGAGACCGAGGACTTCCGCATCGATCTGGCCGGCAAGCGGGTGAGCTCTCGCCACGGCGAGCCGATCCGGCTGACCCCGACTGAGTGGTCCCTGCTCGAGGTGCTCGTCCGCAACGCCGGGCGCCTAATCGCGCCCAAGCAGCTGCTGGCGGAGGTGTGGGGCCCTCAGTACCGGGAGGAGAGCAACTACCTGCGGGTGCATATGGCCCACTTGCGCCGCAAGCTTGAGCCCAGCCCGGCCCAGCCCCGCTACCTGATCACCGAGCCGGGCATGGGCTACCGGTTCGTGAGCCACACTTGACCAGCCTTCGCCTGGAGCCTGCCGTATGGAGCGTGACCAAGACGAGTTGAGGCTTGCCGGGGCCTTGATGGGCATGGCGGCACTGCTGGCGAGCATCGTGATCGGCATTGTTTTCGCGCCGTTCCAGGCTCGTGTCGGCCTGGAGAACGTGACAATTCTTTATATGGCCGTCGTCGCGGTTGCCGCAGTGACGAGCGGCCGGCTGGGAGGACTGATTGCGGCGATCTCAGCGGCGCTGTCCTACAACTTCTTTTTCACCACCCCGTACAGAACGCTGCGGATCGACTCGGCCAGTCAAGTGGTCACCGTGCTCTTGCTGTTCCTTGGAGGGTTGCTGGCCAGCGTTGTCGGCGGCTTCCAGCGTCGCGCCCGTGCCCAGAGCCGCCAGGAGGAGCGCGCGCTTTGGCTCGTCTATGAGGTTCTGCGAGCCCGGGTGGATGGACGCAACGCCCCAAAGGTGGCGGTGACCCAAGTCCGTCGCATGCTGGACGCGCAGTGGGTGGGCATCGTACGTGACAGCGCGATACGGACCAGCGCGGGGGCTGTGCCCGCCGACCTCGATCCCGCGGCCTTGCCAGAGCTGGACGAGGACGGCCTGCTGCGCGACGGCCAGATCCGGCGGGCGGTCCTGCCTGGTGGCGGGGCCGCGTTCCCTATCCAGGCTGGCGGCCAGCGCACGGGAAGCTTGGTTATCGTGCCGGGCCGGAGGCTGCCGGTCACGCTGCCCGTGCGTCTCGCGCTGCTCGCAGTCGCCGACGGGCTCGGCGACGACCCCGCAACCGCCCCCGAGCATTGACCGCCCTGGTCACGGCGGCCCGCGCCATGGCGCTCGCGTTGGCTACGCGCCGCCAGGGACTGCGCACAGCAACGCCTGCGCACGCTCAGAACGTGTGTGAGACCAACGGATCCTGGTCAGCTCATCAACGGTGGGCGAATCACCCTCTGGGCGTTGACACCTAATGAGGATCCCCGGAGTATTCGTCGCGACGCCTGGGATTCCGTGACGGCGAGGCGAGCAACGATCCGGCAAGGGAGCTATGGCCATGGCAACGTCAGATTGGAAAGCGCTCGCGGAGGATCTTCGGGGGATCCTGCGCCTCGCGACTCCCCCTTTGGCGATCACGTTCTCCGATCAGCGGCCGGACGGTGTCGCGGCCTTTGACGACCCCATGGCGTCGCCAGCGCCTGACGGCCGTACTGGGCGCGTCCCTGCCGGCTGCGTGTTCTGGATCAAGGCGGTCGACCGGACATTCAGCACCGTTCCCGAGGACCATGGCAATTGCAGCGTCGGCCGGCTTACCCACGGCATGGCCACCATGGAGGACATCGCTGGCAACAGCGACGTCGGGGAGCTGCTGAGCAGCGGATGGGTCAGCATGGATGAGGTGCTCGCGATCCCCACGCTCAGCACCCGGCCGGGCGCCGTGACCTATGGGCCGTTACACGAGACGGCGGTGGACCCCGACGTGGTCCTGATCCGGGTCAACGGCCACCAGATGATGGTGCTGAGCGACGCCTTCCCCGCGCTGCGGGTGGAGGGCAAACCACAATGTCACATCGTTGCCATCGCCAAGGAGCAGGGCAACGTGGCGGCGAGCGTGGGCTGCGCGCTGAGCCGGGCCCGCACGGGGATGCGCCCGGAGGAGATGACCTGCGCCATCCCAGCCCACCAGCTAGAGGGAATCGTCGGCAAACTCCAGCAGGCTGCGGCGATCGACAGCGGTGTGGCTAGGTACGCGGCACAAGACGCCCGCCGTTTCGCCTGACCTCCGGCCTGGGAGAGCACCGTTACCGGCACGTAGCACGCGCCCTGCGAGATTGTGCTGCCGGCGTACGTCAAAGTACGTCAAACTTGAGATGGCTTTCCCGGCGGGCTGGCCACTCGCGTGGGCCTCTGACCAACCGACGACGTAGTGCTCCCAACCGTAATCCCGGGCGGGTGCGCTTAGCCTTTCACGACACCGAGAGGCCGCAGGCGGGCGACCCGCCGCGCCAGCCCGGCATGCTCGCACGTGGCCACGACCTCGTCCACGTCCTTGTAGGAGAACGGCGCCTCCTCCGCAAGGCCCGCCCAAGACCCAGCGCGGACGGCGATGCCACCAGCCTCTAGCTCCTCCCGCAAGGCCCGGCCGTGGATGCGGCGGCGCGCCGCATGCCGGCTCAGGACTCGCCCGGCGCCATGGCAAGCCGAGTGGAAGGCCCCGCTGCCCGGTACACCCGCCAGCACGTACGAGGCCGTCCCCATCGAGCCAGGGACGAGCACGGGTTGGCCGATGCCGGCGAGATCCGCCGGCAGATCGGGGTGCCCGGGAGGTAAGGCGCGGGTGGCTCCCTTGCGATGCACGCACAGCAGGCGCAGCTCGCCATCCACCATGTGCGTCTCGAGCTTCGCGAGGTTGTGGGACACGTCGTACACCAGATCGAGGGTGCGGTCGCCGGTAGCGGCCTCGAACGCGCCGCGCGCCGCCTCGTGCAGCAGTTGGCGGTTCGCGCGCCCGTAGTTGGCCGCTGCGGCCATCGCGCGCAGGTAGGCGCGGCCCTCCTCCGACTCCACGGGGGCGCAGGCAAGCTGGGGGTCGGGCACCGTGATGCCGTACCGGGGCATGCATGCGAGCATCGCGCGGACGGACTCAGAGCAGATTTGATGCCCAAGCCCCCGCGACCCGCAGTGGATCATCACGCACACACGGCCCTCGGACAGGCCCAGAGCCTCGGCGGATTCGGGGTCGTGGACGGCGTCGACCGCCTGCACCTCCAGGAAATGGTTGCCAGATCCCAGGCTCCCCACCTGCTTGAGGCCCCTCTCCAGTGCCCGCTCGCTGACCGCGCCAGGATCGGCGTCGTCCACGACCCCGTGGTCCTCGCAGCGCCGCAGGTCCTGCTCCTCGCCGAACCCCCGCTCCACCGCGTACCGGGATCCGCCACGCAGCACCGCGCGCAGCTCGTCGATCCCCGCCAAGCGCCACACCCCGCCATGGCCGAGCCCGCGCGGGGTCGCCGCTGCGAGCGCATCCATGAGCGTGTTGGACACGGTGCCCAGCTCCGCCCGGTGCAGGCCGGAGACGGCCAGGCGCACACCGCAGGAGATGTCGAACCCCACCCCGCCTGGCGAGACGACCCCGCCACGCCGGATGTCGGTGGCGGCGACCCCCCCGATCGGGAACCCGTAGCCCCAATGCATGTCCGGCATCGCGTAGGACGCCTCGACGACGCCCGGCAGCGTCGCGACATTCGCGACCTGCTCCAGCGACTGGTCCGACTCGAGGTCAGGGAGCAACGCCCGCGAGGCGAACACGATCCCCGGGACGCGCATGTCGCCGTGAGGGTCGAGCCTCCAGCGGTAAGGGGTCTCCTGGACAAGCCCTGCCAGCGGGACAGTCATGAACCGACCGTCCCGCGATTTCGGTCCAGGGTCAAGAGCCGTTCGGCCCTGGCCGGGCTGGGCGATGCGGCGCAGGCTGTCGCCCAAGCTCGTGCCCCGAGAGCGCGCGAATCAGGAGCGATCGCGTATGGACCGTGCCGGCCACCGGACGCTGCCCCACACGGCGGACCTCATCATCGAGGCTTGGGGGCCTACCCAGGCGGCCTGCCTGAGCGAGGCCGTCCGCGGGCTGGTCGGCAGCTTCGCCGACACCAGCGGCGCTCCCGCCCTCACCCCCTGGCCGTTCCACATCGACCCCGCCGGGGACGACGAGCTGCTGGTCGCGCTCCTCGAGGAGGTGCTCTACCTGCTCGACGCGAGGGGAGCCGTCCCGGTCGACGTCGCCATCGAGCCAACCGCGAGCGGCGGCCTGGCTGGCTGCTTCCATGTCGCTCCCGTCGAGGGGATCGAGGTCATCGGTCCCGCCCCGAAGGCCGTCACCCGCCACCGCCTCTGGGTCGGGCGCCGTGATGGGCTCTGGGCCTGCCGCGCCACGATCGACGTGTAGAGACGGCTGCCGTAGGAAACGGCCCCGGCGGACCGGGGCCGTTGGCTGATCCCTCTGATCGCGCGTCATTCCGAGGTGATCGGGATGCTGTGCGCCTTCGCCTCCTCGCTCTTGCGGATCGTCACCGTGAGCATGCCGTCCTTGTAGGCCGCCTCGATCTTGTCGGGATCCGCCCGGCCCGGGAGCCGGACCGCCCGGTGGAAACGGCCGAAGCGGCGCTCCACCCGGTGGAAGCCCTCAGCCTTCTTGTCCTCGTAGAAACGGCGCTCACCCTCGATGGTGAGCACCCCCTCGTCGAACGTGACCTCGATGTCCTCAGGCTTGACGCCAGACATCTCGGTATAGAGGACGAACGCGTCGTCGCGCTCCTCCAGGTCAAGGTGCGGCCTCCACCCGCCCGCCAGGCCCTCCTCCTCAAAAGACCCAGGGCGGATCTGGCGAAATATCCGCTCCATCTCATCGCGCAGCGTAGCGAGCTCGCGGAACGGCTCCCAACGCCACAGCTCAGTCGCCATCATGACCTCCTCGCGAGTCGAGCCAGCAGCCAACATGGCGCAGCGCACCCCCGGGCGTGAGGGGCGAAAGACCCCTCTTCCCGATGCCGTTCGGCAGGGAATAGGCGGTCGCCCGCATGGGGCCGTGCGATCCTGCCCATACCCAGCGGCCCTGTGGCAGAGTCGTCTTGCTGGGACAAAGGCCGATCCCACCCAGCGTTCCTGGTTGGAGAGCCCCCGATGCCTCGCGCCCAGCTGGCAACTCCATCAGGGCTGACTACAACCGAGGCGGTCGCGCGTTTGCGCCGCGACGGGCTCAACGCTCGGCGTGCTGCAGACCCTCGCGCTGGACATCAGCACTGACACGGCTCCTGCGGTCGCGCTCGGCGCTGAGCCGCCAGCGCTCCACACGCTCGTGCTGGCGCAGACCGCGAACGCCTTTCGTGCCATAGCAGCACGCGACCCACCTGGCGCCTCCCGCTGGCGACGAGCCGGATGCTCATCGGCACAGTGCTGATCGAGCTGGCCATCGCGCGACCTCTTCGGCCGGAGCACCGTGCGTGGTGCATGCGGAGGCGATCCCATACCGTGTTGGCGGGTGCACTTAGCCTCCGCGTGCGGGCTCATGAGGAGCTGCTGCGGACTCGGCGCAGAAAGGCAGGTCGGCTTCTGATGGCTGTGACTCCTGAGGACCTCAGCTACACCAAGGATCACGAGTGGGTGCGCGCGACCGGTGACCGCGCCCGTGTAGGCATCACTGATCACGCTGGGCGCCAGCTCGGCGATGTCGTCTATGTGGAGCTGCCCAATCCGGGCGACCGGTTCGATGCCACCGAGCCGTTCGGGAGCGTGGAGTCCGTCAAAGCGGTGTCCGAGGTGTACATGCCGGTATCCGGCACCATCGCCGCGGTCAATGAGTCCCTTAACGACAGCCCCGAGCAGGTCAACGATGACCCGTACGGCGACGGCTGGTTTATCGAAATCACCCTCTCGAACCCAGCGGAGCTCGACGGCCTGCTGACCGCGGCGGAGTATGAGGACTACATCCGGGAGGAGGCGTCAGAGTAATACACCGCTGGTGTGGCGGCCCTAACCCGCGGGGTCAACCTGGCAGCCGGCCAGCAAGGCCTTCCGTCACCGTGGCGGAGGGCCGCTCGGCCCAAGACACCCAGAGCTGGTGCGGTCACGGTGAGGGTGGCAGAGCGGTCAGGAGAAGGGGCGATGAGAGCGTCAAAGGGTGACCGGCTGATTATCAAGGCGCACCGCATCGGGGAGCCAGAGCGGGACGCGGAGATCCTGGAGGTACGCAGGGGAGACGGCGGCCCTCCCTACCGCATCCGCTGGAGCGACGACGGCCGCGAGACGCTGCTCTTCCCAGGGCCTGACGCGGTGATCCAGCACCTCGGCCACGGCAAGGATGCCGAGACCGGCAAGGCGCGAGAGCAGGTGAGAGACGCCGCATCTGCGGACGTCATGCTTGGGTGCGACATGATCGCCGTGCGCCCACGGAGGCCGTTCAACGGCCTTGAGGGCGTCGAGCAAGTGACGCTGTGGAAAAAAGGCCGGAATGTCACGGGGCTGCTGTGGCTTGCGCCAGGCGCCCAGATCCCCGCCCACTGCCACGAGCTTGCCGCCCACCACGTGTGGGTGGCAGAGGGGACCGCCGTTGTCGAGGGGCACAAACTCGACGCAGGCTCCTACTGGCACATCCCCCCGGGATGCTCCCACGCTGTGGAGCCCGCTCCAGGAGCGGGGCGCACGCTGTTCTCCCTCTACTTGCAGAGTGAGAGGCACGCGGCGTTGGGCTGCGCCGCGGCGTGAGCCGCGAGATGCCTACGCGTCCCTCAGCGGGGACGCGCGAGACGCATTAAGAAAACTACTAACAAGACTATAGCCAAGATCGCAATGACGCCGAGTAGCCCCATTAAGCCCACCTCTCTCCTATTCCCCTCTTGCGGCGTGGAGCCCCTCTCCGTTTCCGCAGCTGAGGTCCACAGATGTCGCCTTCATCGTACGCACATGCGCCGGTTACGTATATATGCCCGGCACTGTCCCTCACATAAACTAAGCGCCGTTGCAGGGAACGCCGCACACTACGAGGCGGCCAACCAGCGCCCACGCGCCGCTGAGAAGAACGATCAGGGTTCGCTTCGAGTCTTCGAGCACCGGCCCACGTTTCGCCCCTACGATTCGGGCTCCGTTCAGCCAGCTCATCTGGGGGAGGGCACGCCATGGGCCTGTCCATCGACAGAGACCAGTTCGACGATATCGAGTACGCCCGCTTCAGCGAGCGGCTTGAGCACAGCCTGATCGCGCTTCGCCGGCTGCTGAAGCTGCCCGGGTTTGGAGTCGGCCCGATGACTGTGGGGGCCGAGCTGGAGCTGTTCCTGGTCGACCAGCAAGGGCAAGCGCTGCCACTGAACCACGAGATTCGCGGCGCAGTGGGCGATCCGCGGGTGACGCTTGAGCTTGGGCGTTTCAACCTGGAGTTGAACCTGACGCCGCGCGTGCTGGCTGGCCGTCCCTTGTCGGCCATGGGGGCCGAGGCGTCAGCGGCGGTGTGCATCGTTGACCAAGCCGCGCGGGTTTGCGGCGGCCGGGTTGTGCTGGTGGGGATCCTGCCGACCCTACGCCCGCCGGACCTCACGTGGGAGGCGATCAGCGACTCGCCCCGCTACCGAGCGCTCGATAACGGGCTCCGCCGACTACGCCATGAGCCGTTCCAGATCGCGATTAACGGCACGGATACGCTCGCATTCTGGACTGATGACATCGCGCTCGAAGCGGCCAATACCTCATGGCAGGTACATCTTCGCGTCAATCCCGCTGACTTCGCGCGTACCTACAACGCGGCCCAGTTGGCCACCGCCCCGGTGCTCGCGGTCGCGGGCAACTCCCCCATTTTCTTTGGCCGTCGCCTGTGGGAGGAGACGCGGATCGCGCTCTTCGAGCAGTCGGCTGACGACCGTGACGAGCTCTCGCGCTGCCGGCGGCTTGCCCGGGTCGCCTTCGGGTCAGGCTGGGTGCGCGAAGGGGCGGTCGAGTTGTTCGAGGAGGCCGTCCGCTTGCACGAGCCCGTGCTGCCCGTGGTGGGCGGCGAGCACCCGCTCGAGGTCCTGGAGCAGGGCGGCATACCGTGCCTGGACGAGCTCCGGCTTCATCAGAGCACGGTATGGCGCTGGAACCGAGCCATCTACGACCCGGCTGATGGCGGGCATCTGCGCGTCGAGCTGCGGGCGCTCCCCGCGGGCCCGACCGTCCCGGACATGCTCGCAAACGCCGCGTTCCTGCTCGGGCTGACGCTGACGCTCGCGGAGGACTCGCCCGCCTGGAGCCGTGTGTTCGGTTTCCGGCAGGCCCACCGGAACTTCTACTGCGCCGCGCAGCAGGGGTTGGATGCGGCGCTGCATTGGCCGCTCGGCCGCGACGGCCGGGAAGAAGGGATGCTCGCCGGGGACCTCGTGCTCCGGCTGCTGCCCGACGCGCGGCGTGGCTTGCGCACGGCGGGCGTCGCTGACGACGAGGCTGACGAGCTGCTCAGGACCATCGAGGCGCGGGTCCGGACTCGCCAGACTGGCGCGGCGTGGCAGCGCAAAGCGCTCGCGGCGCTGGAGCGGCACATGGACCGGGAGCGGGCTCTGGCGGTCATGCTGGCTCGTTACCGTGAGCTGGCCGCCCGGCAGCAGCCAGTGCACACCTGGCCGGTCGAGGGCTGACTGCTCCATCGGCCTGCGGAGCCCATGGCATGCCTGGTGCGCGCGTACTGCCGCGCGCGGTGACACTGGAAGGGAGCTACCATGCCGACGCGCTGTCCACCATTGCCACCCTTGGGGGAGCTGACCGCCATGACCCTCGCGTGAGTGACGTAAAAGCCGCCGTTGCCGCGGGGCACCCCGCGACTGCCGCCGCGGGCCGGGAGATCCTTGCGGACGGTGGGAACGCCGCAGATGCGGCGGTGGCTGCGACACTTGCCTCATGCGTGGCCGAGACGGTCATGACTGGACTCGCCGGTGGCGGCCATGCGATCTACTGGGATGCGGAGCGAGCCACGGCGACGCTCGTGGACTTCTTCGTGGCAATTCCGGGCATCGGCGGCGATGGCCGGCGTGGCGAGTGGATCGAGCTTGAGATTCCATTCGGCGTTCAGCCGGTGCGGTATGCGGTGGGGGTGGGCTCGTGCGGGGTGCCTGGCGTGCCCGCGGGATGCGGAGCGCTCTGGCGGCGGTGGGGCAGCATGCCGTGGGCGCGGCTGGTCGAGCCCGCCCTGCGCCTGGCGCGCTCCGGCGCGCCATTCTTGCCCTCCCACGCCCGTGGCCTGCAGATGCTCGCCCCGGTCCTGACGATGCGTGAGGGCGCAGCGCTGTACTCCCCCGGCGGGCAGCTGCTCGCGGCGGGTGACACGCTGCGCCAGCCTGGCCTGGTGGCCGCGTTGGAGCTTGTGCGGGACGAGGGCGCCCAGACGTTTTACCGCGGGACGGTGGCCGCCCAGCTGCTCGCGCTGATGCGTGAGCGCGGTGGGGTCGTCACCCAGGCAGATCTGGCGGCGTACCAGGCGCGCGGTGAGCCGCCGTCCGCCCGCTGTGTGTTCGCCGGGGCTGAGCTTCTCACGCGCGCCGACCTGTCGGGGCTCGTGGGATCGCTTGAGCGGCTGCCAGTCACCGGCTCTGCGGCAGAGCGGGCGCTTGCGCTGGTCGAGGCACTCGATGGGCCTGCGAAAGGTGATGGGCACACGACGAACCTCGCCGTGGTCGATGGGCATGGGAACGCGTGCGATGTGACGACGAGCCTTGGGCTCGGCTCGGGCGACTACTTGCCCGGCCTGGACATCCACCTGAACAGCATGCTCGGCGAGACTGACCTGGTTCGCCGCGACCTTGAGCCCGGCGACCGGATGGCGAGCAATATGGCGCCGACGCTCGCACTCGACCGCGACGGCCTGATCCTCGCCGCTGGCGCGGCTGGCGGCACGAGAATCCGCAGCGCGCTCACGCAGGTGCTGTCCGGCGTCCTGGCGGAGGAGGTAGAGCCTCAAGAGGCGGTCGACCGGCCTCGCCTGCACCCGCTGCGGCCAGCCGTGCACGTCGAGCCGGGCTTCGACGAGTCAGCCCTCGCGGCGCTCATGCGGGCCGGCTGGGACGTCCGCCGCTGGGATAGCACGCACCATTACTTTGGCGGCGTTTCACTTGTCTCGCGCTGGGGCGCCGCCGCCGATCCCCGCCGAGACGGCCAAGCGCTGACGCTCTAAGCGCACCCGCGCCGGAAGTACGGTCACGCATCGCCTTCGAGCGCGACGGCCACCTCAAGGTCGTCACACTCAAGAGCCATCATCACCTCAGGGGGCAGCATGGCCGTGGCGCGCAGCTCAGCTTCCACATGCTCGTCGGACAGGGCATTCAAGGCATCGCGGAGCAGTGCCACCGCGATGCGCGGCCCGCGGTAGTCGTACGCCACGAGGACCGTACGGGCGAGCGCGCCAGCCAGCGCCCGAGCGTCCATCAGTCAATCCACGCGCCTTGCCGCCGCGACAGCCATGGGTCCCAGCGGAAGAGCCATAGCCTCCCGTCGTCGGGGCAGTTGATAGTGACCTCGCCAAGGATCTCAATCTCGCGGACGGAGACGCGGACCTCTGTGTCGCAGCATGGCGTGCTCGACGCGACCTCGTCGCCCTCGACAACGACCGAGCGCCAATGCGGGCCGGGTCCAAGGATGCTGCGGTGGATGCTAGGAGGTTGGTCCAGACTCGCCATTGCGCTCTCCTGTTCAGGGCTCGCCGACCCTTCGGGGAGCCGGCAAGATCCGGCAGCCGCCCGCATCCCTGCTTATGGTCGGCCTTTCATGCAGCAACTGGCGTCGCCACGCACGTGCGTTATCATAAGCAGTTGCAGACCTCAATGCAAGAGCAAATGCACGTGCAGATGACTTCCCGCCCCCAAAAGCGAGCAGCGAAGAGAGGAGGTAAGCCAGACAGACAAGGACCTATGGTGGCGCACACGGACAACGAGCCGAGGTTAGGAGGGAGGAACGTGGACACGGCTAAGCCGGGAAGCGGTCCAACCGTGTTGCGCATCCTACTCGGCTCCCAGCTGCGGCGGTTGCGCGAGGCGAAGGGCCTGAGCCGCGCAGAGGCCGGGTACACAATCCGTGCCTCCGAGTCCAAGATGAGCCGCTTAGAGCTGGGCCGCGTTGGCTTCAAGGAGCGCGACGTCGCGGACCTGCTCACCCTCTACGGCGTCACGGACGCGGACGAGCGGGACGCGCTGTTATCCCTTGCCGGGCAGGCCAACCAGCCCGGCTGGTGGCATCGCTACAGCGATGTCCTCGCGGGCGAGTTCCAAACCTACGTAGGCCTGGAGGAGGCGGCGACGCGTATCCGCACCTACGAGGTTCAGCTCGTCCCGGGCTTGCTCCAGACCGCGGACTACGCCCGCGCTGTCATGGTGCTGGGGCTGCCGGACGCGCCTGCCGAGGAGATCAAGCGGAGGGTCAGCTTGCGGCTGGACCGCCAGCGGGTGATCACCCGGCCAGATCCTCCCCGGCTGTGGGCAGTGGTGGACGAGGCGGCGTTACGTCGCCCGTTCGGCGGCCCCGAGGTGATGCGCGCTCAGCTCGAGCACCTGATCGCCGTCACGAAGCTGCCGAACGTCACGCTCCAGGTGATGGAGTTCCGCCGCGGCGGTCACGCTGCGGAGGGCGGGGCGTTCGTCATCTTTCGGTTCGCCGAGCCGGACCTGCCGGACGTCGTCTACCTCGAGCAGCTCACCAGCGCCCTGTACCTAGACAAGCGTGAGGACGTGGACCGTTACACCGAAGTCATGGATCGGCTCTCCGTCCAGGCCGACGAGCCAGATAACACCCCCGACATCATCAGCAGGATTCTCAGGGAGACATAAACATGCGTCAGACATACAACGGGATGCCCGCGACACAGCTACCGGATGCCAAGTGGCAAAAGAGCCGCTACAGCACCTCGCAACGAAACTGCGTCGAGATGGCTCAGCTGCCTACCGGGGAGATTGCCCTCCGTAACTCCCGGCATCCAGGCGGGCCCGCATTGATCTACACGCCGGCTGAAATCGAGGCGCTCATCCGTGGCGCCAAAGACGGCGACTTCGACAACCTCATCCGGTAATCGCAGGCCCGCTTGGCTCCACAGCCCAGCGGGCTTGTTGATGGCGGTCGGCGAGGCGTTACGCTGCACGCGGAAGGGGAACGGTCCTCGTGAGGCCGTACGGGGAGGAATGCGCGGTGACAGAGACGAGCCCGGCGTCAGTCGGCATTGATGTTCGCACGCCGAACGCCGCCCGCATCTACGACTACCTCCTTGGGGGGAAGGACAACTACGCCGCTGACCGTGAGGGTGCGGAGAAGTTTCTCGCCGTCGCCCCAGAGATCCGCTTCGCGGCGCGGGAGAACCGGGCGTTCCTGATCAGGGCCGTGCGCTTCCTGGCAGCCGAGGCTGGCATCCGGCAGTTTCTCGACATCGGGAGCGGTCTTCCCACCCAGCGCAACGTGCATGAGGTCGCCCACGAGATCGCCCCGGATGCCCGCATCGTCTACGTGGACTACGACCCAGTCGTGATTGCCCATAGCCGTGAGCTGCTGTCTGGCGTCGACCACGCCATCGCCATCCAGGCAGACGCGCGCCGGCCGGACGAGATCCTCAATCATCCCAAGCTACGGACCTTGATTGACCTTGACCAGCCGGTGGCGCTCCTGCTTGTCGGGCTCCTCTTCCTCATCGCTGACGATGATGACCCCGCCGGCATCGTCGCCCGTTTCCGCGAGGCGATGGCCCCGGGCAGCTACCTGGCCCTCTCCCACATGACTGGGGACGGGCAGCGCCCAGAGGCCGTGAGACGGCTCGTCCAGGTGTTTGAGCGGGCCAGAGAGCCGATGGTCCCCCGCACCCGTGAGCAGATCCAGCGGCTCTTCGACGGGTTTGAGCTGGTCAACCCTGGCCTAGCGCCCATCGCGGCGTGGCGCCCCGACCAGCCCGCCGCGGACCAGGACCTTGGAAAAGGGTGGCTCCTCGCGGGCGTCGGCCGCAAGATCTAAACGCCCTCGGCCGCGCGAGCAGCGCTGTCACCTCACCGCTCCGTGGCGTAAGACCCGTCTCTTGCGAAGAAGTTAAGCCTTGGAGACTCAAGAAGCATAAGCACATCATGGCGGGATTCCCTAGGGCGTGTACCCTGGAGCCGGTGCCGCGTCCAGCAAACGCGCCGGGGGGACCGGCGAGACGCGGAATAGCGGGGGCACCAAAGCGTTAACTCAGTATCCACTCATCGTTGGATTCGTAAGGGAGTGATCCAGTGAGCACGACGGAACGGGCTGGCGCGATGACGATGCCGCTGCTTCCGCTGTCCGGCGGGGTGTTCATGCCAGGCATGGTCGCCACCATCGCCGTCGACAACCCTGAGGTCGAGGCAGCTGTCGAGGCCGCTCGCTCGGGCGATGGCCGGCTGGTGTTGGTGCCTCGGGTCGACGGCCGCTACGCGTCAGTCGGCGTGATCGGCTCAGTGGAGCAGCACGAGGGGATTGCGAGCGGGGCCGCGGTGCTCGTGCGTGGGTTGGTGCGCGCATCGATCAGCACTGGCGTCCCTGGCGCAGGCCAGGCAACGTGGGTCCTCGCCGAGCCGCGGCCCGATCCTGCGCACCCGTCGGAGCGGGCGCGCGAGCTTGCGCGGGAGTACCGCGCGGTGCTCGAGGGGATCCTGCAGCGGCGCGGCGCAGGGCGGCTGGTCGCAGCAGTCGCTGAGATCACCGAGCCCGGCATGCTCGCCGACACCGCGGTGTACTCGCCCGATCATGACTTGAAGCAGAAAATCCAGGTCCTGGAGACGCTCGACGTCGAGCGGCGGCTGGAGCTGGTGCTCGGCTGGGCGCGTGAGACGCTGAGCGAACTCATGCTCCGCGAGAAGGTCCAGACCGACGTGCAAGAGTCGATGGACCGCACCCAGCGCGAGTACCTGCTGCGCCAGCAGCTCGCGGCGATCAAGGCTGAGCTGGGCGAGGACGATGAGGACGACCTAGCTGAGCAATACCGGTCCAAGCTCAACGAGAGAGACGTGCCCGACGCGGTCCGCGCCGCCGTCGAGCGTGAGATCGACCGCCTGGAGCGCACGAGCCCGCAGAGCCCCGAGCATGGGTGGATCCGGACGTGGCTCGACACGCTCACGGAGCTGCCGTGGGGCGTGCGCACCGACGATCGGCTGGACCTCGCCCAAGCCCGCGCGATCCTCGACGCTGACCACACCGGCCTGGACGACGTGAAGGAGCGGATCGTCGAGCAGCTCGCGGTCCGCAAGCTGCGCGCCGAGCGCGGCCTCGACGCGGCGACGGCTGAGCAGGCGCGGCGGCGCGGCGCTGGCGCGATCCTCGCGCTGGTCGGCCCGCCCGGTGTTGGCAAGACCTCACTGGGCGAGTCAGTCGCGCGGGCGCTGGACCGCGCGTTCGTGCGCGTCGCCCTGGGTGGTGTGCGCGATGAGGCCGAGATCCGCGGCCACCGGCGCACCTACGTCGGTGCGCAGCCAGGGCGGATCGCCCGGGCTCTGCGTGAGGCCGGGACCATGAACCCGGTCATCCTGCTCGATGAGATCGACAAGGTCGGCAACGACTGGCGTGGCGATCCCTCATCAGCCCTGCTGGAGGTCCTCGACCCTGCGCAGAACCACACCTTCCGCGACCACTACCTGGAGGTCGACCTCGACCTCTCCGACGTCCTCTTCATCGCCACCGCAAATGTGGCCGAGACGATCCCCGGCCCGCTGCTCGACCGCATGGAGGTCGTGCGGCTGGACGGCTACACCGACGCTGAGAAGGTCGCGATCGCCCGCGACCACCTGCTCGCGCGCCAGCAAGGCCTCGCCGGTTTGGACGCCACCGAGGTGCAGATCGACGACGAGGCGCTCCTCCAGATCGTCGAGGGCTGGACCCGCGAGGCCGGCGTCCGCCAGCTCGAGCGCCAGCTCGCCACGCTGCTGCGCAAAGCCGCGACGCGGATCGCGTCGGGGTCCGCCACCCCGTTAGTGGTCGACGACCCCGCCGCGTGGCTGGGCAGGCGCCGTTTCTACGCCGAGACCGCCGAGCGCGGATCCGCCCCCGGCATCGCGACCGGGCTCGCCGTGACCGGCGCTGGCGGCGAGGTGCTGTTCGTCGAGGCCACCGCGATGGACGGCGAGCCAGGCTTAGTCCTGACTGGCCAGCTCGGTGACGTCATGAAGGAGTCCGCCTCGATCGCCCTGTCCTACCTGCGCGCCCACGCGGACGCGCTGGGGCTCGCGCCAGCGGACTTCCCGAAGCGGCTGCATGTGCACGTGCCCGCTGGGGCGGTGCCCAAGGACGGCCCATCGGCCGGGGTGACCATCACCGCGGCGATCGCGAGCTTGCTGCTGGGCCGGCCGGTGCGGCCCGAGGTGGGCATGACCGGCGAGGTCACCCTGCAAGGCCGCGTCCTGCCGATCGGCGGGGTCAAGCAGAAGGTGCTGGCCGCGCAGCGCGCTGGCTGCACCGAGGTGGTGCTGCCCGAGCGCAACCGCCCCGACCTCGACGACGTTCCCGAGTCGATCCGCGAGGCGATGACGTTCCACTTCGTCACCGACATCGCCGACCTCTTGGACCTCGCGCTCGACCAGCCAACCGCGCAAGCCGCCTGACCCGACCCAGCGTGAGCTCCTCCTCCAGGAGGAGCCCTTGCAGGTCCTCGCTCATGGGCAGCGCCGCCGCTGGCGGCTGCGGCGCAGGGCGCGCCGCTCCTCCTCGGACATGCCGCCCCACACGCCAGCATCTTGATTGGCCGCAAGCGCCCACTCCAGGCAGTCACCGATGACAGGACAGGGGCGG
>Ga0081538_10000800_pt1 | contig 34115 bp, 31 predicted proteins | sample TabmetS5T2R1_FD_71022 | JGI IMG/M metagenome (GOLD analysis project Ga0081538, IMG submission 71022) | Tabebuia heterophylla rhizosphere microbial communities from the University of Puerto Rico - S5T2R1 | ecosystem: Host-associated > Plants > Roots > Rhizosphere ...
CGAGCCGTCCGCGGCGGCGGACGAGTCGTCACGCCGCGGCCGGGCGGAGCCGGACGAGTCGTCGCGCAGCGGGCGAGGGCGAGGCGCGGCAGGCGCGGGCGATTCGTCACGGGCGGCCGCGGACTCGTCGCGCGCGCCGTCGCCGGCCGAGGGCACCGACGGCATCGCCCCGCCGAGCTCGCCGAGCCGCTCCGCGGCGCTCGCCGCCCAGGCCCGTGCGTCCGAGCTGCGCGCCACCGCCGCGCGGGTTCGCTCGGCCTCGGCGCCCGGCTGCTGCCCCAGCAGCCAATCCGCGATCCGGCCGCTGTCGACCCCCGCGGCAGGCTCGCCTGCCAGCGCCCGCACGCCCGCGTCGGCCCGCGCGCGGACCTCGCGCTCCGGGATCGCGAGCAGCTCCGAGAGCTCTCCGTACGAACGCCCCTGGCGCAGGACCAGCTCCAGCACGGCTCGCTGGTCGGGGGCAAGCGTGTCGAGCGGCGTCATGCCGTGCCTCAGGGTAGTGTGCCGCGCCTCGTGAGCACCCCGTTCGAAGGCTTCCCGGTCGGCTTCGACCGCCTCTACGGACTCGAGCTGCTGCACGTCGACGCCGAGCACGCGCGCGCCCAGGTGAAGGTCCGCGACGAGCTGCGGCAGCCCGCCGGCCTCGTCCACGGTGGCGTCTTCGCCTCGATCGCCGAGACCCTCGCGTCGATGGCCACCTGGCTCGCCGTCCACGAGCAGGGCCAGACCGCCCAGGGGCTCAGCAACCAGACCAGCTTCCTGCGGCCGATCGTCGACGGAACCATCCACGCGGTCGCCCGCCGCCGCCACAAGGGCCGCACGACCTGGGTCTGGGAGGTCGACATCACCGACGACCAGGAGCGCCTCTGCGCCCTGGTGCGGATGACCGTCGCGGTCCGCGAGGCGCCGGCTACGCGCTGACCCGCCCGCGCCGCCGCGGCCGGTAGGCGTTGGTGATCGGCATCCGCCGGTCGCGGCCGAAGGCGCGCGGGGTGATCTTGATCCCGGGCGGCGCCTGGCGGCGCTTGTACTCCGCGCGGTCGACGAGCGAGATCGCCCGCTCGATGGCGTCGCCGGGCAGCCCCATCCGCTCGAGCTGCTCCGGGTCGAGGTCCTCCTCGACGTACGCCTCGAGGATCGCGTCCAAGGTGTCGTAGTCGCCCAGCGAGTCGGCGTCCTTCTGGTCCGCGCGCAGCTCCGCGCTGGGCGGCCGCTCGATGATCGAGCGCGGCACCGGGTGCGCGTCGTCGCGCGCGTTGCGGAAGTCCACGAGCCGGTACACGAGCGTCTTCGGGACGTCCTTGATCACCGCGAAGCCGCCCGCCGAGTCGCCGTAGAGCGTCGAGTACCCGACCGAGTTCTCGGACTTGTTGCCGGTGGTGAGCACCAGCCAGCCGAACTTGTTCGAGAGCGCCATCAGCAGGTTGCCGCGGATCCGCGCCTGGAGGTTCTCCTCGGTGATATCGGGCTCGCGGCCCTCGAAGTGCGGCGCCAGCAGCTCGTCGTAGACCTCCATCGCCGGCCCGATCGCGATCTCGCGCAGCTCGACCCCGAGGTTCTCGGCCAGGACCTTGGCGTCGTCGCGCGTGCCGGACGACGAGTAGCGCGAGGGCATCGTCACGCACGTCACCCGGTCGCCGCCGAGCGCGTCGGCCGCCACCAGCAGCGTGAGCGTCGAGTCGATCCCGCCCGACAGCCCGATGACCACGCGCTCGAAGCCGTTCTTCTCGACGTAGTCGCGCGTGCCGAGCACGAGCGCGGCGTACACCTCGGCCTCGGGCTCGAGCACCGGCGTGACCTCGCCGCCCACCATCGCGTCCTCGGTGTCGCCGTTGCGCGCGAGCGGGCCGAGCCGCCGCACCTCGGGCAGCGCCCGCCGCACCGGCGGCCGCAGCCGCGTGTCGCGCAGGCGGGCGGTCAGCGCCGCCTGCAGGTCGACGGTCCCGACCACGAGCGCCTCCGCGAACTGCGGCGCCCGCGCCAGCACGCAGCCCTCGTGGTCGAGCAGCAGCGAGTGGCCGTCGAAGACCAGCTCGTCCTGCCCGCCGACGAGGTTGCAGATGGCGACCGCGCAGAGGTTGTCGCGCGCGCGCTGGATCAGCATCCGCTCGCGCTCGCGGCCCTTGCGCACGTGGTACGGGGACGCCGAGGCGTTGAGGATCAGCGCCGCCCCGGCGAGCGCCTCGTCGGAGGCCGGCGGGCCCGGCGTCCAGATGTCCTCGCAGATCGTCAGCCCCAGCCGCGCGTCGCCGAACTCGAGCACCGCGCCGCCTTCGCCGACCTGGAAGTAGCGCTGCTCGTCGAACACCCCGTAGTTGGGGAGCACGGACTTGCGGTAGACGGCCTGCAGCTCGCCGTCGGCCAGCACGGCGAGCGCGTTGTGGACGTCGTCGGTCCGCTCCGGGAACCCGACCAGCGCGACGATCCCCTCGGCCTCGCGCGCCAGGTACGAGACCGCCTCGGCCGCCGCCTGCAGGAAGTGCTCCTTCAGCAGCAGGTCCTCGGGCGGGTACCCGGTGACGGCCAGCTCGGGGAAGAGGACGATCTCGGCGCCCGCCTCGCGCGCCTCGGCGATGCGGCGGGCGATCGACGCCGAGTTGCCCTCGAGGTCGCCGACCCGGGTGTCGATCTGCGCGAGCGCGAGGCGGAGCGGGGGGATGAGCGCCATGGGACCTAGTTTCCCAGGCCGCGTCCGAGCCACGCCTCGGCGAACTCGCGCAGCTCGGGGCTCGACGGCGGCGCCGCGAGCACATGGCGCCACGCGAGCGCCGTCGCGTCGCCGGCGCCCTCGCGGCGGGCGAGGATCACGGACTGGCCGGCGGCGGCCACTTCGGCGTCGAACGGCCCTGCCAGCTCCTCCTGCAGCTGGACGAGCGCGGGGGCGGGCCGCGCGCCGCCGTAGAGGATCACGACGTTGCCGTCCTCGAGCGCGGTGAGGATCTGGTCGTCGGAGAGCTCCTGCCGGTCGCGCGTGACGAGCGCCTCGGCGTGCTCGCCGCTCGTCGGCCACTCGCCGCCGCTCTCGGGCTGCAGCTCACCCGGACCCTGCGCCGCGCCGGACAGCCCGGCGTCGTCGCGGGCGTTGAACGCCAGCGCCAGCGCGATCAGGCCCGCGACCGCGAGCACGACGCCGACCGCGACGAGCCCGACCCGCCTCAAGCCCGGCTCTTGGTCCTGCGCGACGGCTGCCGCGCCCGCCCGCCGCGCCGCGACCCGTTGACGGGCACGCCCGCGGCGGCCGACAGCTCGTCGCTGGCCCGCGAGAGGTCGCGCGCGAACTCGTCGAGGTCGTCCATCGCGTCGTAGTCGCCCAGGAGCCCGAAGAAGAGCTTCCCGTCGTAGGACATGATCGCGATCCCGAGGGCGGTGTTGAGGACGAGCGGGACCTGCGGGTAGAACGCGCGCAGCCGGCGGCCGAGCATGTAGAGCGGGAACTGCGGGCCCGGCACGTTGGTGACGGTCACGTTGAACAGCCGCTGGCGCGACTGCAGCCGCGCGGCCTGGTCGAGGATCGTCGGCGCCGCGAACCCGGCGAGCTGCGTCAGCCGCTCGGCCCCGATCGCCTGCGCGGAGGACTTGAGGTCGCCGAGCGCCTCGTGCACGATCCGGAACCGCTCCAGCGGGTCGGCGATCCCGACCGGCAGCGGCGCGTACATGGCCGCGACCTGGTTGCCGAGCTCGCCACGCTGGTCCGCCGCCCGCACGGAGACCGGCACCATCGCCTTGAGCTCCATGCCGTCGGTCTCGCGGCCGCGCCGCTCGAGGTGCGTCCGCAGCGCGCCGGTCACCACCGCCAGCACGACGTCGTTGACGGTGCCTCCGAGCGCGTTCTTGACGGCCTTGTAGCGCCCGAGGTCGGACTCCACCCACGCGAACCGGCGGTGCGGCCCGATCCGCGTGTTGAGCGGGCTCGGGGGCGCGCCGCCGAGGCCCGCGGACGCCATCGAGGCGAGGCCGGCCAGCGTCCGCGCCGCCTGACCCGCGGCCTCGCGCGGCTCGCTCACCGCGCCCGCGGCCGCGCGCGCGAGGTCGAACGGCGTCGAAGCGCGCTCGACCAGCGCCTCGGCGAACAGCGCCGGACCGCTCGGCTCGGGACGCGGGTACCAGGGCGGGCCCGGCTCCTGCTCCGGCGGGTCGGCCTCGAGGTCGAAGAGCACGGTCATGATGTCCACGCCCGAGATGCCGTCGACCAGCGCGTGGTGGGTCTTGCACACGAGCGCGAACTGGTCGTCGCCGACCTGGTTCACGAGCCAGATCTCCCACAGCGGCTTCGAGCGGTCGAGCTGCTGGGAGAAGACGCGGCCGGCCAGCTTGCGCAGCTGCTCCTCGCTCGCCGGCGCCGGCAGCGCCGTGTGGCGCACGTGGTAGGTGACGTTGAAGTGCGGGTCGTCGACCCACACCGGCCGCGCCTGGGCGAGCGGCGGGTACGCGAGCTTCTGGCGATAGCGGGGGACGAGGTGCAGGCGCGCCTCGATCTGGGCGAGCAGGTCCTCGTAGGGGGGCGCGTCGCCGTCGAAGACCAGCACGGAGCCGACATGCATGTGCGCGCCGCGCGTCTCGAGCGCGAGGAAGGACGCGTCGAGCCCGGTGAGCCGGTCGGGATTGGGCACCGGCGGGATTCTGGCGCGTTCGATCACCGGCCACCAGTCAGAGCCACCCGTGTGATTGTGCTCACAATCATCTTGCGGGGCCTCTTCTAGGTTCATCCGCCGTTTTCCGGCTCTGCCGATGCCGCGGCGCGCACGAGGTGCCCGCGGCGCTGGAAGCGCGCCGACGCGCGCACTACGGGATTCCGCGAGGCAGCCGGCCGCAACCGACAGGGAGTGTTTCCTTGCGACCGCTACCGATGCGGCGTGCCGTCCTCATGACCGGTGCGCTCACCATGACCGCGGCTGCGCCCGCTGCGGCCCAGACCGCGAAGGTCACGTCCGCGGGCGTGGCCGAGAAGCGCCTGCACGTGAGGACCGGCCAGCGGGTCGCCGTCACCGGCGTCGCGAGGCCGGCGACCGGCGGCCATGTAGCCGCGCTGCAGGTCTACCGCCGCGGCCGATGGCGCACGCTCGACCGCGACCGGACCGCCGCGTCCGGTCGCTACGCCCTGCGCGACCGCCGGCGCGCCACGATGAGCGCGCCCGCCCGCGTGCGGGTCGGCGCCCTCACGCGCAAGCTCGGCCGCCTCAACGTCTACCGCTGGGCGAACGCCTCCTGGTACGGCCCGGGCCTGTACGGGAACCGGCTCGGGTGTGGCGGGACGCTCGGCGCCGGCACCGTCGGCGTGGCGCACAAGTCGCTGCCCTGCGGCGCCAAGCTGATGCTGCGCCACCGCGGGCGGACGCTGAAGGTCCGGGTCATCGACCGCGGGCCGTACGTCGGCGGCCGCGAGTACGACCTGACCGAGGCCACGGCGCGCACGCTGCGCTTCCGCGGCCACGGGCCGATCCTGACCACGCGCTAGGGCGCCGCGCCTCGCCGCGGCGGGGCGGTCCGGCGCCGGGCGTACCGTTTGGGCGGTGCGCCCGAAGCGCGTGATCGCCCACCTCGACTGCGACGCGTTCTACGCGACGGTCGAGCTCCTGCGCCGCCCCGAGCTGGCCGGCAAGCCGGTGATCGTCGCCGGCTCCGGCCCGCGCGCGGTCGTGACCACGGCCAGCTACGAGGCGCGCAGGTTCGGGGTCGGCTCGGCGATGCCGGCCTCGCGCGCGCGCCGCCTGTGCCCGGACGCGATCTGCATCCCGCCCGACTTCGCCGCCTACCGCGAGACGTCCAAGCGCGTGTGGGCGGTGGTGGGGGAGCGGCTCGACCGCGTCCAGCAGCTCGGGCTCGACGAGGCCTACGCCGAACTCACGGGCGTCGAGAAGCCGCTGCGCGTGCTGCGCGAGGTCGTCGACGCGGTCAAGGTCGAGACCGGCATCGTCGTCTCGGTCGGGGTCGGTCCGTCGCGGCTCGTGGCGAAGTGCTCGAGCGACCTCGGCAAGCCCGCCGGCTTCGTGGCCATGGGCCGCGAGGAGGCGTGCGTGCGCTTCGCCACCGCGCCGACCAGCCGCATCCCCGGCATCGGCCCGAAGACCGCCGACCGGCTGGCCGCGCTCGGCCTGCGCACGATCGGCCATCTCCAGAAGGCCGACGAGGCGCTGCTCGCCACCCGCTTCGGCACGAACTTCGCCCGCTTCCTCAAGGCCCGTGCGCAGTTCGAGGACGACTCCGAGGTCGAGACCGACACCGGCGCCGCCAAGTCGGTGTCGACCGAGCGGACCTTCGACACCGACGTCGACGACCTCGCACGCCTCGAGGCCTACCTGCGCGAGATGTCGCGCGAGCTGTGCGAGAGCGTCCGCCGCCGCGGCCGGCGCGGCCGCACGATCGCCATCAAGGTGCGGCTCGACGACTGGACCACGGTCACGCGCGCCCGCACCGTCGGGGCGCCGACCAACGACGAGGCGACCGTGACGGACGTCGCGCTCGAGCTGCTGCGCGCCTACGCGCCGACCAGGCCCGTGCGCCTGCTCGGCGTCCGCCTGGCCGGCTTCGAGGACGTCGAGCCCGAGCCGAAGCGCGCGGCCCCGGCCGCCGCCGGCCAGCTCGCGCTCGAGCTCTGAGCGCGGTCGAGCAGCCAGTCGAGCGACCGCCGGCGGCCGCATTCGTCGCGCCAGCCGGCGAACGCCTCCTCGACCTCGCGCGCCGTGTACGTGCCGAGCACGCGCACCGTGCCGCCGCGGTACGAGGGCCGGCCGTGCTCGAGCACGTACAGCTCGCCGGTGGTCTGGACCCAGGCGGCGCGGTAGGTCGCGCCGCCGCGGCCGCGCCAGAACAGCCCGACGTCGCGCTCGCGCGACGAACGCCGGCGATGATCGCCGGCGTAGAACGCCTCCAGCGAGGGATACCTCATGCCCGCTGCACCTCCCGGGCGCCCGCGGCGTTGAGCGCCGACAGCTCGGCGATGTCGCGGCGGAACAGCCCGGAGGTGATCCAGTCGACGAGCACGCGCGAGCGGCGCGCCGGGGACGGCAGTTGCATGAGGTGGTACGCACGCGCGGCGAGCCAGCCGTCGAGCCCGCGCAGCCGGACGCCCGGGAGCTGGGCGATGCCGCGGCGGCGCCCGAGCGACGCCACCTGGCCCAGCGTGCGGTACCGGTACGGCCGCGGCGTGCCGCGCAGGTTGCGGACCAGCCGCCGCGCCTGGCGCAGGGCGTGCTGGCAGGTGGCGGGATCGTGCTCGCCGGGCGTGGCCGCGTTCGGGACCGCCGCGCAGTCGCCGAGCGCCCAGACCCCGGGCATGCCCTCCACGCGCAGGTACTCGTCGACCACCGCGCGGCCGCTGTCGTCGACCGGCAGGCCGAGCGAGCGCACGGCCGGGTTCGGCTGCACGCCGGCGGCCCAGACGAGCGTGGCGGTGTCCACGCGCGTGCCGTCGGAGAACAAGGCGCCGTCCGCATCGAGCTCCCGCAGGCGCGTGCCGAGCCGGATCTCGATCCCGCGCCGGGCGAGATCGCGCGCCGCGTAGGCGCCGAGCCGCTCGGGCGCCTGGGCGAGCACGCGGTCGCCGCTGTCGACGAGCAGCCAGCGCTGCGGGACGTCGCGGAGGCGTGGGTAGTGGCGGAGCGAGGAGCGGACGAGGTCGTGCGCCTCGGCCAGCGCTTCGACGCCGGCGTAGCCGGCGCCGACGAAGGCGAACGTGAGGCGCCGCTCGGCGCCGTCGAGGTCGGCGTCGGCGAGCTCGAGCTGGTGCAGGACGTGGTTGCGGAGGGCGATCGCGTCGGCCAGGTCCTTGAACGGCAGGGCGTGCTCGCGCACGCCGGGCACGTCGGGGATCCGCGTGAGGGCGCCGAGCGCGACCACGACCTCGTCGAACGTAAGGTCGATCATCCCGGTCTCGGTGCGCACACGGGCGACCTTGTTGTACGCGTCCATCTCCTCCACGGCGCCGACGACCAGCTCGGCATGCGGGCACATCGTGCGGATCGGGACCACGACGCGGCGCGGCTCGACCGTGCCCGACGCGGCCTCCGGCAGCAGCGGCGTGTAGAGCATGAAGTTGGTCGGGTTCACGATGGTCGCGCCCGCCTTGCCGAGGCGGCGCGCGACGTAGCTGCCGGCGAAGCCGCCGCCGATGACCAGGACGCCGCCGCGGGCGGCCCGGCGGGGGATCGAGAGGAGCGAGTTCATGGCCGCCAAGCTACGCCCGCCCATCCCTGGTCGAATCCGCGCGATCACCAGTCGCGTCCCTAGTCCCGCCAGGGTGACCCTCGCGGGCGACGGGACGGCTGGCCCTGGTCCCGCCAGGGTGACCCTCGCGGGCGACGCGACGGCTGGCGTAGGATCGGCGCATGCTGATCGGTCGCGAGGCCGAGGCGGCAGGGCTCGGACGACTGCTCGACGGCGCCCGCGAGGGGCGCAGCGGCGCGCTGCTTCTGCGCGGCGAGGCGGGGATCGGGAAGACCGCGCTGCTCGAGCACGCGGCGGCCGCGGCGAGCGGCTTCCGGCTGCTTCGCGCCACCGGGATCGAGTCCGAGGCCGAGCTGCCGTACGCGACGCTGCACCAGCTCCTCCGCCCGCTCCAGGACCGGATCGACCACCTCGCCGGGCCGCAGGCGCGCGCCCTGCGCGCCGCGCTGGGGATCGGCCACGAGGAGGCGGACCGCTTCCTGATCGGCGTCGGCACGCTGATGCTGCTCGCCGACGCGGCCGAGCGCGAGCCGCTGCTCGTGCTGCTCGACGACGTCGCCTGGTTCGACCGCGCTTCACTCGACGCGCTCGGCTTCGTCGCGCGCCGGCTGCACGCCGAGGGCGTCGTCCTCCTCTTCGCCGTGCGCGACGACCCGGCGCGTCCGTTCTCCCTCCCCGGGGTGGCCGAGCTGCACGTCGGGCCGCTCGGGGAGGCGGACGCCCGCGCGCTGCTCGACCACGGCTTCGACGCGGCGCGGCGCGACGACGTGCTCGCCCGCGCGCACGGCAACCCGCTCGCGCTGCTGGAGCTGGGGCGCTCGTCCTCTCCGGGGCGGGCGTCCGGCGCTGAGGCGGCGTTCGCCGGCCGGATCGACGCGCTGCCCGAGCGCACGCGCGAGATCCTCCTCGTGGCGGCCGCCGACACCACCACCTCGCTCGCGGTCATCGGCGCCGCCGCCGCGGACCTGGGCGTCGACGCCGCCGCGCTCGAGCCCGCCGAGCTCGACGGCCTGATCCTCGTGGCCGGCGGGACCATCGAGTTCCGGCACCCGCTCGTGCGCTCGGCCATCTACTACACGGCTCCGTTCGCCCGCCGCGCCCGCGCGCACCACGCGCTCGCCGAGGCGCTCCTCGGGGAGGAGAACGCCGACCGCCACGCCTGGCACCGGGCCGCCGCCGTGCTGGGGACCGACGAGGATGCCGCCGCCGAGCTCGAGCGTACGGCCGACCGTGCTGCCTCGCGGGCCGGCCATGCCGCGGCGTCGGCCGCACTGGAGCGCGCCGCCGAGCTGACGCCGGCTCCGGGCGACCGCGCTCGCCGGCTGGTCGGCGCCGCCCAGGCGGCGGGCTTCACCGGCGACCAGCAGCGCGCGCTGGCCCTGCTCGATCAAGCCGGGCCGCTCCCCGGCGCCGAGCTGAACGCCGTGGCGGCGCTCGTCCGCGGCTCCGTCGCACTGCACCGGGGCGCACTCGACGAGGCGTTCGACCGGTTCCTCGAGGCGGCACAGCCCGGCGCCACGCCCCGGACCGCCCTGATGGGGACCATCCGCGCCACCGACACCGCGTGGCAGGCCGGCCTGTGGGACCGCCTCGGAGAGATCCAGGCCCTGGTCGGCGCGATCGAGACGTCGACCGACGACGAGCGCTCGGCGGCCGCCGTGACCGACGGTCTGACGGCGTTCGCGTCCGAGGACTTCGGCCGCGCGATCCCTGCGCTCAGACGGGCGGTCGCGACGGCAGCCGGCTCGCGCAGCTCGATCACGCTGCTGCACGCGGCGTGGGCGTCGGCGTTCTCCGGCGACATCGCCGGCGCTCGCCGGCTCGCGATCGCCTCCGAGCGCCTCACACGCGCGTCGGGCGCGATGGGCGCACTCGTCGGCTCGCTCATCAGCCGGGCCGCGTGGGAGCTGGCCGAAGGCCGGCTCGAGGCCGCCGAGACCGCCGCTGCCGAGGCGCGGACGCTCGGCAGCGACACCGGCCAGCACGCTCGCGTGGCGCATGCGACCGCGCTCCTCGCCCAGGTCGACGCGGTCCGCGGGCGGGTCGACGCCTGCCGCCGTCACGCCGAGGAGGCGGGGGCCGGCGCGCGTGAGTACCGCGCGTCCCAGGCGGCGAGCGCGAGCGAGTCGGCGCTCGCCGCGCTCGAGCTCTCGCTCGGGAACGCGGGCGAGGCCCTCGATCGCCTGTCCGTCGTGTTCGCCCGCGGCCAGCTCGCCTATCGCTACGACGTGATCGGCGACCTGGTCGAAGCGGCCGCGCGCGCCGGCCGGCCCGACGAGGCACACGAGGCGCTCGCGCTGGCGGAGCGCTGGACGGAGGCCTCGATGACGCCGTACCTCCGGATCGTGCTCGCCCGCGGCCGCGCGCTGGTCGCCGACCACAACGACGCGGACGTGCGCTTCCGCGAAGCGCTCGCCGTGCACGAGCTCGAGTCGTGGCCGTTGCTGCAGGCCCGCACCGAGCTGTCCTACGGCGAGCTCCTGCGCCGCGCGCGGCGCAAGACCGAGGCGCGCGTGCAGCTGCGCGCGGCGTTCGAGGGCTTCCAGCGCCTCGGCGCGGCGCTGTGGGCGGACCGCGCCGCAGCCGAGCTGCGGGCGACGGGGGAGACCGCGCGCAAGCGCGACGCGAGCGCGATCGACCAGCTCACGCCGCAGGAGCTGCAGATCGCCCGGCTCGTCGCCGAGGGCGGGCGCAACCGCGAGATCGCCGGGCGGCTGTTCCTGAGCCCGAAGACCGTCGAGTACCACCTGCGCAAGGTGTTCCAGAAGCTCGACGTCGGCTCGCGGACCGAGCTCGCGAGGCTCGTCTCGAGCGGCGACGCGCCCCGAGAGCTGGTGGGCGCGTCGCCATAGGGCATAGGATCGGCGGGTGCTTATCGGTCGCGAGACCGAGACGGCAGGGCTCGGACAGATCCTCGACGCAGCCCGGCTCGGGACGAGCGGCGCGCTGCTCGTGCGCGGCGAGGCAGGCATCGGCAAGACCGCGCTGCTCGAGCACGCCGCGACGCTCGCCGCCGACTTCCAGGTGCTCCGGGCGACGGGCATCCAGTCGGAGGCGGAGCTGCCGTACGCGACGCTCCACCAGCTCCTGCGCCCGCTCGAGGACCGGATCGACCGGCTCGCGGAGCCCCAGGCGCACGCGCTGCGCGGCGCGCTCGGGCTCGCCCACGAACGTGAGGCCGACCGCTTCCTGATCGGGGTCGGCGTCCTCACGCTGCTCGCCGACGCCGCCGAGGCGCGGCCGCTGCTCGCGCTGCTCGACGACGCCGCCTGGTTCGACCACGAGTCCGCCCACGCGCTCGGCTTCACCGCTCGCCGGCTGCAGGCCGAGGGCGTCGTGCTCCTCTTCGCGGTGCGCGACGAGCCGGGTCAGGACTTCGCGCTGCCCGGCGTCACGGAGCTCCAGGTCGGCCGGCTGGCGGACGCCGAGGCCCGCAGCCTGCTGGGAGACCGGCTCGACGGCGCCCGCCGCGACGTCGTGGTCGAGCGCGCGCGCGGCAACCCGCTGGCGCTGCTCGAGCTCGCTCGGGACGGCGCCTCCGCGGGCGGCGCCGAGGAGGCGTTCGCGCGGCGCGCCGAGGCGCTCCCGGAGCGCACGCGGGAGCTGCTGCTGATCGCGGCCGCGGACACCACCACGTCGCTCGCGGTGGTCGGCGCAGCGGCAGGCGCCCTCGGGCTCGACGCCGCCGCCCTGGCCCCCGCCGAGTCGGACGGGCTCGTGCGCGCGGTCGGCGGCACCATCGAGTTCCGGCACCCGCTCGTGCGGTCCGCCGTGTACAACTCGGCGCCCTTCGGCGCCCGCGCCCGCGCGCACCGGGCGCTGGCCGCCGCGCTGACCGGCGACAGCAACGCCGATCGCCGCGCCTGGCACCTCGCCGCGGCCGTCCTCGGCGCCGACGAGGACGCCGCCGCGGCGCTGGAGGGAACCGCGAGCCGGGCCATCGAGCGCTCGGGCCACGCGGCCGCCGCCGCGGCGCTCGAGCGCGCCGGCGAGCTCTCGCCCGACGAGGAGGACCGCCGCCGCCGGCTGGTCCGCGCCGCCCGGGAGGCCGTCTTCGCCGGCGAGCGGGAACGGGCGCTTGGCATCCTCGACCGCGCCGGGTCCGTCAGCGATCCGGCCCTCGTCACGTCCGCCGCGATCACGCACGGCTGGGCCGCGACCGACGTCGGCGCCACGCAGGAGGCGTTCGAGTGGTTCATGCGCGCGGTCCGGGCCGGCCGCGAGGCGGCTCCGCCGCTGGCGCTGCAGGCGGCCGTGCGGGCGACCGAGAGCGCCGGCCAGGCGCAGATGCCGGAGCGCCTCGCCGAGCTGCGGACGCTGCTCGAGGACATGCCGGTCTCCACCGATGACGAGCGCGCGACGCTCGCGGTCTCCCAGGGCTTCTGCGCGTTCGCCGCCGACGACTTCGACGCGACGTTCCCCGCGCTCGCGCGCGCGACCGAGCTGGCCGAGGGCTCGAGCGACCCGATCACGCTGCTGCACTCGACCTGGGCGGCCGCCTTCGCGGGCGATCCGCTCACGGCGGCGCGGCTCGCCGCGCGGGCGGAGCAGCTCGCGCGCGGTCGCGGTGCGATGGCCCCGCTCGCCGCGATCCTCATGAGCCGGGCCACATGGGAGCTCGGGGCGGCGCGGTTCGCGGCCGCGGAGTCGGCGGCCACCGAGGCGCTCGAGCTGGCGCGCGAGACGCACCAGGGCGGGCTCGCCGCCATCTCCCTCGGTCTGCTGGCCCGTGTCGACGCCGTCCGCGGCCGCGAGGAATCGTGCCGCGAGCGCGCCGCCGAGGGCCTGGCCATGGCGGCCGCGCGCGGCGAGTCGCAGCCGGCCTCGGCGGCGGAGGCGGCGCTGGCGGAGCTCGACCTCGCCCAGGCGCGGCCGGCGGACGCGCTCGAGCGCCTGCGAGGCGTCTTCGAAGGCGGGCACGCCGCGTACCGCTACTCCGTCATCGACAACCTCGTCGAGGCCGCCGCCGCCGCGGGCCGGCCCGACGACGCCCTCGACGCGGTGGCCGTGTGGCAGCGCTGGGCGCGCCACACCGGAGCGCCGATGGGCGAGATCGTCCTCGCTCGGGCGCGGGCCCTGCTGGCCCCGCCGGACGAGGCGGACGCGCGCTTCCGCGAGTGCCTGGCCGCGCACGAGGCCCTGCCCTTGCCGTTCGCGCAGGCGCGCACCGAGCTCGCGTACGGCGCGCTCCTGCGGCGTGCGCGCCGCAGGAGCGAAGCGCGGACCCTGCTGCGGGCGGCGCTCGAGCGCTTCGAGGCGGCCGGAGCTCCGCCGTGGGCCGATCGCGCGGCGGCGGAGCTGCGGGCGACGGGGGAGACGGCGCGCAAACGCGATGCCAGCACGATCGACGACCTCACGCCGCAGGAGCTGCAGATCGCGCGGCTCGCGGCCGAAGGTGCCCGCAACCGCGACATCGCGGGCCGCCTGTTCCTGAGCCCGAAGACCGTCGAGTACCACCTGCGCAAGGTGTTCCAGAAGCTCGACGTCACCTCGCGCACCGAGCTGGCCAAGCTCGTGGTCGAGGGCGGTGCGCCACAAGGCCTCGTCGCTGCCGCGCAGGAGGCGTAGGATCGGTTGGTGCTGATCGGTCGCGAGACCGAGTTGGCAGGGCTCGGAAGGCTGCTCGACGAGGCCCGCGAGGGCCGGAGCGGCGCGCTGCTGCTGCGCGGCGAGGCGGGCATCGGCAAGACCGCGCTGCTCGACCACGCGGCGCAGGTCGCCGACGGCTTCCGCGTCCTGCGCGCGACCGGAATCGAGTCCGAGGCCGAGCTGCCGTACGCGACGCTGCATCAGCTCCTGCATCCGCTGCAGGACCGCATCGAGCACCTCGCCGACCCGCAGGCGCGCGCGCTGCGCGGCGCGCTCGGACTCGCCGATGCCGGCGAGGCGGACCGCTTCCTGGTCGGCGTCGGCACGCTCACGCTGCTGGCCGACGCGGCCGACGAGCAGCCCTTGCTCGGGCTGCTCGACGACGCCGCCTGGTTCGACCGGGCCTCGTGCGATGCGCTCGGCTTCGCGGCGCGACGGCTGGACGCGGAGGGCGTGGTGCTCCTGTTCGCGGTCCGCGACGATCCGGCGCGGCCGTTCGCGCTGCCCGGCATGGAGGAGCTGCGGATCGAGCGGCTGGCCGAGGCCGACGCGCGGCGGCTGCTCGGCGACGGCGTCGACGCGTCGCGGCGGGACGAGGTCGTCGTGCGTGCCGCCGGCAACCCGCTCGCGCTGCTCGAGCTGTCGCGCAACGGCTCGGACGCGGCCGGGGGAGCCGAGCAGGCGTTCGCCGCGCGCATCGCAGCGCTCCCCGAGGCGACGCAGACGCTGCTGATGCTCGCCGCGGCCGACAGCACGCGCTCGCTGGGCGTGGTCGGCACCGCCGCGCGCGAGCTCGGGATCGAGGCGGCGGCGCTCGAGCCGGCTGAGCTGGACGGCCTGGTGCTGGTCACCGACGGCGCGATCGAGTTCCGCCACCCGCTCGTGCGCGCCGCGGCCTACCAGGCGGCCCCGTTCGCGCGCAGGATGCGCGCCCACCTCGCGCTCGCGGCCGCGCTGGAGGGCGACGAGAACGCCGACCGCCGCGCCTGGCACCGCGCCGCGGCGGTCATCGGCACCGACGAGAAGGCCGCCGGCGACCTCGAGCGCACGGCCGACCGGGCGCTGGCGCGGGGCGGGCACGCCGCCGCCTCGGCGGCGCTGGAACGCGCCGCCGAGCTCACCGCCGACCCGGCTGCGCGTGCCCGCCGGCTGGCCGCTGCCACCGACGCCGCGTGGCAGGCCGGCGACACCGCCCGCGCCTCGGCGCTGCTCGAGCGCATCGACGGCGACGACCCCGCCGTGCAGGCGACGGCGGCCTCCGTCCGTGGGCTCGTCGCCGGCCAGCGCGGCTCGGCGATGGAGTCGTTCGACTGGTTCCTGCTGGCGGCGCGGGTCGGCTGTCGCGCCGCACCCAAAGTGGCGCTGCAGTCGGTGATCCAAGCGGTCATGGCGGGCTGGGAGGCGGGACGCTCCGAGCGCCTGCCCGAGTTGCGCGAGGCGGCCGGCGCGATCCCGCCGACCACGGACGACGAGCGCGCGGCGGCGGCCTTCGCCGACGCCGCGATCGCGTACGCCGCGCAGGACTTCGGCCGGGCGCTGTCGTCGTTCGCCCGTACGGTCGAGACCGGGGCGGCGTCGACCGACGCCTCGACGCTGATGCTCGCCAGCTGGGGCCACGGCTTCCACGGCCGCTTCGACGCGGCTCTCGTCCTGTCGCGGCGGGCGGAGCGGATCGCTCGATCGTCGGGAGCGGTCGGGGCGCTCACCTCGGTGCTGCCTCAGATCGCCAGCTGGGCGATCATGACGTCGCAGTTCGCGGCGGCCGAGGAGGCGGCCGCCGAGGGGGTCGTGCTGGCCCGCGAGACCGGCCAGACCGCTGTGGCCGCGGCCTGCCTGGGCCGGCTCGCGCGCGTCGACGCCGTGCGCGGGCGCGAGGACGCGTGCCGCGAGCACGCCGGCGAGGCGCTCGCGCTCGCCCGTGCCCACGAGCTGCTGCTCGCGGCGACGCACGCCGAGTTCGCGCTCGCGATCCTCGATCTCGGCGCCGGCCGCAACGAGGAGGCGCTGGCGCGGCTGAAGACGATCCTCGCCGACGGCCACGTGACGGCCCGCATGCCCTTCGTCGACGAGCTGGTCGAGGCCGCTGTCCGCTGCGGCCGCGCGGATGACGCGCTCGAGGCGCTCGCCCGCTGGGAGCGCTTCATCGGCGGACGCGGCTCCCGGTTCGGGGACTTCGTGCTGGCCAGGGCGCGCGCCATGCTTGCCCGGCCCGAGGACGCCGAGGCCGCGTTCGAGGCCTGCCTGGCGCTGAACGCCGGCGCCGAATGGCCGCTGCACCAGGCGCGCACCGAGCTGTCCTACGGCGAGTACCTGCGCCGCGCGCGGCGCAAGACGGATGCGCGCGAGCAGCTGCGCGCCGCCCACGAGGGCTTCCAGCGGCTCGGGGCCGCCGTCTGGGCGGAGCGGGCGGCGGCGGAGCTGCGGGCGACGGGGGAGACGGCGCGCAAGCGCGATGCGAGCACGGTCGATCAGCTCACGCCGCAGGAGCTGCAGATCGCGCGGCTGGTGGCCGAGGGCGGGCGCAACCGCGAGATCGCGGGCCAGCTGTTCCTGAGCCCGAAGACCGTGGAGTACCACCTGCGCAAGGTCTTCCAGAAGCTGGAGATCGCCTCCCGCACCGAGCTGGCGCGGCTGTTCGCCGGCGACGCCGCCCCGCGCGAGCTCGCGGGTAGTGTCTGACCGCGTGGAGCCGTTCCGCAGCGAGGTGCCCGAGGCCGCGCTCGAGGACCTGAGGGCGCGGCTGCGGGCGACGCGCTGGCCGGAGCCGGAGACCGACGCCTCGCAGGGCGTCCCGCTCGCGTACATGCAGGACCTGTGCGCGTACTGGGCCGACGGCTACGACTGGCGGGCCACCGAGGCGCGGCTCAACGCGCTGCCCCAGTTCCGCTCCGACGGCATCCACTTCATCCACGTCCGCTCGGACAACGCCCGCGCCCTGCCGCTCATCCTCACGCACGGCTGGCCGGGCTCGGTGCTCGAGTACCTCGACGTCATCGGGCCGCTCAGCGAGGACTTCCACGTCGTCAGCCCGTCGCTGCCCGGCTACGGGTTCAGCGACAAGCCCGCAGCGCCGGGCTGGGGCGTCGAGCGGATCGCGGCCGCCTGGGCGGCGCTGATGGCGCGGCTCGGGTACGAGCGCTACGGCGCGTCGGGCAGCGACTGGGGCACCTCGATCTCCACGCTGCTCGGCGAGCGCGACCGCGAGCACGTCGTCGGCATCCATCTCGTGCCGCCGCTGGCGCCGCCGGATCCGGCGACCTTCGACGACCTGACGGAGGCCGAGCGGGCGGCGCTCGCCGACCTCGAGCACAGCGCCGAGTGGGACTCGGGGTACTCGAAGGAGCACTCGACCCGCCCGCAGACGATCGGCTACGGCCTCACCGACTCGCCCGCCCTGCTGTGCGCGTGGATCGTCGAGAAGCTGCGGGGCTGGAGCGACGAGCCGCTCGCGCGCGACCGGATGCTCGACGTCGTCACGCTCTACTGGCTCACGGGCACCGGCGCCTCGTCGGCGCGCCTGTACTGGGAGAGCATCCGCACGGTGAACGAGTGGATCTCGGGCTCGGTCACCGAGACCGTCGACGTGCCCGTCGCCTGCTCGGTCTTCCCGAAGGAGCTCCAGCGGCCCTCGCGGCGCTGGGCCGAGCGCCGCTTCACCGACATCCGCTACTGGAACGAGCCGGACCGCGGCGGCCACTTCGCCGCCCTCGAGCAGCCCGAGCTGTTCGTCGCCGAGGTGGGTGCGGCTTTCCGCACCCTAGCCGGCCACTAGGGACGCGACTGGGGGCGACCCTGATTCGACCGCTCGGGGCGGATGGGACCTTCCCCGCCCATGAGCACCGCAGTCGCCCTCCCCAGGCCCGGAGCCGCCACGAGCCGGCTCCGGTTCGTCGGCAAAGAGCTCGTGCTGTGGCTCGGCCTCTACCCGGTCTACCTCGCGATCCGCGGCCTGTCGATCGACAGCTACGCGACCGCACTGGCCAACGCCCATGACCTGATCTCGGTCGAGCGCAGCCTCTCGCTGTTCCACGAGGCGTCCGTCCAGGACGCGCTGTCCCCGCTGCATGGCTTCCTGTCCACCTACTACATGCTCGGCTTCGGGCCCGTGGTGGCCGCGACCCTGGTCTGGCTCGCGCTCACGCGTCCGACGCTCTACCGCGGCCTGCGCAACGCGCTGTTCGTCTCGGTCGCGTTCGCCGCGGTCTCGTACGCGCTGCTCCCCATGGCGCCCCCGCGGCTGGTGCCGGACATCGGCATCGCCGACACCGTCGGCCTCGCGGCCGGCCACGACACCGGCTCGTTCGGCGGCATGGTCCCCTTCAACCCCTACGCGGCGATGCCGAGCATGCACGTCGGCTGGAGCCTGCTCGTCGGGATCTTCGGCTTCCGCGCCCTGCGCGGCAACCCGCTGCGCTGGATCTTCGCCCTCCATCCCGTGGTGATGGCGGTGGCCGTGACGGCCACCGGCAACCACTACTTCCTCGACTCGGCGGCCGGAGTGGTCGTCGTCCTCAGCGCCCTCATGGCGATCCGTCTGTTCAACCGCAAGGAGAGGTAACCGACAATGGCAACTCGTCTTCACCGGCTCGGAGGCTGGGCCTTCGAGCACCGTTGGCGCGTCGTCGCCATCTGGGTCACGGTGCTCGTCGCCGTGCTCGCCAGCGCGATGGCCTTCGGCGGCAAGACCAACGACAAGTTCTCGGTGCCCGGCACCGAGTCGCAGCAGGCGCAGGAGCTGCTGGAGAAGAAGTACCCGGCGGCCTCCGGCACCTACGCCCGGCTCGTGTTCGCGGCGCCGGAGGGCGAGAAGCTGTCCGACGCCGAGAACAAGGCGGCGGTCGAGTCGACCCTCGCCAAGGCTTCACAGGCCAAGGACGTCTCCGGCGTCACGAGCCCATACGAGACCAAGGCGATCACCAAGGACGGGCGCGTCGGGTTCGCCGACGTGATCTACCCCGTCCCGGCGGACAAGATCGACGACGTGGCCCGTGAGGACCTCGAGGCGTCGGCCACGCCGGCCGAGGAGGCCGGACTCCAGACCGAGTTCGGCGGCGGCGTCGTCACCGACGAGTCGCACGCGAACTCCGAGAGCCTCGGCATGATGGTCGGGTTCCTCGTGCTGGCGATCACGCTCGGCTCGCTGCTCGCCGCGGGGCTGCCGCTGCTCACCGCCGTCATCGGCGTCGGCATCGGCCTCGTCGGCCTCCAGGCGCTGACCGACGTGATCGAGGTGTCGGAGACGGCCCCGATCCTGGCCACGATGCTCGGCCTCGCCGTCGGCATCGACTACGCGCTGTTCATCCTCACCCGCTACCGCTCCAACCTCCAGGAGGGGATGGACGGTCGCGAGGCGGCGGCGCACGCGACGGCGACCGCCGGCAGCGCCGTGGTGTTCGCCGGTGCCACGGTCGTGATCGCGCTCGTCGGGCTGCTCGTCGTCAACATCCCGTTCCTGACCGTGATGGGCATGGCGGCGGCCGGCACCGTGTCGATCGCCGTGCTGATCGCGCTCACGCTGCTGCCCGCGATCTTCGGCTTCGCCGGCCATCGCGTGGCCCGCGGCAACCGGTTCGTGAACTGGCGTCCGCGCCGCCGCGCCGAGGGCGCCGACACGATGAGCGTCCGCTACGCGAAGCTCGTCACCCGTCGTCCGTGGGCGGTGGTGCTCGTCTCGGTCAGCCTGCTCGGCGCCATCGCCGTGCCGGCCACGCACATGGAGCTCGGCCTGCCGGACGCCGGCTCCGACCCCGCCGACTCGACCGAGCGGCAGGCGTACGACCTCCTCGAGGAGGGCTTCGGGCCCGGCTTCAACGGCCCGCTGACCGTCGTCGTCGACGCGCCGAACCTCCCGGCCCACGAGCAGTCCCGCGTTGCGGGCGCCGTGTCCGAGGGTCTGAAGGAGTTCGACGGCGTCGCGTACGTCTCGGAGCCGACGCAGAACGAGGCCGGCGACCTCACGGTCGTCCAGGTCACGCCGACCAGCGGCCCGACCACGCAGGAGACCCGCGACCTCGTCACGCACCTGCGCGACAAGGCCGACGAGGTCAACGCCGCCTCCGGCATCGACGCCTACGTCACCGGTCAGACGGCCGTCAACATCGACACCGCCGACCGCCTGAACGCGTCGCTGATGAAGTACGTGCTGGTGGTCGTCGGCCTGGCCCTGATCCTGCTGACGATCGTGTTCCGCTCGATCCTCGTGCCGATCAAGGCCGCGGCCGGCTTCCTGCTCAGCATCGCCGCGTCGCTCGGCCTGGTGGTGTGGATCTTCCAGGACGGCAACCTGGCCGATGTCTTCGGCGTCTCGCAGACCGGCCCGATCCTGTCGTTCCTGCCGATCCTGCTGATCGGGATCCTGTTCGGCCTCGCGATGGACTACGAGGTGTTCCTGGTCTCGCGGATGCGCGAGCACTTCACGAAGACCGGGCGTGCCAAGGAGTCCGTGATCGTCGGCTACGGCCAGAGCGGCCGCGTGGTGACGGCGGCGGCGATCATCATGACCGCGGTGTTCGCGGCGTTCATCCTGGCGCCCGACCCGATCACCAAGTCGATCGGCCTGTCACTGGCCTTCGGCGTCCTGGTCGACGCGTTCATCATCCGCATGACCGTGGTGCCGGCCGTGATGACGCTGCTCGGCAAGCGGGCCTGGTGGATGCCGAAGCGGCTCGGCCGGGTCCTCCCCGAGGTCGACATCGAGGGCGAGAAGCTCGCCCACGGCGGCGCAGCCGCCTAGTACAAGGCGCTCGCGAGCTTGCGCCGCGACTCGCGAGCCAGGGGGTGTTCGACGCCGAGGTCGTCGAGCACCCCCACCACCGCGCGGCGCAGATCCTCGCGGCGGTCGTCGCCATTGGCGGCGATCGCCGCGATCAGCGTGTCCAGGCCCGTCTCGGTCTCGCCGGCGTCGAGCGCCTCGAAGGCGGCACGCAGCTCCGGGTCGTCCTGGAGCCGGATGCGGGCGGCGAGCCCGTCGGCCGCGAACGAGCCGCCGACGTTGCCGAGCAGCTCGAGCGCCTCCTCGTTCTCGCCGCGCTCGTGGAGGAGCCGGGCGAGGGGGACGGCGGCGTCGGCGCGCCCCGGCTCGAGCTCGAGCGCCTGCCGGAGCGCCGCCTCGTCACCGGAGGCGACCAGCGCGTCGGCCTCGGACGGGAGCAGCTCGTCGAGGAAGCGCTCGACGTTCGGGGGCGGCTGGGCGCCGACGAACTCGGAGACGACCCGCCCGTCCTTGAACGCCTTGACGGCGGGGATGCCCTGGATGCGGAAGGCGGCGGCGAGCTGCTGATTGGCGTCGGTGTCGAGCTTGGCGAGGTCGACCCTGCCCTCCCGCTCGGTCACGAGCCGCTCGAGCACGGGGGTGAGCTGGCGGCACGGGCCGCACCACTCGGCCCAGAAGTCGACGACCACGGGCCGCTCGTGCGAGCGCTCGATGACGTCCTGCTCGAACGTCGCCTCTGTCGTGTCGAAGATCACGTCAACGAGAATAGACCCCCATGAGCGAGTTCAAGATCGACGGCCTGGCGGGGGAGGAGGCCGGCGAGGGGAGGCCGGTGGTCCTGCTCCACGGCCTCACCGCGACGCGCCGGTATGTGGTGATGGGGTCGAAGAACCTCGAGCGGGGTGGACACCGCGTCGTGCTCTACGACGCGCGCGGGCACGGGCGCTCGGACCCGGCCGACGGGTACGGCTACGACGACCTCGCGGCCGACCTGCTGCGGTTGCTCGATGACCGCGGGATCGACCGGGCGGTGCTGGCCGGCGCGTCGATGGGCGCCCACACGATCGTGCGGTTCGCGCTCGAGCACCCGGAGCGGGCCGCCGCGCTGGTGCTGATCACGCCGGCCTTCGATCCCGACGAGGAGCAGCGCTTCGACCGCTGGGACGCGCTGTCGCGCGGTCTGCGGGAGGGCGGGGTGGACGGCTTCCTCGAGGCCTATGGCGAGCCGCGCGTGCCGGAGTCGTTCCGCGACACGGTGAAGACCGTGCTGCGGCAGCGGCTGTCGGCGCACGAGCACCCGGACGCGGTGGCCGACGCGCTCGAGCAGGTCCCGCGCTCGCGGCCGTTCGAGTCCTGGGACGAGCTGGCGCGGCTCGATCTGCCGGTGGCGGTGGTGGCGAGCCGCGACGAGGCCGATCCCGAGCACCCGTTCACGACCGGCGAGCGCTACGCCGAGGCGATCGCGGCGGCGCGGCTGGAGACCGAGGAGCCGGGCCGGTCGCCGCTCGCGTGGCAGGGCGGGCAGCTCTCACGCGTGATCGCCGAGCAGGCGGGCGCGTAGCGCCGGGCGCAGGCGCTCGAACGGCTCGAGGTCGAGCTCGGCGAGCGTGCGCAGCAGCTCGGTCCGGGCGCTGGTCCCGGCGCGCTCGAGCCCGGCGAGGACGGCCGCGCTGTCGGGGTGCGCGGTCGCGCTCAGGTCGTAGTCCGCGGCGATGTCCTCGGGTGCCACGCCGACCAGCGCGAGCACGAGCATCGTCACCATCCCGGTGCGGTCGCGCCCGCCCATGCAGTGGTAGAGGACTCCGCCGGGCGCGGCGTCGGCGATGGCGGTGAGCACGGCGAGGCTGCGCTCGGGGAAGTGCGTGAGGTGCGGTCCGTAGTAGACCGGCGTGCCGAAGCGCCAGTCGGCCGACCACTCGTCCCAGAACGCGCGGTCGTCGATGCCGTCGAGCGGCAGGTGCAGGGCGGTGATGCCGTCGGGCGTGGGCGCCGCCGCGCGCTCGTCGGCGTTGCGGAGGTCGATCAGCGTGCGGACGCCCGCCGCGTGCAGCGCCGCCCAGTCGGCGGCGTCGAGATGGTCGAGCGAGCGGGCGCGGAAGAGCGCGCCTTTCCGGATCGTGCGCCCGTCGCGCGTCCGGATCCCGCCGAGATCGCGCCAGTCGTCCACGGCAGGCGGTATACCGGATGCGTGCTCCGGGTCATCGCCGCCGCCGTGCTCGGCTCGCGCGGGCTGCTGCTGGTCAGCAAGCGCGCGGCGCCGGACGTCTTCTACCTGCCCGGGGGCAAGCCGGAGCGCGGTGAGACGGCGCTCGACTGCCTCGGCCGCGAGCTGCGCGAGGAGCTCGGGGTGGGGATCGTGGCCGCCGAGCCGTTCGCCGAGGTGCACGCTCCCGCCGCGCTCGAGGGCGTCGAGATGTGGATGACGGTCTTCCTGACCCGGCTCCGCGGCGCGCCGGCGCCCGCCGCCGAGATCGCCGCGGTGCGCTGGTGGCCTCGGGAGCCCGCACCCCGTCTTGCTCCGGCGATCAGCGACTGCGTGATCCCGCGCCTGCGTCTCGCCGGCCGGCTCTAGCGACCCGCCCGCCGCGCGCCCGGCAGAACGTCGGCGGCTCCCGGACAGGCGGGGCGCCGGCGCGCATCTCGGGCGCGGCGGAACGGATGGCCCACGGTCAGTGAGCGATGAGCAGAGGCTGCTGCGAGGCCGCGGCGGCGATGCGCAGGTTGTGGCGCTCGGCGGCCTTGTTGGCGTCGATCGCTGCCCAGATCCAGACGACCGGCAGCGCGATGAACCCGACCAGGAACAACGTGCTCAGCGCCGCCAGGAAGGCGCCGGCGAAGAACGCGAAGCCCCGACCCACCTCACCGGCGTACCAGTGCCCGGCGCCGGTGATCAGCACCGACAGCAGCACGGCGATGCCGCCGGACTTCGCGCCGGACACCACGACCGGCGCGGCGACGGCGGCCTGCTGGCCGGTGGCCACCCCGCACTGCGGGCAGATGACCGCACGCTGGTCGATCCCGTTCCCACACGCTCGACAGAACGTGCCGGCGGCCACCGGAGCCGCCTGAGCCGGCGCGGTGGCACTGAAGTGCGGCGGGTCAACGGTAGGCGGCGCAAATGACGCAGCGGGCTCGGGCGCCGGAACGCGCTCGGGTTCGGGATCCTGACCCCGGTCGGTGGGCTCGGGTGCGGACATGCAGTCTCCTCCTGAAGACGACAGTGGACCGGCTCCGCATCGGCCGCCCGGAGGGTGGGCTGAACCCGGTGGGTCAGATGCACGACATTTCTGACCGTTCGAGCGGAGCGCGCAAGACGCGACCGCTCGCCGCGACTAGCCCGCTTCGATCGCGGCGTCGATCGTGAGCGCGCCCCGCGCACGCGCGACCGAGACGCGATGGTGGCCGTCGCGGACCGCGTAGGCGTCGCCGACGCGGACGACGGAGATCGGCGGCAGGCTCGTGCCGCGATGCTCGGCCAGCCAGACGCGCTCCCAGCGGCTGCGGGCCCGGGTGCGGGGCCGGAAGGCGCTGTCGAACAGCTTCGCGCGGCTCGGCTCGACCGTGCCGGCGATCTCGTCGAGCGGGATCTCGCGCACGCGCGGCAGACCGGAGCGGCGCGCGCCCTCGTCGTAGACCGCGAGCCGCCCGCACTCGGACGGCTCGCGCCGCAGGCGCCGCACCACCGAGGCCAGGCGCCGGGCGCGTGCCTCGCGGGTGAAGGCCCGCTCGGCGTCCATCGAGGCTGATCCCGTGAGAAGCATGGATCCCAGAATGAACTGAGATCCATGCCCTCACATCGGCAGGATGGAGCGACCTGCGGCGCTCATCCCTTACCGGCGGTCGAACGACCCCTTAGTCCGTGTCGATCCGCAGTACCTCGCCCGTGCCGGCCTCGCGCGAGTGGTTGGTCACGTACAGCTTGCCGTGGCGCCCGACCGCGATCCCGCCGGGCTCGATCAGCGTCTCCGCGGGGAGATCGACCTTCCTCGGCGTCCCCCTGCGCGGGACGACCCACAGACCGCCTTCGCGCGCGCCCTCGGGCGGCACGATCGAGTCGCTGTCGAGCTCGAGCACGTAGAGCGTGCCGTCGTGCCCGAAGTCGAGGTCGATCACGTTCGTGAAGCCGGTCGCGTACGTCGTGTACGCACCGCTCCGCGGGTCGACGCGGAAGATCTTGGCGCCGCCGATCGGGAACGGGAAGCCGGTGAGCTGGCTGACGTAGTAGAAGCCGTCAGGGCCCTTGACGACACCGGTCGGGACGGCCTGCATCGGGATCGTCCCGAACGGCGGCCGCGTGGTCAGCACGTTCGGGAAGACGGTCAGCGCCTCGAGGCGGCCCCGGTGCCCGGTGCGGATGATGCTGTTGCCGCCGGCGTCGGCCATCACGGCGCGGCCGCGGTCGATCAGCACGTCGACGGGGTTGCTGTCGATCGCCGGGTTGGCGAGATCGGCGTCGGGATTCTCGTCGCGCTCGAGCCGCCAGGCGTCGGCGACGATGTCGACGCGGCCGAACCACTTGACGCGCAACAGCGTTCCGTACAGGCGCGAGATCGGGTCCTCGGCGACGAGCGTGGGGTCGCGCAGGACGGTCTGCGGCGGCGTGCCGCGGGTCGGCTCGGTCGGGCCGCCGTTGGTCACGTAGAGATCGTGGCCGTCGACGTAGACGCCATGGGGTCCGATCGCGTTGTTGCCGCCCTCGGGCGCGAACGAGGCCAGCCCGCGAAGGACGCGGTACTGCCCCCAGCGGCCGATCTTCGTCACCGCGCCGGTGCGCCCGGTGCAGGCGAAGCCCTCGGCGCTGTTGAAGCACGACCGCGCCGTGGCGTGGTTCCCGCCCCGTCCCGACTCGGCGACGTAGACGTCACCGTCCTTGGCGACCGCGACGTGGCGCGGGTTGTCGAGGCCGCGGGCGATGACGTCGACGTCGATCCCGTGCGCCCCGGCGGGGGCTGTGACGGCGATCGCCGTCAGCGCAGCGATCGGCAGGCACCAGCGTTTGCGCATCGCTCCTCCTACCTCCGGATTGCGGACGAACGGCGATCCTCTCAGAACGCGGCAGGTGGTCAGTACTCGAACGTCAGAAATGCAGTAGCCGGGTACTGACGGCAGCGGCGGGCGCGTGGGGGAGGGTCATCAGCGTCAAGCCATCCTCCCCAAGGAGTCCGTCATGACCATCCGCTCCCGTCGTGTCGCCGCCCTCGGCCTCGTGGGCGCCACCGTCTGCGCTGCCGCCGCTCCCGCCGTCGGCGTCGCCGCCGTCCAGCCGGACCAGATCAAGGCCGCCTACTCGATCAAGGTCGCCAACGGCGACGTCGTTCGCGCCCGCGCCACCGTCACAAACCCCGCTCCGGGGACCGCGCGCTGGTGGAGCAAGCGCACGATCGCCAAGGTCGTCCGCAAGGGCGTCGACAACGGCTACGAGATGCCCTACCGGGCGCAGGGCTACCGCTGCACGCCGGTCGTGAACGGCGACGTCGCCAGGTTCACCTGCAAGCTCAACGGCGCCGACGTGCCGACCACGATCACGCTGCGCTTCACCGCCGACTACGGCAACTGACCTCGGGGGACGCGGCCGCCCGGCGCGTGCTCCCCGCGCCGGGCGGCTGTACGTTCTCCCCATGGCCGGCTACAGCGGCACCCCGCTGCCGAAGAAGCTCGGGATCAAGCCCGGCCACCGGGTGCTGCTGCTGTCCGCGCCCGACGGGTTCGACGCGACCCTCGGCGAGCTGCCCGAGGACGTGCAGGTCGCGCGGGCGGCGCGCGGGAGGGCGGACGTGATCGTCTCCTTCCACACCGAGCGCGCGGACCTCGCCCGCCGGATGCCGAAGCTGCGCGAGACGATGGAGCCCGCGGCCGGCCTCTGGATCGCGTGGCCGAAGAAGGCCTCGAAGCTCCCGACCGACCTGACCGAGAACGTCGTCCGCGACCTCGCGCTCGAGCACGTGCTCGTCGACAACAAGGTCGCGGCGCTGGACGAACGGTGGTCGGGACTTCGTCTGGTGATCCGGCTGAGAGACCGCTAGCTTGATCGCATGACGGATCCGCTGCCCGAGGATCAGCGCCTCAAGGACATCTCGTCCAAGGCGTACGAGCATCCCGCCGACCGCGCCGCCACCGCGGCCCTCCAGTCCATCCCGATGCTCGACGTCGTCGTGCGCAAGCTGATCGAGTTCGGCTACGAGCGCGCCCTGCGCCAGATCTTCCTGGCCGGCTCGCTCAAGCTCGGGTCCGAGCAGATCCGCGACGTCTGGGCCTCGCACCGCGCGGCCTGCGCGCGGCTCGACCTGCCCGACATCCCAGACCTCTACCTCACCCAGTACCCGATCGCCAACGCGGCGGCGATCGGCGCCGACCGCCCGATCGTCCTGCTCAACTCGCGCACCGTCGAGCTGCTCGACGACGACGAGCTGCGCACGGTGCTGGGCCACGAGGCCGGCCACATCCTGTCCGACCACGTCATGTACCGCACCGCGCTGATGATCCTGCTCCGCATCAGCCTGCGCGGGATGCCGATGATGGCCGGACTCCCGCTGATCGCGGTCAAGTACGCGCTGCTGGAGTGGTTCCGCGCGTCCGAGCTGAGCTGCGATCGCGCGGCCACGCTGGTCAACCGCGACCCGCTCGTCACCTGCCGCCTGCTCATGGTGATGGCAAGCGGGGTCAAGTCGAAGAAGCTCAACCTCGACGCCTTCATCCGGCAGGCCAACGAGTACGAGGAGTGGGAGCCCGGCTGGGACCGGCTCTCACGCCTGCGCACCGAGCTCGGCCAGACCCATGCCGCGCCGGTCCGGCGCGTGTCGCAGCTCATGAAGTGGGTGCGCTCCGGCGAGTACGACCGGATCGTGAGCGGCGAGTACGTCCGGCGCGGGGACCCGGTGAGCCCCCGCGCCGAGGCGAACGAGGCCGCCGACCACTACGCCGAGCGCTTCCGCGGCTTCTTCAAGGACGCGGAGGCGAGCGTGAACAAGGCGGGCGAGAAGGCCACCGAGACCGCCGACAAGATCACCGAATGGCTGCGCAACCGGCCGTGATCACCCGGCCGGCGGGATCGGATGGTTCGAGACGAAGATGTCGCCGGGATCGACCGCCGCCTTGATGTGCCGCAGGTGGCGGTGGGTGACCTCGTCGTAGAACGCGCGTGAGTCGACCGTGCGCTCCTCGAAGTTGAGGTAGCTGCGGCCCGCGTCCCACTCGGCCATCGCGGCCTTGAACGGCGGCAGCGCGGCCTGTAGGCCCGCGACCATCTCCGGTGTGGCGGCGAGGCTGCCGCCGAAGAACAGGTATCCCGCCTCGAGCGAGGCGAGCGCGCCGTGACCGGGGCGGATCCGGCCCAGCGCCCCGCCGAGGTGGCGGATCTCGGCCATCATCAGCGTCGAGCCGCTGTCCGGCCCCGCGACCGCCACGAAGGCGTCGACGGCCTCGGCCGGGAGGTCGGCCAGGAGCCGGTGCTCGGTGAGCACGGGCATCGGCTCCTCGGGGTCCTGATGCAGGCGCGAGAGCGCGACCGGCGGGACCATGTCGAACGTGTCGATCTCCGGGTCGAGGTCGCGCAGGGCCTGCACGGCGGCGGCCCCGAAGGCGCGGTCGCCGATGATCGCCGCGTCGATCGTCACCACGGAGCGGCCGCGCAGCGGCTCGGGGATCTCGGGGAGCGGCGGGAGCTGGAGGATGCGGGCCGAGGACGTCACCTCGTCCGGCACGGTCAGCGTCCACTCGCGCCAGGCGTGCATGACCTCGGCCGCGCGCGTCCAGTCCCAGAACATCGCGCCCGCGTAGAGCTCGGGCACGGGGTAGAGGGCGATCTCCATCGCCGTCACGACGCCGAAGCTGCCGCCGCCGCCGCGCAGCGCCCAGAACAGGTCGGGGTCGTTCTCCTGGTCGACGCGGCGCAGCTCGCCGTCGGCGGTCACGAGCTCGATGGCGAGCACGCTGTTGGCGGAGAGGCCGTGCTTGCGCGCCAGCCAGCTCACGCCGCCGCCGAGGCTGTAGCCGACCACGCCGACGTCGGGCGAGGAGCCGGCCAACGGGGCGAGGCCGTACTCGGACGCCGGCTCGGTCACCTCGAGCCACAGGGTGCCCGCGGCGACGCGGGCGCGGCGCGCCTCGACGTCGATCTCCACGCCCCGCATGCGCGTGGTGCTGACCAGGATCGTGTCGTGCAGGTCGCCCAGCGGGCCGGCGTTGTGGCCCGTGCCCTGCGGGGCGACGCGCAGGCCGTTGGCGCGCGCGTGGTCGACGATGGCGACGACGTCCTCGGCGCTCTCCGGGAAGGCGACGAAGGCGGGACGCTGGTCATGGGCGAAGTTCCAGGGGCGGCGGGCCTCGTCCCAGTTGGGGTCCGAGGGGCCGACGACGAGGCCGCCGATCGGGTCGTTTGCGGCGGGGACGGCGCGTGCGGGGGTGAGCATGGGCGGGATCCTCGTCCGCGGCACGCCCGGCGCGCATCGGGGGATTCCCTAAGGCGCTGCGTACACTCGGCTCCATGTGCGTGCAGTGCCTCGCGGGCGCGATGACGGCCGGAGCGGCGGCGACCGGGCTGCGCGCCTGGCTCGCCGCGCACGCCGGCGCCTGGCTCACGCCCCGGCGCAAGCGCGCGCTGACCGGCGTGCTCGTGATCGGCGGTGTGCTCGCGGCGGGCGTGGTCGGGCCGACGCCGTAGCGTGCCCGCGCTCGACGTCATCGCCTTCGCGCGCGCCGTCCTGCCCCCGCCGCCCGCGCGGGTGCTCGAGGTCGGGGCGGGCGACGGGGAGCTCGCGGCCGCGCTCGCGGCGGCCGGCCACGACGTGGTGGCCATCGACCCCGAGGGCGAGCCGCCGGTGCGGCCGCTGCGGCTGCACGAGCTCGAGGAGCAGCCGTTCGACGCCGCGATCGCCGTCGTCTCCCTCCACCACGTCGAGCCGCTCGACGAGTCGGCGCGCCGGCTCGCCGAGCTCGTGCGGCCCGGCGGCACGCTCGCCGTCGACGAGGTCGACTTCGACCGCTTCGACGAGCGGGCCGCCGCCTGGTGGCTCGAGCAGAGCGGCCGCGACGGCGAGCCGGCCGAGATGGTGTCCGGCGTGCGCGATCACATGCACGCGCTGGCGACGCTGCGCGAGGCGCTCGGCGAGTGGTTCGCGCTCGGCGAGCCGGTCCGCGGCCCGTACCTCTACCGCTGGAACCTGCCGCCCGGCCTGCGCGAGCCCGAGGAACGGCTGATCGCGGCCGGCGAGCTGCCCGCCGTGGGCGCGCGGCTGGTCGGGATCAGAAGACCCTGAGCGTGCGGCGGCGGACGATCCGCCCCACCTGCGTCGACACGCGCCACTTGCCGCGCCACGCCGGCCTCACCGTCGTCCGGTAGGCGCCGCCGCGCACGCGCACCAGCCGCTTCGTGCGCGTGACCCAGCGGCGGCGGGAGCGGTACTGGAGCTTGAGCCGCACGTGGGTGGCGGGATCGGCGACGCCGGTCAGCCGTGCGCGCTGGCCGAGCCGGAGCCGGTTGCGCGACAGGTTGACGCTCAGGCGCGCGAGCACGGTCACCTTGCGGGGCGGGGACTCGAGCCGCGCCCGCGCCGGGTCGCCGGCGAACACCGCCCGCACCTGGCCGCTGGCCGGGAGCTCGACCGTTGCGCGCCAGCTGCCGTCGACGCCGGCCGCGGTGGAGGCCAGCGACCGCCAGGTCGTCGAGCCGCTGCGCAGGTACTCGACGTCGATCGCCGCCCCGCCCGGCGCCGAGCCGTCGGGGAAGCGCAGGTAGCCGGAGACCTCGGACGGCTTGACGCCGCGGATCTCCTTGACCGCGTACACGCTCAGCCCGATCGACGGGCCCGCGAACTGCGCCGCGGCGCTCCGGAGCTGGTCGAGCTGGGTGTAGAGGACGTTGCCCGGGCAGGAGGTGCTGTTGCCGTCGCGGTGGCCGGAGATGCGGTCGAACGTGACCGGCGTGCCCGACGGGTAGCGGTTGCTCGGGCCGCCGGCGGAGATGACCGTGACCTCGCCGTCGATCGGGACGGCGTGCAGCGCCATCTTCCAGCCGATAAGCCGGGCGAGCGCGTCCATGCCCTCCGGCGTCTGGGCGATCGACGTGAAGTCGCCGAGGCAGGCCACGCCGGTCGACACGCTGTTGTAGCCCTGCGCCTGGGCGCCGACGATCGCCTGGTCGACGCCCCCCGCACGGCCCTCGAAGACCTGGCCGTACTTGTCGACGAGGAAGTTGTAGCCGATGTCGTTCCAGCCGTTGGAGTTGCGGTGGTAGCGGGCGATGCCGAGCACGATCCCCGCCGAGTCCTCGGGCCCGTAGTCGTTCGCGGTCACCGTGTGGTGGACGAACGCGATCTGCACCTCGCCGTACTGCGGCCCGGCGCGCGGCGGGACCGAGTCGGCGCCCCAGTCGGCGCGCGGGATGATCGCCGGCGGCGCGCCGGCCTGGGCGCGCCGGGCGCGGCGGCCGAGCCGGGTGGCGAGGCGGGCGGTCGGCAGGGCGCGGACGAAGCGGGCGCGCAGCGCGCGCGGGGCGCCCTTGAGGCGCAGCTGGAACTCGTCGGCGGCGCCGACGAAGGCGGGGTCGGTGCCCGCCGGGAGGCGGCCACGGTCGGGCCCGTGGTCGCCGAGCCCGTGAAGCGCGACCCACTTCGTCCAGCGGCCGCCTCGCCGGCGCGCGCGGAGCTGCGCCTCGGCGTGCGAGCCACGGGCCCAGACGAGGCCCACGAGGTCGAAGCGGCGAGGCGCGCGGAAGACGCGCGTGGTGTGCCAGCCGGCGGTCGCGGCGCGGGCCTCGACGGCGCCGTCGAGCGACATCTCGAACAGCGCCTCCGGCCGAGCGGCCAGTGCCGGGACGGCGGGGCGGAGGCTCGAGGCGGCGGCGGCGAGCGCACCGGCCTTCAGGGCCTGCCTGCGAGTGAGGGAGGGCACGACCAGCTTCAACACGGCAATTGGTGGAACGGAGCGCACCGTAGCCGGTTCGCCGGCTGACGCTGCACGACGTCGTGCGTCGCCTCCCGCTCGGCGCGCGTGCCCTGCCGCCCGGCGCGCGTCGTCCTCCCGCTCGGCCTGCGTCGCCCTACCGCTCGGTGCAGTCGGGGCACGCCCCGCGGAGCACGATGTCGTGCCCGCCGACGGCGTAGCCGAGCCGCTCGCCGACGCCGTCGATCAGCCGCTCGAGCTCGGCGTCCTCGAAGGCGTCCATCTTCCCGCAGCGGTCGCAGATCGCGTGGTGGTGATGCTCGCCGCTCGGGTCGGCGGGCTCGTAGCAGGCGACGCCGTCGACGTCGATCCTGTGCACGAGCTTGAGCTGCGCGAGCACGTCCAGCGCGCGGTAGACGCTGGCCAGCCCGACCGCCTTGCCGCCACCGCGCAGCCGGTCGTGGATGTCCTGCGCGCTCAGGCAGCAGTCCTGGCGGGCGAGCAGGGCGAGCACCTCCTCGCGCGCGCCGCCGGCTCGGTGACCGGCGCGCGTGAGCTCACGGTGCGCGTGCTCGGTCCAGGTGCCCACGGGCGAGATGGTAGCGCGGATGATGCGAACGAGAATGATTTTCAGTAAGCTTCTCCGCCATGATCGCCCGCGTCGTCGCCGCTCTGCTGCTGCTCGCGGTCGCCCTAGTGGCCTGCGGCGAGGACGACCGCGCCGCCTCGGGCGAGCGCGTCACGGTCGTCGCCACCACGACGCAGGCGGCCGACCTCGCCCGCAACGTCGGCGGCGCGGACGTCGAGGTGGTGGCGCTGCTGGCCGCCAACGCCGATCCGCACGACTACGAGGTCCGCCCGCGCGACCTCCAGGCGCTGACCGACGCCGACCTGATCGTGCGCTCCGGCGGCGACCTCGACGAGTGGCTGCAGGAGGCGATCGAGGGCGCGGGGTCGGACGCGCCGGTGCTGACGCTGATGGACGGCGTCCGGGCGGTCGACGACGACCCGCACTGGTGGCAGGACCCGCGCAACGCCGTCCTCGCGACCGGCGCGCTCGCGCGCGCGCTGAGCGAAGCCGACGCGGCGGACGCCGCCGCCTACCGTGCGAACGCCGCCCGCTACCAGGCGCGGCTGCGGCGGCTCGACCGCGCCGTGGCGGACTGCCTCGGCCGCATCCCGGCGGCGCGACGCAAGCTCGTCACCACCCATGACGCGCTGGGCTACTACGCGCGCCGGTACGGGATCGAGGTGGTCGGGACGGTGATCCCGTCGCTCTCCACGCGCGGCCAGCCGTCGGCGGGCGAGATCGCCGACCTCGTCGAGACGATCCGCGAGCAGGGCGTGCGGGCGATCTTCGCCGAGAGCTCGGTGAACGCGAAGGTCGAGCAGGCGATCGCGCGCGAGACCGGCGCGCGGGTCGGGAAGGCGCTGTGGGCCGACACGCTCGGACCGGAGGGCTCCGACGGCGAGACGTATGTGGCCTCGATCGCCGCCAACACGCGGGCGATCGCCGACGGCCTGGCCGGCGAGCGCTGCTCGATCGATGCTTGACGCGTTCGAGGCGCCGTTCATGCAGCGGGCGCTGCTCGAGAGCCTGCTGCTCGCCGCGCTGGCGGGCGTGCTCGGCTCGTGGATCGTCCTGCGTCGGCTCGCGTTCTACACGCACGGCGTCGGCACGGCGGCGTTCCCGGGCCTGGTCGCGGCCGGCCCGGCCGGCGTGGCACCGCAGGTGATGGCGCTCGGCGCCGCGCTGCTCTACGCCGGCGGGGTCGAAGGCCTCAAGCGGACGCGCCGCGTAGCGGCCGACGCGGCGACCGGCCTGATGCTGGTCGGCGCCCTCGCGCTCGGCGCCGTCCTCGCCTCCGACGTCTTCGAGACGGGGGCGGGCGTCGACCGGCTGCTGCTCGGCAGCCTGATCGGGATCTCCGACCGCGACCTGTGGCTGACCGCGGGCGTGCTCGCGGCGGTCGCGGCGCTCGAGCTCGCCCTGCGGCGCGCGTGGCTCGCGCAGGGCTTCGACCCCGCCACGGCGGGGGCGCTGGGGATCCGCGGCCGGGCCGCCGACGCGCTGCTGATGGTCGCGGTGGCCGCGGCCGCGGTCGTCGCGCTCGACGCCGTCGGTGCGCTGCTCGTGACCGCGGTGCTCGTCATCCCGGCCGCCACGGTGCGGCTGGTGGCGACAAGCGTCGGCGCGCTGCAGGCGGGCACGGCGGCGCTGGCGGCGGTCGAAGGCGTGATCGGGCTGTGGCTGGCCTACGAGCTCAACGTCGGGCCCGGCCCGGCGACCGCGGTGCTCGGCGGCGCGGTGTTCGCCGTGCTGGCGATCGCGAGGCGCGCATGGTGAAGGTCGAGGAGCTCCAGGCCGGGTACACGACCGCGACGGCCGTCATCTGGGGCGTGTCGTTCTCGCTCGAGCCCGGGACGATCGCGGCGGTGCTCGGCCCGAACGGCGGCGGCAAGACGACGCTCTTCCGCGCGCTGCTCGGCGAGCTGCCCGCGCTCGGAGCCGCGGATCTGGGCGGGGTCCCCGCCTACGTCCCGCAGACCGACCGCACGCGGCTCGACTTCCCCGTCAACGCGCTGGACGTCGTGCTCATGGGCGCGTACGCGCGCACGCCCGCGTGGCGGCGCGTCGCGCGCGCCGACCGCGAGGCGGGGCGGGCGGCGCTCGAGCGGGTCGGGATGGGCGACCGCGCGCGGACGCGGTTCGGGGCGCTGTCCGGCGGCCAGCGCCAGCGCGTGCTGATCGCACGGGCGCTGCTGCAGGACC
>Ga0081538_10000801_pt1 | contig 34106 bp, 36 predicted proteins | sample TabmetS5T2R1_FD_71022 | JGI IMG/M metagenome (GOLD analysis project Ga0081538, IMG submission 71022) | Tabebuia heterophylla rhizosphere microbial communities from the University of Puerto Rico - S5T2R1 | ecosystem: Host-associated > Plants > Roots > Rhizosphere ...
CGGCTCGAGGGCCTGGAGGCCGTAGTCGCCGAAGGCCACGCTGGTGCCGCCGCTGGCCACGCCGCGGCGGTGGCCGCGGTGCTGCTTGCGGTGCTTGACGCGCTTGGGGGTCAGCATCGGTCACGCACCACCCTGCTCGGCCGGCTCGGCGGCCGCCTCGACCGGGGCCTGCTCGACCGGGGCCTGCTCGACCGGGGCCTGCTCCACCGGGGCCTGCTCCACCGCGGCCGGTGCCTGCTCCACCGGCGCGGGGGCCGGCTCCACGGGCGCCGGGACGGGCTCCACCGGCGCAGGCGCGGGCGCGGGCGCCGGAGCCACGGGAGCGGGAGCCGGGGCAGGCGCCACCGGAGCGGGCTCGACCGGGACCGGTGCGGGAGCCACCGGAGCGGGAGCCGGGGCGGGCGCCACCGGAGCGGGCTCGACCGGGACCGGTGCGGGAGCCACGGGGACCGGAGTGGGCGCCGGGGCCGGCGCGGGAGCCACCGGCGCGGCCTCGACCGGGGCGGGGGCGGGTGCCACCGGCACCTGCTCCACCGGCGCGGGCGCCGGGGCCGGCGCGACGGCCTCGACCGGCGCGGGGGCGGCCTGCACGGGCGCCGGCTCGGGTGCCGACTTCGCGAGGGCGACGACGGCCTGTGCCGGCGACACGCCCTGCTTGACCGTCCGGGCCTCGAGCAGCGCGGTCCCGCCCCTTAGCGCGATCCTGGCGGTCGCGTTCGAGCCGGCCTTGGCCGAACGCGCGCCGACCGCCGTCGTTGCGCCGCCCGAGCGGCTCGTCGTGGCCTTGGCCCGAGTCGCCTTGGAGCTGCCGCCGCCAACCGCCTTGGCGGCGCTCGTCGCCGCCACTCCCGAAGCCGCGGCCCCGTCCAGGTACGGCTGCGGGTCGCGCGCCACCCCGTTGACGCGCGTCTCGAAGTGCAGATGCGGCCCGGTGCAGCTGCCGGTGCAGCCCACGTAGCCGATGACCTGGCCCTGCTGGACGCGCGTTCCGGCGGCGACCGCGAACCGCGACATGTGCGCGTAGCAGGTCGAGAAAGTGCTCGAGTGCGTGATGCAGATGATGTTTCCGTAGCCGCTCTGCTGGCCCGCGACCGTGACGGTCCCGCAGGCGGCGGCGCGGATCACCGTGCCCATGGGGGCGGAGATGTCGACGCCGTCGTGGTTTCGACCCCAGCGCGGCCCGAAGGGGGACGTCTGCGTGCCGCGAACCGGGCTCGAGAGCGTCGAGGAGCAGCCGCCCGCCGGTGCGCCGCGGTCGGCCACGGGCCGGGTCACGCCGGGCGAGGGTTCGCTTCCGGCGGCACCCTCGTCTCTGCCCGCCGATTCTTGCCCGCCGTCCGAGCTCTCGTCGCCGCCGGACGTGCCGGACGAATCGTCAGTCGCACGATCACGAGTCGCCTCGGCCTCACCGCTATCGGCCTCACCCGAGCCGTCCGTCCGGGTCACGTCACCGCGCGCCTCGGCGCCGCTCGCCGTCGCCGCCGCGGCGCGGACGCCGTCGTCGGCGCCTGAGTCTTCCTCGTCGTTGGCTACGGCCCCCCAGCCGCGCTCCATCGCGGAGCCCGCCTGCGAGACGCCGGCCTGAGCGTCCATCTGACGCCCGGCCTTACGCAGCGTCTGCTCGAGGCGCTGCTTCACCTGCGGCGGCGCATCGCCGCCGGTGGAGGCGCCGCTCGCCGAGCCGGACACGCCGCTCGCCGAGCCGAACAGAGCGGCCCACGTGGCGGGGCCCACGATGCCGTCCACCTGCAGGCCGGCGGTGCGCTGGAACCGCCGCACCGCCGCGTCCGTTTGCGGACCGAAGACGCCGTCCACGGCCACGCCGAGCGCGCCCTGGACCTGCGCCACGAGATCACCCTGCGCTCCGACCATCAGGGGCAAGCCGCCGTCGCGGACCTCGATCGCCCGGTTGGCCGGCGATTCCGAGGCGACAGCGGCCTTCGTGCCGCCCGCCAGCTGGGCGGCGGCGAGCGGAGCAGTGGGACCGGCGACCACCGCCGTGGCCAGGGCGGCCGAGACGTGCTTCCTCCGGGCGATCTCCCGCCGCGCCTTCGGCGTGAGCGCACGCCGATACCTGGACCGCTCGAGCGAGCGCTGCCAGACCTCCGGCGAGGCCAGGTCCCTACGTGCCGTCGTCATCCGTCATGTCCCCTTCCGCTCGGGCCTACGGGGTTAGCTGACGGGCTCGCGCTGGAAGATGCGCTATTGCGGCACTCGGGGCCGCTAATTCGCCCCCGGCGGCTCTCGGCCGCCTCTGGTTCCCCCGTTCCCTACACGAGGCGTGCAGGGATTCGGCGCTTGACTTCGACACAACAACCCCGGGCAGGAGAAGTTGCGCGCGCCCACAGTAGCGGATTTGCGGGGAGTTTCAAGCCACAACCGTGCAGCGCGCTCTGCGCGGCCCCGGGCCGGGGATACCATCGAGGCGAGCCGACCCGATGGACGACGCACGCGCACGCCTGATCGCCGAGCTGCGGGAGCACGCGCTGGTGATAGGCGACGTGACGCTCACGAGCGGCCGGAAGGCGAAGTACTACGTGGACGCCAAGCGGGCCATCCTGCGCCCCGACGGCTTCCGCGCGCTCGGCGAGATGGTGGCCGCGGAGGCGGAACGCGTGCGCGCCACGGCGGTTGGCGGCATGACGATGGGGGCCGATCCGGTCGCCTGCGCGGCGCTCGCCGCGGGCGCGCCGATCAAGGCCTTCTTCGTACGGAAGGAGCGCAAGCAGCACGGCCTCCAGCGGTGGATCGAGGGACCGGAGCTCGACCCCGCCGAGCGCTGCATGATCGTCGAGGACGTGGTCACGACCGGCGGCTCGACGGTGAAGGCGATCGAACGCGTCCGCGAGGAGGATCTCGAGATCGTCGGGGTGGTCAGCGTGCTCGACCGGCTGGCCGGCGGAGCGGACGCCATCCGCGCCGCCGCGGACGGCGCGCCGTATTCCGCCCTCGTCACGATCGACGACGTCTATCCGGAGCGCCCGGACCGCTGAGCCGTCGCGAGCCAGCCGTCGATCAGACGGCGGGCGATGGTGAACGGCGGCGGGAGGAACACCGCGCCGTGTCCGGACGCGGCGTTCCGCACCTCGTCCCGCCCGAACCAACGTACGTCCGAGAGCTCGCGATCGTCCGGATGCGGCTCCCGGGCCTCGGCCTCGGCATGGAAGCCGAGCATCAGCGAGCTGGGGAACGGCCACGGCTGCGAGTCCACGTAGGCGACCGCCCGCACGGCGATGGCCGACTCCTCGAGGATCTCCCGCCGCACCGCGTGCTCGAGGCTCTCCCCCGGCTCGACGTACCCCGCCAGGACCGAATACCGCCCGTCCGGCCATTCGGCCTTGCGGGCGAGGAGCAGCCGCTCGCCGTCGGTGACCCGGACGATCACCACCGGATCGGTCCGGGGGAAGTGGTGCGTGTCGCAGGCCGGGCAGTGGCGCTCGTGGCCCCCGTCGCGCGGCGCCGTCGGCTGTCCGCAGTTCGCGCAGAAGCGGTGCTGCCGGTGCCAGTTCAAAAGGGAGGCTGCATACGCGGCGAGCGCCGCCTCGTCGGGCCGCAGCTCCGCGGCGGCCTCGCGCAGCCCCGCGGGCGCCCCCCGAGCGGGGGCGGCGTCGCCTACATCGGTCGCGAACAGAGGCGAGTCGCCGGTGAGGCCGAGGAAGACGTCGCCGTCGCGAGGCCGTGCCAGCACGAGACGGCTGTCCTCCACCCAGACGCCTCGCTCGGAGAGCTGCAGCGCCCGCGCCCGCGGGTCCTTCCTTCTCGCCGCGACCCACTCGGCGCTCCGTCGCTTGAGGGGCGCCCGGTCGAGCCCGGCGTGGGCGAAGGTCATGGGCGCGCTCACCGTGCCCGGAGGCTATCCCGAGCACCTAGGCTCCCTGTCCCCAGGTGATGGAGCGCAGAAGTGAAGCGGAGGCCCCCCTTCGCGCTCGCGCCGCTGCGCAGGTGCGCGAGCGCGGGAGCGCGCTGCTCGAGGAGGCGGCCGAGCGCTCGCGGCCGAGCATCGTGGCGGCCCGCCTCAAGGCGAACCTGCTCTGGTTCGCGCAGGCCGCTCTCGCGACGTCGGTCGCATGGGTGATCGCGAAGGAGGTGCTCGGCCACCCGCGCCCGATCTTCGCCCCGGTCGTCGCGCTGATCGGGGTAAGCGCCACGCTCGGGCAGCGCCGCCGGTACGCGACGGAGATGGTGATCGGCGTGGCGCTCGGAATCGGCATCGCCGACGCCCTGGTGGTGGCCATCGGGGACGGGCCCGTTCAGGTTGGCGCCATCGTGGCGGGCGCCATGGCGGTGGCGGTGGCGGTGGGCGGCGGCGCGATCCTCGTGAGCGAGGCCGCCGTGTCGGCCCTGCTCGTCGTGACCGTTCAGCCGCCCGGGAGCGGCCTCTCCGGCGAGCGCTTCCTCGACTCGCTGCTCGGGGGCGTGCTTGCCCTGATCGTCACCGCGCTCCTGCCCGCGAACCCCGGGGCGGCCGCGAGGCGGGCCGCCGCGCCGCTCCTCGCGGGGCTCGCCACCACTCTGGACGAGGTCGCGCTGGCGCTGGAGCACGGCGACGCTGACCTGGCCGACCGGGCGCTGCTCCGGGCCCGCAGGCTCGATCCCGCGCCGCTCGCCGAGAGCGTGGCCGCCGGGCAGGAGATGCTCCAGCTCTCCCCGTTTGCGCGGCGCGCCCGTGCCCGATTCAGCCGCTACGCGCTGGCCTCGACGCAGATCGACGCGACGCTGACGAGCGTCAAGGCCCTGAGCCGAGCGTCGGCGCGCGGCATTGCGCTGGGCGCGCACATACCGGAGGCCGTGCCGTCGGCCGTCCGCGACCTGGCCGAGACCGTACGGACGCTCGACCGCTACTTCGAGCACCCGGAGGAGCGGCCGCCGGTGAGCGAGCACGCACTACGCGCCGCAGCGAGGGCCACGCTCGTGCTCGAGGTGACCTCGAACCTGCCCGTGAGCGTGATCGTCGGTCAGGTGCGTTCCGCGGCGGTCGACCTGCTTCGAAGCTGGGGCCTCGACCGTCAGGAGGCCGAGGATCTGGTCCGCGCCGCGGCGGCGTCGATGGCGGCGGAGGAACAGCCGGATGAGTCCGGCCGGTAGGGCGCGGCGGGCGGCGGCGCAGGCCTAAGCGTACGCCGCCGCTATGCCGCCGCCTTGTGCTTTTCGAAGCGGACGCGGGTGTGCCCGTCTCCGTTCCTGACCTCGAGGCGATCCATGATCGCCGCGATGATCGGGATGCCACGGCCGTACGTCGAATCGAGCGGAGCGGGCTCAAGGTTGCTGTCGAACGTGCCGCAGTCGGTGACCTCGACGCGTACGCCGTCGGCGACCCGTTCGGTCGTCATCAGGATGCAGTCGTTGGGCCAGGCCTTCCCATGCTGCACCGCATTCGAGACGGCCTCGGTCGTCGCGAGCATCAGGTCCCACGTGGCCTCGCCGTTCAGCCCGGCCTCCGCGGCCGCCTCGCGGGCGATCGCGCGGGCCGCCGGTGTGCTGGCCGCGGTGGCCTCGAGCCACGTCTCGCGCTTCATGTCACTTCCCGTGTGTCGGTCGGTGCGCCGGGCGCCGGGTGGCGACGCCGCCGGCCCCGCGCCTTCGCCGGGGCGGCCGCACCGGGAGCGATGGATGTCGCTCGCATCGGTTCCTCCTCCTAATGCGTCGGTTGCTGCTTGGCCGGGACCGAGACGGTCCCGACCCGAATCGATCGCTGTGGAGGGCGGGTTAGCCGGGGCGCTCGAGCGGGGTGAGGAACGCGGCCCGGTAGAGGCGGGACGCGGTCGGCTGGAGCCGCGTTCGGGGGCCGGTCAGGGCCAGGGCGGCCAGTAGCGCCGCGAGCAGGGCCAGGCCAGCGGCGGAGAAGGCCCCGCCGGGCCCCGCGCTCGCGGAGCCGGGAGCCGGCGACGACGGCGGCACGTCTTGGGGGCTGCCGGGGTCCCTCTGCCCCTCAGCGTGCCGGCCGTCGCCGCGGCGTCCCGGGGAGTGGGCGGCCGCATCATCGTGCGGTGCGGCCGCGGGAGCGGCTTCGATTTGCGTATACGCGGTGTATGGCGCCGGCTCAGCTGCGCCGAACGGCGCCGGAGCCGGCCTCTCGCCGAGCGTCACGGCGGGCGCGGAGTCGAACGCGACGAAGCGCTCGAGCTCGCGAAGCAGCAGCCGCAGCGCCGCACGGTCCACCCCGGAGTGGAGGAGCGCCGACATCAGGTCGCGCGAGGAGGCCTGCGCGCGCTCGAGCCGGGAGTGGACCCGGTGGACGAGCGCCTTCAGGCGTGGGGTGAGCGCCGGCGCGGCGTCCAGCCGAGCGTCGAGCGCCAGCAGGACGGGGGCGATCCGGTCGAGCCCGTGTCGTAGGCGGACGAGGCCGGAGGTCGGAGCGAAGCCATCTACCTCGAGGCGGCGCCCCAGTTCGCCTATCTGACCCTGAATCTCGCGCAGCCCGCGGTCCGCATCGTGGATGAGCCGCTGGAGCCTGTCTGCATGCTTGGGCGGTGGCGCCGCTGCGGCGCTGGCATCCGGCGTGCTCGGCGGCGGGGCCGGAACGGTCGGGGCGGTGACGACGACCTTCGCGGCCTCCGCCTTGGGGGGCGCCGCCGGGGGAGCGGCGGGCGCCGGCCGCAAGGCGTCACCGGTCGTCGGCGGCCGCGAGAGATCAGAGCCGGACGGCGGCTGGGGCGGCGTCTGTGACTCGGCGAGCGGACGCGCGGTGGTACCCGTGGCCGCCTCCTGCTGGGCGGGCGGCGGGGACGTCGACGACGGCGTCGCGGGGGACGATGTCGCTGCGGTGGGCGCCCCCCCGCTTCCGCCCTGCTGCGGGGCGGCGGGCGTCGAGACCACCTCGGCCGCCGCGCCGGCGCCGGCCGCCACGGTGTCCTGCGCGAGCGCCTGAGCGCCGCCCGTCGTGCCCCCGCCGGCGGGGGCCGGCGCCGCCGAAGACCCGGTCGTCTCCGCCGAGGGGTCGGTCTCGGAATCGGCGCTTGCGACCGGGCAGACCGCGGCGAGGAGCACGGTCGCGGCAAGCGTCGCGGCGGGGAGTGGGCGCGGGGCCATTGGTCTTGCGACATCGTCGCACGGGTTTGCCGCCCGAAAGCGAAGAAATCGTGGAAATGGGCGTACTTCCGCTATTACGCACCCATCGCGGTTGCGTACGTATGTCCCGTCGGGCGACGGCCTGCTCGAGGCGATGCGCGAGGGTCCCTCGGCGCGCTCGCGCGGGCGGACGCGGGTCCCACGGCGCGGCGTGATCGCCGCGCGCGGTCCCCGCGTCCTGCGGTACCCGCGCGAGCGAACCGAATGCTCACGAGGGACCGCCCCTCTTCTACCCGAGCGGTCTCACGAAAAACGGCCGCTCTCCTCGGCCCGGGCGACGCTTCGAGCGAGGGTGAGCCCGCCCATCAGAAGCGCGATCCCGAGCCTGGGGGACGGCGCTCACGGGTCGGACGGGCGTACGAGCCTCGCCGCCGAGCCGTCAGCGTCTCGGAACCGGTCGGTCCTCGTCGTCCTGGGCTATGGGCGCCTGCTCGTCGGGCGAGCCGCGCTGGGAGGTAGCGCGTTCCGCCTCGGCCCGTTCGAGCTCCTCGCGTCCGGTCTGCGCCTCCTGCTGTCTCTGCGTCTCACCCGGTCGGGCGCCCTGCTCGCGAAGCTGCCGCTGGCGCTCCTCGCTGCTCATCCGCTAGCTCGAGCTTTTCTTGCCGCCCTTACGGCCGCCCTTCTTGCCGCCGCGCGATGAAGAGCCCGGTGAGTTAGCGATCGCCGCCGCACGCGATTTGCTCATCCCCTTCTTGCGGAGGCCCTCGTACTGCTTGTCGTTCTTGACGCTTGGACCGTGATCCTTAGCCATACCGTGCCGATACCCGGTGCGGGCGCAAAAACGCCGGCTGACGCACCCGTCAGGGGGTTGTGTGATCCCGCTCGTGCAGGGGCTCGAAGAGGTTGCCGGGGCTGTCCGGCGACGCGCCGCTCGAGAACGCGAGCCGCTCCACCACCCGCGGCGCCAGGCGGCTCCACAGCTTCGGCGCGATCCCGTTCGACAACTCGAGCGCGCGCCCGGCGTGCCGGTCCGTTATCTCGCGCTTGGGGTCCTCGGCGCACCACACGATGCGCTGGGCGATCTCCTCGGCCGATCGCGCCAGCGGGAGGGCCCTGGTGTTGCGGCCGGAGAAGTTGGCGGCGCGGCGCCACATGGGCGTGTCCACCGCCTGGGGAAGGACCGTCACCACGTGGATCTCGGGGTCGTCGTCCACCTCCTCGCGTAGGCATTCGGAGAAGGCGCGGATCGCGAACTTGCTGGTCACGTAGGCGCTCACGTACGGCGACGGGACGCGGCCCCACACCGACGAGACGTTGATCAGCACCCCGCCGCCCTGGGCGCGGAACCGGGGCAGCGCGGCCCGCGACCCGTGGATCTGACCGAACAGGTTGACCTCCATTACTCGGCGCCACGCGTCGGACGGGGTGTCCTCGAAGCGGCCGTAGAGCATCACGCCGGCGTTGTTCACCCAGACGTCGATGCGGCCGAGCTCGGCCGTAACCCGGCGAGCGAACTCGCCCACGGCCGGCTCGTCGGCCACGTCCACCGGTTCCGCCAGGACCGCGGCGCCACGCGTCCGGCACTCGTCGGCCACCCGGCCGAGGGCGTGCTCGTCTCTCGCGATCAGCGCGAGGGTGGCGCCCTTGGCGGCCATCGCAGCCGCGGTCGCGCGGCCGATCCCGCTCGATGCCCCGGTGATGGCGACGACCGCGCCCGCGAGCCTTCGGGGCATCGCCGCTAGGTCCGCTCCTCGAGCGCGACCCAGGCCTGGTTCATGAAGTCGGCGGCGGAGAGCACCGCGAAGACGCCGGCGACGACCCGAGTTGCGTCGGGGTCGCGGACGTAGCCTCCCACCGCGGCCGCCGCCACCCACTGGCCGACGCAGTACGGGCATATGACCAGCTCGCCGACGGCCTGCCTGATGCCACTGCCGCGGGGCTCCTCGGAGACCTCGGAGGGACCCGCCTCGCCCGTGTAGCGCGTAAACGGGCTCCTCAGGAAGCTCGTCACGCGGTCCTTGGCGATCAAGCGGCTCAGCTTCTGCGTGGCGGCGGCGAGGATCACGAAGTCGCCGAACGGCAGCTTTCCGGGGAGGCTCCGGCCGGAGCGCCGGTGCGCCTCGACGTAGGCGGCCGAGGCCGCGGCGAACACGCCGGTGAGCGCGCCGTAGCTCGCGAGCGGAATGTGCTTATGGGGTGAGTAGCCGTACATGGGCGCGCCGACGCGATGCGTTACGCCCGGTACCCGCTCCCCGCGCGGTTACACCGAACCTGGTCGCCCGCATCGACGAACTCCTGCGGGTCGAGCCTCAGCTCCTCGAACGTCTCGTCGAGCCCCTCCCAGAAGCGCTTGATCTCCTCGGGGCCGCGGCAGGAGTCAGAGCTCGCCCCGGGGCAGCACCACCCCACCTCGGGGTGAAACGAGGCGACGGCGCTGTCGAAGTCGCGCCGTCCGCCGCTCCGCGCGGATGGCCGCGGCTTGCCTCGAGTCCATCCAGATCTCCCAGCGCCCCGAGGCGGAGCGCCGGCCGTCCTGCAGGCGGTACGGACGGCGGCCGCCGAACTCCGTCTGGCGCAGGTGGGCGACGCCGCCCAGCACCGAGGCGATCCGCCGGCGTGGCCATCCGATCGCATCCTCGACCTCCGGGAACGTGCGGGACCGCTCGGGTGACGCGGCGAGAGCGCCGAGCAGGTCGCGCATCAGGTCGCTACAGCGGTCGTGGAAGCGGGCGATGTCACCGGCGTCGTCCAGTGCGTTCTCGGGCGCATGCTCGGCGGCGATCGAGGGGAGGCGGGGCGGCGGCACGCTACCGGTGGTGGTTCACGACCTCGACGTTGTTGCCGTCGGGATCGAGGACGAACGCGGCGTAGTACCCGGGGTGGTACTCCGGACGCTCGCCGGGTGGCCCGTTGCTTCGAGAGCCGGCGCCGACAGCGGCCTCGTGAAAGCGGTGGACGTCGCCGTCGTCGTCGGTGGCGAACGCGAGGTGGACGTGCTCGGTCGGCGTTCCTTGCAGGAAGGAGAGGGAGCCGTCCGCGCCGGTCAGGCGGAGGCGGTCGGGGCGGACGCCGCGGACCTCGAGGCCGGCGTGCGGGGCGATGGCCTCGTAGAAGCGCGTTGAGGCGGCGAGGTCGGCGACGCGGATCCAGACGTGGTCGACGAGCCCGCTCCGGCGCAGGCCACCGTGGTGCACGGCCTCGGCGCTGTTGCCGTCGGGATCGAGCAGGAAACCCCCGTAGTAGTCGCCGCCGTATTGCGGCCTCGGCCCCGGCCGCCCGTCGTCGGCGTAGCCGGCCTCGGTGCCCGCTCGCCAGAACTCGTCCACCAGATCGCGCGAGGACGCCCCAAAGCCGAGGTGAAGCCGGCGCGTGGGCGGACTCGACTCGTCGGCCCCGGTGAGCGAGAACTCCTGCCAGCCGGTGAATCCTCCCGTCCGGAACGTCCTCTCTACGCCGAGCGGGGCGAGAACGGTGTCGTAGAAGCGCTCGGACGCGCTCCTGTCGGTAGCGCGGATCGTCAGGTGGTCGAACATGGACGCACGGCAAGCTATCCGGTTGCGCCGCCTTCCTCGGGGGTACGCGACTCCAAGGCCAGGCACCGAGAAGGACAGGCACGGCGAGGATCCGAGGGACATTTCGGACAAGGGCGGCCGTTCAGGCGCTCGGCCGCGCCGCCGAGCTCGCGATCACGCCGGTCGGGCTCGTGGCCGACGAGATCCCGCGCCAGCGGTCGTCGCTGCGCGAGACCGGGCACCGCCCGTGGCCGCCGCCGGCACGGCCCTGGTTGATGGGCCAGACGTGGTACGACCTGCTGTTCGCCCACTGGGCGCTGCCGCCGGAGGTCGTCAGGCCGCTCGTGCCGGAGCCGCTGCAGCTAGACGAGCGGGACGGCCGCGCCTGGCTCGGGGTCACGCCGTTCGTTGTGGGCGGCCTGCGGCCGCGCGGGGCTCCTCCGATGCCCTGGCTGTCGCGTTTTCCGGAGCTGAACGTGCGCACGTATGTCCACTACCGCGGGCGACCTGGGATCCATTTCTTCAGCCTCGACGCGGCGCGGCTTGCCGCGGTCGTGGCGGCGCGACGCAGCTACCGCCTCCCGTACTTCCACGCGGACATGACCGCAATTCGGGAGGAGTCGACGATCAGGTACGAGAGCTCACGGAAGGGCTCGTCCGGTCCGCGGGCGGACTTCCGCGCGCGCTACGGGCCGGCGGGCCCGCGGCTCCCGCTCATGGCCGGCACGCTCGAGCGCTGGCTCACGGAGCGCTATTGCCTCTACGTCGTCGAGGAGGGCGCGGGGGTCCTGCGCGGCCAGATCCACCATCCGCCCTGGCAGCTCCACGCGGCCCGAGCGACGATCGAGCTCAACACGATGGGGGCGCCGCTCGGCCTCGAGCTCGACGCCGAACCGCTGCTCCACTACAGCGGGCGCCAGGACGTCGTGATCTGGACGCTCGAGCCGGCCTGACGCGCCGCCTTGCCGAAGCGCCCCGAGCAGGATTCGAACCTGCGGCCTACTCCTTAGGAGGGAGTCGCTCTATCCGGCTGAGCTATCGGGGCTCGCAGATGAGACGATAGCCCGCCTCATGCGGGCGCGAGCGATTCCGGGTGGGTCTCGAGTCTCGGCCGGAACAGCTCTGCGGAGGCCGCCAGCTCCTCGACCAGCTCCTCGGCGTCGGCCGCACGCTCGATCCGGCGGAGGTCGTCGGGGTGGCCGCGCGTGACCGCCAGCTGCGACGAGAAGAGCTGGCAGCAGTCCTCGTCGGGGAGGATCGAGATCTCGTAGGTCCCGAGGCGGTGCGCGATGTCCACGATCTCGGACTTGTCGCGGTCGACCAGCGGCCGCAGGAGCGGCAGCTCGGCGGCCTCCTCCACGACGGCCAGGTTCGGGAGGGTCTGGGAGGCCACTTGGCCGAGCGAGTCGCCCGTTACCAGGGCGTCCGCTTCCTCGCGGCGGGCCAGCGCGGACGCCACCTTGACCATCAGCCGGCGCTGCGACAGCACCTGGAGGCGGCCGGCGCCGGCGGTGGCGAGCCGACGCTGGGCGGGCCCGAACGTCACGACGAACAGGCGTGAGTCGCCCTGGAAGCGGTCGAGCCGGCCGACCAGCGCGTAGGCCTTGTAGATCGACTCGGGTCCGGTGAACGGGCGTCCGCTGAAGTGCACGAAGTCGCAGCGCAGGCCGCGCTTCATCATCCGGTACGCGGCCACGGGCGAGTCGAGCCCGCCGGACAGCAGGACCATGGCCCGGCCGCTCGTGCCGACGGGGAGGCCGCCCGCGCCGCGCAGCCGGTCGCCGGAGACGAGCAACTCGCCGTGGTCGACCTCCACATGCACAGTCAGATCGGGCCGCGACAGATCCACCTCGAGGCCGAGCCGCACGCGCACGGCGTCGCCGATGACCCGCGCCAGCTCGATGGAGCGCAGCGGGTACGTCTTGTCGCGCCGCCGCGCCCGCACCGCGAACGTGCGCCCGGGACGCCCGCGCAGCACGGCCACCGCGGCGTCCGCGGCTGCCGCCGGATCGCGTTCGCAGCGCACGGCGGGCTGTACGACGCTCACCCCCGGCAGCGCCAGGCAGCGCTCCGCGAGCTCCTGCTGCGACGCCGTGCTCGTGATGAGGAGGACGCCGCCGCGGTGGCGGACGTCGAGCGGACCGAGGTCCGCGGTCAGCCGGCGCAGGTTGCGCTCGAGCGCGGCCACGAACAGCGGCCGGTTGCGCCCCTTGAGCGCCAGCTCGCCGAACTTGAGCAGGACGCAGCGATTTCCGCGCAGATCCTCCATCTGCGTGCAGAAGCTAGCGCGCGCTACTCCTCCTCGTACAGCGATTCTCGCGCCAGCTCGGCGCCGCGCGCTCCGAAGAGCCGCACCTCGATGTAGTCGCCCGTGTAGTCGTCGAGCGACACGAGCGTGAAGCGGTCCTCAACCAGCTCGCACTGGTCGGTGGTTGTGGGCCCGAGCTCGGTCGTGGCCACCGCGCCGTTCGGCACCAGAGCCACGCCCCAGACCAGGGTGATCAGGCCGCGCCCGCCCTGGGGTCCGCGCCAGTGGCCGATCTCCTGGTCGGAGAGATCGAGCGCCCAGTCGGGGTTCTGCTCGGCCGTCTCGTCCGTGTAGTCGGCGACGGTCTCGAAGGCGGTGGCCTCGGCGCCCTCGTGCTCGCGCGTGTACGACACGTAGCCGAAGACCTCGCCGCCGTCCTCCGCCGGGGCCGTCGCCGGGACGTAGGTCCGGCCGGCGAACGTGCGGTCGGGAAACCAGGTTATGGGGCCGATGTCGGTCTCGGCGGCCGTGGCGAAGCGCTCGCCGAGGGCTTCGCCCCAGCGCCCGTACGGGAACGGCTCCTGCGGGGGCTCGGCGGCGAAGAGGGGAATCTGGCGCTCGACGGGCGGCACGGCGCGGGCAACCTACACGCTGGCCGCGCGCAGCCGCCTCGCCGCATCCTCGGGGGCGAGGACGTTCAGGTGCACGCCGGTTCCGATCTCGAGGCCGGCCAGCTGGGCGAGCCGGGGAAGGACCTCGATGCGCCAGCAGAAGGCGGCGGCGTCCCGCGGCGCCGTGCGCACCCAGATGTTGAGCGGCGGCAGCGCCCCCAGCTCGGACGCCAGCCGATTCAGCACCCCGTGCAGCGTCCGAGCGGCCAGCGGACCGTCGTCCGAGAACCGCGGCGTCGGTCCCCGCGGCACGACCTGCATGTGGAACGGCACCCGCGCGCCGAACGGGCAGAGTGCCACCGCCTCGTCGTCGACCGCGACCACCCGCTCGCGGCGACGGACCTCCTCCTGCACCAGGTCCTCGAGCAGGTTGCGGCCCTGCGTGCGCTCGGAGTACGCGGTGAATCGCTCCCGCTCGCGGGCCACCGCGGCCGGCACGAAGGGCAGGGCGTAGAGCTGCGCGTGCGTGTGCGGAAGCGAGGCGCCGGCCTCCTTCCCCTCGTTCACGATGATGTGGACGTACGCCGCTTCCGGGTGGGCCCGCATCCGCTCGCGCCAGACCGACATGGCGGTCTCGACCTGCTCGGGCCGCAGCTCGGCCAGCGAGGTGACCGGGTCCGGGGCGTTCACGATGACCTCATGCGCGCCGCGAGCGGGCCGAGCCGAGAACAGGTTCGGCTCGCCGCGGCCCGCGGCGAGCGGGTCCTCGCCCGCGTCGGGCTCGCCGGAGCCGAGCGCCGGATAGAGGTTCGGGACGACCCGGACCTTCCAGCCGCCGCCGTCCTCCAGCAGGGCGTAGACCTCGGGCGGAGTACGGTCCTCGTGGCCGGCGGAGAAGGGGTCCGCCTCCAGGTCGATGGGCGCCCGCGGCTCCACGTCCAGCCAGGCGCCCGGCCGCGTGCCGCGCTCGCCCGCCACGATCACCTTCAGGCCCGACAGCGGGTCGATCCTGAGCTCAGGCAAGGACCTTCTCCATCGCCACGTGCTCGATGCCCTCCTCCATGAACCGGCGGCCGCGCTCGAGGTACCCCTGGCGCTCGTAGAGGGCGAGGGCGTACGTCTGCGCGTGCAGCGCGATCCGCTCCGCGCCTTGGGCAAGCGACACGCGGTCCGCCTCGCGCAAGATCGCGCCGGCCACCCCTCGCCCCCGCTCCTCGGGCTCGACCGCGAGCCGTCCGAGGCGGGAGAGCCGGCCGCCGAGGAGGAGTCGGCAGGTCCCTATCACGCGTCCGTCCTCGACCGCGACGAGGTGGGTGGCCTCGTGGTCGCGTCCGTCCCGGTCGGCCTGGATCGAGACGCCCTGCTCGCCACAGAAGACCCTCTCGCGCAGCCGAAGCGCGTCGTGCAGCTCCTCGGGGGTGCGTACGGTCCTGACGTCCAGGATCAGCGAGCGTAGCGCTCGATGTCCGCCGCCAGCTTCGCCTCGCTCGAGTAGCCGCCCTGATGGACGTAGGCGAGCTCACCCTTCGAGTCGTAGAAGGCGGTGCTCGGGAACGCCTGGACCGCGTTGAACACGGCGGCGACCTCCAGCCTCGGGTCCTTGTACGAGGGAAACGGCACCGGGAAGTCGCGCAGGAACTTCTTCGCGGCATCGTCGTTGTCGTCCGAGTTCACGCCGATGAAGGCCACCCGCTTCGCGCGTTTGACGGCCTGCTTCTGCAGAAACGGGAACTCGTAGCGGCACGGCCCGCACCACGAGGCCCACTTGTTCACGACGACCGGATAGCCGCGGAGGGCCTCGAGGCGCCGCTCGAAAGCGTCGGCGCCGCCGTCGAGGAGCCGGCTCGCCTGTGAGTGGAGGTCCGCGAGCGGAGCGGGGGCGCCGGTGAGCCGGGCGGAGTCGACAGCGGCGCTCTCCGGCTGGTCGTCCGAGCTCGAGCCGCACGCCGTGAGCGCCATGCAGGCGCAGACGGCTGTGACGACGAGGCGCCCCACCCGGCGAAGGATTGCAGACCCGAATCGTCGGTATGTGTGCTGTAATAGGTACACGCTGACCGTCCCCGAAGGACTCGGCGCGCTCGCCGCTCACGGGACTGTCGAAGTGGCGAGCACCGACGGGCGGACCCTGCTGAGGCTACGAGTTGCCGTCGGCTGAAGCCCGGCCTGCCCCTCCCCTAACGAGAACCGCCTTACCGTGGCCGAGAGTAGCTCCGTGGTCGATGCCTCGCCGGTTTCCGGCGACGATCTGAAGCGCGCAGAGACGTTCGCGCGCGAGCCGTTCGTGCTCGATGGCGAGGAGCCGGGCCAGGCCATCGCCCCCGGGACCGCGCGGCGCATCGCGCTCGACGACGCGCTCGCCGAGATCGCGGCCGGCCGGACCGAGCCCTCGATCGAGTGGCGGCGCAAGTACTCGCTCGTGCTCGGCCTGGAGCGTCTGCTGTCAGAGGAGGAGCCGCACCTGGCGGACGGAGCCGTGCTCTCCGCGCACCAGGTCGACGCCCTCTCCGGCACGCTGATCGCCCTGACCTCGGAGGTGCAGGTGGCGGCGCGCAGCAACGGCCGCGGCCCCGTCGAGGAGCTTTCCACCGGCGAGGTCGCGATCGAGGGCGATGAGCTCGTCGACGAGGAGCCGCTCGACTGGGATCCGGCCGAGGAAGCCGAGGAGGAGGCGGCGACCGACGCCCACGTGGACGATCCGGGCGCGAACCGCCGCTTCTGGTTCGAGCACGCCACCGGCGCCGGCAAGACGGTGGCCGCGCTCGGCTTCGTGGAGGCCTCGCGCACCGGCGGCGTGCTCATCCTGACCCACCGCCGGAACCTGGTGGACCAGTTCCTCGGCGAGCTGCGCGGCCGCGGCTACCGCAAGCGGATATCGGGGGCGCTCCTCAAGGATGGGACCGGCGAGCCGCCGGCCGGCGGGCCGGTGACGGTCGAGACCTACCAGTGGTTCGTGCGGAATGCGGGGAAGGTGTCGGACGCCTACACGATCGTCATCTGCGACGAGGCGCATACCGCGCTCGGTGAAAAGACGAGCGCTGCGATCCGTCAGTGGCGGGGTCCGGTCTTCATCGGGATGACCGCGACGGGCGCGCTGATCGCCCGCCATGTGACGGACCTCTTCCCCACCCAGACCTCTCGCTTCGACCTCGCCCAGGCCGCCAGGCGCGGCGTCATCGCGCCGCTTCGCTGCGTGCGCATCCCGCCGGGCGTGGGGGTGCGCTCGATCGCGAAGGTGCCGCTTCGCCGCGGCGAGGTCGATCAGGACTTCGACCAGGAAGAGCTGGCCGCACTGCTCGACCAGACCCCCTTCAACGTGGCCGTGGCGGACCTCTACAAGACCCGCTTCAAGGACCTGCCGGGCGTCGTCTACTCGGCCGGGGTGAGGCACGCGCACAACGTGGCCAAGGCGTTCAAGGACGCGGGCATGAAGGCCAAGGCCGTGTCGGGCGAGACCCCGAAACGAGAGCTCACCCGCATCCTGTCCGCCTACGAGCGCGGCGAGATCGACGTGCTCGTGAACGCCCAGCTGCTGGCCGAGGGTTGGAACTCGCCGCGGGCGACCGTCTGCATGCACCTGGCGCCCACCGCCTCGAAGCGCGTCTACCAGCAGCGGGTGGGCCGCGTCACGCGGCGTACGCCGGGCAAGGAGGCGGGCATCGTGGTCGACTTCGTCCACCCGGCCACGCCGAACGACGACCCGGTGGTGACGCTTCACTCGCTGCTCGACCGCGACGTCTACCGCGGCGGCGCGATTGTCGTCGGCCCGGTGCGGAGGGGCCGCGGCCGCCGCGTGCGGGTGGAGCGGCGCGTCGTGCCGGTCACGGCCGACCCGCAGCGGCGCGCGCAGGTGTTCGAGCGCGAGCTGTGGCGCATCGCCGTCGAGCACCTGACCTGGGGCGAGCAGCAGGCCTGGGCGATGCTCGCGGGCGCGCGCGTGGCCTCCAACAACTGGCGCCGCGCCAAGGCGATGCTGCACTTCGACTCGACGGGCGACCTGCGGCGCCTCTTCCTCATCACCTGCCTGCGGCGCAACCGCAACTCGCAGCTCCGCCTGCGGGCGCTCTCCGAGGTCGGCAACCTCCGCGACCCGGAGGCGTTCGACGACGCCGTCGAGATCGTCGGCGGCTGGTCCCGCGACGAGCGCCGCGAGGGCGTCAAGGTCCTGCTCCAGGCGCTCACGGAGAAGCAGATCGGCCGCCGCGACCAGGCCGCGCGCTGGCTCTGGCACCTGGCCGAGTACAGCCGCGAGGTGCACGAGGAGTACGCCGTGCAGCGCTGGCCCGAGACGAAGCGGCTGCTCGGGTTGCTCGTCAACTCGGCCGGCGCCGCCCACGCCCGCAACGCCCGGCGGCTGGTTCAGGCGGCCCGCAAGCAGGACCGCCGCCTGTCGGCGGCGCTGCTGGCCGCGGCCCTGGCGCATACGCCGGAGGCGCAGCAGGTGCTGGACGGCGCGCGGATGCGGATGGCCCGCAAGCCGAGCGCGCTGGCCCGCGAGCTGCTCAGGAACTTCCCGAAGGGCAAGCGGCGCCGCGGCGGCCGCCGGCGGAAGCGCAAGGGTGGCGACGGCGCGGTGGCGGCGGAGGGCGCCGTCGCGGCCGGCGACGACCGGACGGGGAACGGGCTGGGTAAGGAGGCCGACGCTCCGGAACCGGCGCGTCAGGACCTGTCGGACGGGGAGCGCTCCGCGGCCTGACCGCCACTTGCGCGGCGCCCTCAGCGCCGCAGGTGCACCTCGCCGGCCTGGAGCGCCACCCGCCCGCCGGCGGTGTCGACGAGCAGCGCGCCCTTCTCGTCGACGCCCCTCCCTACCCCGCTGCCGTTCGCCCAGCGCACCGGGCGGCCGAGGAGGGCATCACGTTCGCGCCACGCGGCGAGCACCTCGCTCGCCGGGCGCGGAAGCCACCGCTCCAGGGCCTCGACCACGCGCGCGAGCACGTCCTCGACGTCCGCATCGACGCCCTCGAGGCGCAGCGACGTCGCCGTCTCCCGCAGCTCGGGCGGGAAGTCGGCGGCGCGCACGTTCAGCCCCACGCCCAGCACCGCCCAGCCCTCCTGTGGCCGCCCCTCGACGAGGATCCCGGCAAGCTTCCGCTGCCGTACCCAGATGTCGTTCGGCCACTTGATCGCGGTCTCGAGCGGGAGCGCCTCGCACACCGCCACGGCCGCGACGAGCGGCAGCGTCTCGCGCAGCTCGCGCAGCACGAGCGACATCAGGAGCGCCGAGCGGGGCGGCGCCGTCCAGGTCCGGCCCTGGCGGCCGCGACCGGCGCTCTGCTCGTCCGCCGTGACGAGCGTTCCGTGCGGCGCCCCGTCGGCCGCGAGCTCGCGCGCGCGCTCGTTTGTCGAGTCCGTGAGCCGGAGGTGCACCCGCGGGGCGCCGATCATTGCGGCCGCAGGCGGACCTCGGCGTCGGGACGCAATGCGAGCGTGGCCGCGGCGTCGCCGCGGTTGATCGCCACGGCGAGCGTCCGGTAGGCGTCCTCGTACACGAGCAGCTCGCCGGGCTTCACGTCGGCGAAGGTCTGGGCGTAGGTGGCGAGGTAGCGCTCGCCGCCGACCTCGAGCTCGACCGCCCCGCCGAGCCTGATGCCGCTGCCCGCCAGGTCGTCGTGCTGGACGTTCAGCCCGGCGTTGCCGAAGCGGTCGACCACCAGCGCATGCGCCACGACCTCGCCCTCCTCGCGGCGCGGCTGGGGCAGGTCCACGACGGTGAGCGCCCCCGGCTCCAGCGGGTCGCCGGCGTCGGCCAGCTGCGCACCGGATGCGAGGCGCGCCGCGACCGGGGCGAAGATGTCCCGACCGTGGAAGGTGGCGGAGACGGGCTCGAGCCGGTGCTGCGAGCGCGTGATGTCCACGGCGACCTCGACCCCGCCGCAGCGCTCCCAGGCAAGACTGAGGAGGCCGTTGTCCGGCCCCACGAGCATCCGTCCGTCGGCGGTGCGAAGCGCCACCGCGCGGCGCTCGGTGCCCACTTGGGGGTCGACGACCGCCACGTGGACGCCGACCGGCATGTAGGGCAGCGTGTTCCGCAGCACGATGGCCCCCTGCCGAACCCCGTAGCGGGGGATGCCGTGGGTTATGTCCACGATCCGCGCGTCCGGGTCGATGGAGCGGATCACGCCGTGGCAGACGCCGACGAAGTCGTCGTCGCGGCCGTAGTCCGTCAGCAGCGTGACGATCATGCGGGGGCAACCCTCCGCGCCGTGACGTCGGCTGTCAAGGCGTCGACGAGCCCGTCCACGTCGTGGCGCTCCGCCTCCACGTGGACCTCGAGGCCGCGCTCGCGTGCGGTCGCGCTTGTCACCGGGCCGATCGAGACCACCCGGGCCGACTCGGGCACCCGGGCCCCGGACTCCAGCACGAAGCGGACCGTGGAGCTCGAGGTGAAGGTCACGTACGTGGCGCGGGCGAGGCCGGCGCGGGCGCGATCGTCGAGCGGCTCGGCCACGGTGTCGTAGAGGGCGACCACGTCCACTTCGGCGCCGCGCTCGCGGAGCCCGTCGGGCAGCGCGTCGCGGGCCTCGGCGGCGCGGGCCACGAGCGCGCGTTTGCCGCGGAGGTCGAGGCCGCGCAGGGCGTCGAGCAGGCCCTCCGCCACGAAGCGCTCGGCCACGACGTCTGGGCGGATGCCGCGCCGCCCGAGCTCGCCCGCCGTGCCGGGGCCGATGGCCGCCACGGTCACCCCCGCGAGCGCCCGGGCATCGCCGTCGAGGGCGTCGAAGTACAGCCGCACGCCGTTCGGGCTCGTGAAGCAGATGAGTGCGTAGCTCTCGGGCCGCGCCAGTGCGACGGGTCGCGGCTCGATGCGGATCGCCGGCGCCTCCACGACCTCGGCGCCGAGCTCCCGCAGCCGCGCCGCCAGGCCGCTCGCCTGGGCCCGGGCGCGCGTAACCGCCACGACCTCGCCGTGGAGGGGCCGGCGCTCGAGCCAGGCGATCGCGTCGTGGAGCTCGGTCACCCGGCCGATCACCGTGATCGCCGGCGGACGGACTCCCGCAGCGGCCGCGAGCTCCGCGATGTCGGACAGCGTGCCCTCCACCGTGCGCTGGTCCGGATGGGTGCCGCGCTCCACGACAGCGGCGGGCTCGGCGGGGTCGCGACCCGCGGCAATCAGCCGCCCGCTCAGCAACGGCAGGCCCCGAACACCCATGTACAGGACGAGAGTTCCGGGGAAGCGGGCGAGCGCGTCCCAGTCGAGCGGGGAGTCCTGCTTCGCCGGATCCTCGTGGCCGGTAACGAACGCGACCGCCGACGCCAGGTCGCGGTGGGTCACCGGAATGCCGGCGTAGGCCGGCGCGGCGATCCCGGCGGTCACGCCCGGCACCACCTCGAACGTCACGCCCGACCGGGCGAGGGCCTCCGCCTCCTCGCCGCCGCGGCCGAACATGAACGGATCCCCGCCCTTCAGGCGCACCACGCGCTTCCCGCTCCGGGCGAGCTCAACCAGCCGGGCGTCGATCTCCTCTTGGGCCACGGCCGCCACGCCCGGCTGCTTGCCGACGTAGAGAAGCTCGGCGCCGTCGCGCGCCCCGTCGAGCGCGCCCGCCGGGATCAGGCGGTCGTAGAGGATCGCGTCGGCGGACGCGATCAGCTCGAGCGAGCGGCGAGTCATGAGCCCCGGATCGCCCGGGCCGGCACCCACCAGGAAGACGACGCCGTCGCTCACGTTACGCCGCCGCCCGCTCGGCGGCGTCGAGCAGCTCCCGCCCCCCTGCGGCGGCGAGCCGCTCCCCGACTGCGCGACCGAGACTCCCGGGCTCGGCGGGGTCGCCCTCGTGGGAGTCGCGGATCCAGTGGGAGCCGTCCGGCATGCCGGCGAACGCGGTCAGGCCCAGTACGCCGTCGGCGAGCTCGGCGTGGGCGCCGATCGGCGTGCGGCAGGTCGCGCCGAGGGCGGCGACGAGCGCACGCTCCGCCGTTAGGCAGGTCAGGGCCGCGCGGTCCGTCACCCCGGCCGCCGCGACGGCGGCGCGCTCGTCGCCGGCGCGCGCCTCGAGCGCCAGGCAGCCCTGGCCGGGCGCCGGGACGAGCTCCGCGAGCCGCGCCCCGTCCCCGGGGCGCCCCAGCCGGTCGAGCCCGGCCTGGGCGAGCACAATGGCCGCGAACCGGCCCTCGGCGAGGCGGCGGAGACGAGTGTCCACGTTGCCGCGTAGCTCCCGCACGTCGAGGTCCGGCCGCAGCGCCAGGAGCTGCGCCCGCCGGCGAAGGCTGCCCGTTCCCACCGCGGCCCCCTCCGCAAGATCCGAGAGCGAGGCCGCGCCGCAGAGCGCGTCGCGTGGATCGGCGCGCGGTGGCACGCCGACGATCGCGAGGCCGGCCGGCAGGTCGGACGGCACATCCTTCGCCGAGTGCACCGCGAGGTCGATCTCGCCGGCCAGCAGCGCCTCTTCGATCTCCTTGACGAAGCGGGACTTGTCGAGCTGCGCGCCGCGCGGCGCGTCGCCCGAGGTCTCGATCGGCACGAGGTCGACCTCGTCGTCGAGGGCGGCGGCCACCAGGCGGGCCTGTGCCAGGGCGAGCGCGCTGCCGCGCGTGCCCAGGCGGATCACAGGCGGCGCTGCCGCCGGCGGACGTCGAGCTGGGTGACCCGAGCGGAACCTTCGGCGTGCGGGGCGAGGGCGGCCTCCAGGCCGAAGAGCTCGTGGATGGCGTGCACGTACCGGTAGGAGGCGTGCTCCCCGGCCGCGCCCTTGAGCCGCAGCGTGGGCTCGTGCAGCAGCCGGCTCACCACGGCCCTCGCCATGACCTCGACCCGCGCGCGGTCGGCCTCGGACAGCGACTCCCAGCGCGACTCGTTCTCGCGCAGCACCTGGTCCACCACCTCGTCGCCGCGCCGGCGAAGCGCCGAGATCGTGGGGACCACGTCGAGGCCCTCGAGCCAGCGCTCGAAGCGCTCCACCTCCTCGCGTACGAGCCGCCGCGCGTCCTCGGCCTCCGCCTCGCGGACGCTCATGTTCTGCATGACGGCCCGCTGGAGGTCATCCATGTCGTAGAGCGCGATCCCCGGGCAGTCGCGAACGTTCGGCTCGATGTCGCGCGGCACCGCCAGGTCGATCATCACGAGCGGGCGGCCCAGGCGCGACGCGGCCACGTGCTCGAGCTCCTCGCGCCCAACGATCTGGTGTGGGGCCCCGGTGGAGGTGACCACGATGTCGGCGCGCTCCAGCTCGAGCGGCAGCTCCTCGAACGTCACCGCCCGCCCCCCGAAGCGCTGGGCGAGGCCGAGCGCGCGATCGTACCGGCGGTTGGCCACGAACAGCGTCTCCACGCCGCGCTCGCGGAGCGCCCGCGCAGTCAGCTCGGCGTTCTCGCCGGCGCCGATCACGAGCACACGCCTGCCGGCCACGTCGCCGAGGAAGCTCGCCGCGAGCTGCACCGCCACCGAGGAGACGGACACGTTCGAGCGCGAGATCTCCGTCTCGCTCCGGACCCGCTTGCCGGCGGCCAGAGCGTCGCGGAAGAGGCGGTTCGACACCGGCCCGGTCACGCCCTCGACGAGCGCGAGCTCGTAGGCCCGTTTGACCTGCCCCTGGATCTCCGTCTCGCCGACGATCATCGAGTCGAGCCCGGCGGTGACCGAGAAGAGGTGCTCGACGGCCTCGCCGGCGCGCAGCGAGTAGATGGCGCCGAGAAGCTGCGTCGGCCGCAGCCCGGACTGGCGGGAGAGGATGCCGAGCGCCTCGTTCTCGGCCTCGACGGGATCGGCCGTGACGAGGTAGAGCTCCGTGCGGTTGCACGTGAAGAGGGCCGCCGCCTCGTGCACCGCCTCGTGGTCGGTGAGCTCCGCCAGCACGCGGGAGGCACGTCCCGACGGCAGGGCGAGCCGCTCCCGCAGCTCGAGCGGCGCCGTCTTGTGCGACGCACCGAGGGCGAAGATCTCGCCCGTCACGTCTCGTCCTCCTCGGCGACGAGCGCGCTCACCTCGCGCTCGATGCGGGCGATCTTCGCCCCGAGGATCGCGACGTACACAACCACGAGCGTGAGGAAGACCACGTAGGCGCCGGCGACGTACTTCCCGGCCTCGTCCAGCGGGAGCGCCGGCATTAGGTGGTCACCACCTCGCGCTCGGCGAGCTTCCGCTTCAGTCGCTTCAGCTGCATCGAGGCGTGCTTCGAGGTCAGCTCGAGCTTCCACAGGGTGACGAACAACAGCGCCATCGCGAGGAGCGAGATTAGGAACGTGAGCCGCATCTCGCCGGGCATGCTGCCCCCGGTCTGGGAGAGCACGCGTGGGTGCGTGTAGGCCTCCGCCATCCGCACGGCCGCGAAGTTGAGCGGCACGAACGCTCCCGCGGCGATGGCGAAGACCGACGAGTAGCGGGCCTGGCGCTCCCGGTCCTCGATCGAGAAGCGCAGCGGGTAGTAGACGCAGTAGAGGAGCACGACCACGAGGAACGAGACGAGCACCGGCTCATCCCACACCCACCAGTGTCCCCACGAGGCCTTCGCCCAGATCGCCCCGGTCGCGAGCACGCCGACCCCGAGGATGATTGAGATGTGGATGGCCACGTAGGAACGCATGTCCCATGACGAGTCGCCGGAGCGCAGGTGCTTGATCGCCATGACCCCGCCCGCGACGAACCCGCACAGCGACACGATGGCCATCGGCACGTGCACGTAGAAGATCTTCTGCACGAATCCCTGGTCCGCGTCAAGGGGCGCGTAGAAGAAGACGAGCCCCATCGCCGTGGCGAGCGTCACGACCGTTGCGATGGCCAGCGGAACGAAGCCCTTTGAGTACATCAGTCCTCGAGCAGGTAGTCGAAGACCGCTACCGAGAGAAGCACGAATACAACATCGTAAAGAGTGAGGAGCGTGAGCCAGCGGCCGAGATCCTCCGGCCCCTGGTCCGGGCGCAGAAACGGCTCGGTGGCCTGCGCGCAGGCGATCAGGACGGGCACGAGCAGCGGAAGGAGTAGCAGCGGGGCGATCAGCTCGCGCGCCCGCGTCTCCGCGGCAAGCGCCGCCACGAGCGCGCCCACGGCGGCGATCCCGATGTCGCCGAGCGCCAGGATCAGGAGCAGCTCGGGGAGGGCGCCGCCCAGTCCCGGACCGAGCAGCAAGAGGCCGAACGCGGGAACCGCCACCACCTCCACCGCGACGAGGAACAGGAACAGGGCCGCGCCCTTGGCGAGGAAGAGCGAGGTCCGGTCGACCGGGGCGAGGAGCAGCGCGTCGATGCCGCCCTGCTCGCGCTCCGCCGCGAACAGGCGACTGACGCCGATCACGGCGGCCAGCAAGAGCGTGACCCAGAGGACGCCGGCGGCGAGCTCGCCGTCGAGCGAGTCGCGGTCGAGGCCGAAGTGGAACAGCACGTACACGGTGAGCGTGAAGAGCGTCATCGCTGGCACGGACTCCTTGGTGCGCAGCTCGAGCCGCAGGTCCTTGCGCAGGATCGCGCCGGCGGCCGCGATCACCGGTAGAGCTCCCGCGCGGCCTCCGCCTCCACGGCGCCCGCGAACACCTGCCGCCCCGCCCTCAACCCGAGCGCGAGGTTCGCCTCCGCGAGCGCGCCGTCCACGTCGTGGCTTACGAGCACGCGGGTGCGGCCGGAGGCGCGGCCGATCAACGGCTCGAGCAGCTCGGCCGCCGCCGGGTCGAGGTGCGCGCGCGGCTCGTCGAGGAGCAGCAGCGGCGGGTCGTGCAGCACGGCCCGGGCGGCAGCGAGCCGCTGCGCCATCCCGCGCGAGAGCTCGCGCAGCGGCTCGTCGGCGCGGCGCTCCATCCCGACCGCGGCGAGCAGGTCGGCCACGCGCGAGCCGTCCACCCCGTGCAGGCGGGCGTGATACTGCAGGTTCTCGCGGCCGCTCAGCTCGCGGTAGAGGAGCGGCTCGTGGCCCAGGTAGCCGACCTGCGCCGGCACCTTCCAGCGCTCACGCGGCAGCTCGGCGTCCAGCACGCGGGCGGTGCCGGCGTGCGGCCGGAGCAGGCCGGCGAGCACCCGGAGCAGGGTGGTCTTGCCCGCCCCGTTGGCGCCCAGCACGGCCAGGGTCGCCCCGCGTGGGACGCTGACCGTCACGCCCGCCAGCGCCACCCGCTCCCCGTAGCGGCGCTCGAGGCCCTGGAGCTCGATCGCCGGGTCCATTGCGGCGAAGCCTATGCTGGTGCGGTGGCGCGCCTCGTCGGCATAAATCACGTGGTGCTGGAGGTAGACGACCTCGACGAGGCGCTCGCCTTCTACGGCCGCCTGTTCGACCTCGAGTTTCGCGGGCGCCTGCGCGGAATGGCGTTCATCGACATGGGAGACCAGTTCCTGGTGCTGGCACAGGGTCGCTCGCAGCCGCCGGATCGGGAACGCCACTTCGGGCTCGTGGTCGACGACCGCGAGGAGGTGAGGCGCCTGCTCGAGGGAGCCGGCGCCGAGATCCTCCCCGGCCGCGGCCTCGACTTCCGGGATCCCTGGGGCAACCACGTCCAGGTCGTGCAGTACTCGGACATCCAGTTCACGAAGGCGTCGCCCGTGCTCAGCGGGATGGGCCTGGAGGACCTCGACAAGTCCGAGGCCGCGCTGCGGGAGCTGCGCGAGAAGGGGCTCGTCTAGCGGCCCGGAGTCAGCGCTCGAGCGTGGCCGCGGCGTGCTCGAGCGTCGGCTCGACGATCGGCCACGACTGCTCGATGGCCTTCGGGTTGCCCGGGAAGTTGATGATCAGGGTGCGCCCGCGGACGCCCGAGACGCCCCTGGTGAGGATGCCGAGCGGGGTGTGCTCGCGCGAGTCGGTTCGGATTGCCTCGGCGTAGCCGGGAGCGTCGCGGTCGATCACGTCGCGGGTGGCCTCGGGGGTCAGGTCGTCGATCGTCAGGCCCGTACCACCGGTGGTGAAGACGAAGCGCACGCCCTCGTGGTCGGCCAGGCGCTTCAGCGCGCCGACGACGGCCTCGCGGTCGTCGGGCACGACCTCGTGGCTCACCTCGAGGCCGGCGCGCTCGCAGAGCCCCACGAGCGCCGGGCCCGAGACGTCATCGCCCTCGCCGTTCGCGAGCGAGGTCGAGACGGTGAGCACGGCAGCCCTCACGGCGACCGGCGGTGCCAGTCGTGCCGGCCGCCCGACTTCTCGACCAGCGCGACCTCGGCGATCTCGACGCCCCGCTCGAGGCCCTTGACCATGTCGTACACGGTGAGGGCCGCCACCGACGCCGCGGTCAGCGCCTCCATCTCGACTCCGGTCTTCCCGCTCGTGCGGGCCTCCGACTCGATCTCCACGCGGTCGTCGCCCAGCTCGATGCGCACGTCGACGAACGAAAGCGGCAGCGGATGGCAGAGCGGGATCAGCTCGGCGGTCCGCTTCGCCGCCTGGATGCCGGCGATCCGCGCCGTCCCGGCAACGTCGCCCTTGGGCGCGTCGCCGGCTCGCACGGCGGCGACGGTCGCCGCCGACATTCGAACGACCGCCCGCGCCACGGCCCGCCGGTCCGTGACCGCCTTGGCCCCGACGTCGACCATCCGAGCGCGGCCGGCGTCGTCGAGGTGGGAGAGCTCGCCCACCTCGTCAGGCGGGGGCGTGGCTCCGCTGCGCGGCGGCGATCAGGTCGCGCACGGCTCGGTCGTCCCCTCGCCGGAGCAGCTCCACCGGATCTGGCTCACCGTTCACGATCGACTCGAAGAACGCCTTGCGGTCCTGGTAGGTGGGAAGCGTCCCCTTCGCCCACCCGCGCACCTCGTTGAGGAGCACGGCCAGGCGCGCATAGGGCTCGCCGTACTCGTCGGCGATCTCGTCGCGGATGCGCTTCGCCAGCGCCGGTGAGGCGCCCGCGGTCGAAATCGCGATCGCCAGCGGCCCGGTCCTGATGATCGCCGGCAGGATGAAGTTGCAGAGCGGCGGCACGTCGACCACGTTGACGAGCATCGCGCGCCGCTCCGCGTCCTCGTAGACGCGGATGTTGACGTCCGTGTCGCTCGTGGACGCGATGACCATGAACACGCCCTCGAGATCGGCCGGCCCCCCGTATTCGCGACGCTCCCAGCGGATCGAGCCTTCGGCGGCCAGCCCCCGGAGCGGCTCGACCGCCGCGGGCGCCACCAGGGTCACGTCGCCGTCGCAGGCGAGCAGGCCCTCCACCTTCTCGAGCCCCACGTCGCCGCCGCCCACCACCACGCAGCGCCGGCCGCTGAGTCGGAGGCAGGCGATGTAGAAGGGGGTGTCGAGCATGCCCTGGACGCAGCTCTGGTCGCAGGTCCCCCTGCGGAGCTGGCAGACGCACTCCTTGCCGGCGTAGGCCTGGGCGGGCATCGCGTTGAAGAGTCTAGAACCGCCCGGCTACCGCACCGTGTACGGGCCCGCAGGGACGGCGTGATAGCCCTTCGCCCCAACCTCCAGGGCCAGCCGGCTGCGGGGGTCCTTTCCCGAGCGAAGCCGATCCAGTGCGTGACGGAAGTCGTACCGGGGCGTCCAGTCGAGCTCCCGGCGGGCCCGCTCGTTCACGTACACGCGGTCGATTCGGGGCAGCATCCTCCAGCCGCGCTCTTCGTAGACGGCCTCATAGTCGGGGAAGCGCCGCCGCACGACCGCCGGGGCGTCCACCCGCAGCGCGGCCAGATCGGCGCGCTCGAACGGTGTCGTTGCGCTGATGACGTAGCGTCGGAAGCCGATCGCGGTGGCCCGCTCCAGGGCGAGGAGGTGAGCGCTCACGACGTCCTCGAGGTCCACCCTGCGGTAGAGGAGCTCGTTGACCTTGAGGTTCTCGGCGTCGTACGCCGCCCGGAGCTCCTCGCGATCGTCGGCCTCGGGAAAGAAGCGCGAGGTACGGAGGATCAGGCAGGGCAGGCCGTGGTCGCGATGCACGAGCTCGCACAGATCCTCGGCCGCCGCCTTCGTCACGCCGTAGACGTTCCTGGGGGCGGGCGCCACCTCCTCGGTGATCCACGCCGCCGGCGCGCCGTCCGGTGGGTTGAGCGCCCGGCCGAAGGCGCTCGTGGTGCTCGTGAACACGAAGCGGCCCACCCCCGCGGCGACCGCCTGCTCGAGCAGGTTGAGCGTCCCGGTGACGTTGGTGTCCACGAACTGCCGGCGAGTGTGGGTGCCGACGTGCGGCTTGTGGAGCGTCGCGGCGTGCACGATCGCGTCCGCGCCCTCCACGCACCTGCGCACGCAGGCGCGGTCCACGATCGAGCCGACCACGCTCGTCTGCGGAGACTCGAGCACGTCGAGCCCGACGACGTCGTGTCCCTCCGCGTCCAGCACGCGGCACAGCGCCTCGCCCAGGTGCCCCGAGCTGCCCGTGACGATGACCCTCAACGCCTGAACACGTCCCGCAGCGACTTGCGGCCCACCCGCAGCAGCGGCACGGCGCCCGTCCTGAGCGCGCCCGGCTTGTCCGTGTCACGCCCGTAGAGCAGTTTCGCCGACGCGCGCATCGCCCTGCCGAGCGACTCGTCGTACGGATGCCACCAGAAGTCGCGGGTGCGTGACGGCTCCCAGGTCACGAGCTTGACGTTCACGCACTCGTACAGGCCGAACTTCGAGTGCGAGCGGCCCAGCCCGGAGCTCTTCACTCCGCCCCACGAGCACGAGCAGACCCCGTGGGAGTACATGTGGTCGTTCACCCACACCATCCCGGACTGCACCCGCCGCGCCATGCGCTCACCCTTCGCCCTGTTCATCGTCCAGACCGACGCGCCGAGGCCGAACTCGGAGTCGTTCGCAAGCGCGATCGCTTCGTCCTCGGAGTCCACCGTCGTTATCGGCACGACCGGGCCGAAGATCTCCTCGCGCATCAGTCGCATGTCGTGGGTGACGCCGGTGAGGACGGCCGGGCGGAAGAAGGGCTCCGCGGCGCCGCCGCAGTGGAGGGTGGCGCCGTTCGCCACAGCGTCGTCGACCAGGTCGCGCACCGCCTCCAGCTGCTCCCTCGAGACCATGGGCCCGATCTCCGTGGTCCAATCCATCGGGTCGCCGACGCGCAGCCGCCGTGCGCCCTCGACGACGCCCGCGACGAAGCGCTCCGCCACGTCGCGCAGGACGTAGACGCGCTCGATGCCCGAACACGTCTGGCCCGCGTTCGCGAAGCCGCCCCAGAGGCAGCCCGAGATCGCGTTTCGGAGGTTGGCGTCGGCGCAGACGATCATCGCGTCCTTGCCGCCGAGCTCGAGCACCGAGCCCTTCATGCGCCGGGCGCATTCCTCGCCCACCGCTCGCCCGACGTCCACCGAGCCGGTGAAGAAGATCTTCGCGGCGCTCGACTCGACGAGCGCCTGACCCACGGCGCCGCCGCCATGGATCGTCCGCACGAGCCCCTCGGGGAGGCCCGCCCGCTCGAAGACCTCCTGGATGCGCGCGCCGATCAGCGGCGTCAGCGAGGCCGGCTTCAGGACGACTCCGTTGCCGGCCATGAGCGCCACCGCCACCTCGCCAAAGGGGATCGACCAGGGGTAGTTCCAGGGCGCGATCACGCCCACCACGCCGAGCGGCTCGTACGTGAAGCGGGCTCGCTTCTGCTTGATGAGAATGGGGAGCGGTATCCGCTCGTCCTCGAGGATGCCGGGGCCGGCCTCGGCGAGCCAGCGAAGCGCGTCGATGGTCGGGACGAGCTCCATCACGTAGGACTCGTTGCGCGGCTTACCCAGCTCGCGTGTGAGCAGCTCCGCGAGGTCGTCCAGCTGGTCGATGATCGCCTGGCCGGCGCGTCTCATGTAGCGCGCGCGATCGGTCGACGGGAGCTGCGCCCAGAAGGGCTGCACGCTCGCCACGTCGTCGACCACCGACTGCACCTGGTCCGGCCGGATGGTGCGGACCGCGCCGAGCCGCGCGCCGTCGAGCGGACCGAAGGACTCGAGGTGCGCCGCCCGGTCCTCCAGGGGCCTGACCGCTTCCATGGCGGTGATTGTGACCTACCTCGCCTGCCCGCGGGCCTTCCTGATCCGCTCGAGGCGCTCTCGCAGCTCCCGCTCCTCGCCGTGGTCGCTCAGCTCGAGGAACCGCTCGCCCTCGGCGTCGGCCGGCAGCAGCTCCTGCCCGGAGACCCCCTCCGGGTGGTCGTGGGGGTAGTCGTAGTCCTGCCCCCGGCCGAGCTTGCGGGCGCCGGGGTAGGCGGCGCTCCGGAGATGGGCGGGCGGCTGCGGCGTGCCGTGCTCGCGCACCCAGGTGCGGGCCCGGCCGAGCGCCTTGATAGCGGTGTTCGACTTCGGGGCGAGGGCGAGGTAGATCGCCGCCTGGGAGAGGTTCAGGGCGCACTCCGGCATGCCCACGTGCTCCACCGCGTGGGCCGCCGCCACCGCAACCTCGAGCGCCCGCGGGTCGGCGTTTCCGACGTCCTCGCTCGCGAATACGACCATGCGCCGGGCGATGAACCGCGGATCCTCGCCGCCCTCGATCATCGCCGCGAGGTAGAGGAGGGAGGCGTCGGGGTCGGAGCCACGGGTGGCCTTGATCCACGCCGAGATGAGGTCGTAGTGGAGATCCCCACCCTTGTCGTAGAGGATCGCGCTGCGCTGCAGGGCGTCCTCGGCCACGCGCACGGTCACGGCGCCGCCCGTGCCGACGGTCTCGCAGGCCAGCTCGAGCGCCGACAGCGCGGTGCGCGCGTCGCCGGCGGCCCGTGTGGCGAGGAACTCGAGGGCGTCCTCCTCGACCTTCGGCGCATCGGCGATCCCCCGGTCGTCGCCTAGGGCGCGCCGCAACAGCGCGAGGACGTGCTCGTCCTCGAGCGGGCGCAGCTCGTAGATCCGGCAGCGCGAGAGGAGCGCCGAGTTCACCTCGAAGTAGGGGTTCTCGGTGGTGGCGCCGACCAGGACGACGAGGGCCTCCTCCACGGCGGGCAGCAGCGTGTCCTGCTGCGCCTTGTTGAACCGGTGGATCTCGTCGAGGAAGAAGATCGTGCGCTCGCCGCTCGTGGTCCGCCGGTGCTCGGCGCGCTCGAGCACCTCGCGCACCTCCTGGCGCCCGGCGTTGACGGCCGAGGCCTCCTCGAAGGCGGCGCGGGCGTTCACGGCGAGCAGGCGCGCCAGCGAGGTCTTCCCGGTGCCCGGCGGCCCGTAGAGGATCATCGAGTGCGGACGGCCCTCCTCGACCGCCGTGCGCAGCGCCGAGCCGCGACCGAGGAGATGATCCTGACCGACGAACTCGCCCAGTGACGCGGGGCGCATCCGTGCCGCCAGGGGAAGCTCGGTCGCGTCCACGCCGGTCCGCCCGCGCGGGGCCTCGTCGAGCTCGAAGAGCCGCTCCATGGTCAAAGTCTGGCAGCGCCGGCCGCCGGCTCCCTCCGCCGCCGCCTTCTAACCTGGGTTCCGGATGACCGCTCCCGTGCCTGAGACCAAGCTGCGCCTCGGCGGGATGGCGTTGCGAAACGGCCTGCTGGTCCACGGCCCGACCCACTGGGCCGCGGCGATCCGCACCGAGGACGGCGAGCTCCGTGTCGGCTCGGGACCCAAGCCCGACCTCGGCGGGAAGGCCGCCGAGCGCGTTCCCGGGCTGCGCGGGATCGCAAAGCTCGCCGAGGCGCTGGCGGTGATCCCGCTCGTGAAGCAGGCCCTTCCCGAGGCGCGGCTCCCGATGCAGGACCTGAAGACGCTCGGCGCGATGGGCGGCGCGGCACTCGGCGCCCAGGCCATCCGCGCCGCGGGCGAGCGCAGCGTCGGCCGCGAGGCGGCCGTCGCCCTCCTGTCGCTCGCGCCCGCGCTCCTCGCGCTTCGAGGCGGCGAGCTCGCCGCGTACCACGGCGTCGAGCACAAGTCGATCGCTGGCTACGAGCGCGACGGGGACGCCGCCGACGCCGACAAGGAGCACGACCGCTGCGGCTCGCACCTCGTCGCGCCGATGCTCACCGCCGCGGCGCTCGGCAATGTCGCCGCCCGCCGCGCCGGCCTGCGCGGCCCGGCGGCGGACGCCGCCGTCGGCCTCGGCAGCGCGGCCCTCGCCGTCGAGGTGTTCGCCTGGGGCGAGCGCAATCCCGACTCGCGCCTCACCCGCCTCCTGCGCCGGCCCGGACACGAGATCCAGCGGGCGGTGGGCACGCGCGAGCCGACCCCGGAGCAGCTCGAGGTCGGCGAGGCCGCGCTCGCGGAGATCCTGCGAGTGGAACCGGCCCCCGACTAGCCGCCGCTGGCGGCGATGGCGCCAGCGCCGGCCCCAGCCGCGCAGACGAGGCGCTTCCGCTGAAGCGACCCCATATCGGGGACACTCCGGCGCTTACGGGGGCCCCCTCGCGCACGAGGAGACGGCAACCACGACGCTGCCCCTCGGGGCCGGTCGGGGTTGAGTTGCGCCTCGAGGTCGGCGCGGCTCCCCGGCCGGGTGAGGGCGGAGTAAGGGGGAGCTCGCTCGACCGGGCGCCCGGCGAAATCCGAGCTTCTGGCCCGGCCGGCAAGCGGGGATGCTTGCGACCGGCCGGCGGCGGCCAGCCAGGCGGCCGCGCCACCCCTTACCCCAGCCCGTACCAGCCGGACGCAGACCACACCGGCCTCGAACACCGCCCCCAGCCCAACGCTATGCGAGAGGGGGACCTTGGAGCGGCCGGCGCTATCGCCCACGGCCGAGAGCCGGCCGGGGCAGCCACCGACGGCGGCGATGGCGCCAGCGCCGGACCCGGCCCACACGCAAGGCGCTTCCGCTGACGTGCGTATCCGGTTGGCTCCGTTTGGGGTTAGGCGGCGCGGCGGGTGATCTGGTGGTAAGTGGTGGGTTGGTGGAGGGTGCTGAGGCCGAGCAGGGTCTGGAAGGCGGCCATCGGGGTGCGGCGGCGGTTGTGGCGGAAGGTGTACTCGTCGAGGTAGACCTGCAGATGGCGGCGGGAGACGTCGCGGTGGGTGCCGTGGAGCCAGGCCTTGAGGTTGGAGACGGCGCGGTGGGCCCGGGGTAGCAGCTGCTCGCCCGGGGGGACGCTGCGCTGGCTGCGGGGGCGATGGTCGAAGCGGAACTGGGCCAGGCCGTTGTAGCCCGCGAAGCCGTCGGTGTGAACGATCGCGCCGATGCTGGTGGTGGCGGCCACAAAGCGGCAGAGGGTGTCGCCGCTGGCGTCGGGGATCGCCTGCAGCCGCGCCCGGCCGGCGCCTTGGCCGCGGACCTCGATGGCGATCGCGACCAGCGTCTTCTTGCCGTAGCTCCGGCCCGGGACGTCCGGGTCGAGGCCGCCGATGAAGGCCTCGTCGACCTCCACCTCGCGCTTGAGCGGCTGCCGCTCGGGCGCCACCATCGCTCGCCGCAGCTTCTGCAGCAGCAGCCAGGCGGTCTCGTAGCGACGCAGCCCCAGCTGGCGCTGGAGCTGCACCGCCGAGATCCCGGGATGGTGGGTGGCCACCAGGTAGGCCGCCCAAAACCAAAGCGTCAACGGCGTGCGCGTGCCATGCATGACCGTCCCCGCCGTGACCGACGTCTGCAGCCCGCACGACTTGCACTGCCACACCCGCCGCCGCTGCAGCACACCGACCTCCCCACCCCCACAGCGCCGACAGCGAAAGCCCTCCGGCCAGCGCGACGCGAACAGATAGGCGCGACAGGCATCCTCGTCCGCGAACCGGCGCTGGAACTCCACAATCGACAACGGAAAATCAGGCCGCGGCACGGGACCAAGCTAGGAACCCGACCAGACGGAACCAACCGGATACCCACCTCCGCGGAAGTGCCCCAAATTGGGGACATGCGACTTTGGGGAAGCGGCACCCCCTCTACTCTCCGAGCCCCGCAGCTTCGAGGGCGTCCGCAGGATTGAGGAACCCCTGGGCCTTTACCACTTTGCCGGCCCGCAGCTCGAATACCCAGCCCGTGGCCGAGTCGAGCTCCAGCCCACTCTCGCGTCC
>Ga0081538_10000802_pt1 | contig 34056 bp, 40 predicted proteins | sample TabmetS5T2R1_FD_71022 | JGI IMG/M metagenome (GOLD analysis project Ga0081538, IMG submission 71022) | Tabebuia heterophylla rhizosphere microbial communities from the University of Puerto Rico - S5T2R1 | ecosystem: Host-associated > Plants > Roots > Rhizosphere ...
CTGGCCGATGCGGTTCGCCCGCGGCGGACGCGTCGTCGTCCCCGACGTGAGCGAGCAGCCGACCCAGCACATCGACGTGCGCGACCTCGCCGCGTGGGTGCTCGACGCCGCCGAGCGCAGGCTCGTCGGCACGTTCGACGCCATTTGTCCTGCCGTACCGCTGCCTGGGCTGCTCGCCGACGTAGCGCGAGCCGTGGGGAGTGACGCCGAGCCCGTACCGGTGAAACGGGTTATCAGCACAGGCAGGACGCGACTAGGCGAGGAGATCGTGCGGACGTTGTTCGCCATCTGGGGCTAGGGCGACTCCCATGCGAGAGAGCCAGTACTCAGGCTCCTGCGATCCGCCGTCGCAAACGAGGGCGCGGCCCGAATGCTGCGGGGGTCATGAGCGACACGGTCCTCAACGTGCTGGCTTAAACTGCTGAACCCGACGAAGCCGCTTTCCGCGCTTCACTAGTCGCCAGCCAGGTGGTGGGGCTGTTGATGGCGAGATTCGTCTTGGAATTGGAGCCCTCGCCTCCGCAAGCGTCGAAGAACTGGCGCAAGCAATGGTCCCACCTGCCAGCGCTACCTCACGGGCCGGGTCCGGTGAACCGCACTGGGATTCGTGGAGGCTCTGGGGTGCCCTGGGTTGAGCGGAGGCGGCGGGGTGCCCAGAGTCGGGTGGAGTCGGCAGGCTGGAGTCGCCTCAATCGGTGCGCTGGCGCTGCCGACCGCGAGCCGCCCTCACGGCCTCGAGCGCCGCCACCGGCCGGCGTCCGCTGATGGCCGGTCAAACCTCAGCTGCGGACCACTTCTGTGTCTTCGTCGATGACCAACACCTCTCCGTCGCGAAATCAGGGCCCGATGGCGGACCTCGGCCGTGCAACGCGGAAGAGGGCGACGGGATCCGGAACCCCCTTCAGGTCCGCGTCCTCGATCTGCTCGAACCAATAGGCTTCGCCATCACCCGCTTGCTCGACTACCGCCCGGCTGGCTAGTACCTCGCCAGGGGGCGCAACGTCCGCGATCCGCGATGCCAGGTTCACGGTCTGCCCGAAGACGTCGAGGTCGCGCTCTATCACGGGACCGGCGTGGACGCCGGCATGCGCGGACAGCGTCCCCTCGCCCCTCATGACCTCGACGAGGTCGAGAGCTGCGTCCACGCCAGCCGTCGCGTCGGTCATGCGCAGCATCGCCCCGTCCCCGAGCAACTTCACGAGACGCCCGCTGTGCCGCTGTGCGGCCTCGTCGGCCCGACGCTGGAGCGACGTGGCGATCCGAACGGCCGACTCGTCGCCGCGTTCGCGGGTGAGGCGCGTGAAGCCGGACAGGTCAACGAAAACGATCGCGGGAGGGCCGAGCGGGTGCGGGGGCCGCGCCAGCCCGCGGGATGCCAGAAACCGCTCGAACCCCTCGACGATCCCGGTAACGCTGCGGTGTTCGAGGTATCGGGCGCTCAGCCACAGGAACATCTCCGAAACCAGGTTCGTCACCTTCGTGGCCGTGAGCCGGATGTCGTCCGGGAACGCGTCGAGCTCGCCCCGAAGCAGCCGCTGGCGGGCGGGTGCGATGAGCTGCTCGTCGAGGATCTCGGTACAGCCGAGGAGCGCCGTGCGGGTCCCCAGTGACATCAACCGGGCCGCCCGCAGCAAGGAGTCTTCGTCGGGCGCTATTCGCCACGCGTCGAGGAAGCGTCCGAACATCGCCTCCTCGTCGACGTGAATCGGCGCCGAGGGATTCGGTTGAGGCAGCCCCAGTACCTCATAGACAGCCGGGAGCAGTTCGGCTCTCGGCCCCGCGGCGGCTTGGAACTCGGTGAACGAACGGTCCGAACGCGGACCAGGCTCGTACGGGAGATACTCGTCAAGCCGTCGGAACGAGAGCATTCCTTCGGCCGCCGCATGCTCGATCGTTTCGGCCGTGACGCCGCTTTCCAGCAGGGCGGACACCATCTTCACCGCGAGCACCGAACCATACGTGAACCCGCCATGCTCGTCGGCTGTGAGCAGGCCCAGCCCCGCAAGCCACCGGACCCGATGCGCGCCGCACCCCACCTCCGCAGCGATCCCAGCGGCAGAGTAGGACCGGGGCACGCGTGGCATCGTAATTTGGCTACTACGCGCTGAGGTGTGTGGGGTGGGTCGTATCGATGCGAACACAAATGCCGACGAGTCGCGAGGGTGTCCCGTGCGTCTGACTTCGCGCGACAGGATCCACCAAGAAGTGCCCGCATCTGGTGGGGTTTCCGGGCATGAGCGAGAGGAGCGCTCATGACCCAGTCCACGACGCCGCAACGCCGCGCGAAGCGATTCTTGTCGGCGAAGCAGAAGTACGAGATCTGGTTGAACTCTTCACTGGCGAGTTGACGTCGTGGGAGGCGGCGGCCCAGGCGGGGGTGGATCGTTCGACGATCATGACCTTGCGCAAGACCGCCCAAGGATGGAGCCATCGCCGCGTTGCAGGCGTCGCGGCCGGGTCGGCCCCGGGGATGCCCGCGAGGCCGGCGAGGTGGCCCGCTTGAAGGCGGAGAACACCCGGCTGTCGGCCACGATCGTGGACGGCTCGGTGAGCTGACCAACGTTTGGTGAGCTCACGAGGAGGCATCGATGAAGCGGCTAGCGACGGAGGTCGAGCACGAGGTCAGGCGTCTCGCGGCGAAGGGACCACGCGTTGCGTGAGATCAGGCGGATGCTCGGCTGCTGCGCATGCCACGAGCCCGTACCGACACTCCGCGATCATTGCGAACAACGGGAGTTGGCGCCGCGCGCTGACGTAGCCCACACGGACGAGACGGACCACCGCTGCGACAGGCCGGGGCTGGTGTCCTACGTGGCGGTCGACGGCCTTTCTCGAGCGGCCAGACCGATCACGAATCGAGAAGCGCCGGCTCCCGAGCCGCACTCACAATGGCTCCAATAGGGGGAGCGTCCCCGACCGGAAAGGAGCAAGGCATGAAAGCGCACGTGAGCTCGATCCTCCTGGGCGTCCGAGACATGGACCGGTCCAAGCGCTTCTACACTGAGGGTCTCGGCTGGGAGGTCCAGCGGGACTACGGCATTTCGGTGTTCTTCGAGTCCGACGGCGGATCACCCGTCGGCTTCTACGGCCGGGATGGCCTGGCCGCCGACAACGGTGCGAGTCCGGAGGGCAGCGGCTTCAGCGGGCTGGTCCTCACCTACGTCGTCCGCAGCGAGGAGCGGGTCGACGAGATCCTGGCGGAAGCCGAGCACGCCGGCGCCACGATCCTCAAGCCCGCCGCCACCCAGGAATGGGGCGGATACAGCGGTTCCTTCGCCGACCCGGACGGCTACATCTGGAACATCGGCTACAGCGCCCGGGGCAAAGACCAGCCCTATGCGGAGTAGCTGCCGCTGGGGAGAGCGGGCAGACACGAGAGGATGGGAGTAGATCATGAGGTTTCTGGCCCGGGTCGACCCTGCGCAGCTCATGCATGGGTGGGAGGTTCCCCCGGCAGTTGTGGAGGCGCTCGCTGCAGGCAAGCGGCCCACGGTGACCATCACGATCAACGGCCACTCGTGGAGAAGCAGAGTGGCCATCATGCGTGGCCGCTACCGGCCTGAGCAACGCCAACCGGCAGGCGGCCGGTGTCGTGACCGGAGACGAGGTCGACGTCGATGTGGAACTCGATACTGAGCCACGTGTCGTCGTTGAACCCGCGGACTTCGCCCGCGTCTGGACGCCGATCCGGTTGCCCGGACCGCCTACGAGCGCCTGGCCTACGGTCGCAAGCTGCAGTACGTGCGCGCTATCGAGAGCGCAAAGAAAGCCCGAGACACGCAAACGGCGGATCGAGAAGGCCGTGGCCACGCTGCGCGACGGGGGGTCGGGGCGCGCGGCCCGCGCCAAGACTCTTTGACCACCGTCTGGGTTGGTGCACCGGGAACAGGCTCATGCCCAGCGACACGCCGCCGGATCGGCTGGGTGGGGGGCGCTTGCCACCACGCCTTCGATGTCGGGTCGTCTCGGCGCTGGTCACCGCCGTTGCACCTCTCCCGGCCGGAGGTGCCGGCGGAGCAGGTCGTCGATCGCGGACGCCGCGTCGTCGACATCGATGGCTGCGGTGCCGTGGTGTGCTTCGACGACGTACGCGATCGACGTGGTGCGCTCCGTCACGGCGGCGGCGGTGGATTGTCGCCAGCACCAGCGGCGGGCAAGGACGGTCTTGCTGTCGTCGACGAAGATGACCTCGCCGGGATCGGGCCGACTGCCGACGGTCGTGCCAATCGCATCGAAGCTCTCACTGCCGGCGGCGAAGACGACGGTGATGCCGCCCACGAGCTTGGCGAGGTCGAACACGGCAACGGGCAGGCTGTGCCGTATCGACACGAGGTTGCCGACATCGACGGCCGCGTTGATCGGCGGGATGTCGCCATGCTTGGTGACGCGCCGCAGCAGCGCCTCGGGCGCGCTGCGGTGCTGGGTCGGGTCGGTGCCAAAGTCGCGGAACACCCTGCGCCACGCCGCGATCGCCGGCCGCTCTGCGACCGGTTCGGTACGGGCACGCTCCGCTGCCATGCGCTGCTCCGCGTGGTACTCGTCCGCGAGCGTGCGCGCCGCCGCGCCGTTGGCGACGCCGCGCGCCTCGACGACGCTGTGGCGAATCGTCGGGAAACGGGCGACGACATCCGGCGCGTAGTCGAACCGAATCATATGACCGCCTCCGCGAAGGTGTAGCCGGCGAGGCCGGCCAGGACGACGACGAGCAACGACCGCCGTGCCGCGACGGCCACCGCAGCGCCGGCAGCGACGAGCGCAGGTGTTCCGGAATGGTCGCTGCCGACGAGACTGAGTGCCGCCATCGCCGCGAACAGTGGTGCCGGCAGTCGCCGGACGATCTCGGCAGTCGCACCGTCCGGTGGCGGCAACACCGCGGTCGCGACGATGCGGCTGCCGACCGTGATGACCGCGACGGCGGCCACGACGACCGCGTTGCTCATCGGCGAACCCCGACCCAGGCGACCACGATGGCAGCAGCGACGGCGCCGAGGACACCGGCCGCCGGTGCCGCGATGAGCAGCACCGCAGCCGCCGCCCCGGCGCCGGCGGCCCGGACGGCGTCTCGCCATGTCGAGGCTGTGACGGCGGCGAGTCCGATGAACAGGACCGGGAACAGGGCGTCAGCCGCTTCCTCGGCGCCGCCGACGGAGGCACCAGCGACGCCCGCAGCAGTGCCCGTCACCCACGCGATGTAGGCGAGCCCGCCGGTGATCGCCATCGTCCGCGCTGCGGGCGCCTGCTGGGTGAGGGCGAGGCCGACGGTCTCGTCGGTCAGAAACAGCGACGACACGACGGCGCGTCGGACGCGGCCCGGCGCGAGCCGGTCCTGCACGAGGGCGCCGAGGGGGATGTGGCGCAGCGCGAGGGGCACGACGGCGACGACGACCGCGCCGACGGACGCGTGCGAGGCGAGCAACGCGACCATCGTGAACTGAGCGGCGCCGGAGAACATGGCAATAGAACTGGCGACCGTGAGCTCGCCGCCAAGCACCGGATTGCCGACGGCGCCGTAGAAGACACCGAACACGCCGATGGCGGCGGCAACCGGCAAGGCCGCTGCGGTGACGGCCGCGTCTCGAGACCCACTTCCAGCCACCGCGGCATGTTACGCCTAGAGTGGTCCTGTGCAGCAGTCCACTTCAGCGGTATCTGACGGGACCACTTCGGGATGGTTGTTGGAGCTCGATCTAACCGGCGTTGCGCGGGGCCGCCAGGCCGAGGAGCTCTCCGATCGCCTGCGGCGAGCCGTGCGGACCGGTCGGTTGCCGGCTGGGACGCGTCTGCCGGCCTCGCGGACGCTCGCCGGCGACCTGGCAGTGTCGCGAGGCGTGGTCGTGCGTGCATACGAGCAGCTCGGCGCCGAGGGGTACTTCTCGGCGAGGCTCGGCTCCGGGACCGTCGTGGCGGATGTCCCGGACGCGCCCGCGGCCAGCGTCCGGCGCCGCCGACGGCCGCCGACGAACCCGGGCCTGCCGTCGGGCGGCACGTTTCCGCGGGCGGCGTGGGCGCGCTGCGCGGCGAGGGCTCTTTCGCGGCTGACCGATGCCGACTTCGGCTATGGCGACCCGGCGGGATGGCCGCCGTTGCGGGAGGAGCTGTGCCGCTACCTCGGCCGGGTCCGGGCTGTGCTTGCCCCGCCGGAGCGGATCGTCGTCGTGAACGGCTTCGGCCAGTCGACCCGCCTGGTCGCCGATGTCCTCCGCCAGGGCGACGTCGACCGGATCGCGGTCGAGGATCCGGGCTCGATCGGAATGCGCGAACAGTTCGAGCGCGCCAGCGTGCGTTGCGTCGGGGTGCCCGTTGACGGTGACGGCATCCGCGTCGACGCGCTCGGTGCAGAAGGCGTGCGGGCGGTCGTCGTCACGCCAGCACACCAGTTCCCGACCGGCGTCGTCGCATCGGCAGAGCGCCGTCACGCGCTGCTGGAATGGGCACGCCGGACCGGCTCGGTGGTCGTGGAGGATGACTACGACGCGGAGTACCGCTACGACCGGACGCCGGTCGGCGCCCTGCAGGGCCTCGGACCCGATGTCGTCGTCTACGGCGGCAGCGTCTCGAAGACCCTGGCGCCCGCCTTGCGCCTCGGCTGGCTGGTCGCGCCCGAGCACCTCGCAGAGACGTTCACAGAGGCGAAATACTCGGCCGATCTTGGGCGCGGTGTCCTCGACCAGGCGACGATGGCAGAGTTCCTAGCCTGCGGCGAGATGGATCGACACATCCGACGGATGGCGCTTGAGTATCGGCGCCGCCGTGACCGTCTCGTCGAGGCCGTCGAGGCGGCGTTCCCCCACTGGGAGCTGTCCGGCACCGCCGCCGGCTTGCATCTGTTGCTCCACCCGCCAACAGAGAACGCCGAGGCGCTGGCTGCGGTCGCGCAGGAATGCGGATTGGACGCCCGCCCCTTGAGTCAGTACTCGATCGGACCGTGTCCTCCCCAGGGTCTCGTCGTCGGCTACGGCCACCAGCGCCCCGACACGATCGCCGCCGCGGTCATGCAGCTTCACCGTCGGCTCACCACCAGCCGATAAGGCCGCTACGCAGACGGCGGACGACGGTCGCACGCTCACAACGCCGATCAGCACCTTCGAGGCCTACAACCGCCATTTCTCCACGACATCAGAGCCTTCATCATCGGCTTGGGCGCGGGCATGCTTTCGCGCTCGTCACCCACTGGGGCGCGCGGCGCGTCGCGTTGATTGCCCTCGCAGTGGTCTCGGCGCTGCACGTCGTCTCCCACACCGTCGACTCCGACCTTGGCGGACGCGATAGCGACCTGGCTGGCCTGATCGTCGTCGCGGTGATGTCCCTGATCGGCGCGGCGATGGCGCCCACCCGAGAGGGGCGCCCGCAGCGCGCCCACAAGGAGGTCAAACGTGAGCTCATCTTTGCGGAGCAAGTCGTTCTCGCAGCATGCCCGACGGAGACCGGTCGACCAAGAATCGGTGCTCGAGCCGACACCAGCTCGGAGGGCTACCGACGCGGGGCAGAGCGATCCGGGTGGGACTTCGGATACGGCGAGGCGGCGCTGGCCGAAGTCGGTGGTCCGCTCGGGGGGCGTTGTGGGTCAGCAGCCAGCGGACGGACGGAACACCGATGCACCGACCGGCAGGACTCAAGACGGATCACCGCCGGGCGTATGCGGCCCCAGCACGATGTCGAGCGATCGCTCGATGATCTCGTCGAGCGAGGCCAGGTTCTCCACCGACGCCGCGAGCGCACCGTGCGTCCAGAGGGTGGCGATGCCGTGGATGAGGCCCCACAGGGTTGCGTTCGCGACCGCCGTGTTGGTGTCGGTCTGCCACCCGTCGTCCTGCATCGCTCGAACGAATCGAAGGTACTGCTGGTAGGCGTTCAGCGATGCCGCCTGGTAGCGAGCGTTGCTGAGGTCGAGCACGTCGAAGCGGAACATGAGCTCGAAGAGCGCTGGATGCTCGAGGGCGGTGTCCACGTAGGCCTTGCTGGCCTCGACCAATCGAGCGCGGCTCCCCGCACCGGGTGGGAGCGCGACGCCCATCTCGTCGACGCGCTCGGCGAGCCGCTCGAAGCCGACCGCCGCCGTCTCGGTCAATAGGTGGGCGAAGCTCGCGAAGTGCTTGAGGGGGGCGGTGTGTGACACGCCCGCTCGTTTGGCGACGCCGCGCAGTGTCACTCCGGGCAAGCCGTGCTCATCGAGCAGGGCGAGCGTCGCCGCGAGCAGCTGGTTCCGCAGCGGCTCGGCGCGCACCATGACCGGTGATTGTGACACCCGCCACTATCGAGGTGGAAACCAGTGACAACTATTTAGTAGACAATGGTAACTTGCGGGATACGATGCCAATGTGGTTGTCGTCGTGCCCCTGCCGACGATGCTCTCGGCTCGCCGTCGACGCCCCGTCACCTGCGAGTTGGACGGACCTGGTCATCGAGTGCTCTCGAGATCGCGCTGCAGGTGCCGAACGAAACGAACCTCCGGGCGAGGCACTTGGTCGCCGTCACCGATCCGGCCCGCAAGCGGCCGCTCGCCGACGGCTTCTGCGACGCCCACGCCGAGTACCAGTCGCTCACCTTCGCTTTTCACCGGTTGGCGGCGGCGGACGCCGGTGCCCGCCGAGTCCTCGACTCCGGCGATCAGCTGGCGGCGCGATCCTCGGCATCCCGCACGAGGACGTCGCCCAGGTGACACTCGTGCCGGTGGCTCACGCCATCGGGAGGGCTCTTCACTCCGCGCAGCGCCGGCCGCTGCAGGACGTCTTGCGCATGGAGAGCTGGTGAACGGCATTCCGGGGAGCCGGAGATGAGCGACGAAGTCACGGTCATCGGTGGGGGCCTTGGCGGCTTGGTGGCGGCGATCGCGGCTCGGGAGGCGGGCCTCGCCGTGCGCGTCATCGAGGCGAAGTCCGAACTCGGCGGCCGCGGCAGCAGCCTCCAGGGCCGGTACAAGGCGAACTGGGGGCCCCACGTGCTCTACGCGAACGGCACGTTCTGGCAGTGGCTGCACGAGCGTGGCCTCAGTGAGCCGGCTGCGGGCCCGGCGATGGCTCCGGTGCGCTTCCGCTGGCAGCGTGAAGCGCATCGCGTCCCCCCTCGTCGTGCGGTGATCGCCGCTCGTCGGATCCGCGGTCGAGAGGCGCCCGCCGACCTGTCCTTCAGGGCTTGGATCCGGCCGCTCGTCGACGAGTCGGTCTCGTCGGCGCTGTGCCGGTGGCCCGGCGCGCTGTGCTACCACCACGACCCGGGCGAGCTGGCCGCGTCGTTCACGATCGAAAAGCTCCACCAGGTGACCCGGTTCCCGCCGACGCCTCGCTATCTGCGAGGCGGTTGGCGAACGTTGATCGAACGGCTCGCCGCACATGCGACGCGACTGGGCGCATCGATCGAGACCGGCGCCCGCGTCGGTGAGCTTCCGGATGGTCCGGTCATCGTCGCCACTCGGCTCGAGACCGCGGCAACGCTGACCGGCGACAAAACATTGGCGTGGCCGGGCAGTCAAATCGCCGCGGTCGACGTGGCGGTCGAACGCCGGCGCGGCGACACCTACGTCCTGTTCGACCTCGACGAGGGCGGCCTCGCGGTCGCGTACACGTACCCGGACGCGTCGTTGGCGCCGCCCAGTGAGCACCTCATCCAAGCCCAGATTGGCATGCGCCCGCGCGAGCGGTCCGAAGCCGCCACGGAGCGGGTCGAGCGCCTCCTTGACGCTGGCTACCGCGGCTGGCGCGAGCGTGTCACCTGGCGCCGCGACCTGCGCCTAGTCCAGCAGACCGGAGCCGTCGACCCGCCCGGATCGTCCTGGCGGGACCGGCCGGCGGTCGATCGGGGTGACGGTGTGTTCGTGGTCTCCGACAAAAGCCGGGCGCCAGGCCTGCTCAGCGAGGTCTCGGTCAACGCCGCGCTCACCGCCGTCCGTCACATGACAGGTCACGTGCACAGGCTCAGCCCCGCTCGTCGGAACCGAACCACACCGAGACCGGTGTAGGTGCTCCCGTCGTGGCCGCCGACGTAGAACGAGTGGAGCCAGCGACCCGACCCGTACGGGCGAGTGCTGCGGCCGTCCGGGCAAACCACCCGCCCTCGCCCCGATCAACGAGTCGCCGACTGCGATCCACTCAGCAATGGGTCACACGACGGGCGGTCGGTCCCCAGCTCGACGGCTGGCGGGACTGACCGCGGCTGCGGCGGCCAATCGCTGGATCCCGCCAACGGCCGCATCATCACGCGAAGGGTGCCCGACCAAAGGACCGGGCACCACGGATCACCGACAGCCGTTGCCGGACACGAGATGTGCCCTACGGCGTCTCCGACACCTCTTCGACCACGCTGGTGCCCGACCCGGGCTTGCTCTCCCAGCTCCAGGTCTCGTACATCCTCAACCGGCCGTCATTCTGGAGCTCCAAACGGCTGACGCACCGTCCGCTGGCGGTCTCGCCGTCCGTCGTCAGGTGGACATACCGAAGGCTCAAGACCTCATCCAGGCGTGTCCCCACGAGAAACCCCAAGCGGACTGCGCCACCCCTGTACCTGGCCCACACGGTCCCAGCGTCGGACTCGTGGTAGTCGAAGATGGTCTCGACGCCTACGTCGCCAGCGTGCTCGGGCGTCACGTCCCGGAACCGCCGACCCTCAAGGTTCATGGACACTCCACACTTTGCCCCACAAGGCTCGGGCGATCACCGCGTCGTTGACCGTGTGCCAGTCACAACCCAGCTCCCGGGCCAGCTCGGCCACCGTGCGACCCAGCCGGCGGACCTGATCGCACACCCACCCCAGGCTGATGACACGAGCCCAGGTGTGGGCCCAGGGCTGCCCGACGAGCTCGCCATCCTCGAGAAGCTGCCCGGCTGGCCCGGGGTGCCGTGGACCCTGGCTAGTGGGTCAAGACGTTCACGATGATGCCGTTGGGGTCACGGGCGAAGAACCGCCGGACGCCCCAGGGCTCGTCAGTCAGGGGATGGACGATCTCGACGCCCTGGCGCATGGCCTCAGCGTGGACGGCGTCGACGTCGTCCACCTCCACCGACATCTGGGGCGCGACCGGCGCCGAAGCATCCTCGCTGATGAGTATGACCTGCGCCGTCGGGCTCGTCGGGGAGACGAAGGTCATCACCCAGTCCATCTCCATGCCGACCTCAAACCCCAGCACATCGACGTAGAACGCCCGGCTCTCCTCGAAGCGCTCGGACTCGATGTCAGGTACGGCTCGTCTGATGCCCATGCCGCAAGAATGACGCGTCCCGAGCGAGTCGTCTTGGACGGACGGAACCTCGCTGCGACCGATGTCGGCCGCCGATCTCGGCGACCATCGACCGGTCGCGGTCTGAGTAGGGCAAATGTCGGGTGGGCCGGATTTGAACCGGCGACCTCTGCGTCCCGAACGAGGCTGCAACGTTGCTACCAGGTGTTTCTCCCACCACAGAACAACATCTGGCATGTGCTGGAACCGATTTCGCGGGTTGTATGGCGGAAGGATGACGGCAAGCGAGTGCCTGCCGCATTGAGCATCAGACAGCCCTCCTGTCCCGCGTGTGGCCTCCTCAAGCTGTCCCCTGCCCGCAGGGTAGGTGGCCGTTTCGAGCCTGAGAGGTGAGCCGAGAGGCGAGCTACGGTCAGCGTGTGCAGGGAAACGCCGACCTAGCTACGCGAGCGGGACATGCTCGCGCTTGTAGCCGACGGGCTCACAGCAGGCCTGCTTTGGCTTGCTGTTGCGGTCGTCCCGGTGCTGGCCTCGTTGCTGGCGATCCCGACGACGTGGGCCACGGCATCGCGCACGGACCACGCCGCCGTCGCCGGCACGACGGTCCCGAGCCGACGACTGTCGAGTGGACGAAGCGTTGCGATGAGTCGTCGTCGAAAGCGCTGATAGATGAGCCCGCAGTCGACCTCCCGCTCCACGATCACCGGACGATTCTCGTGGCTCACGCCGGCCCCGCGACCGGGTGACCTACGCGGTCACCGCGTTCCGCATGAGCGTCGTCAACGCCACCGGGACGGTGTTCTGTGCGGTCGGCGCCCGTAGCAGCCCGAGCGCCGAGCGGGCAATATCGCTTGTGGCGTACGCGCTCCGGTCGCTTGCCGGGTCTCGCGAGCAACGCTTAACGGGGGAGAAATAGGTGCTCGACACATCGATGCTGTTGCGCGATGGAAGGGTGCTCGCGTTCACCGACTGCGGGGCGTCGAGTGACCCACCCGTGTTCTATTGCCACGGCGCACCTGGGAACCGACTCGATCTCGTGTGGATCGAGGACGCCTTCAGGGGTGTCCGGGTACGTGTTGTTTCCGCCGATCGGCCCGGCTACGGCGGATCGTCCCCGCATCCGGGACGCGGCTGGAATGACTGGCCGGACGATCTGGCGGCGCTCGCCGATCATCTCAGTGTCGAACGCTTCGCCGTGATGGGATGGTCTTCGGGCGGGCCGTACGCGGTGGCGTGTGCCTCGCTCCTGCCCGAGCGAGTTACCAGCGCAGCAATCATCTCCGGCGTGACCGACATGGGGTGGCCCGACGCCTGGGAGGGTTACGACGAAGCCGAGGCGACCCTCATGGGCATCGGCGACGAGGCCCAAGCCGTTGCCTGGTGCGAGGAGCACTACGGCCCAGACGGCGCGAGGTTCTTCAGCCGCCCCGGTGACTTGCCGCCCGCTGACGTCGCCTTCTTGCAAGATGACGCGGTTATCGCCGGATGGATGCCGACCCGCGCCGAGGCATTCCGACGAGGCATTGGCGGTTTCGCCCAAGACATCACCGTGCAGGGCCGGTCGTGGTCATTCGACCCTGGGAAAATCACCGCACCCACGCGAGTGCTACACGGCGAGGACGATCCAAGGGTTCCCATCAAACACAGTCGCCACACCGCTGAGGTGATTTCAGGTGCCGCCCTTGAGACCTTCTCCGGCCGGGGACACCTGAGCATGCTCGCCGAAACTCCACGAGTCGCAGCCGAGCTCATCGCCCTTAAATAGCCAAGCTCTTGTCAAACCCGAACGACCACGCCTACGCGCGCCAACGGTCAGCCAGGCCGCGGTGGGCGCGCGCTCTTACTGATGCGGTGAAGGAGCGAGTCTCGTGCGGTATCACTCAGAACTGCCTGATGGAGGATCTGGCCGATGGGTCCGACCGGCGCCCCGACCTCGAGGCCGCCACGTGCCAGCGGAACGCGCCGGCCCGGCCCTCCAGATCCTGTCCAGCGGAGATGACCCCCAGCGCAATCCGCGTTCGCGTTTCGGGACAGGCGGCGCCGGTGGTGGGCCGGTCAGCCGGCGTCGAGCCAGGATGTGCCAGAAACCTCCTGCCATCCGGTCAGCTCGGCGAGGATCGCGGGGAGTCGTTCGACAGACACGCCAGTCGCGCTCCACACGGTGTCGCCCAGCCTCGTGATCTCGCGGTCACCTGCCGACAGTCGACGGCAGATGCCCGACACGATGCCGAGGACGTTGGCATCGAGGGTTGCACGAATCGCATTGTGAGCAGGCGGTCGGCGGTCAGGTCGTCGGCCCGTCCACGGTGGAAATCGATGGGCTTCGACGGCCCGAGGTCGTCACAATCGAGCGCATGATCACTCGTCGCTGGAGGGGCTGGACGACGACTCCGGGGAACGCCGACGCGTATGCGACGCATTTCGAGGGCTCGGTGCGCCCCCGGCTGGAGGCGCTCGACGGCTTCCTGGGCGCGTCGCTTGAGCGCGTGCCTGGCGACGACGGGCGCACGGAGATCGTGGTCGTCACCCGGTGGGACTCGATGGACGCGATTCGCGCCTTCGCCGGAGACGACATCGACGCCGCACAGGTCGAGCCCGAGGCGCGTGCCGTGCTCGACGCCTTCGACGAGCGGGTCACGCACGGCGAGGTGCGCGATGACGCCGCGTTCGACCAGCTCGCGCTGATCGATGTCGCTGCGGAGGCTGCGGCACACCCGCCCTGGTTCAACGAGACGCTGACCTCCGTCAACGATGCCGTCGTGCGCCTGGGGGTGCTCGAAGGCGAGTTCCACTGGCACAAGCACGACGAGGAGGATGAGTTCTTCCTCGTCCTCGACGGCACACTGCTGGTCGACCTGCAAGATGGCGGGCGCACGATCGCGCTGGGCCGCCACCAGGGATTGACTGTTCCGCGCGGCGTCGTGCACCGCACGCGCGCCCCCGCCCGGACCACGGTGCTCATGATCGAGCGTGCCGGCGTCGTGGCGACCGGCGACTGACCGTCAGCGACTCGCCATTGGCGACGGAGGTCTCCTGCCCCTGGCCCGCAAGGTCGAGGCCGTCCTCGGTCGAGCGCTCGCTGACGGACGCCCCGGCGCGAGGGCATCCTGCTCACCCACTTCATCGTCGGCGGCGGTGGCGAGATAGCAACCGGAGCGGCAAGGGCCGTTCCGGGCAGCCGATTGCACGTGTGGCCGATGCCCGAGCAGCCGGTTGCGGCCGCAGGCTGCAGTAAGGGACGCCGCTCTGTGCTCGACGTCTCCCTGAGGCTCTCGGATGTCGTGCTTGTGTGACCCGCGAGCCTGACCAGCGCGTGGCGGGCAGATGCGGATCGTGTCGACCTGGTAAGTCAGGTGCGTACGCGATAGAGCCGCCATGTCTGAGTGAGGCCTTTGACTTTGGGCTCGCCGAGGTCGTCGAATTCCGCTTCCGAGCGGTGACGAGGTCCTTGACGGTCGAGGACACGAGGATGTCGCCGGGCCGGGTGGGGTGCAGGATCCGTTGGCTGACGTGGACGGCGATTCCCCCGATGTCCCCTGCTCGGCGGTCCACTTCTCCGGTGTGCAGAGCGGCCGTCCGCGCCTGAGTGCTGGCCCATCAGAGCCGGTGCGGATCCACCTGTCGCCCCCTCCGGATGGGTCGCGCTGACAGCACCGGTGATCGAGGACGCGTCCCAGTGAGCCTGGTCCAGTGGCCAAGTCATCTACTGGGAGATGGTTGGGCCACCGTCGGGGGACACCCGCGGTCTTCTTGCACGGTGGCCCTGGCAGCGGCGCAAGCGTCGGTGCCCGTCGCTACTTCGACCCTGCCAGCTTTCGGGCCGCGCTGTTCGACCAGCGTCGCTGCGGCCGGAGCCACCCGCTCGCCGGCGACCAGAGGCAGACCTGTCGACGAACACGATGGCCCAACCGCGACAGTGCACCAGTCCTGGATTGTGCCTGTCGCGGTCACGTGGGTGGTGCCGGGTGGGCTATTCCCAGAGGCCGACCATCAAGACGAACAGGATGATCAGCGACGCCGTCGACATGCGCCAGGCCGCTGACGATCGGCCCGACGACGTCTACAACTCGTCCGCAGAGCGAGCCGCGCGGCGCAACCGAGTCGTCGATCTGGGGCCTGCGAGGCCGCCCGAACGACGCCCACGACGCGCGGGCCTAACGCCCCGCGAGGATCTCACCGAACGCCGGTCCGGTGGCGGAGTCCCGACGCGGGTCAGGCCGAGCTTTGGGTAGTCTCGGTAACCGCCTATGGGGCGGCTTGCAACTGGTCGAGGGCGTGCTGGAGGGCCAGGGTGTCCTCGAGCACCCAGTCGTCGACCATGCGGCCCCACCGCAGTCGCAGCCACTGCACACCCTGGTTGCGATAGGTGGTGCCGTCGGGCAACGGTGCCGAGATCGCCAGACGGACCGCCACCCGCGTGTTCCAGGGCCAACCCCCGACGAGCACGTCGTCCACCCCGAAGGTGAGCCCGGGCATCCGCTCGGCCGCCTGCCTGAACCAGGCGAGGAAGGCGTCCTTGCCACGCAGGTCAGCACCGAGCGGGGTCTCGCCGACGAAGCGGAAGTGCAGGTTGTTGTGGGCCATGTCGCTGGCGGCTTCGAGCTCCCCGGCGGCGATGCGACGCCACGTGGCACGGGCCTTGGAGGCCACGATCAACCGATACATGACCCGACCTTAAGAACAGTGGGTTCATATTGTCAACCCACTAGATTGTGGCCGATGGCACGCGAGAACTTCGGCACCATGCACTGCTCGATGGCACGAGCGCTCGACGTGATCGGCGATCCATGGACGCCGCTGGTCCTACGGGACCTGTACCTCGGCCTGTCCCGGTTCGATGAGCTCGCCGAGGACCTCGGGGTCGCCCGCAACCTTCTCACTCGCCGTCTCGACCACCTCGTCGCCGGCGGCGTGGTCCAGCGGCACCCCTACCAGGATCATCCGCGCCGCTACGACTATCGGCTCACTGCGTCGGGACGAGAGCTGGTCCCCATCCTCATGGCGCTCACCGCCTGGGGCGACCGCTGGGTCGGCCCACCGGCCGGCCCACCCATCCGATTCCGCCACGCCTGCGGCAGCATCGTGGAACCGGCCATCACCTGCCCAACGTGCCACGAGCCCTTCACACTGGGCAACGTCAGACCCCTGCCCGGCCCCGGCCACAAGTCCGCCACCGGCACCCGGCTCGTGGGCGCCAGCGGATGGATGCCACCCCGGCGGCGGGGCCGCGAACCCGACTGACCGATCCGACTGCGCCGTGGGCGCGCTCTTGGTGGTCGACGCGGCCCTCAAGCGTCCCGAACCAGGCGCCTGACTTCGGCGAGGCGCTCGTAGCTCTTGAGAACGTCGCCCTGATCCTCGGCGAGGTGGCGCACGATCACGTCCGTGTACCCCATGGCCGCGTACTGGCGGAACCGCTGCGCCACCGGCTCGACGCCGCCGTAGACGCACGCGCTGGGGTCGAAGCCGCGGTAGCCGGCCGCGACCAAGGGGCCCGCCACTCGTTGGGCGTCGAGGTCGTCGGCGCCGACATGGATGTCGCGCCGGATGGCCAGCGCTCTGGGCGTTCGACCGTGCGCCGCAGCCCGTTCGCGGTAGAGATCGAGCACACCCCGCGCTTGGTGCGGGGTCAGGTGGGCGTCGGCCAGGAACCCGTCACCCAGGCGGGCGGCCCGGTCGACGGCGCGCTCAGCGGTGCCGCCGACCCACACTTCCACCGGTTCGGGTGGGACGGGCGACACGACCGCCTCGCGCACTCGATAGGGGCCATCGGCGGGCACGGTCTCGCCGCAGAGGAGGCGGCGGATGATGTCCAGGCCGGCCTCAAAATGGGGACGCCGGGAGTGGTCCGCGCCCACCCCCGCGAACTGTCGCTCGTCGCCGCCGATGGCGCACGCCAGGATGAACCGACCGGGTGCGAGCGACGCCAGCGTGCCCACCTGCTCGGCGACCAATACCGGGTTGCAGGGGCAGGAGGTACAACGCGCCGTACGGCCGATCGCCCCATTCCGCCAGCAGTCGCCCGAGGAGCGGCGAGTTCTGGTAGTAGGGCACCGGCGTCACGTGGCGGTCGCCCACGAACAGCGAATCGAACCCCGCCTCCCAGGCCGCCCGCGCCCGCTCGACCAGCCAGCCGGCGGCCAACCGCACGTCGTCGATGAAGTAGGTGCGGAGCGAGGCGCCGACCCGCATGGCGTCAGCCTCCCTAGTCGTCCACGCTGCCCATGATCAGGCTGACGGTGGTTCCCGTCATCCCGCTCGCCTTGTCGGAAGCCATGAAGACCGCCGTGTTTGCGTCTCCTCGAGCGTCATCAACCGTCGCGGGTGATCGACCTCGACAGCGAGGCGTTCTGTGGGGACCGCTGGAGCGGTCAGGCGATCCAGGTCGGCCCCCAGGTCGTGCTGGAGGTCGTCCAACCGACTATGCGCTGCGCGGTGCCGTTGAGTGTCCAGCCCGGTTCAATGCTCTCAACCAGCTCAACACCGCGTTCCCCAACCACCTCGGTGTCTACGCCCGGGTCCGGACCCCAGGCCCGATCCCCGTCGCCGACCCAGTGATGCTCCTGTCCTGACCGACGAGTCGCCCCGCCCTGCCGTTCGCCACGGTTGCCGGTGCCCTCCTATCCGCCGACGGCCGAGCTTGAATCCACCACCGGGCCGGCTCAGATGGAGCGTTGGGCGCGCAACGCCACGTCCGCGACCAGAGCCAGCTCCTCGACGGGGTCGGCCGACGCCATACGGACGACGATGTGGCGGGCGCCGGCATCGACGTAGCGCGAAATCCCGGCGGTGACGTCTGCGGCCGAGCCGATGACGAATGCCTGGACGGATGACACCAGCTCGAAGGGCAGCTCGTACCAGCGCAGGCACCACTCCTCCGCGCTCCTGTACCCCCGCTCGGCGTCGTCGTCGACTAGCACTGTAAGGTACATCGCCGCCGTGATCTCATTGGCGTCTCGCCCCGCATCCGAGGCCGCAGACCGCAGCCCGGCAAGCCCCGACGCATAGTCGGCCGGATCGGGTGGGTAAGGGATCCACCCGTCGTAGCGGCGTCCGGTCCGGGCGAGCGCAGCGGAGCTAGCCCCCGCCAGCCATACCGGTGGGCCGCCGACCCGGTACGGCCGCGGGACATCCGGGAGCCACCGGAGCTGCAGCACGTCCCCGGTGAAGGCTGGCGAGTGCTCCGACGACCAGACCGTGCGCCAGAGCGACACGACGTCGTCCAGCCACCGGAACCGCCGCCGATAGGGGACACCCACCAGCGCCAACTCGTCCTCGCTGAGCCCGGGGAATCCGGCACCCACCGCGACGATGAGCCGACCCCCCGACAGGGCGTCGATCGACGCCAGCGAGGCCGCAGCGCCGAGGGGCTGGCGAAACGCCGGCATGAGGGCGGCGGTGCCGAGCTCCGCCCGCTCGGTAACGGCTGCCACCGCAGCGAGAACCGACAGCGGCTCGTAGCGGGCCCGGCGCAACGAGTCGCCCGCCCACAGCGACGCGAACCCGAGTGCCTCCGCTCGACGGGCAACATCGAGGATGCGCCGGGCGTCCCAACCATGCACCTGCGCTTCACGAGTCGGCAGCAGCAGACCAACACGGATGTCATCCATGGCGCCACACTGCGCAAGGGTTGATCCAGCGGCAACTCCCCCAGGGAATGTATCCGCCGCCACGGGCGCAACTCAGCGCCATTCCGCCACTCAGTGGCACGAAGAAGGCACTGGGCGACGCCGGAATCAAGGGATTCGACACGTTCGGTGGACCCGTGGTTCAGGAATGAGATGGAGTGCCGTCGGGCCCGATGACCTCGTCGAACAGGTCGAGCATGGCCCGCCAGCCCGGTCGGCGGCGACGGGGTCGTAGGCGAGCCCCGGGGTACCGGCCCGGTCGGCGTGTCAGTGGGTGAAGCTGTGTTGTACGCCTCCGTAGATGTGAATGCGCCAGTCGACGTCGCCGGCCCGCATTTCGCCCTCGAACGCGGCACGCGCGTCGCCGTTCTGGAAGGACACCAGCCGGGCAAGCCGCATGCCGCGATGGCGTGGCTCTACCTGCCGTCGATCTGGCCCGACGACGCCGGCGCTGCCTTGAGTGAGGCGCTCGCAGCCGCCTTGGCGGAAGCCGTCGTCGTCGACCTGTCCGTTCAGATTGGCGCTTCGTGGCACGACCATCCGCCAGGCCGAGGACCAGGGCGCCGGCCAGCGAGAGCGTGACGCCGCCGACATCGTTCACGTCTTCATGTCACATGAGGTCTACCGATTCTTCGTCACTGACCCAGGATGGATCCGGGGCGCGCTATGAACGACGGTTGAGAACATGCTCTTCATCGCTGGGTTCCTACAACTACCAGTTGATAAGCGCCGCTATCCGGGCTGCTGCGAGCCCGACGTCGGCTCCGACATGGCATCGCTGCGCCCATGGGTCCCCCCGATGAACCGCTTGGCGATCCCGGCTGGTCGGTCACGCCCGCCGCCGGCCGCCTCGTCGGACCACCGGCGGCCCGGCCTCGGCCGCGCCTAGGGTGATCCGGCCGTCCGGAGGTGCCCCCGGAACCAGCGTGTGGCCTCGCGATCCACGGCCGCGGCGTGCGGCGTCTGGGGCGCCGGGTCGATGCCGGGCTCCTCGGCCAGGGCGTGGCCCATGCCGGGGATCGTTACGAGGGTGACCCGGTCGGGGGAGGCCGCGGCCAGGTCGGCCGCCGGCTCGAGGAAGCCAGCGCGGTCGTCGTCCTCGCCCACGATCACGAGTATCTGGAGCCGGGGATGGCGTTCGACGATCTCGGGCGTCCGCTCCACGAAGTCGAGCCGCCGGGCGATCGCCTCGGTCTCCTGGTCCCAGGGGTAGGTGATGCCGAAGCGTCGGCCGACGGCCTCGACGGCGGCCCGCAGGCGGATGACGGGGCTGATCAACACCGCTGTCGACACGTCGGTGAGGTGCTCGGCCAGGGCGAGCTGGGCGATACCGGCACCAGCCGACCCGCCCATCACGCCGGCGGGCTGCACCGCATCGATCCCGAGCTGGCCGCGCAGCGACACCCACGCCGGCCCGAGTTCCTCGGCCGCGGCCCTGGCGACCGGCCAGTGCATGTTCCGCACGGCGTCCTCGCTGGCGAGCCGGTAGATCTCGTCCCAGCCGCCGGCGAGGAGGCGGGCACCCGTCATCGGCAGGCCCAGGTGGACGCGCCAGGCGTCGACCCCGTCCACGGGCACGGCGGCGGCGAACGCCGCCTGGCTGCGCGGCGGGTCCATCAGGTGCCATGCCAGGACCACCGAGGCGTCCCGGCGGGGGCCGCCGGGCGGCGGGAGCGCGACGTAGGGCACGCCGGCGGCCTGCCCGATGACGTTCTGGTTCTGGTCGGTCTTCCTGTCCATGTGATCCTCCCGAGGGCTGAGCTGTACGGTGTCCAATCTAGCTGGACGGCGTACAATACACACATGAAGCAGGTCCGCAGCCCCGGACAGCGCGCGGGCCTCACCCAGGCTCGGGTCCTCGAGGCCGCCCACGAGCTGGTCGCTGACGAGGGCGTCGCAGGCCTCACCATGCGGGCCCTCGCCGGGCGGCTCGGCGTCCTGCCCAACGCCCTCTACAGCCACGTCGCCACCAAGAACGCCCTGGTCGACGCCCTGTTGGACGATCTTCTCGCCCAAGTCGCGGAGCCCGGCGCCGACGTCGAGGACCCGATCGACGGCCTGCGGACGATGATGACGTCGACCTTCGAGGTGCTTGTCGCCCACGCCGACCTGGTCGGCCTCTACATCTCCCGCCAGGGCGCCCGCGGACCCAACGCCCAGCGGCTGGGCGAGGTGATGCTCAGGCTGCTCGCTCGCCTCGACGTGACCGGCGAACGGGCCATCGACGCCCGCCGCGTGCTCATCGTCTACACGATCGGGTTCGCCGCCTTCTCGCCCCGCGGGGTAGCCGACGGCCCGCCGCTGCCCGCCGCCAAGGTCGCCGAGGACTACGCCGCCGGCCTCGACTGGCTCCTCACCGGCATCGCCACCCGCAAATGAGGGCAGCCCCCATGCGCTAAGTATCAGGGCAATGTGTACGCGTGGAACCGGCCGTCATTCTGGAGCTCCAAACGGCTGACGCACCGTCCGCTGGCGGTCTCGCCGTCCGTCGTCAGGTGGACATACCGAAGGCTCAAGACCTCATCCAGGCGTGTCCCCACGAGAAACCCCAAGCGGACTGCGCCACCCCTGTACCTGGCCCACACGGTCCCAGCGTCGGACTCGTGGTAGTCGAAGATGGTCTCGACGCCTACGTCGCCAGCGTGCTCGGGCGTCACGTCCCGGAACCGCCGACCCTCAAGGTTCATGGACACTCCACACTTTGCCCCACAAGGCTCGGGCGATCACCGCGTCGTTGACCGTGTGCCAGTCACAACCCAGCTCCCGGGCCAGCTCGGCCACCGTGCGACCCAGCCGGCGGACCTGATCGCACACCCACCCCAGGCTGATGACACGAGCCCAGGTGTGGGCCCAGGGCTGCCCGACGAGCTCGCCATCCTCGAGAAGCTGCCCGGCTGGCCCGGGGTGCCGTGGACCCTGGCTAGTGGGTCAAGACGTTCACGATGATGCCGTTGGGGTCACGGGCGAAGAACCGCCGGACGCCCCAGGGCTCGTCAGTCAGGGGATGGACGATCTCGACGCCCTGGCGCATGGCCTCAGCGTGGACGGCGTCGACGTCGTCCACCTCCACCGACATCTGGGGCGCGACCGGCGCCGAAGCATCCTCGCTGATGAGTATGACCTGCGCCGTCGGGCTCGTCGGGGAGACGAAGGTCATCACCCAGTCCATCTCCATGCCGACCTCAAACCCCAGCACATCGACGTAGAACGCCCGGCTCTCCTCGAAGCGCTCGGACTCGATGTCAGGTACGGCTCGTCTGATGCCCATGCCGCAAGAATGACGCGTCCCGAGCGAGTCGTCTTGGACGGACGGAACCTCGCTGCGACCGATGTCGGCCGCCGATCTCGGCGACCATCGACCGGTCGCGGTCTGCGACCAGTCCCGGCGCGTCGTCCGGAGCGGACCCAGGTGCGGCGGGTAGTCCCTCTGGTTGCCGCTCGGTCTGACGGCATCCCGCCTCGATGTCGTGGACAAGGAAGTGGCCACCGGCGAACACCTCGTAGATGTCGGGATCGGACGACCTCGATCCTCGGTTCGCCGACGACATGACCGGGTTCTGCCGCCGGCCAGCGATGGGGTGCAGGCGTTCGTCGGGGGTGGCTCCTGCATCAGGCTTCGGTCCACGGCTTTCAGTCTGGCGGGGGGGCGTGCTCATGCCGAGCGTGAGCCGGGACACCTGGGTTCGCCCGCTCGAACCAGACGATCAGTGGCACCCCGAGGGCGATCGGCACGATCCACGCCACGATCTCGGCGGTGGTCGAGAGGTCGCCCGCGCTCACCACCAGGAGCGCGGTCACGAGAGCGATGTAGGAGCCGCCCAGGCCATGGACGACAACCCCTTTCGGCCCGCCTCGCCGCAGAGCGAGGTAGCCGGCCAGCGCAAGCAGGGACGACACCAGGGCGAGCGGAACGATCCACCACAGCCGCGACCACTCCAGCAGTGCTAGGGCGGTGGCGGTCGAACACGTGGCCAACACCGCCCACGGGTATGCGCCTACGAGCGGATCGCCTCTCGGGTGCCGGCGGCAGCCAACAGCGCCAGTGCCCCCAGCGCCATCGCCGCCGTCCCACTGACGATATGGAGCACCAGGAAGGGATCCCTCATGATCGACCCCTCACCGAGTGGTCCGCGGCAGGCGCCGCATGCCCCAATGGGTTGGTCCGCCGGGAACGAGCGGTAGCGCCTCCTGCGTGACCTCGAATCCGAATCGCTCGTAGAACGCCAGATTCGGTTCCTTGGCCGTGGTCAGATAGCAGGGCAGGCCGGCGTCATCGGCTCGGGCGAGACCGGGGGCCATGAGCCGGCTGCCGATCCCGCCGCCCTGTGCCTCCCGCCGGATCCCGAGCGTCTCCAGGTTCCAATGAGGATATGCCGGATGGAAGCGCTCGGCGTTCGCGCCCATCCCCGCGAAGAGGCGGAAACGCCTGGGCGCCACACTGAGCACACGGAGCATCGTCGGGATCACCCGCAGCTTGCGCGCAAGGCTCCACGGGAAACGGCCCGGTGGCAGCCACACCGCGATCCCCAGGACCCGGCCGCCGGCGAGTGCGGCGTCGACCGCTCCGAACTGAAGGGCGTCCCGCACGGTCGCCTCGAAGAACACCCGCTGGGCGCGCTCGCGTTGCCGGGCATCGGGGAAGACGTACCGCCACGGGGGATAGTCGGCATGGCTGGAGGCAAACACCTGGCCGGCCGAATCCAGGCGGTCGGCGGTCATCGGCACGATCCCGACCGACGCCGCCGGAGTCATCTGGTCACCAGTCGACACTCCCACCCACCCCCGAGACATCACGACAGCGGCGTGTAGTCGTGGTACCGCCACAGCTTGAACTCTCCGTCCGCGTCGCGAAGGAACCACTCGGTGTGGATCCTGCCGTCCTTGTCGACCGCGACCTGGCCGACGTCGTCGAGGCGGAAGCAGAAACGGGCGGGCCCGGTGAACGTGAGTTGGGAGTGCTCGACGACACCCTCGTAGCTGCTGAGCTCCGAGTCAAAGGGCCCCTTGTCGTTGAAGAAGTAGGTCTTTAAGCGGCCCAGCTCCGCGTCGTAGCCCCAGTACATGACCCCTTCGTCGGGTGGTTGGCTGCCACCCCACGACATCCGGTACTCGCTGGCGAGGAAGTAGCCGCCCTTCAGCCACCAGAACCGCTCGGTCCCTTCGATGTCCATCTCCGGTCCGAAGTTGTCGGTGCTGCGGCCCGCGCCCCGCCAGTTGCCCACCAGGGGATCGAGTCGTCGTAGCTCCGGGTGCGGCGGCGGCAGCTCGTAGTGCTCGCCGGTGGTCTCGACACCGCTGGTGTCCGACATGCCGCTCTCCTTTCGGTTCCGAACGGTTGTTTTGATATAGTAACAATGTTACACTCCCGGCGTGCAGTCACGCCAGCCCACCCTGCTGGGCGAGTCCGTCTCGGGGTGCCGGTGACACCGGCCCGGCCTGCCGCTGAGACGCCCTATGGCCAGGCATACCTCGCGGGACGCGACGCACAGCGGCGGGTGCTGCTCGACGCCGCCAGCGACATCCTCCAAGCCTCTGGGCCCGATGCGCTCACCATGCGACGCATCGCCGGTGAGGTCGGATGCTCGACGAGCGTCCTCTACACGATGTTCGGTGGCAAGGCCGGTGTGGCAGAGGCGCTCTGGCGTGAGGGCTTCGAGCGTCTACGCGCCGCGCTCGAAGCCGCCGAGGACGACGATCCGCTCGCGCGACTGACCGCGATGGGCCAGGCATATCGAGCCAACGCGCTGGCGAACCCCGCCTACTACAGCGTGATGTTCGCTCGACCCATTCCCGGCTTCGAACCATCCCCGGAGGCGTACGCCGAAAGCGTGCGTCCCCTCGAGCTGCTCGTCGACGCGGTGGCCGACTGCATCACTGCGGGCGTGTTCAGGAACGTCGACCCGGCGCACATCGCCCGGGTGCTGTGGGCCGCCGCACACGGATCGGTCAGTCTCGAGCTCGCCGGCCACGAAGGCGCCATCGACGCGGCATCGACCTACAGCGATCTACTCGCCAGTGCCGCCGCATGGTTTTTCGTCCGGTGAGCGTGACGACACGCAAAAGGAGACAGCGCGATGCGGATATTCGCCTACGACCGATTCAAGCCCGGCGTCACCCTGGAGACAATCGAGCCATACCTCAGCGAGGAGGTCGCCAACGTCTGGCGGCTTTGGAAGGCGGGAATCGTGCGGGAGAACTACGCCCGCGCCGACGAGCCCGGCGTCGCGATCGTGTTCGAGCTCGACAGCGTCGAGGACGCCAAGCGCTACACCGACGACTTCCCGCTGACCAAGGCGGGCTTCCTCGAGTGGTTCTTCATCCCGCTCATGATCCCACTGCCGATCGAGAGCCTGTTCCGGAGCGAGATCGACGTCTCCGAGCCCTACGACCGCACCGTCCCCCAGTAGCCCGCGACTGCCACCCGAAAGGGAGCGCCATGCAGCACTACCACAACCTTCCGATTCCCGACAGCCTGGCCGACGTCTGTCACCCGGATCGCATCGCCCTCGTCGTCTTTGACATGCAGGTCGGTGTCGTCGGCCAGCTCACCGACGGCCCGCAGATCACCGACCGGGTGAAGCGCGTGCTCGACGCCGCGCGCCGGGCCGGAGTCAGGGTGTTCTACAGCCGATACATGACGCTGCCCACCGAGCTGATGGGGATCTCCCAGCTGCGCACCGCTATGGCCTGGCAGCGCAAGAACCGAGTCGACGACGTCGTTTCGCCATTCCGGCGCGACACCCCCGGCTTCGAGCTCGTACCCGAGCTCGCGCCGCTCCCCTCGGAGGCCGTCTTCGACAGGCTCTCGATGTCCGCCTTCGAGGGCACCCCGCTCGAGTTCGCGCTGCGCGACGCCCAGGTCACCGCCTTTGCCATCGTCGGCATCGCCACCGAAGTCGGCATCGAGCCCACCGTTCGACACGGCGCCGACCGCGGCCTCATCCCGGTCGTGGTCACCGACGCCTGTGGAGCCGGAAACCCAGCCGCCGCCCAGCGCACCCTCGACGCCCTCGCCTTTACGGGCGACGCAATCCTGACCGACATCTCCACCATCACCGGCCTACTCGCCCAAGCCACCACGGGCGCGCCGGAGCCGGCAGGAACAGAGCCGGCAGCTCAGGAGGGCTCTCGATGACGCCCTTCCCAGCCTCGTCGACGAGCTTCTCGTGCTCATCCATCCCTTAGCGGTCCTCGGGCCCGCGCTCCCCCCGAAGGCACCCCTCGCACCGGGCCGACGGGCGTGCCGGTCGTAGTCACCTCTCCTTGCTCGGATCCGAAGCACCGCGTTTAGGGCGCGACCGGTACCACCATCGCCGCCCGGGTCAACCTCGCGCCTCGCGTCGTCACATTCGAGCCGGCAGTCAGCTGCCACAACCAGGAGGATGATGATGGACGAGCAGGCGAGGCACGCGGCATTCATGTCGGCACTGGTCACCGGGCACTTCGTCTTGCAATCCGTGGCGAGCATCACAGTCAGCGAAGCCGGATCCCGGGCCTCGCTCCACGTCTTCTCCCTGTCCAGCTCGCTGATCGCGATGGCGTTCACCGCCCAGACCGACGCCTTCCCACCTTCGTGGCCGCCCTCCTGCCGGCGCTGTTCGTGCTGGGCTGGCTCACGGTCGTGCGGCTGGTCGACAGATCCGTCGCGAGCTACCGAGTCCAGGAGGCAGCTCCAGGTGAGCGAACCGCTCGTGATCGGACGTCTCCCGTAGAGCTGCGTGGCCAGGCCCTGGCAGACACCGCGATTGACGTCGTCGCCTCGGACCGACGCAGGTTCATCGCCATGGTCGGATCAACCGTGCCCGGGCGAGGTCAGGACGCGAGCGTCCGTTCGTAGGCATCGAGGAAGCCGGGCCAGCCGGTCTCGCTGGCGGCGCGCTGTTCCTCGGTGGGGTATCCGGTGTCGAGCAGGGTCAGCAGTGTTCGGTTGCCACGTGGCTCGAACGTCACGGTGACATGTGTCTGGAACGGGGGGCGCCCGTCCGGGAACTCATAGTGGGTGGTGTAGACGACCCGGTGCGGTGGCTCGACCTGCTCGAACACACCGTGCTCGACATACATCTCATCGGGTGTGGGCCCGAACCGTACCCGCCATGCCCCACCCACCCGCAGGTCGGTCTCGGCCTCGGCGACGACCCAGCTGTCATCCGGTGCGTACCAACGGCGCCGCGCCTCCGCGTCGACCCAGTGCTGGAACGCGGCATCGGGAGTCGCGTCGACGATGCGTTCGAGACGGATGTCGAACCCGGTCATCGGCCGGCGTCCTCGAGAGAGGCTCCGAACCGGTCTAGTCGCGTGGCCCAAAGCGTGCGGCGCTCGTCGATCCAGGCCGCGGCGTCGTCGAGCGGTCGTTCGCCCAGCCGGCACCAGCGCGTGCGTCCCTCCTTGCGGGTTACGACGAGCTGCGCCGCCTCCAGTGCCCGCACATGCTTGAGCACCCCGGGCAGCGACATGCCCAGCGGTACCGCCAGCTCCGAGATCGACACCGGCCCGGCGCCCAGCCGGTCGAGGATCGTGCGCCGGTGCGCGTCCCCCAGAGCCGAGAACGTGCGATCCAGAACTTGCGGATAGTGAGCCATATGGTTAAGTATATACTCAGAGCCGAGATGGCAGGCGATGGCCGCGCCGCCCTGTCCCCCGCAGTTCGGCGGGCCCGAGCATCCGCCACGTGGTCGACGCCCGACGCGCCTTCGAAGGCGCGCGCCCCAACGTCCTGCACACGGGGAGGTGTGTGAACGATGGCCGGATCAACGGTCGACGAAGCATCGATGGGAGGGCCTCCGCGGGCGACGGCACGGGTGTGGGCGGGCCTGGCGGTGCTGGCGCTGCCGACACTGCTGGTGTCGATGGACCTGACGGTGCTGCACCTGGCGGTGCCTCACATCAGTGCCGATCTCCAACCGAGTAGCGCACAGATGCTGTGGATCGTGGACATCTATGGGTTCTTCGTCGCCGGGTGCTTGATCACGATGGGAACGCTGGGCGACAGGATCGGACGTCGCCGGCTGTTGTTGGGTGGCGCCGCCGCGTTCAGCGCCGCTTCGGTACTGGCGGCGTTCGCCGGCAGCGCCGAGATGCTCATCGCCACACGTGCCCTGCTCGGCCTCGCAGGCGCCACATTGCTGCCCTCGACGGTGGCGCTGATCCGCACCATGTTCGTCGACACCCAGCAACGCGCGGTCGCAATCGGCATCTGGGCGGCCGTGTTTTCCGCTGGAACCGCGATCGGACCCGTGCTCGGCGGGGTGCTGCTCGACTCATTCTGGTGGGGTTCCGTCTTCCTGATTGGCCTACCCCTCATGGCGGCGCTCCTGGCCTTGGGGCCGGCGTTGCTGCCCGAATACCGCGATCCAGACGCCGGTCGGTTGGACCTCCGCAGCGCCTGCCTGTCACTGGCCAGCGTTCTGAGCGTGATCTACGGACTCAAGCGGATCGCCGAAGACGGCCTGGCCGCACCGCCGGTGTTGTTCATCGCCGCCGGCCTCATCGTGGCCACCGCCTTCGTGCTCCGCCAACGCACGCTGGCCGACCCGCTGATCGACCTGCGACTCTTCCGCATCCCGGCGTTCAGCGTCTCGCTGGCCGCGGGCCTGCTGGCACTGTTCACGTGGGCCGGCACCTACCTCTTCCTGGCCCAGTACCTCCAACTCGTGGAGGACCTGTCCCCGCTGCAAGCGGGCATGTGGCTGCTCCCGGCCGCCGCGGGCAGCATCGCGGGATCGATGCTCGCCCCCGCCCTCACCAGCCGAGTACGGCCCGCCACCGTCCTGGCCGCAGGCCTCGGAGTCGCCGCTGTCGGCTTCGCAGTACTGACCCAGGTCGAGACCACGTCGAGCCTCGCCCTACTCGTCACCGGCTCGATCGTCTTCTCGATCGGCGTCGCCTCCACCGTTGCCCTCGTGACCGACCAGGTCGTCGGCGCCGCGCCCCCCGAAAGAGCCGGCGCCGCCGCAGCCCTGTCCGAAACCGGCGGTGAGCTCGGCCTCGCCCTCGGCGTGGCGATCATGGGCAGCATCGGCACCGCCGTCTATCGCGGCGACCTCAACAACACGCTGGCGCCGGGGCTCCCGGCCGAGGCGGAGGAAGCGGCACGCGACACCCTCGGCGGAGCCGTCGCCGCCGCCGGGCAACTCCCAGAGACGGCAGCCGCCGGCTTCCTCGACGCCGCCCGCGAGGCCTTCACCCACGGGCTCCAAGTGACCGCCGGTATCAGCGCGCTCGTCGCCGCCGTTGCCGCGATCCTGGTCATCGTCGTACTCCGGCAAGTCGGCGTCGACGCGCCAGCCCACGCCCAACCCCAAGGCTCCTCCGAAGACACCGGCCCGCCGCACGCCGCCGACCGCCTAGCGACGATCCACAGCGCAGCCAAGCTGCCGTGCCGGTGCTGCGGACCAGAATTGATCACGACGGCGGCCACCAGCCGGACCACAACGCAGGAACCGACGTGAATCAGCTCCTGCTAGCGCCGGGAAACGACGGCGCCGCCGTGAAGGCGGAGGGCCGCGCGGCAGGTACCCCTGCAGCTTGCCCGGTAATTCTCATGGACTTCGCATGCCCGTCTTAGAGCGCTCTTGGGTTCGGCCCTCACGCTCGGGATATGCCTTCCCCGGGGCATCGGGTGGTCATGGTTATCGCCGGCTTGTTGGGTGCAGTGGCCGGTCCGCTGGTGGCGTCCGGCTGGCCGTCGGTGTCGACGGAAGGTCCTGGGGAGGGATCTGCCGGCGCAGCCGCACCGGTCCCGCCGACCGAGGCTGCGGCCCCTCGGCCCGACGATCGGTCCCGGCCCGGGGCGCCGGCCGCTGGGCCGGATGACTTGGCCCAGAGCACGGCTCCCCTGCGAACAGCGGATGCCGCGGACCCCTACGTGGCGATCGACGAGCAGCCCTGGTTGTTCACCACCAACACCGCCGCCGGCAACGTCCCGGTCGTGACGGGGGGTTGGGGGGCGACGGTGTTGTCGTGGCCGATGCGCTGCCCCGGTTGCCGGATTGGGCGGAGCCCGGGTTCACGTGGGCACCAGCCGTGACCCACAGCGGCGCCGGCTGGGTGCTGGCCTTCACCGCCCTCCACGCGGCTTCGGGCCGTCAGTGCATCGGCGTCGCCACGTCATCGGTGGTCGGAGGTCCGTACGACCCGGCCGCCGAGCCCCTGGTGTGCGACATCGATCGGGGCGGGTCGATCGACCCGTCGTTCGTCACCGACGACGCCGGCGCGCAGTGGCTCCTATACAAGGACGACGGCAACTGCTGCGGACTACCGACCACGCTCCACGCCGTGCCGCTCACCCCGGACGCGATGGTTGTAGCTGGCCTGCCCGTCGACCTGATCTCTGCCGACCTGTCGTGGGAGGCGGGACTGGTCGAGGCGCCGTCGATGGCCAAGGTCGGCGACGCTGGCTGCTCCTGTACTCGGCCAACCGCTGGGACACGGCCGGGTACGCGGTGGGCGCCGCCTGGTGCGACTCACCCGCGGGCCCCTGCCAAAAGCAGTCGGCGCCGGCACTGACTGCCGGTGGCGGCCTGGATGGGCCGGGCGGGATCGAGTTCGTTCCATGCGTGGCCCCCCGGCGAGATCGGCTACGGCGACGGGTCGACCCGCCGCCTCCAGCTCGGCCGCGTCGAGGTGGCTGGCAGCACCGTGTCGATCGTGCCCCTCACGTCTGCGGACCGGTGACCCGCGCCGTGTGGCGCACGCTGCCGTGGAGACTGAGCGCGGCACGCCAACGGAGAGAGGCGTGACCGTGTTCGTCGCCGTCAACCCCGTCGCCACCGCCCCAATGGCCCGCGCCGAGCTTCGAACGGCGCCGTCTCATGAACATGAGGGTTACGCCGGCGCCGACGACGATGATGCCGACGACTACGCCGCGTGGGAACCCGTGCCCCTAGGGCGCGGCCCGCACGTTGAGCGTTGCGGGGCGGGGACCGAAGCGGGATTCGAGCTCGTCGTCGGTGAACGTAGAGGGCGAGCCGTCGCCGATCCTGACCTCGACGGCGTCGAACTCGATGGGAGCGTTGTCCCACACGACGTCGGCCGCCTGTGCCGCGGCGTCATCGCCGATGGTGCTGTCGTCGAGCTCGACGGTGAGCGTCGAGTCGTCCTCGGTGGGCACGTCGACCCGGGCAGGCTCGAACCCGGCCAGTCGACTCCGAACGGGCCGCCGACGGCCCAGGAGGACGATGGCCGTGCTCGCCCTGTGCCCAGCATCGGCCAGTGGAACCACAGGTTCTCGGTGCGTCTGCCATGTCGATGGCGAGCTACGTGAGGCTTAGGACCGCCCGCTTCGACAACAGCGTGCTCCCATCGTTCGGGCTACCACGAACCCACCCGAGTGGGGCCTGCACGTCGTCGAAGTGTCGATCGTCACGGGCGACATCTTCGAGCGGGTGCGCGACCAGTCAGCGGCATGCATGGATCGACCGCGGACAATCGTCCCGTAACGGTCTTTGCTCCGTCGATTCAGGTCCCTCTGGCGCGGAGGCGCGCCACCGCCCTCTCGAGCACTCCGCGGTCACCGATCTGCCATCGGGTGTCGAGGGTGATGGCGGCGATCCGCCACCGGCCGCCCCGGCGGCGGACGAGGAGCCGGTAGGTGCCGCCGACTACCCAGGGGCTGCCGGCATCGCCGTCGAGGGTGTGGGTCGCCACGACGTGGACGGCGACGCGGGCCTCGTGCGCGGTGACGGCGTCATCGTCGTCGCCGCGGTCATCGCCCGCGACCTCGATCACCGGAAGGCCGAGAACGTGCTGGTGCGCGTCCAGCCCGCCGATCGCTTCGCGCCACTCGGCGACCAGGTCCGGGCCGGCGATGTCGTCGGGAGCGGCTCCGGTGAGCGACCCGTAGTCGCGGCGGACCGTATCATCCAAGCACGCGACCACGGCGTCCCAGGCCCGGTCGTCGAGGGCGAGGACCCATCGGGCGACGACATCTTCGACGGGCGTCATGCGCTCCTGTCCTCCGGTGCTCGCACGATCCCGCTGAGCCAGCGGAGCACGTGGCCCACCGCCTCGGTCACATAGGGGTCCTGGTCGTAGAGCTCGATGTGGTTGTCGGTCTCCACCCACACGAGCTCCTTGGGGCCGGTCGCCACGTCGTAGGCGGCCTGGGCCTTCACGGGTAGCAGGACCGTGTCCCCCGTGCCGTGGACGATCAACAACGGCGTGGGCGCGACGAGCGGGGCCTGCGAAATCGCGTTGAACGTGAGGTATGGCTCGAGGGAAGCGGCCGTCGTCCTCGACGACCAGGTCGGGGCGTGGTTGCGTGACGTCCGGTCGTAGTAGCTATACGCCTCGGCGGTGGGCATGAGGGCGAGAGGCACGTCGGCGCTCAGCTCGCGGGCGATAGTGGGGATGTAGGCCACGTCGCCGGACCGCCGTTGGCGGTCGTGCAGCTCGTTGGCCCTGCGCACGTAGGCCGCGAGCGCGTCGGGGCCGAGGGCAGCCTGCATCGTCCCGCCGATGTCGTAACCGCCGGCGATGCTCACGCACGCGGCCAGCCGGCGCTCGCGGGCGGCGACGGCGAGCGCGTAGCCGCCACCCATGCACACGCCGACCACGGCGACCCTGGTGGCGTCGATCTCGGGGTGGCCCATGAGATGCGCGGCCGCGTTGACGTAGTCGGCGATGACGAGCCAGGGGTCGTAGTGGGCCCGCGGTTCGCCCTCGCTCTCGCCGAATCCGCGGGGGTCGAAGGTGAGCACCGTGTAGCCGGCGTCGGCGAAACGCTCGGCGTAGTGAGGCAGTGTCTGCTCTTTGACGCTGGAGACGGGGCCGCACATGACGATGCCCGGCATGGTCTCGTTGTCCCGCGCCGCGGGCGGCCGGTAGAGGTGGGCGGCGAGGCGGTGGCCGTCGCTGTCGAACGTCGTCGACGTGCGGCGGGCGGGGTCGGCGTCGAGTAGCCGGGCGGGCGGTTGGGGGAGAAACGGGTCCGATTCGGCCATGCCACGAATCGTCGGCTGCGGCTGGGGGCCGAGCCAGTGAGGCCGGTTCCTGGGAAGCCGCGTACCAGGCTGGGCGGTTCGGCGATCTTGAGCGCATACTCGCCCTATGCCACGCGCCGAGGACCTGGGAGCCTTCCTGCGTTCGCGCCGCGAGCGAGTTGCGCCCCAGCTCGTCGGCCTCGAGCCCGGGACCCGGCGGCGGGTACCGGGGCTCCGGAGAGAGGAGCTGGCCCAGCTGGTACACGTCAGTGCGGATTACCTCGTACGACTCGAGCAGGGGCGCGTTGCGCGGCCGTCACCGGACATCCTCGCCGCGCTGGCCCGCGTGCTGCTGCTCGACGACTCGGAGCGGCGCCACCTGTTCCGCCTGGGGGGTGCGAGCGAGCCGGTGGACGGAGGCGGCGACGGCACCGCCGTACGGCCGGGCCTCGAGCTCCTGGTGCGCACGCTTGACCCGACTCCGGCCGTGCTGCTCAGCCGACGCCTCGACCTGTTGGTCTGGAACCGCACCGCCGAGGCGCTGCTCGGCCCGTTCGGCTCCGAGCGGAACTACGCCCGCCTGGTCTTCGGCGATCCCGCGACCCGGGCGCTGCACGAGGACTGGGACGAGGCCGCACACCAGACCGTCGGCCTGCTGCGGTCCGCGGCCGCCCGGCATCCGAACGACGCCGCGATGGTGGCGCTGGTCTCCGAGCTCCAAGCGGCGTACCCGCAGGCTGGCTGGATGTGGGAGGCGCACGACGTGGCGCAGAAGTCCCACGGGCGCAAGCGCTACCGGCACCCGCGGGTGGGGGAGCTGACGCTGCAGTACGAGGCCGTCGTGCTGGCCGACGACGGTGACCAGATCCTCACCCTCTACACGGCCGAGTCGGGCACCCCCGACGCCGAGCACCTCGCCCGCCTGGCCTCGGACGCAACATTCGCGGTCTGAGGGCCCTCAGCGGACCGAGCCACAGCGGCCCCTGTCCTGAATCCACTCAGCGCTTCCAAGCGTGCCGACCGGCCCACGGGATGGCCGCTGCGCGGCTGTGACGTGTGACCCGGACCTCCACGTCACGGTCGGCCGCATGAAGGCCGACCTGTGAAGTTCACCTTCGACTGTCTTGTGGCGGAACAACATCTGACGGCGAGTCAGATATGCCCTCTGACCTGGTCGGGTGGGCCGGATTTGAACCGGCGACCTCTGCGTCCCGAACGGGGTCTGCCACCCTGCTACCAGGTGTTATGTGGCATACAGAGCACCGGCTGGATGCCCCTGGCACCCATTTCGCGCCTCATATGGCGGAAGGATGGCGGAAGGCCTCGGTTGACATGCGTT
>Ga0081538_10000803_pt1 | contig 34049 bp, 32 predicted proteins | sample TabmetS5T2R1_FD_71022 | JGI IMG/M metagenome (GOLD analysis project Ga0081538, IMG submission 71022) | Tabebuia heterophylla rhizosphere microbial communities from the University of Puerto Rico - S5T2R1 | ecosystem: Host-associated > Plants > Roots > Rhizosphere ...
GATGGCGGCTGCGCACCTGGTCGGCGTCTCGGCGGGCGGGGGAATCACCCAGGAGCTTGCGCTCGACTCCCCCGACCGGGTGCTATCCCTCATCCTGATCAGCCCCTCCCCGCAACCACCAGCGACCGCGACCTGCCGCGGCCGACGCGGAGTTCGGTCACTTCGTCGCCACGGCCGAGGTCGATTGGTCGAACCCCGAGTCCGTCATCGACTACCTGGTCGATTACTGGCGGATCCTCGCGGGCGGCGAGCGGGCGTTCGATGACACCCGCGTCCGCAAGCTCGTCCGCCGCGACATCGAGCGGGCGCGTGACTTCGCCGCGGTGCAGAACCACGACCTCATGTCCCACGGCAAAGGATCACCAAGCCCCTGTCTTCGATCACTGCGCCTAGCTCGTCATCCACGGCACCGCCGACCCGATGTTCCCGCTCGAGCACGGCGAGGCTCTAGCCGCGGACATCCCCGGTGCGCGCCTGCTAACGCTGGAGGGTGCCGGTCACGGTGTCTATCGGGACGACTGGGAGATGATCGTCGCCACGATCCTGGAGCACACTGCAGCAGCCGAAGGGACGCGGCGGTGATGCCCGCATCCCACCAGGCGCGCGTAGGCGGGCCTCGAGACAATCTGCATGAGAGTTCCGCTCTGAAAGCGATGCAGGCGGGGCACCGAAGTCGCGCCGGCTCTCCCAAAGGACGAAGGGCAGGCGTCTCGCGTGGCGCGGCCGTCACTCTGAAAATCGCGCAAACCAGCAGCCAGGCTCTCGGGACCTGACCCTACTCCGACAGCCCGACAGCTCCGAGGGCCTCCTCGCGATCCTGGTACATGCAGAGCGCTCGATGGCTCCATCGCGGATCGTGAAGGCGTGAAGGCGCAGGTCGCCGCGGCGATCGTCGTAAGCCCAGCCGTGACTTACGTCTGGCATGCGCTGCCTGACCGAATCGTCACTCCGGGATTTGTGCGTGGAGCGCCCGGGCTACGAGCGCTTCAGCTCCTGCACGGCCCACCCGTTGCCGTCCGGGTCCTCGAAGAAGCAGAAGCGTGAGCCGGGGGAGCCTGCGGGCCCGAGCTGTTGGACGTCGCCGACGGCGACGCCGCGGCCAGCGAGCTCCTCGCGGACGGTGTCGACGTCCTCGACCACGAGCTGGACCCCCTTGACCGACCCGGGGTCGCCGAGCGGCAGGCCTTCGCCGATCACGACCGAGCAGGGTGAGCCGGGCGGCGTCATCTGCACGACCCGCATGCCGTCGTTGGGGCGCAGGTCGTGGTCGAGGTTGAAGCCGACCTTCTCGGTGTAAAACGCCTTTGCGGCGTCCACATCGGAGACCGGGATGGGAACGACTTCGATCTTCAGATCCATGCTGGGTCCTTTCATGTGAAGTGGCCGGAAGCCTAAAGGCCACGCGCGAGCCAGCTCCCACCCGTTGCCGCTTGTCGCGCGAAGGAGGAGCGCAACGGCTCGCGGCTGTCAGTCGGCAGGCGATGGGGTCGGCGTGCGAGCAGGACCTGCCGTGATGATCCTCCTACTCCGCCAGTCGCTCACTTCACCGGCCAATCATGCCCTCTCCGGCGCTCCAAGATCCAGCGGTGCTCAGCCAGCCACTGATCAGGGGGCCACCGAGCCGACTCTTGGCTCGGGGTACGCTCCTCGATCTGCACCCTGCCACCGCTCGAGCGCCCGCGTCTACGTCCTCGTTTGCGACCGACTGTGCTTCTCGGGGCCAGAGCCATCAGTGCTTCTCGCATTTCATCCTCTTGTCTCGCTCGGGTGCCAGGCCGACGGGCCGCCTCCTGACTGTTTCCGACCATATGTCGGTGCCGAGCCAGGGTCATCGGCAGTTCTGCCGAGTCGAGTTGCCTAATCTCTCGTAGCCGGAGCGCGCGCCCTTCGGGCGCTAGAGCAGGTCGTTCTCCGCCGCGAAGCGACCGGCGGCCGCCCGCGAGGTCACGCCCAGCTTGCGGTAGATCGAGCGCAGGTGGGCGTTGACCGTGCGCACGCTCACGAACAGTTGCTCGGCGGCCTCGGCATCGGTGAGCCCGGCGGCGACGAGCCTGAGGACATCGACCTCGCGGGCTGTGAGGCCCTCCGGGTAGGTGACCGAACCGTCTTCGGCGACCCGCGTCCGCCCAGACCGTTGCTCCAACTCGGCACGTCGATGGGTTTCTTCCTCGATCGCCGCGTAGAGCAGCTTTCGCTCGGACACACCGGTAAGCGTATGCTCGCCCCGATCGGTGAAGGCAAGTCCGGAGCCTGCAGAGAGCTCACGGGTTGTCGCGCTGACCAGGACCTCGGCCGAGTTCGCTCTCGCGGCGATCCGGCTCGTCATGTTCACCGCGATCCCTCGGACGCCGTCCCCTGCGCGCTCGATCTCGCCGGTGTGGATGCCCGCCCGGATCGTCAGGCCTAGCTCGCTAACGCGGTCGATCACGGCGAGCGCGCACCGGATCGCCCGCTCGGGGGAGTCGAACAGGACGAGGAAGCCGTCGCCTCTGGTGTCGATCTCCTCACCGCCAAACGGCACGATCTCGGCACGGACCGTTTGATTGTGGGAGCTCAGGAGCTCGCTCCACGCCCGATCGCCAACCCGCTCGGCAATCTTCGTCGACTCGACGATGTCCGTGATGAGGATCGTCCTGATCCGACGCTCGCGTGGCGGGCCGGACGCGCCGGCCGTGTCCTCGACTGTGGCCGGGGCGAGCAGGCGGTATCCGCCCTCGCCCGCCGGCTCCAGCCTGAACCGGTCGCTGACTACCGCGGCCGCGTCGCCGCTGACCACCACTCCTCCGCCAGTTGCTTCCCGGGCGAGCTTCGAGGCGACCTCCACCGGCTCGCCTGCCGCTCCGTACACCCAGCGGAGCTCACGGCCTCGGCGCACTCGGGTGGAGCCGACCTGTGCCGGTCCGACACTCACCCCGGCGGTCACGACCACGCGTTCTGCATCGTCGGCCGCGGCTTCGGTCGAGCCCTCCCCGACAACCTCGAGGGCCGCGGCTACGGCCTCGCTCGATCGGGCGGCTGGATCGGGACCGTCGAAGACCGCGACAAGCAGATCGGGGTCGCTTTCGCTCATCAGCCCGCCGAGCGCACGGATCCGCCGTTCTGCGGCCTCCCGGTGGCGGCGCCCGACGAAGGCCACCGCATCGTCCGGGAGGCTCGATTCGCGAAGCCTGAAGTCGACCGCGAGCACGGCGATATCGCGCTCCTGACTTCCGTAGCGGTACAGGTGGGCGCTCGTGCGCCGCAGTTCCTCGACGGTCTCGTCGATCACCTGCTTGTGGCTGAGCGCCGTCCTGATCCGGGCCACTAGCTCGCGATCGTCGACCGGCTTCGAGAGGAAGTCGTCGGCACCCGCGTGGATCCCGCGCACGCGATCCTCTACCGCGTTAAGCGCCGTCATCAGCACGACGGGGATCAGCCTGGTCTCCGGGTCGTCCTTCAGGACCCGGAGCACGCTGATCCCGTCCATGCGGGGCATCATCACATCGAGCAGTACGAGGTCGGGCGGATCGGCCGCTACTCGCTCGAGCGCCTCGGACCCGTCCGCGGCGGTCTCGGTGGCGAATCCGAGCGACTCGAGCTCCTGCTCGAGGTAGTCGACGTTGAGCGGCTCGTCGTCGACTATCAGGATCCGGGCCTGTCGATCCTCGCGGTTCTCGCCTTCCGGGCCTGTCATCGCCCCTCCAGGAGCCGGTCGACCATCTCGACGAGCCGCGGGTGGTCGATTGGCTTCGCCACGAACTCATTTGAGCCGGCCTCGATCGCCCGTTGCCTGTCGCCGGGCATCACGCTCGCGCTGACCGCGATTATCGGAATCTCGGCGTCGCGCGCGCGGATCGCGCGGGCCGCCTCGAGGCCATCCATTCGCGGCAGACCGATATCCATCAGGACGAGGTCGGGCTGCTCGCTGGATGCGATCTCGACCGCGGTCTCGCCGTCCGACGCGAGCGCGATCTCGAAGCCGTCCTCGAAGATCTGCACGAGCAGTTCGCGATTGAGCTCGCTGTCCTCCACGATCAGCAGCCTCTTGGTCATGCGGGCCGACCCCGATCGCCCACTTTGGCCTCATCCGCCTCCTTGACAGGTCCGTCGAGCGGCAGGTCGAGCGTGAACTTCGATCCGTCGCCGAGCCGGCTCTCCACCAAGACGTCGCCGCCGAGCGCTCGCGCGAGCCGACGCGAGATCGTCAGCCCGAGGCCGCTCCCGCTGCGCTCCCGCGCGTCCACCGAGTCGCCCCTTTGGAACTCGTCGAAGATGCTGCCGAGCTCGCGCTCGGGGATCCCGAGGCCCGTGTCGGAGACGCCGATCCGCAGCCGCCCGTCCACGGTCTCGGCGCCGACCGAAATCGATCCCTCATCCGTGTACTTGATCGCGTTGCTGACCAGGTTGAGCAGAATCTGCTTGATCTTGTCTCGGTCGGTCACGACGGGGGGCAGGCCGGGTTCCGCCTCCACCGCCAACCGGACGCCGGGGCGGTGGACGAGTGGCTCGAGCGAGTCGGTCACCTCGCGCAGCACCTCTGCGATCTGCACCTCGGTCACGTCGAGGGTGATTTCGCCCGCCTCGATCCGCGAAAGGTCGAGGATCTCGTCGATCAGCGCCAGCAGGTGCTCCGCGCTGACCATGATCTTCGACAGGTTGTCGGCCTGCTTTTCGGGCAGCGCCTCGGCGTTTCGCGACACCAGACGGGTGAAGCCGATGATCGCGTTCAGAGGCGTGCGAAGCTCGTGGCTGATGCTCGCCAGGAAGCGGCTCTTCGCCGACCCCGCCTCCATCGCCGCATCGCGGGCCATCTCGACGCGGCGCAGCAGCTCGGCCAGCTCCGCCTCGTTTCGCTTCATCGCGGTGACGTCTATGTCGATCCCGGCGACGGCAACGCTCTGGCCCGAGCTGTCGAGCACCGGGAACCTCACGTCGGAGATCACGTGCTCCTCGCCCTCCCGGACGACGTGCGACTCGCGCCGGCGGGGCTCGCCCGCCGTGAGCACGTCCCGGTCGACCCCCGCATCGACGTCCGGGCTGCCGTCGACGTTGGACATCTCCTCGGTCTCGAACAGCGTCAGCCCCCGAATCTCGTCCTGGCGGAGTCCCCAGAACTCCTCGTACTCCCGATTCACGAGGATGAATCGTCCGTCCAGGTCGCGCAGATAGACGCTTGCGGGCATGTTGTCGATCAGGGCGCGAAGCCGCTCCTCCTCGGATCGCTGTCGCTCGACGACGCGCCCGATCTGGGTGCCGACGCTGACCAGTAGCTCGAGCAGCTCGGCGTCGGCCTCGAAGGGCTCGTCGGAGAAGAACTCCAGCACGCCCGCGGCCCTGGTGCCGGCCATCACCGGGACCGCTAGGCCGGCGCGGAGCCCGAGCTCGAGCCATTCGGCGGATCTGCTCGCGCGTTCGCCCTCCAGCGGAACAACAACCGACCGCCGGGCCTCACCCGCGCCCGACTCAGGCAAGAGAACGGACAGCGTGACTGAGTCCGCGGGGCGACCTAGGAGGTCGCCGCTCGACACGAACACCGGCTTCCGCTCCTCCAGCGCCACGCCCGCAAGGCGGCTGCCGGCACGCACGCGCTCGTCGCTGGCGGCGCGAAACTCGCCGTACCGCCCTTCGTCGCGGATGCTCCAGATACCGGTCGAAACCAGCTCGTCGGGATCGTCGCGGCTGACCAGCAGCGCGTGCCCGATCGGCCAGCCCGTGAACCCGCACACCTCGTCGAGCGCGATCGCCAGCGCGTCCTCTGCCGAGGAGGACTCGTTCGCGGCCGCCGCCGTGCGCCGCAAGAGCTGAATCGAGTCGGTGCGGCGCCCGAATGCGCCCAGGACACGGTTGTACTCGGCCGCGATCTGACCGACTTCGGTGTGAGGCTCGACGTGCACGGGCCGGGCGAAGTCCCCACTGCGGCGGTGCTCGTCCATGTCCCAGAGCAGGTCGCCGATCTCGGTGCTGGCGCCGTGCTCGGCGATGTTGAGGCCAGCGAGCTCACCCTTCCGGTCGATGCGGAACGGAAAGCGACGGTTGATCAGCGACAGGACGGCGAATCCGACCCCGAACGCCCACACAAAGCACACCCCGATCCCGACCAGCTGGATGCCGATCTGCTCGAGCCGGCCCGATGTGGCTGAGAAGGCGTCGGCGTTGCCCAGGAGGCCGACGGCAAGCGTCCCCCAGATGCCGGCACCGAGGTGAACCGGCACGGCGCCGACCGCGTCGTCGATCTCCAGCCGTTCCAGTGTCCGGGCGACGAGCTGCATCACGACGGCACCGAGCCCGCCGACGAGAGCGGCTTTCGCCGGGCTCATGATGTTTGCCGACGCCGTGATCGCGACGAGCCCAGCGAGCGCGGCGTTCATGATCGTGACGACGTCGGGGCGTGGGTCGAAGCGCCACGTGAGCGCGAGGCCGATGAGGCCGCCGAACGCGGCGGCGATGGTCGTGTTCAGGATCACGGACGGCACCTCCGCCGTGAGCCCGTATGTGCTGCCGCCGTTGAAGCCGTACCAGCCTACCCACAGCACGAACACCCCCAGCGTCGTGACGGGGAGGTCGTGGCCCCGGATCGGGACGGCGCGGGCGCCGAAACGCCCGATCCGGGGGCCGATGATGATGATCGCGGCGAGCGCCACCCAGCCGCCCACCGAGTGAACGACCGTGGAGCCCGCGAAGTCGATGAATCCGAGGTCCTTCAGCCAGCCGTCCGACCCGCCGCTCGGATCCGCAATCGCCGCGTCGCCCCAGGCCCAGTGGCCGAACAGGGGATATGTGACCGCGGCGACGAAGGCGGCGAGCACGATGTATCCACCGAACCGCATCCGCTCGGCGACCGCCCCGGACATCAGCGTCGTCGCGGTCCCGATGAACCCGAGTTGGAAGAGGAAGAAGGCGGTTAGGAACGTGCCGTCGTTGTCGAACAAGAACGACGACGCGCCGACCACGCCGCCCTCGCCGGAGCCGAACATCAGCCCGAAGCCGAACAGCCAGAACAGCGATGCCCCGACGAGGAAATTCGCGAAGTTCTTGATCGCGACGTTGATCGAGTTCTTCGATCGAACCAGGCCGCTCTCGAGGGCGGTGAACCCAGCCTGCATGAAGAACACGAGCGCCGCGCAGACCAGCAGCCAGCCGACGTCTAGTTGCTGTTCTGCTGTAGCTCCGAATTCCACGGGCGCGAAGTACAACCGGTGCACGTAACTTGTACCGCGCCGAGTCGCCCGGGCGCGGGACCTCAGCCCGGACCGGTCCGCGGCCGCCGCGGACGCGCTGCGTCATGACGACCGAAGCGGCCCAGCTCGACTCTCGGGCGCTTCGCGATGTCTCGAGCGCCGTTTCGCCTGGCGCTGCGTGTTAGATCCGTTCCAGGATCACGACCAGGATCTCGCATCCACTCTTTGGTGTAAGGCGTCGAGCTGGGGGCCGAGCGAGGTCATGAGCTTCCATAGCGCTGGTCTGTCGTCGGCCTAAGCGTGACGGGCCCTCGCCGCGCACTGCCGGAGAGCTCCTGCGCGAGGTGGCCCATCCCGACTTCGTCTGGGACACGACGACGTTTCGAGGCGCCATACGTCCTGGGACCTTCGTCGGGATCGATGAAACCAACGAGTGGCTCACAGATTGGCTCGACAGCTTCGAGGACTGGTCGATTGAGATCGAGGAGGTCTTCGACGCCGGGGACCAGGTGGTCGCAATCGTCCGCCAGCGTGGGACAGCCAAGCACGGCGGCCCGCAGGTGGAGATGCGTGTCGCGCAGGTGTGGACGTTTCGGGACGGCCTCGCAACACGAATGGAGATGTATGCCGACCGAGGCGAAGCCCTCGATGCTGCCGGACTTCAGGAGTAGGCGATGTCGCAGGAGAACGTCGAAGTGGTCCGTCGGCTGTTTGATGCTCTTGCTCGCGGCGACTTCGAGGGGGCGACCAGTGAGCTGGACCCCAACGCCGAGTGGCACAACACGGCGGTGTTCCCTGGCCCGAAAGTTGTTCGCGGAGCCACGGCAATCGTGGATTTCTTGCGAGACATGTTCGCGGCGTACAGCGGCAGCGAAGGGACAATCGAGAACGTCGCGGACGCCGACGACACCGTGGTTGTCGAGATCCACAGCCGGGCACGTGGAGCGCGAAGCGGAATCCCGATCGATGCTCGTTGGGCGAACACCTTTCGGCTTCGCCATGCGAAGGTGGTCCGGGTCGATACCCACGGGCGCTACGCCAAGGCCCTCCAAGCCGCCGGGCTGCGGGAGCAGGTTCGCGCGAGTCGGCGAACAACTTAGTCCGGTGGAACGTTCTGGTTCAGGCGGAAGAAGTTGTCCGGGTCGTACTTACGCTTGAGCGCCGTGAGGCGGTCGTACTTGGCACGGCCGTAGGCCTCGCGAATCCGATCCGCCCCCTCCTCCATGAGGAAGTTGACGTAGACGTTCTGGTGGTGGGGCTCGAGCGCGGTCCACAGCCCACGCGCCCATTCGCGCTCCTGCTCGAATCCCTCGCCCGTTCCCGTGATCCCGATCACGTTCACGGTGTGGCCCGCGTCGCGGCCCCCGAATGCGTTCTCGTCCTCGCCCACCCGAGCCACGGCGCCTCCGAGATGAAAAATCGAAAAGACGGTCAGCGGCGACGCGATCCTGCGCCCATGATCGACGAGGATGTCGATCACCTCGTCCGTCAGCTCCGCCAGGTTGCAGGAGCGGATGTAGTACCACCAGCCGTGGGGGAAACTGGGATCGAGCATCGCCTGGTGCTTGGTGAATGGCATCGGAGCGCACCCGTCGAGCAGCGGTGAGCCGAACTCGCGCATCGGCTTCAATGCGCCCTCCCCTTCCTCGACGGGCCCTGCGTAGCAGGTGCCGACGACCACCACGTGCTTGCCGTGGAGCTCCTCTGGCATCGCGGGGACCGGCAGCACGCGGCGATGGGTGACGATCGTCGTCAGCTCGTCCGGCACCTCCTTGATCCACTCCCGGTAGAAGCGCAGGACCTTCGGGGAATCCTCCATCGCCCACATGATCGGTCCGGCGAGCACGATCGGGCCGACCGGGTTGAGCCGGAACTCGAACTCCGTGACGATCCCGAAGTTCCCGCCCCCGCCTCGTACCCCCCAGAAGAGGTCCGCATTCTCCGCTTCGCTGGCCCTGACAAACTCGCCCTCGGCGGTGACCACGTCGACGCTCAGGAGCTGATCGATCGTGAGGCCGTACTTGCGTTCGAGCCAGCCGATTCCCCCGCCGAGGGTGAGGCCCGCGAGCCCGGTGTGGGTGACGATTCCGGCGGGGACGGCGAGTCCGAACGCCTGCGTTTCGCGATCCATGTCGCCCAGCAGGACTCCGGCCTGTGCCCTCGCGGTGCGCGCTTCGGGGTCGACGCGAATCCCCTTCATCTGCCCGAGGTCGATGACCATCCCGCCGTCGCACACGCCCAGGCCCGGGTAGCTGTGGCGGCCGCTTCTCACCGCGACGAGATGCTCGTGCTCTCGGGCGAAGCGAACGGCGGAGATCACGTCGGCCACGCCCGCGCAGCGGGCGATCAGGGCCGGATGACGATCGATCGACGCGTTCCAGATCTGCCGCTGCTTGTCGTACGTCGCATCGCCTCGGCGGATCAGGACCCCGCCGAACGACGTGGCTAGCCCACCGACCGCGCGGCTATCGAGCTCTACCCCACCTGCGATCGCGCCCATGAGTAACTCCCAGCTATTGGAGGGGCCCTCAGTCTCTCACTAACCAACGCGCGTGCATACAGCTCGGGGCCGCCGGGACACCCACTGTCGCTCTCGGAACACTTCGAGAGCGAGCGTCGTCGCGCTCTCTGATCCTCCGGACGAGGGAGCGACGGAGCACATGACGGCGCGCCTCCCTTCGCGAGAACGCAGCAGCCGGAACGCCTTAGGACGGCACGGGCACCGCTATCCGCGGTAGCGCAAGCTTGTCGAAGGGGGGAACGACTCCTGGCGCTCAGAACGCCCAGCAAGGCTCTACAGCGATCCGATCGTCTCACGTTCGAGTCGCCCGCCGCAACCAGCCGGCTCTGATGCTGGGTCAACTATCCCGCGCGTCCGTAAACCGGGACCGCGGCGCCGGACGTTGGCGTCGAGTCGGGCGAGCACAGGAATCGGATCACGCGCGCGATCTCGGCCGGCGCAACCCACTTCGAGTGGTCGGCGTTCGGCATCGACTCGCGGTTGGCCGGCGTGTCGATAACGCTCGGGAGCACGGCGTTCGCGCGGATCCCGTCGTCGCGGTAGTCGACCGCCAGCGAGCGCACGAACGCGAGTACCGCGGCCTTGGCGACGTTGTAGCCGGGCGATCCCTTGAACGGCTGCAGCGCGGCCTTCGCGCCGATGCACACGATCGCCCCTCCGCCCTGCTCGACCATTGCCGGGAGGCCGGCGCGCGTCGCGCGGTACGCGGTCATGAGGTTGAGTTCGATCATCTGGCTCATCTCGTCGCCCGGCGCCTCGTGGGTTCGCCCGCCGCCCGTCCAGCCGCCGACCAGGTTGACGAGTGCCGTAAGCGGCGGTTGGCTATTGGCCGCCGCGACCGCAGCCTCCGGCCCTGCGTCGGTGGTGAGGTCGGCTTCGACGAGCTCAAGCCCCTCGGGCGACCCGAGCGCTTCGGAGACCCGATCGCGCTCTCTGGGCGCGATCCAAGTCGCGACGACGCGCGCGCCCGAGTCGAGCAGCTCCGTCACCACGGCGGTACCCAGCGCACCGGTTCCCCCGGTAACGAGGACCGTTCCTTCCAGGGGGAGACTCCGTCGAGCGCCGCTCTCCATAGGCCAGCGAACCCTAATCGACCGCCGCCGACGACCGATCCGCGCCGTCCGCGGCTCGCTCTAACGTGAATTCGAAGTGAGCAACAGGCAAGCAATCCCTGCGGAGCAGCCCGCGCTCGACGTGCCGTACTCGAACGGCCGCCGCAACGTGCGCGATCTCGCCGACGGCGAGACCGTCTCGGGCGTGTTCGCGATCCGCGAGCGGGAGATTCGCCCGCGCCGGGACGGCGGCGAGTGGCTGCGGCTCATCGTCTCGGATAGAACAGGGTCGATGGAGGCCGTGGCGTGGGAGGACGCGGCCGAGCGCTTCGACTGCGCGACGCCGGGGAGCGTCGTTCACATCAGCGGCCGGTTCGGGGTTCATCCCCGCTACGGGCCGAAGGTGACAATCGAGGCGATCCGCCCCGCCAGCGAAGGCGAGTACGACCCGGGCGAGATCGCCGAGGGGCCGCCCGTCTCCGTCGAGCGGCTCGAGTCCGACCTTCGGTCGCTCATCGCAACGATCCAGAACCGCCACCTCGGCCGGCTCCTCGAGCTTTTCTTCGGCGAGCGTTCGGCGATCTGGCCGCGGTTCCGCGAGGCCCCCGCGGCCAAGTACTACCACCAGGCCTACCGCCACGGGCTACTCGATCACACCCTCTCGGTCGCACAAGCCGTGAGCGCGGCGGCGGCGCTGTTCCAGGGCGTCGATCGCGACGTCGCGGTGACGGGCGCGCTTTTGCACGACATCGGCAAGGTCGAGGCCTACAACGACGACCCGCTGGCGATCGAGCTCACCGATCGCGGCCGCCTCCAGGGGGAGATCCCCCTCGGCTACTACGCGGTCCGTCGCGAGATCGAGCGGATCGAGGGCTTCGACCCAGAGACTGCCCAGTCGGTGCTGCACATCATCCTCTCGCACCATGGCACGCTAGAGAACGGCTCGCCGGTCGTCCCGGCGACGCGCGAGGCGACGCTCGTCCACATGCTCGACAACCTCGGTGGCAGGCTTGGGAGCTTCGACCGCATCGAGCGGGCGTTGCGCGACGGCGAGGCCTGGTCGCGCTTCGATCCCGGGATCGAATCAGCCGCCTACTTCGGCCCCCGCGCGGCGTAGTACGCGACGAGTTACGCCGCACATCCCCTGCACCGCCGAAACGCAAATTGCGCGGAAAAGTCGCGATTGAGTGCGACGGCCGCACTTTGAACGCCTCTATTCTCAGAAGCGTGGCCAAGGACACCGAGAAGCTGATCCGCCAGCTCTCCCTGATCTCGTTTTTGATGGCCAACCGGCGCCCCGTCTCAGCACTCGAGATCAAGCAGGAGGTCGAGGGCTACAGCTCGATGAATGACGACGCGTTCGCGCGCCGCTTCTACGCCGACCGCGCGGAGCTCGAGTCGCTGGGGATCTCGCTCCAGGTCGAGAAGCCCGGCGAGGGATTCTTCGAGGCCGAGCTCTACGCGCTGCCACCTGACAACTACTACCTGCGGCCGATCGAGTTTTCCGACGACGAGCTCGCGGCACTCCGCACCGCGCTGACCCTGCTCGACGGGCGCTTCGCCTACGCCGAGCCGCTTCGCCTGGCGCTCCAGCAGGTCTCGTGGGGAAAGCCAAATCCGCTCTCCAATGGCGAATCGGCGCCGGTGGACGTCGCGGTCACCGCCTCCGCGGGCGGGCGAGAGCTCTCGCAGCGGCTCGCGAAGGTCGAAACGGCGATCTCGCGCCGCAAGACCGTCGAGTTCGAGTACTACACGATGGAGCGGGACGAGGTCTCTGCCCGCAAGGTTGATCCCTACCACCTCGTGTATAGGGCCGGCCAGTTCTATCTGATCGGCCACTCGCACGAGCGTGACGCGGTGCGCGTGTTCCGGCTCTCGCGGATCCGCGGCAAGGTCTCCTACGCGACCAAGGCCGAGCACGACTTCCCGGCTCCCGAGGACTTCGATCGCCGGGATTACGGAAGCCGCGGCGACTGGCAGATGGGGGACGTCGAACAGACGGCGAAGGTGTTCATCCGCGAACGGATCGCGTGGTTCGTCGAGCGCGACTACGGACGCTTCGGCGAGCTGCGCCCCGCGCGCAAGTCGGACGGCGCGCCGGGGCGCGGGATGATCTTCGAGACCCCGTATGCATCGAGCCGTCAACTCGTCGCCTGGGTGTTGAGCTGGCGACAGAACGCCACCGTGCTGGCGCCGACGGAGCTTGCCAAGGAGGCGGCGGAGCGGATCGATGTGCTGCGCGACCGCCACAGCGGCGGGTTCGAGGCGGCGGCGACCGTCTCCCGCCCGGCGGCCGAGACGGCGACCACCTCGCGGCCGAGCCGCTCGAACGGACACGCCGAGTCGCCGATTCGCCCGGAGCGGTTCGCGCGCCTCGTCACCTTGGCGGGCCTGCTGATCGACGCGGCACGCAACGAACGGCGGCTCGGGGTCGCCGAGGTGTGCGAGGAGTTGAAGGTCAGCGAGGTGGAGCTCCGCGAGGACATCTCCGTTCTCAACGTCGTCAACTTCGGCGGCGGCACGTATGTGCTTTTCGCCGAGATAGTGGGTGGCGAGATCGAGGTCGACACGGACGCCTACGGCGACAGCTTCGCCCGCCCCGCGCGCCTGCTCCCGCTCGAGGCGAAGGCGCTCGTCGCCGCGATCGACCTGTTCGGCGACCACCTGCCGCAGGCCGGTCTGCAGAGCGCCCGTCGCAAAATCACCGAGGCGCTCGGCCACGATCCCTCCGAGGAAGGCCTCGAGATCGCGAGCCTCGGCGACGACTCCGAGGTGGTGCGCACCGTCAACGAGGCGATCGCGAAGCGGCGCGTGCTCGAGCTGCACTACTACAAGGAGAACGAGGACCAGTTCACGAAGCGCGAGGTGGAGCCCTACCGGCTCGCGAACGGGCCCGAGGGGTGGTACGTCGGATGCTGGGACCTCGGAAAGGACGACGTCCGCCACTTCAGGCTCGACCGCATAAAGGAGGCGAAGCTGACGTCGCGTTCGTTCGAGGCCAGGCCCGAGGTCGAGGCGATGCCCGGGTTGGAGAGCTGGCTCACCGAGGGCGAGGTCGAGGACGCGAAGGTGGCCCGCGTGTGGGTCTCTCCGGAGCGCTCGCGCTGGATCCGCGAGGAGCGCACCGTGATCGAGGAACTGGCCGACGGCGCGGTAACGATCGAGCTGCCCTATGCCGGGGCCGCGTGGCTCGTGCGCGAGGTCCTCAAGGGCGCGGGCGACCTCGTCGTGCTCGAGCCCGAGGACGCCCGCGAGGCGGTCCTCGGCGCGCTCGACGAGTAACGCCGAGCGTGGGCCGGTTGGACACGGCGCCCGGCCAGCCCGAGATCGCGCGCATCGTGGCCCCGAACCCGGGCCCGATGACGCTCGAGGGCACGAACACCTACGTCGTTCTCAGCGATCCTGCGTTCGTGGTCGATCCGGGACCCGACGACCCGGGTCACATCGAGGCCGTCGCCGCCGAGGCTGAGCGGCGAGGGGGGATCGGCGCGGTCTTGCTCACCCACTCCCACGCCGACCACTCAGCGGGGGCGGCGCGGCTCGCCGCGCCGGTGACGTGGGGCTACGGCGGGTCCGACCCCGACCCGTTCACGGTCGTGCGGACGCCGGGCCACGCGAAGGACCACGTCTGCTTCGTCCTCGACGGCACCCTGTTCAGCGGCGATCTGATCCTCGGGGAGGGATCGAGCTACGTCCCGCCGGATGGTGGATCACTGGCCGCGTACATGGACTCGCTGCGGCGCGTGCAAGAGCTCGAGATCGATCTGATCTGTCCCGGCCACGGGCCGTTCGTCACGGATCCCGCGACGAAGATCGCCGAGTACCTCGCCCATCGCCTCGAGCGGGAGCAGAAGCTCGTCGCCGCGCTCGACGCCGGGGAGCGCTCCCGCACCAAACTGCTCGACGCCGCGTGGGACGACGTCCCCGCCGAGCTGCGCGGCGCCGCGGCTCTCGTGATGCAGGCGCACCTCGAGAAGCTTGACTCCGAGGGACGCCTGCCGAGCGATCTGCGCGACTAGCATCACGCCGTGGCCCAGCGGACAAGCCCCATCGGGATGTGGCGCTCGCGCCGGGCGTCCCAGGCACGCAAGGTGGCTTTCCGCAGCGCGGCGATCGGGAGCGCGGCGTTCGGCGCGCTCGCGGGGACCACGGCCGCCGGGCTGTGGTACCAGATCTTTCGCCGCCCGTTGCCGAAGACGCGTGGGCGTGTAAACGTCACGGGTGTCTCCGGCCGGGTCGAGATCAGGCGGGACCGGTGGGGGGTCCCGCACGTGCACGCTGCCACGAGACCGGACCTGTGGTTCGGACAGGGCTTTTGCCACGGGCAGGACCGGCTGTGGCAGCTCGACCTTTATCGCCGCATGGCGTCCGGGCGGCTGTCAGAGATCGTCGGTGTGGAGGCGCTGCGCGCCGACCGCCTGATGCGAACCCTCGGGCTGCGCCGGATCGCCGAGCGAGAGGTCCCGGAGCTCTCCGCCGGGCTGCGAGAGGAGCTCGATGCCTATTGCGCGGGAGTCAACTCCGCAGTCGTAGCGGCGCGGGCGCTTCCGGCGGAGTTCCAGCTCCTTCGCAGCGGGTTCGAGCAATGGCGGCCGGCGGACATGCTCGCGGCGCTGAAGCTGCTTGCGTTCGGGCTCTCGACGAACTGGGAGCGCGAGCTGCTGCGCGCCGACATGGTGCGAGAGCTCGGACCCGAGCTCGCCGCGCGGCTCGACCCCGCCTACCCGACCGGGCACCCCGTCGTGATCTCGCCAGGGGGCGCGTACGCGGGGGACGGGCGCGGTCTCGTCGACCAGATCGACCGGGTCCGCGAGACCCTCGGCCTCGCCGTCGAGGCGAGCGGCTCGAACAACTGGGCCGTCTCGGGCGCCCGCTCGAAGACGAGCCGGCCGCTGCTCGCTGGCGACCCCCACCTTCCCCCGAGCATGCCGGGGATCTTCTACGAGGTCGAGCTGGAGCTGAACGGGCGCTTCGCGCGCGGCGCGTCGCTCCCCGGCGTGCCTGGCATCTCGATGGGGCAGACCAACGACGTGGCGTTCTCGTTCACGAACGCGATGGCCGACGTCATGGACCTCTTCGTCGAGCGGATCGACGGCGACCGCTACGAGTTCGAGGGCGAGTGGCGCCAGCTCGACTTCGTCGTCGAGCAGATCGCGGTCAGGGGGTCGGAGCCCCGGCGCCACGAGGTTCGCCTGACCCACCACGGTCCGATCGTCAACGAGGCCCTGGGCTCGGATTCCGCGGAGCCGCTGGCGCTCCGATGGACGGTTCTCGACATGCCCTCGATCAGCGAGGCGAACATCGAGGTGCTCGAGCCAAAGAGCGGCCCGGAGCTGGTCGAGATGCTGTCCGCCCACACGGCGCCGGTCTCCAACCTGCTGTGGGCGGATCGCCACGGGAGCATCGGCTACAAGGCGGTGGGGCGGGTGCCGATCCGCCGGGGTGACTGTCCCGACCTCCCGAAACCGGGATGGACGGGCAAGTTCGAGTGGGAAGGGGTGGTGCCCTACGAGGAGATGCCGGTGGTGCAGGACCCCGAGTGCGGCTACCTGATCACGGCGAACAACCGCATCGCCCCCGACGACTTCCCCCACCACATCTCAAGCGACTACCTCGACGGCTACCGCGCGCGCCGCATCGAGGCGCTGCTCCTCGCGCAGCCCGAGCACGACGCCGAGAGCTTCGAGGCGATGCAGTCCGACAACTACTCGATACCGGGCGTCGAGTCGGTCCACAGGCTCGCTCGGCTCCGGCCCCGCGACCAGCGCGAAGTGACCGCGATCGAGCGGCTGAAGAGCTGGGACGGGCGGCTCGCGCCCGACTCGGTCGCCGCTTCGATCTACCAGGCGTTCACGATGCGACTCGCCCGCGAGGTCGCGCGATCGGCGATCCGCGACCGCGATCTGACCGAGCGCTGGCTCGACCGCTCGGACAGCGGCTTCATCAACCACGTCACCTCGCCGTGGCGGTGGCACTCGCACCTGCTCGCGCTGTGGGAGGAGGGAGACGAGGATCTTGTTGGCCGGCCGTGGGAGGAGCTCGCCCTAGACGCCCTGCGCGGCACCCTCGACGACCTCGAGGACCGCTTCGGCCCCGACCCCGAGCGGTGGCGCTGGGGGCGCCTCCACCGGCTCGAGTTCCCACACCTGATCGGGGAGGCGAACCCGGTGTTCGCCCAGGTCTTCAACCGCGCGCTCGAGGCCGGCGGCGGCCAGGAGACAGTGAGCCAGATCGCCCACGACCCCAACGACGCGTTCCGGGCGGTGTGGGCGCCGTGCTGGCGGATGGTCGCCGAGCCCGGCGATCCGGACAGCTCCCGGTGGCAGGCGTTTACCGGTCAGTCGGGCCAGCCTGGGAGCCCACATTACGACGACCTCCAAGTCGACTGGCTCGAGGGCCGCACCCAGCCGATGGTCGGCGAGGGTCCGTGGCGGGAGCTGATCCTCGAGCCGTAGGCCAGAACTTCGGGCTGGGCGTGCGTCGGTGTCGGCTCGGCGTCGCGCGCCCGCCACTCCCGGCCGATCTCTCGCATCAGCGACGGGTACACGATCAGGTGCCGGAACGGCCTGATCGTGGCCATGTAGACGGCTCCGAGCAGCCCGTTGGGCTTCACGTAGACGGCCATCTCGCCACGGTAGCCGCCCGTCTGGTCTGGGACCCAGCCGATGTGCATGACCCCGTGAACGGTCCGATTGACGATCTCCGCCGCCCACTCGTCCTCGAGCAGGTACACCGAGGTGAAGGGGGCCCGCTCGAAGTCCGGGCCCGATGGGCCCTCGCGCAGATCCACTGGCAGCCGGTCCCGGAGCGTCGGCCGCCTCCAGCCGTGGACACCGTCCGGGCCGTCCCAACCGAGCAGCTCCCCGATCTTCCATCGGATCGCCCACAGCGTGCGGGCAGCGCGGGAGGAGCTTTGCGACGGCTCGCTCGAGGCGATCCCCTCCACCAGTCGAGGGAAGTCGTCAGAGCCGCCCGGCGTCGGCAGCGCCCACACGTCCTCCAGCCGGAAGTCGCCGGTGAGCTCGTGGATACGCCAAGGCCGGGAGGTGTGTGCGGTGTTGGGAAGCCTCATTCGCGGACTTTCGCCTGGTTACCTTCGCTGCGTGGCATCATACATACATGCATGTATGGCACCGGATGCCTCGGACACCCGTAGCCTCACGGCCAACCCAGGCTGAGCGGAGCGCCCGCACGCGCAACGCATTGCTCGAGTCGGCGGCGAGAGGCCTTTCCCGCTACGGCTACGGAAATCTCGTGCTCGAGCAGGTGGCGCGTGAGGCGGGTTACACGCGCGGCGCCCTCTATCACCAGTTCGCCGACAAGGAGGATCTGGCCCTGGCGGTGATCGGGTGGGTCAACGAGAACTGGCTACGCGAGGTGAGTCAGCCGGCCGAGCGAGCGCCGGATCCCGTCTCCGAGCTGATCGCGCTCGCGCGTGGTCACGCCGTCTTTTGCCGGCGAGACATCGCCCGCGTGGTGATGGCGCTGAGGGTCGAGTTCAGCGACCATGATCACCCAGTGGGACGGGAAATCGAGCGAATCTCGGAGGCGGGCGTCAAGCGCGTCGCCCGCCTGATCGAGGCGGGGCGAAGGGACGGGTCGATTCCAACCGGTCCACCCGCCAGGGTGGTTGCGCGGGCGTATCTCGGAGCGCTCGAGGGCGCAGTGATAGCGCTCGCCGGGCAGGCACCGCACGACGAGCTGCTTGCCGCCCGCGCGGTCGCGGGCGTGCTCGGAGTGCAATCCTGCCTGTCCCCGTGAGCCGGCGGGACGAGATCAGGCTCAGCGACGAGGAGCAGCGCGAGCTGGTCGAGAGCGAGCGGGTCGCGATCGTGTCGAGCCTCGGCCAGCGTGGGTGGCCGCATTCGATGCCCATGTGGTATGTCCCGCGCGACGGTGAGATATGGACCTGGACCTACGCCAAGTCCCAGAAGGTGCGAAACCTGGAGCGGGACCCCCGCGCGACCGTTCTCGTCGAGACCGGCCATGAGTACACCGAGCTAAGGGGGGTGATGATCGAGGCCGAAGCCGAGATCCACCGTGATCTCGAGACGGTGTCCGCCTTCGGCAAGCAGCTCACAGTCCGGTACGCGGAGGGGATCGAGTCGGTCGAGGGCGACGCCGCTGCCGCGCTCGAGGCGCAGGCCGCCAAGCGGGTCGCAATCCAGTTCCACCCCCGACGCACCGCGACGTGGGACCACCGCAAGCTCGGCGGCACCTACTAGCGAGCACAGCCAAACCGCGGCGGCCCCGCGCTAGCCTTCGCGCCGCTGATGGAGACGCTCAAAGGGCTGATCCTCTCCGGCGGGGCAGGCACGCGCCTGCGCCCGATCACCCATACCTCGGCGAAGCAGCTCGTGCCCGTTGCGAACAAGCCCGTGCTGTTCTACGGCATCGAGGCGCTGGTGCGGGCCGGCGTGACCGAGATTGGGATCGTGATCGCACCCCAGACGGGCGACGAGATCCGTGAAGCGGCGGGCGACGGCTCGGCGTTCGGGGCGCGGATCTCCTACATCGTCCAGGACGAGCCGCGAGGGCTCGCCCACGCCGTGCTCACCGCCAGGGAATTCCTCGCCGAGATGCCGTTCGTGATGTACCTCGGCGACAACCTGCTGCGCGACGGGATCAGCGATCTCGTCGACGCCTTCCGCAACTCGGAGCCCGACGCGCTGATCCTCCTCACTCGAGTGCCCGACCCGTCCGAGTTCGGGGTCGTGGAGCTCGACGGCGACCGCGTCGTCCGACTCGTCGAGAAGCCGAAGCATCCGCCGAGCGACCTCGCCCTCGTCGGCGTGTACATGTTCGGCCCGGCGGTGTTCGCGGCCGCGGAGGCGATCAAGCCGTCGTGGCGTGACGAGCTCGAGATCACCGACGCGATCCAGAGCCTGATCGACGGCGGGAAGCGGGTGGAGTCGCGGCAGGTGCGCGGGTGGTGGAAGGACACGGGACACCTCGAGGACATGCTCGAGGCGAACCGGCTTGTGCTCGAGGACATCGAGCGGCGGATCGACGGCGAGCTCGTCGACTCCCGGGTGGAGGGTCGCGTTGTCGTTGATGGGGGCGCCCGCCTGGAGCGCTCGCTCGTGCGGGGTCCGGCCGTGATCGGAGCGGACAGCCGGATCACCGACTCCTACATCGGGCCCAATACGTCGATCGCTCCGAACGTGGTCGTCAAGCGCTCGGAGGTCGAACACTCGATCCTGCTCTCGGGATCGAGCGTCAGCGACCTCGGCGCGCGCATGGAAGCCAGCCTGCTGGGCCGCAACGCGATGCTCGCGCGCGGTGACGGGCTCCCCAGGACCCTGAGGATGATCGTCGGCGACAACTCCGAGATCGCGATCCCGTGAAGGTGCTGATCACGGGGGCCGGCGGAATGCTCGGCCGCGACATGGTCGCGGCGTGCGAGCGGCGGGGCGACGACGTCGTTCCCCTCGCTCACGCGGAGCTCGACATCACCGACGGTCCCGCCGTCGACGAGTCGGTGGGCGCGCACCGGCCCGACGCGATCGTCAACTGCGCTGCGTGGACCGACGTCGACGGGGCTGAGGAGCACGAAGCTGAGGCGACGCTCCTCAACAGCGAGGCCGCCGGCGTCACCGCCGCCGCCGCCGCCGCGATTGGCGCGAGCATCGTGCATCTGTCGAGCGACTACGTCTTCGAGGGGAAGAAGCGCTCCCCTTATCTCGAGTCCGATCCGACCGGCCCGCTGTCCGCGTACGGCCGCTCGAAGCTCGCCGGGGAGACATCGGTCGCCGTCGCGAACCCGAACCACTTCATCGTCCGGTCCTCGTGGCTGTTCGGCGTCGCGGGACGAAACTTCGTCGAGACGATGCTGCACCTGGCCGACCAGCAGCCCGAGGTCCTCGTCGTGAGCGACCAGGTCGGATGCCCCACCTACACGGGTCATCTCGCAAGCGCGATCGCTCAACTCGCTGGGACCGAGGCGTACGGACTCCACCACGTCGCCGCGAGGGGCTCGTGCTCGTGGTTCGAGTTCGCGCAGGAGATCTTCGACCAGACCGACGTCGAGTGCCGCGTGATGGCCGCGACGACCGACATGCTCGCCCGCCCCGCCTCGCGACCCGCGTACTCCGCGCTCGGGAGCGAGCGCCCCGACGCGATCGAGCTTCCCGAGTGGCGGCGGGGGCTGGCGGACTACCTCCGGGAGCGCCGCACGGCGCGAAGCGAGGCGGCCGCATGAGGTTGCTCGTCACCGGCGGGGCCGGATTCATCGGCTCGAACTACGTCCGCCACAGGCTGGCCGCCCACTCCGATGATGGGGTGGTGGTGCTTGACAAGCTCACCTACGCGGGGCGCCGCGAGAACCTCGACGGGCTGCCCGACGAGCGGCTCGAGTTCGTCGAGGGCGACATCTCCGACCGCGACGCCGTCGCCTCCGCGATCAACGGGTGCGACGCGGTCGTCAACTTCGCCGCCGAGTCGCACGTCGATCGCTCGATCGCCTCGCCCGGCGAGTTCATCACCACGGACGTGTTCGGCGCCTTCGTACTCGCGGAGGCGGCGCGCGAAGCCGGCGTCCGGCACCTCCAGGTGTCCACCGACGAGGTGTACGGATCGATCGAAGATGGCTCGTTCACCGAGGACTCCCCGATCGACCCCTCCTCGCCGTACTCCGCCTCGAAGGCGGGTGCGGATCTGCTCGTGCTGGCGTTTCAGCGCACCTACGGCGCCGACGCGCTGATCTGCCGTTCCTCGAACAACTACGGACCGCACCAGTATCCGGAGAAGCTGATCCCGCTGTGCATCCTCAACGCCATCGCGGGTGACCCGGTGCCGGTGTACGGCGACGGGCTCCAGGTACGCAACTGGCTGTTCGTCGAGGACAATTGCGCCGCGATCGATGCCGTGCTCGAGCGGGGGGATGCCGGCGAGGTCTACAACGCCGGTGGTCCCGACGAGTTGCCGAACATCGAGGTCGTCCGGGCAATCCTTGAGTTGACCGACCGGGACGAGTCGCTGATCGAGTATGTGAGCGACCGCCTCGGACACGACCGCCGTTACTCGCTCGCCACCTCCGAGAAGCTCAGGGCGCTGGGATGGGAGCCGGCAGTCCGCTTCGGCCCCGGCCTCGCCCGGACCGTCGACTGGTACCGCGACAACGCCCAATGGTGGGAGCCGATCCGCTCGGGCGACTACCGCTCCTACTACGAGCGCCAGTACGGCCGCGCCCTCGGCTAGCGGGTGGCCCGGCGGCTCGACACCGAGATCGGCGACCTTGTGCTCGTCGAGCCCGACGTCCACGGCGACGAGCGGGGATTTCTGATCGAGACCTTCCGCGACGACACATGGCGCGGGCTGGGAGTCGACGTGGACTTCGTGCAGGACAACCACTCGCGCTCGGCGCGGGGGATTCTGCGCGGTCTCCACTTCCAGACCTCGCCTGGTCAGGCGAAGCTCGTCCGCTGCCTGCGCGGGCGGGTGTGGGACGTGGCGGTGGATCTGCGACGCGACTCGCCCACGTACCGGCGGTGGGAGGGACACGAGCTCGACGACGAGCTCCATCGCCAGCTGTTCATCCCGGTCGGGTTCGCGCACGGGTTCTGCGTCCTCAGCGAGATCGCCGACGTCGCATACAAGCAGTCGAGCTACTACGACCCGAAGACGGAGTCCGAGATCGCGTGGGACGACCCCGTCGTCGGCGTCGAGTGGCCGGTGGCCGACCCGCGCCTCTCCGAGCGCGACCGCACAGCTCCGCGCCTCGCCGAAGTCGCGGACCGCCTTCCCTGGTGAGCGCTGACACCCCCTCCGAACCCCAGATGCCCGACTTCGTCGCGCGCTTCGCGCAGTGGTGGTCCGCTCCCGACCCGCAGCGTCTCGGCGAGCTGCTCGCACCGGATATCGAGCTCGTCCAGCCGCTGCTTCCCAACGCCCGCGGCCTCGAGGAGGCAAAAAGGACATTCGCGCGGCTGCTCGCAGCGATCCCAGACCTGCGCGCGACCGTTCACGCCTGGGCCGTGAACGAGGACCTCGTCTTCATCGATTTCACGCTTCACGGCAGTGGCCTCGAGTGGCGTGCGATCGACCGCTTCACCCTCGAAGATGGCCTCGCGCGTGTCCGCGTCAGCCGGTTCGACCCGCTGCCGCTGATCGTCGGTGCGCTGCATCCCGCTCGGTGGCCGCTGACAGCGAGGCTGATCCGAGCGAGCCTGAGTCGCTGACGGCGGCCAACCCGAAGGGTGAGCCAGGCCGGGGCATTAGGGGGCGAGCCGGTCGTTTGAGGCCTTATCGGGTCTATGGGTCCGACAAGGCTTCAACCGACGATGGGGGAGGTGCTCGAGCTCGCTGCGAGGCAGCACGGCGTGGTTACCGGTGCGCAACTGGTCGCGCTCGGACTGAGTCGAGGCGGGATCGAGCATCGCGCGCGGCGCGGCCGGTTGTTTCGAGTGCACCGGAACGTGTACGCGATCGGCTCGCCCACCCTTACTCGCGAAGGCCGTTGGATGGCGGCGGTCCTGGCGTGCGGGCCCGATGCCGTGCTGAGCCAGGAGAGCGCCGCCGCGCTGTGGGGGTTCCGCGACCGCGAGCGCGAAATCGAGGTGTCTGTGCCGCCGCACGTGGTTCGCCGCTACGAGGGATCCGCGCACACCGACGGGCACTGACCACCGACGACCTCACCAGACACCGCGGGATCCCTCTCACGAGCCCCGAGTGCACACTTATCGACTTGGCGCCCCGCCTCGCTCGCGGCCGGCTGGAGCGAGCGGTCTCGGAGGCCGACAAGCTAGGTCTAACCGACCCCGACCGCCTCCTCTCGGTGCTGAAGGACGTGCCACGCCGTGCGGGCGTCGCGAAGCTACGTCAGACGTTGACGCACCCTGCGTTCCGCCTCACCGACTCCGAGCTCGAGCGCCTGTTCATCCCACTTGCGGTCGACGCGAAGCTCCCGATACCCCTCACGCGGAAGGTAGTCAATGGCTACCGAGTCGACTTCTGGTGGCCGCAGTTCGGCCTGGTGGTGGAGACGGACGGCCTCACCTACCACCGCACCCCGGCGCAGCAAGCGGCCGACCGGCGCCGGGATCAGGTCCACGCGGCAGCCGGGCTCACCCAGCTGCGCTTCACTCACCGGCAGGTTCGGTTCGAGTCTCGACATGTGAGAGAGACGCTTGCCCGAGTGGCGCAGCGGTTGACTGGCGATGTGGCCAAGTAGGGGGCCGCCACGCGGGCAAGTAGAAGAGCCCGCCCGGCGGTGACGATTGAAGCCTTACTGGGGCTATAGACCCGATAAGGCTTCAACCGCATGGAGGGCCCGCCGGCGGCGGGGCGTAACATCGATGGGTTGACGACCGTGCGGTCCACGACTCCGAAATCGACCCCCCTGACGCCATTCAGCGACGAGGTGCTGCGCTGGTTCGCGGCGTCGTTCGAGGGTCCGACGCCCGCCCAGGAGCACGGCTGGCCCGCGATTGCGTCGGGCGCCAACACGCTGATCTGCGCGCCGACAGGGTCGGGGAAGACGCTTGCCGCGTTCCTCTGGGGGATCGACCGGCTCGCGGCGGAGCCCGAGCGGTTGGGCCAGGGTGTCCGGCTCGTCTACATCTCGCCGCTGAAGGCGCTCTCGTACGACATCGAGCGCAACCTGCGCGCACCGTTGAGGGGGATCGGCGCGGAGATCAAGGTCGGGTTGCGGACGGGCGACACGCCCCAGCGAGAGCGCCAGGCGATGCGCCGCAAGCCACCCGACATCCTGATCACGACGCCGGAGTCGCTTTACCTGATCCTCACCTCGCAGGCGCGCGAGATGCTGACCGGGGTCGAGGCGGTGATCGTGGACGAGATTCACGCCGTCGCGCAGTCGAAGCGCGGGGCGCACCTCGCGCTGACGCTCGAACGGCTCGAGGAGCTCGTCAGCAGAAGCACCGACCCCGCCGCGACCGGACCCGAAGCGGAGGACGCGGAGGGCAATGGCAATGGAGCGGTGCAGCGGATCGGGCTGTCCGCGACGCAGCGTCCGCTGGAGCGGATCGCTGAGTTTCTGGTCGGTCCCCGCCGCGAGTGCGAGATCGTCGACGCGGGTCGCAGCAAGGAGCTCGACCTCGAGATCCGCGTCCCGGTTGAGGACATGACCGAGCCGGACGCCTCGATCGAGAAGCGGCGCGACGGAGGCGACTCCGGCATCCCCGAGCCCACCGACGCGAATCTCGACGGAGCGACCAACCCGCGCTCGATATGGCCCGCGATCTATCCCGAGCTGCTGAAGCTCGTCCGAGAGCACACCTCGACGATCATCTTCGTCAACAGCCGCCGGGGCGCCGAGCGACTCGCTAAGCGCCTCAACGAGCTCGCGAACGAGGAGGAGTCGCAGGAGCTTCCAGCGACCGAGCAGGGGGGGCACGACTCCCCCTCCGGCGAGGAGACCCTCGAGATCGCCAGGGCCCACCACGGTTCGCTGGCGCACGAGGAGCGCCTGATAGTCGAGGAGCTGCTGAAGTCGGGGAGGCTCCCGTGCATCGTCGCCACCTCGTCGCTCGAGCTCGGGATCGACATGGGCGCGGTCGACCTCGTGATCCAGGTCGAGTCTCCGAAGTCGGTGACGCGCGGGCTGCAGCGGATCGGGCGCGCCGGCCATGGCCTCGGGGAGGTCTCTGTCGGGCGCATCTTCCCCAAGTTCCGGGGCGACCTGCTCGAGTGCGCGGTGGTTACGAAGCGAATGCGCGGAGGGGAGATCGAGGAGACGGTGATCCCGCGCAACCCGCTCGACGTCCTCGCGCAGCACCTGGTGTCGATGGCTGCGACGGACGAGTGGGAGATCGAGGACATCGAGCGGCTCGTGACCTCCGCCGAGCCGTTCTCCGAGCTGTCGCGCGAGCAGCTAGAGAACGTGCTCGACATGCTCGACGGGCGCTATCCGTCCGAGCGCTTCGCGGAGCTGCGCCCGCGGCTGGCCTGGAACCGGGCGCAGGGCAGCGTGCGAGGCCGCAAGGGCGCGCGCCAGCTCGCGGTCACAAACGCGGGGACGATCCCCGACCGCGGCCTGTACGGCGTGCACCTGCCCGACGGGCGCCGGGTGGGAGAGCTTGACGAGGAGATGGTTTACGAGGCGCGCCCGGGCCAGACCTTCCTGCTCGGAGCGACGACCTGGCGGATCGAGGAGATCACGCGCGACCGGGTGATCGTCAGCCCGGCGCCCGGGACCCCGGGTGCGGTTCCGTTCTGGCGCGGCGACGGCGTCGGTCGGTCCGCCGAGCTCGGCCGGGCGATCGGGGCGTTCGCGCGCGAGGCGGTCTCGGCGAAGCCGGGCGAGTTGGCGAAGGAGTTCGACCTCGACCGGCGCGCGGCCACGAACCTCATCGCCTACCTGCGCGAGCAGCAGGATGTGACGCGAGTCGTCCCGTCCGATGAGACGATCGTGGTCGAGCGGTTTCGCGACGAGATCGGCGACTGGCGACTGTGTGTGCTGTCGCCTTGGGGTGGGCGCGTCCACGCCGCCTGGGGGCTCGCGCTCGCGGCCCGGATCCGCGACCAGCACGACCTCGAGGCAGACGCGATCTGGTCGGACGATGGGATCGTGGTCCACCTCCCCGACGCCGACGAGCCGCCGCCGTCGGACATGATCCTGATCGAGCCCGACGAGCTCGAGGACCTCGTCGTCGGCGAGCTGTCCGGATCGGCGCTGTTCGGCTCCCGGTTCCGCGAGAACGCCGCCCGAGCGCTGCTCCTCCCACGCGCTTACCCGGGCAAGCGGACCCCCCTGTGGCAGCAGCGGCTCAAGTCTCAGAGCCTGCTCGAGGTAGCCCGCGACTTCCCGCGCTTTCCGCTCGTGCTCGAGACCTACCGCGAGTGCCTGCGGGACGTCCTCGACCTGCCCGCGCTCGAGCGCCTGCTTCGCGACCTCGCCTCGCGGCGGATCTCGCTGGTCGAGGTTGAGACGTCGACGGCGTCGCCCTTCGCCTCCTCGCTCTTGTTCGACTACGTCGCCACGTACATGTACGAGGGCGACACGCCCAACGCCGAGCGTCGCGCCGCCGCGCTCGCGCTCGACCGCGAGTTGCTCCGCGAGCTGCTCGGTCAGGACGAGCTGCGCGAGCTGATCGACCCCGAGGCGCTCGTCGAGGTCGAGGACTCGCTCCAGCATCGCGCCGAGCCGGCCCGGGCCCGCGACCGCGACGCGCTCCACCAGATCCTGCGCCGCGTCGGGGACCTCACAGAGGAGGAGTGCGAGGACCGCGTCGCCGAGGGCTACTCGGCTGGGTCGATGCTCGAGAAGCTCGAGGGAGAGCGCCGCGCTGCGCCGGTGAGGGTGGCCGGCGAGGAGCGCTGGATCAGCGCGGAGGACGCCGGGCTCTACCGCGATGCGCTCGGAGCCGAGCCCCGGTCGGGGCTTCCGGACTCGTTCCTCGAGCCGATCGAGGACGCGATGGTGGTGGTGGCGAGGCGCTACGCCCGCACCCACGGGCCGTTCGTGACCGCCCGGCTCGCCGAGCGCTATGGCGTCGATCCCGCTCCTGCGCTCCGCGACCTGGAGCGCGCCGGCGAGCTGGTCCGGGGGGAGCTTCTGCCCGGCGGCACCGAGCGCGAGTGGTGCGATCCCGAGGTACTGCGCCGCATCCGTCGTGCGAGCCTCGCCCATCTTCGGCGCGAGGTCGAGGCCGCGGATCAGCGCGAGCTCGCGCGGTTTTTGCCCGGGTGGCAGAACGTCGACGCGCATCGGCCGGGAGGCGCCGGGCCGGACCGTCTCCGAGAGGCGCTCGTTCCCCTCCAGGGCGTGGCTCTCACGCCCGAGGTGTGGGAGCGCGACGTGCTCCCGAGACGCCTCGGCGCGTACTCGCCCGCGTGGCTCGACGAGCTGTGCACGGGTGGCGAGCTCGTCTGGATCGGGGCCGGGGCGCTCGGCCGAAGCGGCGGGCGCGTGGCGCTGTACTTCCGCGAGGACGTCCGTCTCGCCGGGCCGCCTCCCGCCAACGCGAAGCTCGACTCGCCGCGTGGGGATGCCCACGACGCGATCCGCGAGCTGCTCCGGGCACGGCCAGCGTTCTGGGTCGACCTCGCATCGACACTGGATCTCGAGACCGAGGAGCTCCATGCGGCGCTGTGGGATCTCGCGTGGGCCGGCGAGGTCACCAACGACGCGTTCGCGCCGCTCCGCGCGCGACGGCCGAGCGCGGTTCGGCGAGCGCATCGCACCAGTGCTCGCCGCTTCGCCCGCCGGCGCGGGGGGGCCGTCCAGCCAGTCCAAGGCCGGTGGTCTCTTACTGCAGCGCTGTTCGAGCACGCGCCGCCGAGCGGTCCGCGGCTGCGCGCGCAGGCGGAGCTGATGCTCGAGCGGTATGGGATCGTGACGCGGGAGGTGGTTCTCGCGGAGGGCGTCCCCGGAGGGTTCACGACGCTCTACGGCGAGCTTTCAAATCTCGAGATGCTCGGCACGGCGCGCCGCGGATACTTCGTCGAGGGCCTCGGAGGCGCGCAGTTCGCGCTCCCCGGCGCGGTCGAGCGGCTGCGCTCGCTTCCCGATGACGAGGGTGGGTACGTGGTCCTTGCGGCAGCCGACCCAGCGAACCCCTATGGCGCGGCGCTGTCGTGGCCGAAGCGCCCGGGAGGCCGCCGCCCCAGCCGCACCCCGGGCTCGTACGTGCTGCTGCACGAGGGCGAACCATGGATGTTCGTCGAGCGCGGTGGCAGGGCGGTGCTGCGGCTCGCCGAGCTCCCCGACGAGGAGTTCGCCGAAGCCTTGCAGGTCCTCGCCGACGCGGCCGCGAACGGGCGGCTTCCGAGGCTCGCGATCGAGCGTGTCGATGGTGAGCCGGTGATCGGCTCGGGTCTCGAGCCCACGTTGATCGAGGCCGGTTTCTCACGACAGCCGCGCCGCCTGGTCGCCTCTGCCTGATGTCCCTCGAACCCCCCGCTCTGTCGATCAAGGGGCTAGTTAAGCGCTACGACGACGGGACGCTGGCGCTCGCGGGGCTCGATCTCGATGTGCCCGCGGGGGAGTTCTTCGGCCTGCTCGGGCCCAATGGTGCGGGCAAGACGACGCTGATCAATGCGGTCTGCAACCTGATCCGGGTGACGGGCGGCGAGATCGGGGTCTTCGGACACCCCGCGTCGAGCCTCGAGGCACGACGCATGGTCGGCCTCGCGGAGCAGGACCCGAACCTCGACCGGTTCCTCAGCGTGCGAGAGGCGCTGCTCTACCACGGCGGCTACTACGGGATCACTCGCGCACGCTCGGTGGAGCGGGCCGAGGAGATGATCGACGTGTTCGATCTTCGCGCGAAGGCCGACGTCCGGGCGCCGAAGCTGTCCGGTGGGATGCGCCGCCGCCTGCTCCTCGCCCGGGCTCTGCTCCACGAACCGCGCCTCGTGATCCTCGATGAGCCGACCGCCGGGGTCGATATCGAGTTGCGCAGGGAGCTGTGGCGCTACATCCGCATGCTCCACAGCCGCGGAACAACGATCCTGCTCACGACGCACTATCTCGAGGAGGCCGAGGCGCTTTGCGAGGACATCGCGTTGATCGCCGGGGGTGAGATCGTCGCACGAAGCACGCCTGAGGGACTGAAGGAGCGGTTCGGCGCGGCGACGCTCGAGGACGTCTACCTGAAGGCGGTGCACCAGCCGCGTGATGAGGCGATGGCGTGAACGCCGGCGAGTCCTCGATCTCGGGTCCCCACTCCGCACGCGCCGAGCCGTGGCGCGGCCTCGCGTGGCTTTCGGCGCGCGAGTGCCTACGCGTATCGAAGCTGTGGACCCAGACGATGCTCGCCCCGGTTGTCTCGTCGCTGCTCTTCATCCTCGTCTTCGGGCTCTCGCTCGGATCCCGGATCCGCGAGGTGTCGGGGTTCGAGTACGACGTGTTCATCGTGCCCGGCCTGGTCGCGATGGCGATGGCGCAGGCGGCGTACTCGAACAACTCCAGCTCGATCTTCCAGGCACGCAGCGACCGCTACATCGACGACGTGCTCGCCGCTCCGATGCGCCCATGGCAGATGAACCTCGGCCTCACGATCGGGGGCGCGTTCCGCGCCGTCCTCATCGGCATCGCCCTCGCGGCGCTCGCGATCCCGCTCACCGGGGCGTCGGTCGAGCGCCCCCTCGCTCTCGCCGCCGCTGTGCTGCTTCTCGTCGCGCTGTTCGGTGCGCTCGGCGTCGTGGTCGGGATCTACGCCGAGACCTTCGACCACCACACGTTCATCAACAACATCGTGATCCTGCCGTTGACCTTTGTCGGCGGCGTCTTCTACTCGGTCGAGGTGCTGCCGTCGCCGTGGGAGGAGTTCTCGCACGCGAACCCCCTCTTCTACGTCGTCAACACGATGCGATACGGGTTCCTCGGCTCGAGCGACGTGAGCGTGTGGCTCTCGTTCGCGGTCACGGCGGCGATCGCCGCTGCGGTCGTCGCTTGGTCGCAGTATCTGTTCACGACCGGGAGGCGCCTGAAGCCGTAGTCGCACCTCCAGGGGGATAATCGGAGGATGGAGGAGGATCGGGAGGCCAATGTCGGGCTGCTGCAACGGGTTCCGCTGTTCTCCGAGCTCTCGCGCGGTGACCTCGAGCAGATCTCCCGGGTAGCGGTCGCCCGCAATTATCCGCGCGGGGTGCGTGTGTTCCACGAGGGGGATCGGAGCGACGCCTGTTACATCGTCCGCGCCGGCGACCTGCGGGTCACGCGCGAGCACCCCGACGGGCGCGCTATCGCGCTTGCGACTCTCGGCCCCGGCGACATCTTCGGCGAGCTCGCGATGCTCGACGGAGAGGCGCGCTCGGCAAGCGTCGAGACACTCAGCGAGTGCGAGCTTCTCGCTCTGCCCGCCGGCGACGTGAGGCGGATGCTCCAATCGAGCTCCGAGATCACCGTCAAGCTCGTGGTGGCGCTCACGCGGCGCCTGCGCGAAGCCAACGAGCGAATCGCACGACAGTCCTTCCAGACCGTCCCGAGCAGGGTCGCGGGTGTTCTCTCCCAGCTGATCGCGGAGGAGACCCCGCTCGAGGGCCGGAACGGGATCACGATCCGGATGACGCAGGCCGACCTCGCGCAGCTCGCTGGGACGTCGCGCGAGAGCGTGAGCCGGTTCCTGGCGGTCCTGGAGCGGGCCGGCGTGGTCCACGTCGGACGCGGGCGGGTCACCGTGCTCGAGCCGCGCCGCCTGCGCGCCTACATCTTCTGAGAGTTGGCGCGGGATCCCGACTTCGCCAAGCAGCGCGCGGCGATGGTCGAGCGCCAGCTTCGGCGGCGCGGGATCGGAGACGAGCGGGTGCTCGAGGCGATGGCCACCGTCCCCCGCGACCGATTCGTGCCGGACTCGGAGCGGCGCCGAAGCTACAACGACTCGGCGCTCCCAATCGGGTACGGACAGACGATCTCCCAGCCGTGGATCGTCGCGGCAATCTGCGAGGCCCTCGCGCTAGAAGGAGACGAGCGGGTGCTGGAGATCGGCACCGGCTCCGGGTATTCGGCATGCGTGCTCTCCCGGCTAGCGCGCGAGGTCGTGACGATCGAGCGCATCCCCGAGCTCGCCGCCGAGGCCCGCGAGGTGCTCGCCGAACTCGGGGTCACGAACGTGGAGGTCGTGGTCGGCGACGGCAGCGCCGGCCTTCCGGAACGCGCTCCGTTCGAGGGGACCGCCGTCCACGCGACGGCGCCCAACGCGCCCGCGAGTCTGCTCGAGCAGCTCTCCGTCGGCGGGAGGCTCGTCGTCCCGATCGCCTCTGACGGGGCCGACATCCTCACCGTGTACACCCGCACCTCCGAGGAGGTCGACCCGAGGACCGGGACCGGGCTGGAGCGGCGAAACCTCGGACCGGTCCGGTTCGTGCCCCTGATCGGCCGAGAGGGGTTCGGGGAGGGGCGCGACGGCGGCTGGCTTCTGTGACCGACGCGCCCATCCAGTGCCGCTGGCGGCTTGTTGCACGAACCGCTATCCGGTTAGGCTCGTACCGCAATGCACGGCGGAATCTTCGTGCTGAACTTCTATTCGCCGGTCTTCGTCGACCAGCTCAAGCGTGGCCGCAAGACCGCGACGATCCGGCTCGGCGACAAGTCGAACAAGTACACGCGTGGGCAGATGGTGTGGATCACGGTCGGATACCGTCACTCCTCGCGCCAGAAGATCTTCTCGGCCGTGATCGACGACGTGGAGGTGAAGCGAGTCAGCGAGCTGTCGCCGCGGGACATCGAGCACGACAACCCGGAGTTCCGCCGCCTCGACGAGACCGTCCACTTCCTGGAGCAGATCTACGGCCGCAAGATCGCTCCCGCGGACACCGTCACGGTGATCCGGTTCTCGCGCATCATCGAGCCTCCCGGGCCTGGATTCGGCAACGGCGAGCCGCCCTCCCCGAACTAATCCGAGCTGGGCCGCGAGCCGTAGCACAAAGCGATGAGTGAGTACCGGTTCCTGACCACGTGGTGCCTGGGAGCCCGCATCGATCCCGTGTGGGAGGCCATCTACGACTCCAAGCGGTGGCCGGAGTGGTGGCGGGGCGTTGAGCGCGTGGTCGAGCTCCAGCCCGCCGGTGACAACGGAGCCGGTCAGCTCGCTCGGTACACGTGGAAGAGCAGGCTTCCCTACGAGCTCGAGTTCGACATGCGTACGACACGCATCGAGCGGCCGCACGGGCTCGAGGGCGAGGCGTCGGGCGAGCTCGAGGGAACCGGGCGCTGGCGGCTGTTCGAGAGCGACGGCACGACGGCGGTCCTGTATGAGTGGACCGTCCGCACCACGCGCCCGTGGATGAACCTGCTCGCCCCGGTCGCGCGACCGGTCTTCGCCTGGAACCACGACTACGTGATGCGCAACGGCGGCGAGGGGCTCGCGCGCCTTCTCGGCGCCCCACTGCTGACCTCGGGCGGCGGTGTGGTGCGCCGGACGCGATCTGGCTAAACTATGCGACCGGTGCTGGCACTCTCGCACCTAGAGTGCCAAACCGAGACCGAGCGTACATCCCAGCACTGAACTCGCCGTGGCCGCCGCATCCGCGACGCCTGCGGCGGGCAAGGAACTTCGACGGAGGTAATCGATGAAGCTGAAGCCCCTTGGCGATCGGGTGATCGTCCAGGCAACGGAGGAGGAGGAGACCACCGCCAGCGGGATCGTCCTCCCGGACACCGCGAAGGAGAAGCCCCAGAAGGGCAAGGTCGTGGCGGCCGGCGAGGGCAAGTGGGACGAAGAGGGAGAGAAGCGAATCCCGCTCGACGTCGGCGAGGGTGACGAGGTCCTGTACAGCAAGTACGGCGGCACCGAGATCACAGTCGACGGCGAGGAGCTGCTCGTCCTGCGTGAGTCCGACGTCCTGGCCAAGGTCGAGTGAAACCTCTACCCACCGGATCGAGTGAAACCTCTACCCACCGGAATTAGACACAGGAGGCAAGAACACACATGGCTCACAAGGAGCTGAAGTACAACGAGGAGGCGCGTGGCGCTCTTCAGGCGGGCGTCGACTCCGTGGCCGACGCGGTCAAGGTGACGCTCGGGCCCAAGGGTCGCTACGTAGTCCTCGACAAGAAGTTCGGCGCGCCCACGATCACGAACGATGGCGTCACGATCGCCCGCGAGATCGAGATTGAGGACGTGTTCGAGAACCAGGGTGCCCAGCTCGTGCGCGAGGTCGCGACCGCGACCAACGACGTCGCGGGCGACGGCACCACGACGGCGACGCTGCTCGCTCAGACCATGGTGCGCAGCGGGCTCAAGAACGTCGCCGCGGGCGCCAACCCGCTCGCGTTGCGCCGCGGGATCGAGTCCGCGGTGGATCAGGTGGTCGAGAACCTGCGCGACAAGCAGTCGAAGGAGATCGCCGGCAAGGACCAGATCGCGCGCGTCGCCGCCATCTCGGCAGCCGACGACGAGATTGGCAACGTGATCGCGGACGCGATCGAGAAGGTCGGCAAGGACGGCGTCGTAAACGTCGAGGAAGGCCAGACGTTCGGCATGGAGCTCGAGTTCACGGAGGGGATGCAGTTCGACAAGGGCTACATCTCCCCCTACATGATCACCGACCAGGACCGCATGGAGGCGGTGCTCGAGGAGCCGTACATCCTGATCGCGAACCAGAAGATCGGCTCGGTGCGCGACATGCTCCCGATCCTCGAGCAGGTGATGCAGAGCGGCAAGTCGCTCCTGATCGTCGCCGAGGACGTCGAGGGCGAGAGCCTCGCAACGCTGGTCGTGAACAAGCTCCGCGGCACGTTCACCGGCGTCGCGGTGAAGGCGCCTGGCTTCGGTGACCGCCGCAAGCGGATGCTCGAGGACATCGGCATCCTCTCCGGCGGCGAGGTGATCACCGAGGAGATGGGGTTGAAGCTGGAGAACACCCAGCTCAACCAGCTCGGCAAGGCCCGCCGCGTCGTGGTCACCCAGGACA
>Ga0081538_10000804_pt1 | contig 34030 bp, 35 predicted proteins | sample TabmetS5T2R1_FD_71022 | JGI IMG/M metagenome (GOLD analysis project Ga0081538, IMG submission 71022) | Tabebuia heterophylla rhizosphere microbial communities from the University of Puerto Rico - S5T2R1 | ecosystem: Host-associated > Plants > Roots > Rhizosphere ...
CTCCTCCTTGTCGCCTGTGGCCAGGACGGGAACCAGTTCGACCCGAACGGCAGGCAGTGCGTGTCCATGGAGGGCTTCCGCCGTCTCGGCGAGGCGACGCGAGCTCTCGCCGAGCGCCACTCGGAGGGGCGGATCGCGCTGGCGCAGGAGGGCGGCTACGCACGGACCTACTCCGCCTTCTGCCTCCACGCGACGCTCGCCGGCGTGCTCGGTGTCGAGGGCGGGCTCGAGGACCCCTGCGCCTACATGCCCGACGACCCGTCGCACGCCGACCGCGAGCTCGCTTCCGTCAAGGACGCTCTCGCTCCATACTGGAAGCTGTGAAGCTCCTTCCGTTCGTGCTCGCCGTCGTCCTCGGGACGACGGCGGCGTGCGGCTCCGGGGAGGATCCGCCGGCCCAGCCGGCCACGCTCGGCGTCGCCGCGCTCCCGGAGCTCGACAGCCGCGCCCGCACGCTTGCCGCGGCCGACGTCGCCTTCGACGCGCTCGAGCCGGACTCGCTCCAGCAGCTGCTCGTGGAGTCGGGCTACCGGACGGGAAGCGAGCGCGAGTTCTCCGGGAAGACGAAGACGTTCGACCACGTCGTCGCCCGCACGCTCGTGTTCGAGACCTCCGACGGAGCGCTCGCGTATCTCGGATGGCTACGCGGGCACGGCGACGACGTGCTCGGCCGGGCGGTCCCGGCGAAGATCACGCCTCCCGGCGACGCCGGCGTGGCCTTCGCGCTCGAGCGCTGCGGCACCTGCAAGAAGGAGCTCACGACGTTCCTTGCCGGCTGGCAGCGGGGTGAGACTGTCCTCACGCTGCTCGCCGCCGGCTCCGGCGCCAGCCCGAAGCGCTTCACCGCCCTCGTCCGCGAGCACGACGAGGCTTCGACATGAGCGTCGCTCGCGTCCGCGTCGCCTGCGCCCAGATCGCACCCACGGTCGGCGACCTCCGGGGCAACCGGATACTGGCGCGGGAGGCGGTCCGGCAGGCGGTCGCAACGGGCGCTCGCTTCGTCGTCCTACCCGAGCTGGTGACGTCCGGCTACGTCCTCGAGTCCGAGGAGGAAGCGCGGTCGTGCGCCGAGCCGGCCGACGGCCCAGCGCTGCGCGGCTGGGCGGAGGAAGCGGCGGCCGGGGACGCGGTCGTGGTCGGCGGCTTCTGCGAGCTGGGCGCAGACGGGCTCCTCTTCAACTCGGCCGCCGTCGTCGATTCGGGCGGCGTCCTCGCCGTCTACCGCAAGATCCACCTCTGGGACCGCGAGGAGCTCTTCTTCGAGCCGGGCTCGGAGCCGGCGCCGGTCGTCGAGACATCCGTCGGGAGGATCGGCGTGGGCGTCTGCTACGACCTCAACTTCCCGGAGGTCGTGCGAAGCCTCGCCCTCGCCGGCGCCGACCTGGTCGCGCTGCCCGCGAACTTCCCCCTCCACCCGCGTCCCGAGGGCGAGCGCCCCATCGAGGTCACCCTCGCCATGGCGACGGCGCACCTGAACCGCGTCTTCCTGGCAGCTTGCGACCGCTGCGGGCCCGAGCGCGGCACGGAGTGGGTGGGCGGGAGCGTCATCTGCGACCAGCTCGGCTGGGTGCTCGCGGGCCCGCCCGCCGGTCTCGGGCCCGAGCTGGTCGTCGCCGACTGCGACCTCGCCCGCTCGCGCGAGAAGGCCTGGAACGAGCGAAACGACGCCCTCGGCGACCGCCGCCCCGGCCTCTACCGCCTGGGCGACCGCGCGCCGACCGCCTGAGCCGCGAGCGTCCCTTCGAGAATCGCCTCCTCGAGTCCGCGCGGGCCGAGGCAATCCCCCGCTTCGTGCACCTCGAAGCCCGCCCCGGCGAGGCTCTCGGCGACGGCGCGCTCGGGCACGCGGCCGCGCGCGAGGACGAGGAGGTCGGCCCGAAGTTCCGACTCGAGCTCGGGGGCGAAGAGGTTCCGGAAGCGCACGATCCCGTCCTCCACGCCGACGAGCTCGAGATGGTGCTCGAGCCGGACGCCGGCCCGGTAGAGGCGCGCCGCGTAGAGATTTCGCTGGTACTGGTGGAGCGTCTCGCCCAGCGCGGCCGACCCCACGGCCACGGTCACGTCGTTTCCGGCCGCGTCGAGGAGGTCCGCGCACGCCAGCCCCGACGCGTCTCCGCCCCAGTCGGCGACGACGATGCGCCGTGCGCGGGGCCGAGGGCCGAGGAGCACGTTCCACGCCTGGACGGTCTCGAGGCCGGCGAGCGGCAGGTCGGGCTCGAACGGCCGGGCGCCCGTGGTGACGACGACCGCGTCGGGCGCGAGGGCGGCGACGCCCGCCGGATCGGCCTCGGACTCGAGCCGAACCTCGACGTTCGCATCCTCCAGAAGACGCCCGTAGTTTCGTGCAAGGGTGCCCGCAAGCTCAGCATGCATCGGCGCGGCCCCGGCGAGGGCCACCTGCCCGCCCAGCCGGTCGCGGCGCTCCAGGAGGACGACCTCGTGCCCGGCAGCCCCGGCCTCCGCGGCCGCCGCGAGGCCCGCCGGGCCGCCCCCGACGACGACGAGCCGAAGGCCGACAGCCGCGTGAGCCGGAGGGGCCATCGTCCGCTCCCGGCCGGTACGCGGATTTTGGGCGCACGCGATCGGCGTGCCGGCATGGTAGTGCGCGATGCACGCGTTGCAACCGATGCAGTGGAGCACGTCGTCGAGCCGGCCCTCCCGCGCCTTGCGCGGCAGCTCGGGATCGGTGATGAGGGCGCGCGTCATCCCCGTCGCCTCGCAGCGTCCGCCCGCGACGAGGCGTTCTGCCTCGACCGGGTCGACGATCCGCGACGTGGCGACGAGCGGCGGCCCCACCCGGAAAGGCGCGGCGTGTACGGCGATCGCGTTCTCGGGCATCGGAGGGGGCGGGACGATGCCCGTCGAGCCCCGGTATGTCGAGGAGGCGCCGAGGGCGACGCTCAGGTAGTCGACGTGGGCGGCCACCTCGCTGGCGACCGCCTGCGCGGCCGGCGAGTCCGCGGAGAGGCGGACGCCGAGGGCGAGCCCCGGGGCGGAGGCGCGCACGGCGGCCAGCACCGCCAGCAGGAAGCGGGCAGGCTCGGCCCACTCGTCCTCGCGCCGGTTCAGCCCGGGGGTGAAGAACTGCGCGGCAAGGTACTCGTGCGCGGCCGAGACCTCGAGCCCGTCGAGCCCGGCCTCGGCCGCCAGCGCCGCGGACCTCGCGTACCCCTCGACGACGGAGGCGATCTCATCCGCTGAGAGTGCACGCGGCTCGACGTGGAAGCGAAGGCTTGGAATCGCCGAGGGAGCGAGGGCGGGCGGCCGCGGAGAGGCGGAGATCTGCTCTCGTCCCCCGTGGAAGAGCTGCACGAAGAGGCGCGTCCCGTGCGCGTGCACCGCGTCGGCGACGCGGGTCAGCGCCGGCACGATCTCCTCGCGGTAACCGGCCAGGGTGTGCGGCGTCAGGAGCCCGGATGGATGGACCGCCGTCGCTTCAAGGACGATCAGCCCCGTGCCTCCCCGCGCCCGGGCCTCGTGGTAGGCGACGAAGTCGTCGGTCGGGAGGCTCTCGTGGACGAGGGTCGTCTGGTGCGCCGTCGAGACGATCCGGTTCGGGAGCTCGACCGATCCCACGCGAAGCGGGCTGAAGAGGGTCTCCAGCACCTCGGCCTCCTTGCTCGTGGACGGGGGCGGTGATAGTACCGTCCGGCATGGGGCGGCTCGCCCTCCTCGTCGCGGGCCCGGCCGCGCTGCTCGCGGTCGTGGCGGCCCTCGCGCTCTCGTCGGGAGGCCGAGCGGCCCCGGCCCCACCCTGTGGGAGCGAGCGCCCTCGCGGGCTCCCCGGAGAGGCGGTCGAGCTGACCGCCGGGGAGGGCATCTGGTCCGCGTGGATCGCCTATCCGGCTGAAGCGGGCGAGCGGATCACCGTGCTCTGGCGCCTGGACGGATTCGTCCCGGGACCGCTCGAGCTCTCGGGGGCAGACGCCCAGGGCCACCGCCTCGCGGTCGAGTTCGGGCCCTCGCCGGTGATCCCTCAGCTCCGTGGCGGCGGCCTCGTCTGGCCGCGGCCGGGCCGCGAGTGGGGCTCGCGCGTGCTCTTCTCCCATCCCGGCTGCTGGCGGCTCGAGGTCGGTGCCGGCGACCGGCGCGGCGAGCTCGTGCTCTCGGTGCGAGGCTAGTCGAGCGTCGCGGCGCGCTCGAGCGCCACATAGGGAACGCGCAGCTCGTCGGCCGCGAAGCGGAGGAGGAGCTCGCGCATCCGCTCCGGGCTCAGCAACGGCATGCCGATCACAGCCTTGAGGCCGAGGCCGTCGACGAGCGCGACCAGCCGCTCGGCGACCTCGTCGGCCGGCGCGACCGGGTGAAAGGCGCCGCTCGACGTCCCCGCGCGCACGACCTCGAAGAAGTAGCTCCGCCAGCGAGAGTCGACGGCGGTCGCGTCCGGGACGAGATCCGGCCGGTGGAGGATCCACTTCCAGAGCTCGAGAAAGAAGATCCACTCCTCCCGGTCCCGCCCGGGGTAAGGGATGGCGAGCTCGAGCAGCGTCCCCAGGCGGGCAAGGTCGTCCGGAGCCCCCGCGAGGTACTCGTCGATGCGCTCGTAGGGCTGCTCGTTCGCCCACTTGAGCGCGGCGAGCAGCACGTCGTCCTTCGTCTCGAAGTAGTAATGCACCGTGCCGGTCGACGTCCCGGCCTCCTCGGCGATGTCCGCTATCCGGGTCGCATCGGCTCCGCGCCGGGCAATCGCGCGGCAGGCGGCGGCGAGAATCGCCTCCGCGGTTGGCCTCGTCGTCCGTTTCGCGGTCGTGCTCTTGGCCATCTGGTCCATTCCCCGTGTCCGCCGACTGCCCTAATCTCTAGCTCCTGACTGACGGGTCAGTCAAACATAGCTCCCGAGGAGGCGTCATGAGCACGGAGCACGCGGAGCGGAACGGGCGGCGGCTGGGACGGGACGACTTTCTGAAGCTTGGCGCGGCCACCGTGGGGACCGGCGTTCTCGCCGCCTGCGGAGCCGAAGGCGCGCCCGAGCCGTCGGCCGGCGGCCAGACGGGCCAGCAAGTCGAAGAGCGGCCGCCGATCGAGCAGGAGCCGGGCGATCTCGAGGTGTTCGAGTGGGCGGGGTACGAGTATCCGGCCTACGGCGGCAAGAACGGGGTTCTAAAGCCCTACGTCGACCAGCGTGGGAAGCCGAAGTTCACCTTCCTCACCTCGGACGACCAGGCGCTCGGCAAGGTGCGGGCGGGCTACCGCCCGGACATGGTTCACCCGTGCGTCGACTACATCGGCAACTGGGTCGAGATGGGCGTCGTCCAGCCCTGGGACACGTCGCTGATCACGAACTTCGCCGACCTCGAGGAGCCGCTCGTCACCGGTGGCCAGGTTGACGGGCAGCAGTACTTCATCCCGGCCGACTGGGGCTTCTCCTCCCCGCTCTACCGCGCGGACGAGGTCGAGCCCGAGGGCGGCGAGGACTCCTGGACGCTCTTCTACGACGACCGCTACGAGGGGAAGATCTCCTGGTGGGACAGCCCGCTCGAGAACTTCGTCATCTGGGGCTACGTGAACGGCGTCGCGGACCCCTGGGACATGAGCGACGAGGAGCTCGATGAGGCACGCGACTTCCTCATGTCGAAGAAGCACCTCTGCCGTAACTTCTGGTCGTCGCAGACCGACCTCGACGCCGACATCGCGGCCGGCAACATCTGGATCGCGTACGCGTGGGCCGGCTCGTACGTCGCCGCGAAGGACGCGGGGCTGGACGTCGTCTACAGCGAGCCGAAGGAAGGGCGCCTGGGCTGGAACTGCGGCTTCGTGCTGATGGCGGACACAGAGAACTTCCGCCACGCGCACGAGTTCGTGGACACCTGGTCGAGCACCGAGTCGGCGGAGTGGATCATCAACAACTACGCCTACGGGCACGCGAACACGAGCGTCAACCTCGCCAACGTCCCCGAGGACTACGTGGCGGTCTTCCATCTCGACGATCCGGAGGCCCGCCAGGAGCCGAACGCCCACTACGCAGTCCCGGTCTCGACCGAGCGCCGGACCGCCTACGCTCAGCGCTGGGACGAGGTGAAGGCCTCCTAGCAGTCGCGCGGTTCACTAGTCATGGCCGTCGAGGCCAGAAAGATCGAAGCGACGGCGCCCGCCCCGGGCACGGCGGCCCGGCCGCGCGCGGGCCTCGTAACGACGACGCTGCTCGCGCCGCCCCTGCTCTGGCTCGGCGTCTTTTTCCTCGTCCCGGTCGTCCTCATCTTCCTCTACAGCGTCAACGTCTTCGCGTTCTTTCCGGGGACGCAGGCGTTCACGCTCGATGCCTGGAAGAACTTTCTCGACGGATCGCCCTTCCTCGACCTCTTCTGGAAGAGCATCTGGATGTCCCTCCTCGTCTCGGTGGTCGCCGTCGTAGCTGCCTACCCGATCGCCTACTACATCGCGCTCATCGCCTCGAAGCGCAAGTACGTCCTCCTACTCCTAATTCTGGCGCCGTTTCTCGTCAGTTACTTCCTCCGACTGCTCGCCTGGCGGGTCATCCTGGGCGACCAGGGCCCGATCAACTCGCTCCTTTACGAGACGGGAATTCGGGACGAGGGCGATCCGGTGCGGATGCTCTACACCCAGTGGGCGGTCATTTTGACGCTGATCTACGTCTACATCCCGTTTGTCGCGCTGCCCATCTTCGCCTCACTCGAGGCGCTCGACCGTCGCCTGCTCGAGGCGGCCTCGGACCTGGGGGCGAGCCGCTGGCAGGCCTTCCGCAAGGTGACGCTGCCTCTGTCCCTGCCCGGCGTGATCGCGGCCTTCATCTTCGTCTTCATCCCGACCATCGGCGAGTACTTCACGCCGGTCGTCGTCGGGGGAGTCGAGGGGACGATGTTCGGAAACGCAATCGCCGACCAGTTCGGCCAGAGCCTCAACTGGCTGAACGGCTCCGTGCTCTCGTTCTTTTTGCTCGTCGTCGTCGCCGTCCTGATGAGCATCTTCGCCCGTTTTCTCACCGTGCGACGGGTGGCGACCGGCTGATGGCCACTCCGGCGATGGATATCGCGGTCTCCCGGACCGGCAAGCGCGTTCTCAGCGGCTGGTTCGTGATCCTCGTGCTCTTCCTCTATGCGCCGCTCGCCCTCCTACTCCTCTTCTCGTTCAACGACAACAACCTGCCGGTCTTTCCGTTGCGGGGCTTCACGACCCAGGCTTACCAAGACTTCGCCGCCAACCCCGAGCTCCGCGCATCCGTCGTCACGAGCGCGAAGGTCGCGTCGATCGCGAGCCTCGGCGCTGTCATGCTCGGCCTCCTCGCCGCGATCGCGCTGGTTCGCCGACGAATCGTCGGGAAGTCCGCCGCCTCGGCGCTCCTCCTGAGCCCGCTCGTCGTGCCCTACATCGCGCTCGCCATCGGCCTGCTCGTCTTCTTCAACGAGCTGAGCGTGCCGCTCGGCATCCCGACACTCGTCATGGGCCACATCGTGCTCGCGATCCCATACACGATCCTCATCCTCGTGCCCCGCCTCGAGCGCCTCGACATCCGGCTGGAGGAGGCGGCACGCGACCTCGGTGCCGGATGGTTCCAGACTTTTCGCCTGATCACGTTGCCGCTCCTCCTGCCAGCGCTCGTCTCCGCGTACATCGTCGCGTTCGTGCTCTCATTCGACGAGATCGTCGTCGCCAATTTCGTGAACGGCCAGACGACCACCTTCCCTCTCTACCTCTTCTCCCAGCTGCGCTTCCCGACCCTGCTCCCGCAAGTAATTGCCGTCGCGTGCATCGTCATGGCAGCCTCCGTCCTCCTTCTCATCGGGGCCGAGATCGGCCGCCGCGTCGTCGAGCGGCGGCTCGGCACCGAACCGACTGAGCCGCCGGCCGGGAACGCCTAGCTCTCGACGGTGAGCGGGGCGGCGAGCACGGAGCTTCCGTGCACCGGCCACGTGAGCACGACGTCGCGGCCCGAGTCGATCCCGGGCTGGCCCTCGTCGTTCATCCGGTAGCTGACGATGCGACCGAGCTTCGTGTCGACGTGGAACTGTGTCAGCGAGCCGAGATAGATGACCTCGGCGACGATGCCCTCGAGCCGCGAGCCGTCCTCCGGCGCGGGCCGACCCGACGGGTCGATGCGGATCCGCTCGGGCCTGACGGCGAGCTTGAGCTCGTCGCCGGGGCCGTGCCCGTCGGCCGCCTCCACCACAAGCCGCTCGGTCGGGGACACGTTCGAGACGAGCTCCCTGTCGGTGACGTCGTCGACCCGGAACTCGAGCGCGTTCAGCGAGCCGATGAAGTCTGCGCAGAAGGAGGTGACGGGGTGCTCGTAGAGCTCCCGCGGCGGTGCGATCTGCTCGACGACGCCGTCGTTCATGACCGCGATCCGGTCGGACATGGCCAGAGCTTCTTCCTGGTCGTGCGTGACGTAGACGAAGGTCGTCCCCAGCTCGGCCTGGATCCGCTTGAGCTCGAGCTGCATCTGCTTCCGCAGCTTGACGTCGAGCGCCCCGAGCGGCTCGTCCAGAAGGAGCGCGGCGGGGCGGTTGACGAGCGCGCGCGCGAGGGCGATGCGCTGCTGCTGGCCGCCCGAAAGCTGCCCCGGCTTCCGCTTCTCGAGGCCCTCGAGCCGGACGATGCGGAGCATCTCCGCGACGCGCTCGCGCTGCTCGGCCTTGTCGACGCGCTTGAGGCGCATTCCGAAGGCGATGTTGTCCCGGATCGACATGTGCGGGAAGAGCGCGTAGTGCTGGAAGACCATGTTCACGTTGCGCCGGTTCGGCGGCACCGCGGTCACGTCGACGCCGCGGAGCAGGATCCGCCCTTCGTCGGGTTGCTCGAAGCCGCCGATCATCCGGAGCGTCGTCGTCTTCCCGCAGCCGCTCGGCCCGAGCAGGGAGAAGAACTCGCCCTCCTCGATCTCGAGCGTGACGGAACGCACCGCCTCGACGCTGCCGAAGCGCTTGCTGACGCCTTCGAGTGCGATCCCGATCTCGCTCACGCCTAGCAGCGAGTGTAACGCAGTAGGGACTCGAAACAGAACGAAGCCTTGCGCCGTCGCGACGCCCTCGAGTTGTGATTTGCGCGCACAACGCGCACGCGGGATCCTCCCACCATGAACGCCGCGTGGACGCGCGGAGACCTGCTCCTCGCGGGCGGAGCCGCCGTGGCGCTCGCCGCGAGCGCCGAGACCGCGTGGTCGCTCCGGGCGCGCTTCGCCCTCGACCTCGAGGGCCTGTCGGCGCTCGAGCGGGCAGGGGTGGCTCTGTGGGACTTCCGCCCCCTGGGCACCGCCGTCTTCGCGCTCGCGGCGATCGCCGTGCTCCTGGGCGCGTCCGAGCCGGGCTTGCGCCTCGAAAGCCTGGCCGGCCCGGCCCGCGCGGGCCTCGTCGTCCTCGCGGGAGCGCAGGCCGCGCTCGCCGTCGTCGTCGTCGGCCTCGCCGTCTGGATCGCGGCGGCCGGCGAGGTCGGCCGCCGCGACGAGCTCGGCTTCGTCTACTCGTCCGCCGACCGCGCGGTCACGCTCGTGACGCAGCTCCTCGCCTGGATTCCGCTCGGCGCGCTGCTCGCCCTGGTGGCGGTCGCCGCAGCGGGCGAGCGTGAGCCGGAGCCGGGAGAAGACGACTCGGCGCCCGATGCGCCGGTCTCGGAGGAGATGGACGAGCTCTGGCACGAGCGCCTCGCCCACGGCCCGAGTCGCGAGCGCGCGCGAACGCTTCTCCGCCGCATCCACTCGCTCGAAGCCGCCGGAGACGCCGACGGCGCCCGCGAGCTCGCGGAGCAGATGCGGAACCTGCCTTAGGAGCTCTTAGCCCACGCTCCTAGCCGGTCTCGGGCGAGCCGGCGTCCCTGGCCGCGAGGGCCTGCCGCGCCTTGACGGCAAGCCAGAGCTCCATACGCTCGGACGGGTCGTCCGGGTGGCGGCCGGTCTGGTCGCGCAGCCGTTCCATGCGATAGCGCAGGGTGTGGCGGTGCACGCCCAGCGCCTCGGCCGCGTCGCTCCAGCGGCAGCCCGAGTCGAGCAGCGCCGTCAGCGAGCCCAGGAGGCGCTCGCTGTCCGCCGTCGGGCCGAGCACCCGGTCGACGAAAGCCTCCAGCGTCGCGTCCGGCAGGCTGAGCAGGAGCTCGAGCGAGCCGAGATCGCGGTAGGAGGCGACAGAGCCGGTGGCGGCATCGAGCGCGGCCCGGGCTTCGAGCAGGCTTCGCCCCAGGGCCCGACCGTGCGCCGGCCTGCCGACGCCGAGGCGAGCATGCGGCCCGGCGCCCACGATCGTCTCCGCGAGACCGAGGATTCCGTCCTCGCTCGCCGCCTCGACGAGGAAGGTGGCGCGGTCGGCTCGTGCCGCCGAGAGATAGCGGACGCCGCGGCGGTCGAGCTCCGCGGCGACCTCGCGGCGAACCTGCTCGCCGCTCAGCCCGTTGCGCGGCGCCGCGAGGAGGGCCGCGTAGCTCCGGGCCGGCTCGAGCCCGAACGCGGCCATCCGCCGACTCGCCTCCCGCTCGTCGAGGCGCTCGCCTTCGAGATCCTCGAGCAGGTCGCCGGCGAGCCGAAGCTCTGCCGCGCTCACCGCGCGACGCCGTGAGAGCTCGAACGCGAGCGCCGTCTGGCCGTGGTGGAGGACGAGCCTGTCGTACTCCCCGAAGGGGCTTCCTTCTCGGGCCGCACGGAGCGTCGCCGCCTCGCCGCCGGCCGTGACCGGCAGCTCGAGAGCGCCTTCGAAGCTCGCGCGCCTGCGGGCATGCCGCTCGCTGACCACGCGTCCGTGCTCGTCGACGAGCGCAAGGCTGCAGTCGAGGTGGGAGCAGACGATGGCCAGGAGCGCCTCGACGCCGCGGCCGCGGATGACAGCGTCGGAGAGGCGCTCGTGCACGGCAAGCGCCCGCGTCTGCTGCTCCAGCTGCTCGCTGGCGAGATGAGTGAAGGCCGTCTTTGTGATCGCGACGAACGGCACCTCGTACGGCACGGCGAGAATGGGGAAGGAGAGCCTGTCGGCTTCCTCGGCGATGGGCTCCGGCACTTCGGGGAAGCCGAAGCCGACGCCGAAGCCGAGGCCCGCGACGCCGTGCTTCGCGAGCCGGCGGACGTAGGTACGCTGCCCCGTGGCCGCCTCGCCGACGCCGAGGCCCGTCGTCAGCAGGAACTCGCCGCCCTCGAGCCACTTCGTCGGGTCGGCGAGCTCGGAGACGTGCAGCCACGTGACCTCGTTCTCGAGCCCACCGGCGCCTGCCGCCACCTCCAGCTCGAGCCCGGGCAGGCGCGTCAGGTCCCGGACCGTGAGCATGTCCGCCGCTTCGACATGGAGGCCAACAAGGTACGCGGCAACCCCCGCCGTGGCAACGGGAACTTCGACGGGCCGGCCAGGGCCCCTCCGCCTAGCGGCTCTCGAAGACCTTGCCGGCCTTGGCGATGCCGCGCGAGATGATGAACGCCGCGGAGACGAACGTCGTCACGAGCAGGAACTCGGGCCAGTCGACGGAGTCGGCGGCGACGGTGACGATCAGGGCGACGACCCACGTCAGCAGGAAGACGATCAGCTCGAGCGGGGGCGCCGGCACCGGTGCCGTCGGGTAGTACTGGCGCTCGTACGTCGTCACCGGGGGCGGCGGGGGCGGGGGCGTGGGCGTGCTCGTCATCAGCGTTCTCCTTCCGCGGCGGTCGGAGGGCATCGTAGACGACGGCTATTCCCAGAGCAGATCGCGCGCGACGACTGGGATCTGGATGAACTCGGGACTGTCCTCGTCCGCCCGGAAGACATAGATGCCGTCCTCCGTCGCCTCGGCGATCCACCGCTCGTCCGGCGACCACGTAATGCCGTCCCCGTGGTCCATGGCGAGCTGCACCGACTCGCCCGCGGAGTCGACGACCACGATGCCGCCAAGTCCCTCGTCGTACGCGGCAACGAGGCGCCCCGACGGGCTCGGGCGGATGCCGCCCAGGTCGGCGTAGGCGAAGATCGGCTCTCGGACGAGGCGCTCCCGCTCGAAGATCACGAGGTAGTCGCTTGTGCCGCCGGCGGAGCGGGCCTGCATGATCGCGGCGAAGCGCCGGTCGTTGAGCCAGTGGAGCTCCTTGATGCTCAACGCATAGCCGCTCCACGGCGCTCCGCGAAGCTGACGGGCGAGCTCCGCGCGGGTAAGCACGGGCCGCGAGCACCGGAGCGGGGCGAGAGGGCCGTCGTCCGGGCAGCGGGCGAAGCGCCGGATCTCGCCGTCTTGGACGAAGGTCACAGCTCCGTCGGGCTTCCAGGCCGCGCCGCATCCGCGCGCACGGGCAAAGAGCCGAGGATCGGAGTTGACGACCTCGCTCAACAGTGAGAGCCATCCGCTCTTGCACCGAACGCGGACGTTCCAGTCCGGCGAGCGCGGCGAAACGATCGTCTCCACGAGACCGCCCACGACCGCCCAATACCGGCAGAGGCCGACATAGCCGCCGGTAGGGCTTTCCGAGCGGAGGTCCGGCAGCGTCACGACGTGGTTCCGGCAGTCCTCGTCGGCGTAGGTGATCCTTCCCGCGGGAACGCCGGCGGCCTCGAGGTCCGCGCGGGCATCGGCGAGCACATCCCCGGTCCGCTCCGCAGGCTCGCTCGCGGCCGGCGGTGCGCGGTCGGCCGCCGCAGGCTCCGGCTCCCCGCCGCCACGCAGCGCGTCGAGGCCCGCGGCCAGCCCGAGAGCGGCGACGGCCACGACGAGCCCCCAGGTGAGGAATCGGCGCACGGTGCTCACCCCGAGTCGTATCACGGGGAGTGGGCCCGTTACGATGGCCCCGCCGGTGCAGTGCATCCACCACCTGCTCGTCGCCGCGGTCGTGTCGTGACCTCGTACGGCGAGGCCGGCGTCTCCCTGGCCAAGGCGGAGGCAGTGGTGGAGCGACTCCGCGCGGCGGCCGAGTCGACCAGGACGGACCGGGTCGAGAGCTCACTCGGTGCGTTCGCGGGGCTCTTCGCCCTCGACGACGAGCGCCTGCTCGCGGCGACGACCGACGGCGTGGGGACGAAGCTGATCCTCTCCCGCCGCGCCGGCCGTCTCTTCGGCGCCGGCGTCGACCTCGCCGCGCACTGCGCCAACGACCTGCTCACCGTCGGTGCCGAGCCACTTTTCTTCCTGGACTACGCGGCCGCGGGCGAGCTCGACCTGGGTGAGGTCGCCGAGCTCGTCGCGGGCGCCGCCTCCGTCTGTCGCGAGGCCGGCTGCGCCATCCTCGGCGGGGAGACGGCCGAGCTCCCCGGCATCTACCGCGAAGGCGAGCTCGACTTCGCAGGGACGATGGTCGGCCTCGTGCGCCGCGACGACCTCGTGGACGGCTCACGCTGCGAGCCCGGAGACGCCGTTCTCGGCCTTCCCTCGACAGGGCTGCACGCGAACGGGTTCACGCTCGTCCGCCGGGTTCTCGGCGAGGAAGGCTTCGACCCCGACCTGCTGCTCGCGCCGACCCGGCTCTACCTCGAGGACGTGCGGCGCCTGCGCGGAGGCTGTGACGTGCGAGCGCTCGCCCACGTCACCGGCGGCGGGCTCGCCGGCAACCTTCCGCGCGTCCTCCCGACCGGGCTCGGCGCTCGCCTCGACCCGGCAAGCTGGGAGCGCCCGCCCGTGTATGCCTGGCTCGACGAGCGCGGCGTCTCCGAGGACGATCAGCGGCGGGTGTTCAACTTCGGCGTGGGCTTCTGCGCGGTCGTCCCTGCCGCGGAGGCCGGGCGAAGCGGGTTTCCCACGATCGGTCGGCTCGAGGAAGGCGTCGACGGCGTGGCGTGGGTCGACGCGTCGTGATCGGCGTCCTCGTCTCCGGTCGAGGCTCGAATCTCCAGGCGCTGATCGACAAGGGGCTTCCCCTCGCCGCCGTCGCCTCGAACGTGGCCGGTGCGGGCGCGCTCGCCCGGGCCGAGACCGCCGGCGTCCCGACCGCGGTCTTTCCCCTGGAGGACTTCGAGAGCCGGGAGACGCGCGACCTGGCGATGGCCGCGTGGCTCGAAGAGCACGGCGCCGAGCTGGTCGTCTGCGCCGGGTACATGCACCTGCTCACGCCGGCGTTCCTGGAGAGGTTCCCGGCGATCAACGTCCATCCCTCCCTCCTGCCGGCCTTTCCCGGTACGACGCCGATCGAGGACGCCCTCGCCGCGGGCGTCGCGGAAACCGGGGTCACCGTGCACTTCGTCGACGAGGGCGTCGACTCGGGCCCAGTGATCTTCCAGGAGGTTGTCCCGATCCGGCCCGGCGACACCCCCGAGTCGCTCCGCAAGCGCGTCCACGAGGTCGAGCACCGCCTGCTGCCCGAGGCGGCTCGCCTTTATCTGTCCGGCGCTTTACGCTCCTGACTCCGCCATGCAGGTGGGTCGCGCCCTCATTTCGGTCTACGACAAGACCGGGCTTGACGTCTTCGCCCATGGGCTCGACGACCTCGGAGTCGAGATCGTCGCGAGCGGCGGCACCGCCGGGTACATCGCCGACCTCGGGATCGACGTCGTCCCGGTCGAGGAGCTGACCGAGATCCCGGAGCTGCTCGGAGGACGTGTGAAGACGCTCCATCCCAGCATTCACGCCGGCATCCTCGCGCGCCGCCGGCTGGAAGCCGACCTCGACGAGCTGCGTGAGCACGAGATCCGCACGTTCGACCTCGTCTGCGTCAACCTCTACCCCTTCCAGAGCGTGACCTCGAAGCGGAACGTGCGCGAGGAGGACGCGGTCGAGATGATCGACATCGGCGGCCCGGCGCTGCTGCGCGCCGCGGCCAAGAGCTTCGTCGACGTCGTCCCCGTCTGTGAGGCCTCGCGCTACGAAGAGATCCTGAACGCGCTCGCCGGCGAGGGCGTCTCTCTCGACACCCGCCGCAAGCTCGCGGCCGAGGCCTTCGCGCACACTGCGGCCTACGAGACGTCGATCGCCGCCTGGTTCGCCGACGTGGAGACGTTTCCGCCGCGGCTCCTGCTCTCGCTCGAGCGCGAGCGAGCGCTCGCCTACGGCGAGAACCCGCACCAGCGGGCCGCGTACTACGCCGAGGCCGGCGTGCGCCGCCACCTTCTCTCCCGAGTCGACACGCTCGGCGGGAGGGAGCTCTCGTTCAACAACCTGAACGACCTCGATGCCGCGCGCGCGGTGCTGCGCGAGTTCACGCTGCCGGCGGGCGTGATCGTCAAGCACACGAGCCCGTGCGGCGTCGCGGTCGCCGCGACCATCGAGGAGGCGTACGAGAAGGCGCTCGCCTCCGATCCCGTCTCCGCCTTCGGCGGCATCGTCGCGCTCAACCGCAAGGTCTCCTCCGAGCTGGCCTCCCGCCTCGGCGAGCAGTTCATCGAGGTGCTGATCGCCCCGGAGTACGAGGACGAGGCGTTGGCGACCCTCCGAGGAAGGGAAGCTCTACGCGTCCTGCGCGACCGGGAGCGCCGCGGAGCGAGCCCGGGCGACCGCGACTACCGCCGCGTTCTGGGCGGCTTCCTGGTCCAGGACACCGACGTCGAGGTGGACGATCGCGAGGGCATGACAATAGTCACCGCGAAGCACCCTGACGAGACGGGCTGGGGCGACCTTCTCTTTGCCTGGCGCATCGCCAAGCACGTCGGGTCGAACGCGATTGTGATCGCCAAGGACCTGCAGACGATCGGGATCGGAGGCGGCCAGACGAGCCGGGTGGACGCCGTGCGTCTCGCGGTCGAGAAGGCGGCGGCCCACGGGCACGACCTTGCGGGGGCGGCCCTCGCGTCGGACGCCTTCTTCCCCTTCCCGGACGGGCCGCAGATCGCGCTCGACGCCGGCGTGGGCACGATCGTCCAGCCGGGAGGATCGAAGCGCGACGGCGAGGTCGTCACGGCTGTCGAGGCCGCGGGCGCGGTCATGGTCTTCACGTCCCGTCGCCATTTCCGGCATTAGGCTGCACCGCGTACGCTTCGGCCGTGGCCCGCGCGTATCCGACCGTCCTCGACCTCGTTGGCGGCACCCCGCTCGTGCGACTCCACCGGGTCGGGCGCGAGCTGGAACCGACGCTCCTGGCCAAGCTCGAGTACATGAGCCCCGGCGGGAGCGTGAAGGACCGGATCGGCCTCCGCATGATCGAGGCCGCCGAGCGGGAGGGGAAGCTCAGGCCCGGTGGGACGATCGTCGAGCCCACGAGCGGTAACACCGGGGTCGGCCTCGCGATCGCCGCCGCCATCAAGGGCTACCGCTGCGTCTTCGTCATGCCGGACAAGATCGCGGAGGAAAAGCGGGCCCTTCTCCGCGGCTACGGCGCAGAGGTGGTCATCTGCCCCACCGCGGTGCCGCCGGAGTCACCTGAGAGCTACTACTCGGTCTCCGACCGCCTCGCCGAGGAGATCCCCGGGGCGTACAAGCCCGACCAGTACTCGAACCAGGCGAACCCCCAGGCGCACTACGAGACGACCGGCCCGGAGATCTGGGAGCAGACCGGGGGCGAGGTGGACGCGATCGTCTTCTCGGTGGGAACCGGAGGCACGATCAGCGGGACCGCTCGCTACCTCAGGGAGCAGAAGCCGGACCTCCTCGTCGTCGGCGCCGACCCGGAGGGCTCGATCTTTTCGCAGCCGGACAACGTGCACCCGTACATGGTCGAGGGAATCGGGGAGGACTTCTGGCCGACGACCTACGACCCTTCCCTCGTCGACGAGTACGTGACGGTCTCGGACCGAGACTCCTTCCGGACCGCCCGGCAGCTCGCACGTGAGGAAGGGCTCCTCGTCGGAGGCTCCGGCGGAACGGCGGTGTGGGCGATGCTCCAGGTCGCGCAGCGCTTCGGGCCCGGGGCGACGCTCGTCACGCTCATCCCGGACTCCGGCCGCGGCTACCTCTCCAAGCTCTACGACGACAACTGGCTCCAGGAGCACGGGTTCCTCGAGCGGGCGGCGCCGGCGCCGACGATCGAGGAGGTGCTCGCATTCAAGCGCCAGGAGGAGCCCGAGATGCCGGGGCTCGTCACGGTCGAGTCGCACCAGAAGGTGGGCGAGGCGATCGAGCTCATGCAGCGCTACTCCATCTCGCAGATTCCGGTCGTTCGGCACGACGGCGCCGAGTCGCTCGCCGACGTGGTCGGCTCGATCCGCGAGCGCGGGCTCCTCGACCGGGTCTTCCGGAGCCACGAAGCGCTGGGTGACGAGGTGGTGGTCGCGATGGAGCCGCCACTGCCCGCCGTGGAGATCGACGAGTCGGTGGACACGGTCTTCGCCGACCTCTCCGCCGGCAACCCGGCCGTCGTCGTCGCGCGGCGCGGCCGCCCGGTCGGCGTCCTCACCCGCGCCGACCTCCTCGAGTACCTCGCCCACAGCCGCGCCGCCGGCATCGACACGTAGCGTCCAGTCGGGCCATGTCCGAGTGCCTGGCACCCAGGCGTGTTCCTTCCGGGCACGGCCGGGGGCTTGTCCCCGGGCGCGTCCGGCCGGGACGGCGCGCATAGACTGAGCCTGTGGATTTCGAGACGCGCGCCATCCACGATGGACAGGAGCCGGATCCGGCGACCGGATCGGTCATCCCGCCGATCTACCAGACGTCGACGTTCGTCCAGGACGCAGTCGGGATCAACAAGGGCTACGACTACTCGCGCGCCGGGAACCCGACGCGGACGGCGCTCGAGACTTGCCTCGCCTCCCTCGAGGGCGCAGAGCACGGGCTGGCGTACTCCTCGGGCCTCGGCGCGACGACGACGATCATGCACCTGGTCAACCCGGGCGACCGCGTCGTTTCGGTAAACGACGTCTACGGCGGCGTCTACCGCATGTTCTCGCAGGTGTACGAGCCCAAGGGCTACCGCTTCACCTACCTCTCCGCCGCCGAGATCGACGCCGGGCTCGAGGAGCACCTGGACGAGCAGACCCGCATCGTCTGGCTCGAGACGCCGACCAACCCGCTCCTGAACGTGATCGACATCCGCAAGGCGGCCGAGGCGGCCCATAGGATCGGCGCCCTCGTCGTCGTCGACAACACGTTCGCGACGCCCTACCTCCAGCGCCCGCTCGAGCTCGGGGCCGACATCGTGCTCCACTCGACGACGAAGTACCTCGGCGGCCACTCGGACGTGATCGGCGGCTTCCTGGCCATGAACGATCCCACCGTCGCCGACCGGCTGAAGTTCCTGCAGAAGTCGCTCGGCGCCGTCCCAGGACCGTTCGACTGCTGGCTCGTCCTCCGCGGCGTGCGAACGCTCGCGGTCCGCATGGAGCGCCACTGCGAGAACGCTCATGCGGTCGCGGCCTTCCTCGCCGCGCATCCGGCGGTTGACCGCGTCTTCTTTCCCGGCCTTCCCGACCATCCGGGTCACGAGATCGCAGCGAGTCAGATGCAGGACTTCGGCGGAATGATCTCCTTCCTCGCCGCCACGCCGGAGGATGCTGCCGACCTCGTCACGCGCACGAAGGTGTGGATCCTCGCCGAGAGCCTGGGCGGCGCCGAGAGCCTCATCGAGGTTCCCGTCGCGATGACGCATGCCTCGACCGCGGACGCTCCCTTCGCCGTCCCGGACAACCTCATCCGCCTCTCCGTGGGGCTCGAGTCGGCCGCCGACCTCGTCGCCGACCTCGAGCAGGCGCTCGCCGGCTCTCAGGCGGGCGCGCGCGCCAGCACGACCTCGTAGGCCTCCAGGTAGTCCTCCACCATGCGCCTCGCCGAGAAGTGTTCCTCCACCCACTCCCTGCACGCATGCGGCTCGAGCCTGTCGGCGTCGGCAAGCGCGTCCGCCATCTCGCGATAGTCGTCCACGATCACGCCCGAGCGCCCTTGCTCTACCACCTCCGGCACGGCTCCCCAGCGCGTTGCGATGACGGGTGTCCCGCAGGCCATCGACTCGATCATGACGAGGCCGAACGGCTCCTCCCACTCGATCGGGAAGAGCGTCGCGCGCGCGTTCTGGAGCAGCGCGACCTTCTTGCCGTGGCTCGTCTCGCCGAGGTACTCGATGCCGTCGCCGAGGTGCGGCGCGACGTAGGTCTCGAAGTACTCGCGCTCCGCGGGCTCCCGCATCTTCCCGGCGATCCTGAGCGGTAGGCCGGCCTCGAGCGCGACTTCGACGGCACGGTGGCAGCCCTTGTCGGCGGTCATCCGGCCCAGAAAGAGCAGGTACTCGCCGCGCTCGGCATGGACGGGGTAGGAGTCGAGGTCGAGCGCGTTGTGGCAGTTGGCGACCCAGGGGAGGTCAGGCTGCGGCTGGCGCTGGTTCAGCGACACCGAGACGAGACCGACGTGGGGTGCGACCCGGGCGAGCGAGGCGTAGAGCTCGCCGTCGGGGCCGACGAGCGGTCCGTGCACGGTGTGGACGACCGGCGTGTCCACCAACCCGCCGAGGGCGGCGGCGAGCGGCCCGGAATGATCGTTGACGACGTCGAACTCGTCGGCCCGCTCGTAGCAGGAGAGCGCATGGCGCAGCTCCGGCCCCGTCTTCCCGATCTCGGCCGAGGGCGCCTCCGGGAAGACCGAAGCCAGCTCTGCCTTCGTGGACGATTCGCCTGAGGCGAAGAGCGTGACCTCGTGGCCCGCCTGGGCGAGCCCGTCTGCCAGCAGCGAGACGACCCACTCGATGCCGCCGTACCCCGACGGCGGCACCGGAAACCACACCGGGGAAAGGATGGCGATCCTCACGCCGGCTCGATCGTGACACGTCCGTCCTGAAGATGCACGTCCCACGCCCGGTCGAACGCCCGGACGCCGGCGAGGCGAAGCGAGCCCGCCCAGGAAGGGATGTCCTCGGGCGCGCTCGTGCCGAGAACGTGGCGCCGCCGGTCGGGCTCGAGCCCGAGCAGGAGCTGCAGCAGGAGCACCGGTGCACCGGCAGCCCAGGCCTGCGGCCGCGCGGCCGTTGGGTACGGAATGGGGAAAGGCGTTTCCGTGCGCACGAACCCGGCGAAGACCTCGGGGAGCTGGTGGTCGAAGTACGACGAGGCGTGCAGGAGGCGCCGGATGATGCGCTGCGCCTCGCCCCAGCGCCCGTAGCGGGCGAGGCCCCACGCGATCACCGAGTTGTCATGGGGCCAGACGGTGCCGTTGTGGTACGCGAGCGGGTTGAAGCCGCCGTCGCCGGCCGACATCGTCCGCACGCCCCAGCCCGACCACAGCTCCTCCCCCATTAGCTGGTCGACGATCGCGTCGACGCGCTCCGGCGGGACGATGCCGCTCCAGAGCAGGTGGCCGACGTTCGACGTGAGCGAGTCGACGCGCTCCTTCTCCGCGTCGAGCGCGAGCGCGTAGTAGCCGCCGCGCGCCTCGCACCAGAAGGCTTCGTCGAAACGGCGCTGGAGAGCGGCGGCCTCGTCTTCGAGCCGTTCGGCCAGCTCACGCTCGCGCCAGACCTCGCGCGCGAGCTCGGCCAGCCGCAGCTTGGCGTCGTAGACGTAGCCCTGGACCTCACAGGGCGCGATCGGCGCCTCGGCGCGGCGACCGTCGTGGAAGAGCTGCGAGTCGCCCGAGTCCTTCCACGACTGATTCACGAGACCGCGCGGGGAGCGGCGGCGGTACTCGACGAAGCCGTCGCCGTCGAGGTCGCCGTGGCGGTCGATCCACTCGAGCGCGCGCAGCGCCGGCTCACGCAGGTCGCGGACGAGGCCGGCGTCGTCGGTCCAGCGCCAGACCTCCGAGAGGAGGATCAGATAGAGCGGCGTCGCGTCGACCGTGCCGTAGTAGCGCGGGAACCAGGCTTCGGCGCCCTTGCCGTGACGCACCTCGTGGACGATCTTGCCGGGCTCGGCGTCACATTCGGGGTCGTCGTCCCTCGCCTGCAGGTCGGCAAGCACTCCCAGCGCGTTCTGCGCCAGCTCGGGCCCGAAGAGGAGCGTCTGGAGGCACGTGATCAGCGTGTCCCGGCCGAAGACCGTCATGAACCACGGCATCCCCGCCGCCGGCAGCTGGCCCGGGACGCCGGTGTCCTCGTCCATGCGAAGGGAGGAGAGGTCGGCGACCGACTGCCGGAAGGAGTACGCGAGGTCGTCCCAGGAGGCGCGAAGCTGCGGGACCCGCAGGCGCCAGGCGGCCAACGACTCCCTGACACGCGCCAGCTCGTCGCCGAACCGCCGCTGGGCGAGCTGCACGGCGGTGCGGTGCCCGTCCGCCGCCGGGATCACGTCGGCGCGCAGCCGCCAGGTCTCCCGCGGCTCGAGCTCGACCCGGTAGATAACCGTCGAACCGTCCGCCTCGCCGCGCTCGGAGAGAAGGACCTGCGTCAGCCCGTTGAAGCCGTTGTCGCTCACCGCGAAGACGAACTGGTTGTCATCCGATTCGTAGACCGGGGCGACGGCAGGCGGCAGCGGCTTCGCCCGCTCGGGGTCGCCGAGCGCGAAGTCGTGGGCCTTGACGGCGAAGATGTCGGCGAAGTCGTTCCCGAGCTCGAGCGCGAGGTCGAACGCGACCCGCCGCGACGCGTGGTTCGAGACGACGAGGTGCTCCTGCATCGAGTCGCCGATGAAGCGCTCGCGTGCGATCGAGATCTCGTCGTGGCGCAGGCCTCCGACGACTGGGTTCCGCAGGAAGAAAGCGGCCGAGTAGTACTCGACCTTGCGGGAGGAGAGTATGAGCGGACGGGCGCCGTTGATCGTCAGCACCCACCGCGAGAGGAAGCGGGTGTCGTCGGCGAAGAGGCCCATCGTCGGCTCGGAGATGTCGCCCAGCTCGTCGGAGACGCAGAAGGTCGAGCCCTCGAGAATCGTCAGCGCCACCCGTGCCTACTCCTGCTCGTCGCGGACGATCCTGTCCTGGCTCGCCTGCTGGAGCGGCTTGACGACGATCTCGTCGACGACCATGTGCGCCGGGCGGGTCACGGCCCACAGGATGCAGTCGGTCACGTCGTCCGGCGTGAGGTAGCGCACGCCCCGGTAGACGGCCGCCTTCTTCTCCTCGTCGCCGCGGAAGCGGATGTCGGAGAACTCGGTGTCGCCGACCATGCCCGGGTCGACGGTGGTCACGCGGATGCGGCCGACGAGCTCCTTGCGCAGCACCTCGGTGAGGACGCGCACCGCCGTCTTCGTGCCGACGTACATGCCGCCTCCGGCGTAAGACTCGCGCCCCGCCCAGGAGCCGAGGTTGACGATGTGGCCGCGCCAGTCCTCCATGTGGGGAAGGACGAGCCGGGTCATGCGCAGGAGGCCGAGGACGTTGACCTCGACCACGATCCGGTCGTCCTCGTCGGAGCCCTCGGCGATCTCGGTGCGCCCGAGGGCGAGGCCTGCGTTGTTGACGAGGATGTCTATTCGGCCGAGCTCCTCCACCGCCCGGGCGACGAACGCGCGCGCGCTCTCGTCGTCGGTGACGTCGAGCGGCTCCGCGAGATGCCCTTCCCCCGGAAGCTCGGCCGCGGCCTGTTCGACCCGTTCGAGGCGGCGCGCGCCGAGCGCGACCCGGGCGCCCTCCGCTGCGAGCGCTCGGGCCGTCGTCAGCCCGATGCCGCTCGAGGCACCGGTGACGATCGCGGTCCGTCCCTCCAGCGCGCCCATCGTGTGACTCTATGCCGAGGTGCCGACCGTCGCGTCGACGAGGTCGGCGAGCTCGCCGCCGTGCCGCCCGTGCGCGAGCCCGACGAGGTAGCAGAGGAGCGGTGCGTTCGTCCGCTCGCCGCTTTCATGCGCGGCCACGCGCGCAAGCTCGAGCAGCTCGTCCATCTCGGCGCGCGAGAGGTCGTAGGCAGCGGCGTCTTCGCCGACCGCCGCGGCGAGCTTGGCGCGCGCCTCCTGCAGCCATCCGTCCATGGACGCAGCTTAGAGCCCCCACGCAACGAGGGGCAGGGTCCAACGAGGCCTCATCGCATTGGGAGCTCTTAGACTCTCGCCCGAATCATGAAAGTGGGTGTCGCCAGGGAGTCCGACCCGGGGGAAACCCGGGTGGCCGTCGTGCCCGATACGGCGCGGCGGCTGGTGGACGACGGAGTCGAGGTGGTCGTCGAGCGGGGTGCGGGCGAGGCTGCCACCTTCGCAGATGCGGACTACGAGGCCGCGGGCACCCGCGCCGTGGCCGTCGAGGAGCTCTACGCAGAGGCCGACGTCGTCTGCAAGGTGCGGAAGCCCTCGGCCGACGAGGTCGCGCGGCTCCGCGACGCGCAGGTGCTGATCGGCCTCCTCCAGCCGCTCGCCCAGCCCGACCTGGCACGCTCCCTGGCCGAGCGCGGCGTTTCCGCTTTCTCCCTCGACTCGATCCCGCGCGTGACGCGCGCCCAACCGATGGACGCGCTCTCCTCCCAAAGCACGGTCGCCGGCTACAAGGCGACCATCCTCGCCGCGGAGCACCTGGGGAAGTTCTTCCCGATGCTGACGACCGCCGCCGGCACGATCCCGCCCGCGAAGATCCTCGTGCTCGGCGCCGGCGTCGCCGGGCTGCAGGCGATCGCCACGGCGCGCCGCCTCGGCGCCGTCGTCTCGGCCTTCGACGTCCGTCCGGTCGTGAAGGAGCAGGTGGAGAGCCTGGGCGCGACCTTCCTCGAGCTCGACGTCGAGGGAGCCGAGGGGGTCGGCGGCTATGCAGTCGCGCTCGCCGAGGACCAGCACGCCCGCGAGCAGCAGCTGATCGCCCACCACGCAGCGGGGTCGGACGCGGTCGTGACGACGGCGCTCGTTCCCGGCGGGCCCGCTCCCGAGCTGATCACCGAGGACGCCGTGCGCGGCATGCGGGCGGGCTCCGTGATCGTCGACCTCGCCGCCGAGGCAGGTGGCAACTGCGCAGTGACGGAGCCCGGAAAGACGATCGTCGCCGACGGGGTCACGATCGTCGGCCTCACGAACCTGGCGGCGACGATGCCCGTCCACGCGAGCCAGATGTACTCGCGGAACGTCCAGTCCTTCCTCGGCCTAATCGTCGAGGAGGGCGCTCTCCGGCTCGACTTCGAGGACGAGATCGTGCGCGAGACCTGCGTCGCGCACGGCGGCAAGGTCATGCGGGAGCCTGATTGAGCCAGGCGCTCCTGAACAGCATCACGGTCTTCGTGCTCGCCGCCTTTCTCGGCATCGAGCTGATCTCCCGCGTCCCTGCGCTCCTGCACACGCCTCTGATGTCGGGCACGAACGCGATCCACGGGATCGTCCTCGTCGGGGCGATGCTGATCGCCGGCTCCGCCGACTCGACGCTCGAGCAGGCGCTCGCCTTCGTCGCCGTCGTCTTCGCGACCGTCAACGTCGTCGGCGGTTTCCTCGTCACCGACCGGATGCTGGAGATGTTCAAGCGGCGGCCGGACCAGCAGGAAGAGCACGAGTGATCCTGGCCGTCTCGCAGACGACGATCAACCTCGCCTACCTAGCGGCGGGCGTCTGCCTGATCGTCGGCATCAAGCGGCTCTCCTCGCCCTCGACGGCCCGCTCCGGGAACGTGGTCGCCGCAGTCGGCATGGTCATCGCCGTCGTCTTCACCTTGCTCAGTCCCGAGATCGACTCCTACTGGCTGATCGTCGCCGGCGTTGCCGTCGGCACCGTGGTCGGGGTCGCTTCGGCGCGGATGGTGAAGATGACCGCGATGCCGCAGATGGTGGCGCTGTTCAACGGCGTCGGCGGCGGCGCGGCTGCTTTGATCGCCGCGGCGGAGTTCCACCGGCTCAGCCCCGGGTCGGGGCACGTCCTTCCCGAGCACATGGGCGCGATGCTCTTCTCGGCCCTGATTGGCTCGATCAGCTTCTCGGGGAGCATGGTCGCCTTCGGCAAGCTGCAGGAGCTCCTGCCCGGCCGGCCCCTGGTCTTTGCAGGACAGCAGGTCGTGAACGGAGCCCTCTTCGCCGCGCTCCTCGGTGTCGGCGTGCTTGCGGGAGCGACCGAGGCGGGAGTCTGGATGGTCGTCCTCCTGGCGGGCGCGCTTCTCTTCGGCGTGCTCCTCGTCCTTCCGATCGGCGGGGCGGACATGCCGGTCGTGATCTCGCTCCTGAATGCGTTCACGGGCCTTGCGGCCGCCTCGACCGGCTTCGTGCTGGAGAACACCGCGCTGATCATCGGCGGGACGCTCGTCGGCGCCTCGGGGACCCTCTTGACGATCTTGATGGGCCGGGCCATGAACCGCTCGCTCGCCAACGTCCTCTTCGGGGCGTTCGGCGCCCCTGCGGCCGTGGGCGCGGCGGCAACGGCAGACGGCGAGGCGAAGAGCTACCGGGAGATCTCGGCCGAGGACGCCGCTGTCATGCTCGCGTACGCGGACCGGGTCGTCGTCGTGCCTGGCTACGGCCTCGCCGTGGCGCAAGCCCAGCACGGTGTCCGCGAGCTCGCCGACTTCCTGGAGCGGCGCGGGGTAGACGTGAAGTACGCCATCCACCCGGTGGCAGGACGGATGCCGGGCCACATGAACGTGCTCCTCGCAGAGGCGAACGTCCCCTATCCGCAGCTCTACGACATGGAAGACGTCAATCCTGAGTTCCCGCGGACGGACGTGGCGCTCGTCATCGGCGCCAACGACGTCACGAACCCGGCCGCGCGCGAGGACCCCGAGAGCCCGCTCTACGGCATGCCGATCCTGAACGTCGACGCGTCGGCCAACGTCGTCGTCCTCAAGCGGAGCATGAGCCCCGGCTTCGCCGGCATCGACAACGACCTCTTCTACCGGCCGAACACGGCCATGCTCTTCGGCGACGCGAAGGACTCCGTGGACCGGCTCGTCGCCGCGGTCAAGGCCGCCTAGCCGGCCCTGTAGATCGCCGCTGCCCCGGAGCCGAGCGTCCACCGGGTCATGTAGGCCCTGCTGCCGAAGAGGCTCGTCGTCCAGTAGCTCGCCCGGCGGCCCTTGATCCGGGCGAGGTTGCGCCGTTTCGTCGTTCCCAGCGTTCCCCGGCGCAGGTAGGTCGCTCCGGAGCGGGCGTCGACCCAGATGAGGCGCTTCTTGAAGAGCGAGGGATTGCTCAGACGGCCGATCTCGGTGCGGGCAACCACGCGCGATCGGCGCGTTGCCAGGTAACGGACGAAGATACGCGACCCGCGCCGGGTGACCGTCTGCCACGCGAGGCGGCCGTTGTGCAGCGAAGGGCGCCCGAGATCCACACTCGGAGCCACCTTGACGGGCAGCTTCCGCTCGCCGTTGACGAGGTTCCGAACGACGATGCGCTGGGCGCCGGCGTCGCGGCGGACGTAGGCGAGTTGGGGCCAGTCCAGGGCTGGGCGCGAGAGGTTCGTGCCGGCGATGCGGGCGACCTCCGTGCCGTCCCGCCAGCGCACGACCAGGATCCCCCGGCCGTCGACGAGGGCTAGATACTGGCCCGAGAGCGCCGGCTGCGAGGCGTCGCGGAAGACGACGTCGGCCCCGGACGAGGCCCGCACGACCACGCTTCCCGCCTGCCGGGCGAAGGCAACTCCGCTCCAGGTCACGCTGGGGTCGATCGCCGAGCGGACGACGAGCCTCGCGCCGCTCGCGCTCGGCGCCAGGGCGAGGAGAGCGGCAACGGCGAGAAGCGCGGCCACGTTCGCCGGGGCGAGCGCCCCCCGGCGAGCGGCCAGGCGCTCGACCGCGGCGGTGGGGTCACCGGGTCGCCGGCGCGGCCAGACGACCATCGCGGCCCGGCCGGCGCCGTAGAGCGAGAGGCAGAGAGCGGCCGGGAGCGGCCGCGCGAGGGCGAGCGCCCCCGCGGAGGCGACCCAGAACGTCGAGACGGGCTGGAACGTGAAGAAGCCCGCGCCGAGGGCCGCCCCGTAGCCGCCCGCCCAGACCGGAAGCGGCAGCTCGAAGCGCCAGCGCTCGGGCACCTGTCGGCGGAACTGAGGGAGCGGGAAGCGCAGGATCCCCGCCTCGCGGGCCGCGGCCACGAGCGCCAGCGCCGCTGCGGCCAGCAAGGCCTGGCGGGCGCCGAGGGCAGCCCCGGCGAGCCCGAGCACGAGGCCGAGTGCCGCAGCGGACAGCACCGCGGCCACGGCGAAGAAGGCCTGGGCGACGGTCTGGCGCTTGCGGCTCCCGCACACGGCGGGAGTGAATGTCTCCAGCATCGAGAGCCCTCAGGGCGACCAGGCGCCGGAGACCCCCGCAACGAGCGCAGCGAGCGCAACGCCGATCTCGATCAGCACGGCAGCCCCGTGTCGTAGTACATGACGCAGTAGACGCGACGCCCGCCCCAGCAGTAGCCCGTGAGGGAGGCGTCGCCGTTGATCCGCCTGCGGCTGAAGGAGCAGCAATCCACGAGCTTGCGGATCTGGCCGCCGCAGCACCGGAACCACGAGCCCTGCACGCGAAGATCCTTGAGTCCCTTTACCTCCGCTGTCCAGTCCTCGCAGACGCGCGTCCGTGGGGCCGGCGACAGCACCCGGCCGTCCGGGCCTCGCAGGCGTTCGCCGTTGCCCTTGAGCGCGTAGCCGGCGGAGTCGACGACGCGGCCGAGGTTGTCGATCGGCCGCCCGCTCTGCGGATGGAGAGGGAAGCCCTTCCGGTCGATCCGGGAGAGCGGTGGATAGGGGCTGGGGCAGGAGCCCGTCGTCCAGATGTGCCCGCAGAAGTGGAACGCCTCCGCCTCGTCGGGCTTGACCGCGGCGGCGACGGCCGAGCCGCCCGCGATCGCAAGCGCAGCGGCACCGAGCCGCCCGAGGAAGGAAAGTCGAGTCGTCGACTCCGCGAGCTTCGCCGAGAGTTTCTCCGCCTGGCGGTCCAGTGCCGATGCTCGCCGATCAGGCGGCGGCATTCACCCTCGCCCGCCCCGCGTCGAGGAGCTGCTCGAGCTCCTCCAGCGTGTTGACGGTTCCCTTGGCCGCTACGACGCCGTCGACGAGGTGGACGACAAACGGGGTCCCGGGGACGTTCCAGCGCGAGAATGCGTCCTCCTCCAGCTCCTCCTCGACGACGAGCACGGAGAGGCCCTCCCGTGCGAGCGCGGCGACTCCGGGGCTGAGCTGGCGGCAGATACGGCAGGTCGAGGAGAAGAAGAAGACGACCTCGGAGCGGCGGCCGCGAAGCCCGTCGAGCGCAGGAGCGGCGTCACCGATCTGCGGTCCCTCCTCGGCGAGCTCGAATGGAACGCGCGGGCCGATCCGCATCGTGAGCACGCCCACCTGGCGGTAGAGCGCGAAGACGAGGAGCGCCAACAAGACGACCGCGCCCGAGAGGAGCACGAGGACGACCGCGACGACCGTGTCAGACGAAGCGGAGAGCTCGAGCCCTCCTCCGAAGGCGGCCACGAGCGCGAGGGCGGTGAAAGCGCCTGCGCGCAGCAGAAGGTTGTCCGTGCGCCCCTCGGAGGCGCCGAAGCACCCGCAGCGAAGCCGCTCGATGCCCCGGAGCCGCGCCTGCCCGAGGGCCGCGAGGAAGACGACGCCCAGCGCGACGGCCGCGTACGCGGTCAGCGGCATGGCGATGCCAAGGACGAGCAGGACGCCCACGGCGGCCTCCGCGACCATCACCCCCCAGGCCGCGTAGCGCGCGTACTGGGCCGGCACGCCGTAGGCGGCGATCCAGTCTGGCAGGTCGTCTCGCCGGCGCAGCTTCGCAGCGGCGGCCCAGAGCAGGACGAGACCGACGACGATCCGGGCGATTGTCGACAACTCAACCACTGTAGGAGCTATTGGAGGATCTCGCGACGGTGGGAACGAGTTTTCATTGAATCCTCAAGAAGGCGCTTGGCTCGACACCGGGTATCTATGGTTTCGGGTGCGTTGCCCGTGTCCCTCCCCGAGCTAGCCACATGAGCGGTCTTCCACGGCTGGTGGGCGTCAACCACGTCGCCCTCGAGGTCGGCGATATCGAGGAGGCAGTTGCCTTCTACGGCGAGCTTTTCGACTTCGAGCTGCGCGGTAGGGCGCCGGGAATGGCCTTTCTCGACATGGGCGACCAGTTCCTCGCGCTCAGCGAGGGGCGCCGGCAGCCGCGCGACGACGACCGTCACTTCGGGCTGGTGGTCGACGACAAGGAGGCCGCGCGGCGGGTGCTCGAGGAGGCGGGGGTGGAGGTTCTCTCCGGCCGAGGTCTCGACTTCTTCGATCCCTGGGGAAACCGCATCCAGGTCGTCGACTACCGAGACATCCAGTTCACGAAGACCCCCGACGTGCTGCGTGCGCTGGAGCTCGAGCGCCTCGAAAAGTCCGAGAGCGCCCTCGAGGAGCTCCGCCGCAAGGGCATCGCCTAACGAGCCACGGCCCGACGCGACGGGGGCATGGCCGCGGCCAGGCTTCGGGTAGCTACCCGGCTGACTCGGCGCTCCGGAGACCGCGGAGAGCCCAGAGCGTCAGCAGCGCGACCGCGCCGAGCGCGATCGCGAAGGCAACGCCCACCTCCGTCGGTTCCCCAGCGAAAAGGCTGCGCCCGGCCTCGAGCAGGAAGGTCGCCGGGTTGACCGAGGCGACCGCGTGGATCCAGCCGTCCAGAAGCTCGAGAGGGACGTAGACCGGCGCGAGGAAGAGCGTCAGGAACACCGGCACCTGCATGAGCGGTCCGGCCTGGAGGGTGCGGAAGCGCATGGCCACGCCCGCCGCCCAGAGCAGTGCCGCCACGTTGACAAGGAGCCCGAGCAGGACGAGCGCGAAGAGCTCCGCCGGGTCGCCCAGCACCTTCATTCCGGAGGCGAGCGCGACGCCGAAGACGACCGCAGCCGTCGCCGCCCAGCGGACGAGCGCAACCAGTGCATACCCGGCGATGATCCCCGTGCGCCGGGGCGCCGCGAGCAGGAGGCGGCGCGCGAAGCCGCTCTCGAAGTCCCGCGCGATCGCGAAACCGTTGAAGATCCCGCCGAAGGCCGCCGACTGGAGGAAGACGAAGACGAACTGGAAGGCCGTGTAGCCCGCCGGGAAGTCGAACCCGGGAACGTCCGAGATCCGCGAGAGCCCGCCGGCGAACGCCGTGAAGAAGAAGAGCGGGAAGAGCAGCGAGGGCAGGAGGATCGACGGGTTCGTGAACGCGTTGTGGATCCCGCGCCAGGCAACTCCCAGGGCGACGGAGGCGAAGCTCTTCACGACCGCGCCAGCCTTCCCCGGAGCGCGGCGCCCGCCGCGGCGAGCGCGAGCGTCGCGATCCCGGCGGCCAGGCCGAACCCGAGCGCGAGCGCCTGCGCGTCCCAGCCCGTGATGATGAGGCTCCGGATCCCCTCGATCAGATACGAGACCGGGTTGATCGTCGCCACGGTGCGGAACCACTCGATCTCGATCAGGTTCCGCGGCAGGTTCATCGACGAGAGGAAGAGAAACACGAAGAAGACAGGGAAGAGCGCCTGGATCGCCTCCCCCGACCCCGTTCGCAGGGCGAGAAAGGCACCCACCGCCCCGAACGCGAGCGCGACCAGGACGCCGAGGAAGACGATCAGGAAGACGCCGAGGACTCCGCTCTCCGGACGCACTCCGGCGAACAGCCCGACCGTCAGGTAGAGCGTCGCCTGGAGCAGCGCGAGGGCGATGACCCCGGCGAGCTGTCCGAGCAGGAGCGCCGCGCTCCGCATCGGCGTCAGCGCGAGGCGGTTCAGGAACCCGGTCTGGATGTCGCGGGCCAGGTCGGTGCCCGCATTCGTCGTCGCGAAGAGCGCCCCCTGCATGAACGTGAACGCCAGCGCGAAGTCGAGGTAGGAGTCGGCGGGGAAGCCCGGGATGCGGGCAGCGGACTCGAGGCCGCCGACGTTGACGGCGAGCAGGATGAGCGGAAACAGGAACGACGGCACGATGTTGAGCGGCTGCCGCAGCGTGCGTACGACCGAGCGCCGCGCGAGGTGCGCGACCTGAAGGACGAGCGGGGCGGTCACGCCCTCGCCGGGGCCGGCTCCGGCTCGGGCTCGGCGTCGAGCTCGTCGCCCGCCCCCTCGAGCGAGCGACCGGTCTTGGCGAGGAACACGTCGTCGAGCGTCGGAGCGTGGAGCTGGAGGTGCTGGAGGTGGAGGCCCTCGGCGTCGAATGCCCGGACGACGTCGGCGAGCGCCTCCTCCCCGCCGTCCAGCCGGACCGAGGCGCCCTTCGGCGAGCCGGGTACCGGGGCGCCGAAATGCAGAAGCGTCCGCGCGACGGCGGACAGCTCGGCGGCGTCGGCCGGAATCGCCTCCACGCTCGGACGGCCGATCTCGGCCTTGAGCGCTGTCGGCGTCCCCGCGGCCACGATGCGCCCGTGGTCGATGATCCCGACGCGGTCCGCGAGGACGTCGGCCTCCTCGAGGTACTGCGTCGTCAGGAAGACCGTGACGCCGTCGCGCGCGAGCCGTGCCACTTCGGACCAGAGAGCGTTTCGGCTCTGCGGATCGAGCCCGGTCGTCGGCTCGTCGAGGAAGAGAATGCTGGGCTCGTGGACGAGCGCGAGCGCGAGATCGAGACGGCGCTTCATCCCGCCGGAGTACGTCTTCACCTTCCGGTCGGCGGCCTCCGTGAGCCCCACCCGCTCGAGCAACGCCTGGCTTCGCTGTCGCCGCTGTGCCTTTGGCATTCCGTGCAGCGCGGTCTGCAGCCGGAGGTGCTCGCGGCCCGTGAGCAGCGGGTCGAGGGCGGCCTCCTGCAACGCGGCGCCGATCGCGGCGCGCACCTTCGCTCCCTCGCGAACGACGTCGAAGCCGGCGACGCGCGCGCTCCCGCTCGTCGGCGGGAGAAGCGTCGTCAGCATGTGCACGGTCGTCGACTTGCCCGCGCCGTTGGGCCCGAGGAAGCCGTAGATCTCGCCCGGAGCGACCTCGAGGTCGATCGCGTCGACGGCCCGGATGCCGCCCTTGAAGTCGCGGGCGAGGGCCTCGGCCTCTATGCCGTGCGCGTCGCGCATGGGAGCCAGGCTACCAGAAACTTGAGCTTGTCAAGTATTCAGCTTGTCAAGTATCATGGAAGCATGTCCGCGACGACAGAGCCGGCGACGGACGTCGCCCGTGAAGCGTGGGAGCTTCTCTTCCGTGTGGCCAAGGCGAAGCACGGAGTCCTGACCACGCGGCTCGCCGAGCTCGACCTCACCCCCGTCCAAGCCCATGCCCTGCGGCGGCTCGACCCCGAGCGGCCGCTCGCGATGAGCGCGCTCGCGGAGGCGCTCTACTGCCACGCCTCGAACGTGACCGGCATCGTCGACCGGCTCGAGTCGCGCGGGCTCGTCGCGCGGACGCCCGGGACCGACGACAGACGGGTGAAGACGCTCGTTCTCACGCCCGAAGGCACCGAGGTGCGTGCGCGGGTGATCGACCTCCTGACCGAGCCTCCGGCCGCCCTCGCCACACTTTCTGCGGCCGATCAGCGGGCGCTGCGGGACATCCTCCGGCGCGCCGTCGCCGACGAGATCACTACAGTCACAGCATGACCGTGAGCACGCAGACGCTTCCCGACACGTCCAGGCTCGACGCCTGGGTCGGGCTTCTCCACGCCCACGCCGCGCTGACCCGGGAGCTCTCCGCCGATCTCGTCGCCGAGCACGGGCTCACGATCAACGACTACGAGGTGCTGCTCCACCTTGCGCGGGCCCCCGAGCGGAGGCTCCGCCGCGTCGACCTCGCCGACCGCGTCTTGCTGACGCCGTCCGGGATCACCCGGCTCCTCGAAGGGCTCGAGGAATCGGAGCTCGTCGAGCGCGTCCACTGCCCCGAGGACCGGCGCGTCGTCTGGGCGAAGCTGACCCCGGCGGGCCTGGAGAAGCTGCGCGAGGCCTCCGGCACCCACCTCGCCGGCATCGAAGCCCTCTTCGTGAGCCGGTTCAGTGACGAGGAGCTCGCGATCCTCTCTTCGCTGCTCTCGCGACTCCCGGGCGCCTCGGTTGTCGACCACGGCGAGTGCGAGTCGACTTAGAGCACCGGTCTCGCACCGAAGGGCCGTGGCCGCTGGGCCCCGCTGCTCGCCTCGAGACGAGGCGTGATGTCACCTACGTGCACTTAATAGTGGGGCACCCCTCTCCCACCACCCGCTTTCCAGCGTAACCTCGAAACTCGCGCCCGTGGCACGCGGAAGGTTCCAAGATCCGCGCGCGGATGGAAGGGAAGACGAGCTAGCGGTCGGAGGACCGGCTCAGCCGTGACTCGTCGCCCTGGAAGACCCGCATCGGCAGGCCGGCGAGCGGCTCGCCGCCGTCGGCGGTGACGAGCCACGTGTCCTGCATGTAGAGGCAGGCCTTCCCGTCCTCGGCGATCGCGTGCGGGTGCATCGAGAAGACCATGTTCTCGGCGAGCTCGGTCTCGACGCCCTCGCCGATCTTCGGGAACTCGATCATCGTCATCCCGATCGAATGGCCCGTGACGTGGCCGAGCTGGTAGCCGCGGTCGGCGAAGCCCTGGGAGACGGCGCGATGCACCTCGTGCGCCGAGGCTCCGGGCCGCATGACCGTGCGGGCGACCTCGAAGTACTCCTCGTAGGCCTCCTCCATCCGCCTGGTCTCGTCCCCGGGCTCGCCGTCTGCGATCGCGCGCGAGACCTCGACCCAGTGGCCCCCGGGCCCGGCGATCTCGAGCGAGGGCAGCACGACGTCGCCTGCGCGGATGAGCCGCTCCGTGCTCGCGATGCGGAACTCGGGCTCGGCCGCACCGCCCTCGCCCACGAGCACCATGTCCATCGTCAGCCGCCCGCACCCCTGCTCGACGAAGTACCGCTCGCACGGTGCCAGGACCTCGGCCTCGGTCCTTCCGGGCGCGAACTCCTCGAGGAAGATCCAGAAACCCTCGGTGTTGATGCGGACGCTCTCCTGCACGGAGGCGATCTCCTCCTCGCTCTTGACGGCGCGCGCCAGGTCGAACTCGACGTCGAAGGACACGAGCTCCGGCCCGCCGTCCGCGAGTGCCCGATAGTCGCGGACGGGCATCACGTAGTCGAGGCCGTAGACGCCGAGCCGCTTCCAGCGGCGTTCCCTCGCGCGCTCGCGTAGCCAGCTGCCGGGCGTGTCGACGAAGACCTGCTCGTCGATCCACGTCGTGCCGTGCTCGCCTACGTAGCGCGCCTCGACCGGGAAGACGATGGACGGCTCGCCCTCGAGCGGGAGAAGCACGTACGCGTAGCGGTGGACGATCAGAAATCCCGAGAGGTACGTGACCGCGCCCTCGAAGCCCGTGTACTCGCTCCCTGCGACCACGGCGGCGTCGAGGTCGTTCCGGGCCAGCGCCTCCCTGACATTCCGGTACCGCCGATCGACGTCGGCGCTCAAACCTCCCACGATGCCTCCAGTCCCTTTATCAGCGCGGTCACGGCTTCGTTCAGTGGGGTCGCCACGCCGTAGTCGCGGCCGAAGCGGACGATTCCGCCGTTCAGGTAGTCGATCTCGGTCTGCCGCCGGGCCTCGACGTCCTGGAGCATGCTCGCCTTGTGCTCGTAGGCGACTTCGGGGCGGGCCGCGTAGTCGATCAGCTCCTCGG